>Ga0180431_10009866_pt1 | contig 10714 bp, 11 predicted proteins | sample SS_ome_11_FD_132459 | JGI IMG/M metagenome (GOLD analysis project Ga0180431, IMG submission 132459) | Hypersaline lake sediment archaeal communities from the Salton Sea, California, USA - SS_1_MS_1 metaG | ecosystem: Environmental > Aquatic > Non-marine Saline and Alkaline > Hypersaline >...
GAAAACTTTATATATAATATATCAATTAAAGTGAACCTATAATGGACACAAATGAATTTGAAAAGCAATTAAATAATGCTCATGAACTCATGCTTCAAGAGAAGTATCAAGCTGCGATTGTAATACTAGAAAAGTTAAAAGATATAGAGCAAAAAGGGAATTTTAAGTATGATCTCACGCATCAACTCTTTCAATTAAGTTCAAATGCGCACTCACTGCATAATCAACAAAAAATTAAGGATGGAATGAACGCAATGCTGATGAAACAAAAGACTATGGCATTGACGGAGTTAAATCAACTACTGAAAGAACGTATTGGATTAGATTTAGATGATAAAACTTTCCAAAAAGAACTCGAGCTCCTAATTTTGCGTGGACTAATTTCTTGTAGTATTGAAGGAGATCTTGTCATTTTCTAATTTTATTCCTTTTATTTGAAGCGAAAATCTTAGGATTTTTTATAATTATTTTTAGAAACACACATAAAAGGATTAATAGGTCTCGCATGATAATAAATGCTCTAGACAAAACCGTCAACATAAAAATAGTCTACTTCGGTCCTGCATTATCGGGAAAAACGACTTCCTTAAGATCTTTATTTGATCATTTTGGACGAATTCACGAGGTTAGAAGCATTGAAAATAGCGTCAATAGGACTCTCTTTTTTGATTATGGAACTTTAGTCTTTCAAAACGAGGAATGGGAGTTGAAAATCCACGTATACTCTACAACTGGGCAAGATTTTTACATCATTACTCGTCCTACCACGCTGAAAGCAATGGACGGAATAATATTTGTTGCCGATTCTCAAAAAAAAGCATTTGAACGCAATATCATCTCGTGGAACGAATTAACAACCTATTATAGGGATTCCATCGAAACCTTGCCTCTCATGATTTGTTTTAACAAGCAAGATCTCCCTGAAAAGTTCAATTCAATGGTTTTTTTAAACGAGATTAACATTAATGAATATAAAAATGCTGATGTTAGCTATACAATAGCCGTGAACGGAGAAGGCATCATTCAATCGTTTGAAAATATATTGAAACTAATTTTTAAAGATTTAACAAGGAGTGATTTAATATCTAAGGGAGGGCAATATTTTTTAAACTCATGACTTAATAATCTTGGTTTAATAAAAATTCATAGCAAGAAATTTATTCATTCATTCCTTAGTTAATTTTATTAATAGTTCAAGGTATAAAAGCGATAGTAATCATGAAAGTTCCGTTAAACATTGATTTGGAAGGGAAGGTGGCTGTAGTTACTGGTGGCGGAGGAGTCCTATGTGGATATTTTTCAGAAGCGCTTGCTGCGTGCGGAGCAAAGGTAGCAGTTCTCGACTTGAGGAAAGGAGCAGCAGAAAAAGTTGTAAAAAAAATAACTGATAATGGTGGGACCGCTTTAGCAGTTGAGGCAAATGTTCTGCAATTACAAAGTTTGCAAAAGGCTGAAAAGATAATTTCTGAAGAGTTTGGGACGTATAACATACTCATTAATGGGGCTGGAGGAAATCACCCAAAAGGAACTACATCTAAAGAATTTTTATTTAAAGAAGATTTGGAAGGTAAAAACAAAGATGATATTTCATTTTTTGATTTAGAACCCGAGGGTGTCAAATTCGTGTTTGATTTGAATTTTCTTGGAACATTGCTTCCAACTCAAGTATTCGGCAGAAAAATGGTTAATCAAAAAGGGGCTGTAATAATTAACATGTCTTCAATGAACGCATTTAAACCGCTTACAAAAATACCAGCGTACAGTGGAGCGAAGGCAGCTGTGAGCAATTTTACCCAATGGTTATCCGTGCACATGTCCAAGGTTGGAATACGCGTAAATGCGATTGCTCCTGGTTTTTTTCTTACTGATCAGAATCGCGATTTATTAATAAAAAACGATGGTTCTTTCACAGAGAGAGCAAAAAAAATAATTAATCAGACTCCAATGGAACGATTTGGTAAACCTGAAGATCTCATAGGAACACTTCTATGGCTTATTGATGAAGAGGCTTCTGGATTCGTCAATGGTATTGTGGTTCCCGTTGACGGTGGTTTTTCTGCTTATTCTGGAGTCTAAGGTTTTTTAAATTAATGAGGTAAGTATTAGATGGAAATGACATTTAGATGGTATGGAGATGACGATCCGGTAACGCTTGAATACATAAGGCAGATCCCTGCAGTTAAAGGGATTGTAACAGCTCTTTATGATGTTCCCGTAGGTGAAATATGGCCAATTGAAAAATTAAATGCGCTTAAAACAAAGATTGAGAATGTCGGTTTAAAATTTTCCGTAATCGAGAGTATACCCGTTCACGAAGATATTAAACTCGGTCGACCGACTCGGGATAGGTTAATTGAAAACTTCTGCCAGAACATTCGCAATATGGGATCTCTGGGAATTAGAATCTTGTGTTATAATTTCATGGCAGTATTTGATTGGACCCGTTCTGATTTAGCAAAAATTAACCCAGATGGCTCGACAAGTTTAAGTTATGACCACGAGGAATTAAAAAATATCGATTTGAAGAAAGATCATTTAGATCTCCCAGGATGGGCAACCAATTATGCGAAAAATGAACTTCATGAGCTTATCGATGCTTATTCTGATATAGATGAGGAGAAATTATGGTCAAATCTCGAATATTTCTTGAAAAAAACTGTCCCCGTTGCTGAAGAATCGGAAGTCCTCATGGCAATTCATCCTGATGATCCACCTTGGTCGATCTTTGGTTTACCTCGCATTATTACAGATGGAGCGGCATTGGAACGTCTCGTAAATATCGTGGATAGTGAATCTAATGGTTTAACTTTCTGTACTGGTTCGTTAGGACCAAATAGAGGAATGAATCTAATTAAAAATATTCGGAAGTTTGGTGCAATGAAGCGCATTCATTTTACTCATGTAAGAAATATTAAACATACAGGCGAGCATAGCTTTCAAGAAACTGCACACACTACAGAATCAGGGGATATTGATGTTTTTGAAGTAATGAAAGCATATAGCGATCTAGGATATACTGGAGCGATTAGGCCAGATCATGGACGGATGATTTGGGGCGAAACTGGAAAACCTGGATATGGATTATATGATCGAGCATTAGGGGTAATGTACCTTAGCGGGCTCTGGGAAGCGCTACAGAAAACCAAATAGTTCAAAAATATAAAAAAGAGTGAAAAAAATGAAAAAATTTATGGATGAGAACTTTCTCTTGCAATCTCAAACAGCTATCAAGTTATTTCACGAGCACGCGAAAAAAATGCCAATATATGATTATCACTGTCATCTATCAGCAAAAGAGATTGCCGAAGATATTAACTTTGATAATATTGGTCAAGCGTGGCTTGCTGGAGATCATTATAAATGGCGAGCGATGCGAACAAATGGAATTGCAGAAAAATATTGTACAGGTGATGCTTCTGATTACGAGAAGTTCGAAAAATGGGCGGAAACCGTTCCAATGACGATACGTAATCCTCTTTATCACTGGAATCACTTAGAACTTCAAAGATTCTTTAATATTAACGCTTTACTTAGTCCAGAAACCTGTAAAGAAATCTACGATAAAAGTTCAGCACTATTAAAAACGCCTGAATATTCTGTTCGCAATATCATGAAGAAGATGAATGTTAAAATCGTGTGTACCACGGATGATCCTGCTGATTCCCTTCAATATCATCAAAAAATTAAAAACGACGGATTCGAAATAAAAGTACTTCCCGCGTTCAGGCCAGACAAAGCAATGGCAGTGAACAATACTAGCATTTATATAAAATATCTGAAAAAACTAAGCGAGGTCTCAAATACCAAGATAAATGACTTTTCAAGTTTAATGGATGCGATAGATAAACGACATGGTTTGTTCCATGATTTTGGCTGTCGATTAGCGGATCATGGCGTGGAATACCTTTTTGCTGAAGATTACACGCAAGAAGAAATTGATAAAATATTTACCAAGGTCATATCTAGTACATCCTTATCTATCGAGGAAATCGCCAAATTCAAGTCAGCATTTCTATACGAGGCTAGTCGTTTAAATAATAAGCGTGGGTGGGTTCAACAACTTCATATAGGAGCCTTTAGAAATAATAACACTCGATTGTTTCAAAAAATAGGACCAGATACTGGATTTGACTCAATAGGTGATTATCCTCAAGGAGATTCTATGGTAAATTTTCTAGATCGCCTAGATAAGACAAACGAACTCGCAAAAACAATTATATATAATATGAATCCTCGAGATAACGCATTAATTGCTTCAATGATTGGGAATTTTCAAGATGGTTCTTTTCCCGGAAAGATACAGTTTGGCTCAGGATGGTGGTTCCTAGACCAGAAAGATGGAATGGAAGCACAAATGAATGCATTATCAAATATGGGGCTTTTAAGTCGATTTATTGGGATGACTACTGATTCTCGGAGTTTTCTTTCGTACCCACGACACGAATATTTTCGGAGAATACTATGCAACTTGATCGGAAACGATGTAGAAAACGGAGAAATGCCAGCAGATATGGCGCTTCTTGGAAAATTAGTAGAGGATATCAGTTATAATAATGCCGTGAACTATTTTGGAATTGAGCTATAAAAAGTTTATATTGTTAGTTCTTTAGTGTAGTAATAGGTCTAGATTGTAGGGTATATAATTTCTCGTTTTCAAACGCCCATTCAATATCTTGAGGATAATTAAAGGTATTTTCTGCTTTTAAACCTAAATCGTACAATTGACGAATTTGATTATCATTTAATGAAAATTTTTCCCTATAAAATGTGTTTGTTTCAATTAAAACCGTTCCTGAACGAATAGAGTTAGGAATTGATTTTTTCTCTTTTTTACCTGTCGTCTTTTCCAAAATCTTGAAATTTCCTTTCTGTAATATAATCATGTCTGGATTAACAGAATTATTTACTATAGATTCTCCGAGTCCCCATGAAGAACTTATTAACATTTGATTTCTATCGTTATTTAATATATTTGATGTGTACAAAACTCCTGAAACACTTGCATTTACCATCTTTTGAATGATAATTGCCATTCTAATCTTGTCCAACGATAGAGAGTTATTCTTTTTTTTTATGTGAAGGAAATATAATAAAGCCTGAGGCGAGAAAAATGATGCCCAGCATTTCTTCACAGATTTAATCACATCATTAATGTTTCTCTGATATAAGTACGTGTTTGCTTGACCCGCAAATGAAAAATGTTTACTATCTTCAAATGATGCCGAAGATCTCACTGCAAAGGAACTATTTGCATAATTAAGTAGAATGTGTCCCCTTTTGATCTCCTTAATAATGATCTCTGGAATTTGTGTTTTCATTACTAAATCAATGATTTTTGCTGAATGTTCAATAACCTCATGCTTTGAATAAGACGTGGAGAGTAGGTCTTTTAATTCATCGCAATAATTTGATTCATTTATAAATTTTTCATATGATTTAGTTGTAATAATGTATCCGGGTGGTATATTCGCTCCAATTTTAATTAAATTAATTAATTTTGATCCTTTTCCTCCATGTAATTCTGAACTAGGCGTTGCAGTTATTAGAAAATTAATATGTTCCATTCTTTAATATTTCCAGTAATCTTATAAGATTTTACTTAATTTATTAAAAATAAATTACCCTTATTTTCTTTATCTGTTGAGATCTTTGCTTTTTTTCCATTAAGTTCTGTTAATTCTTTTGTTTCAACTTTGAGATTCATGATGCAAGGAATTTCAAATTCTCGTGATACAGTGGCTAAATGAGATCCGGCACCTCCAGTAGTGCATAAAACACCTTTCAAATCGGAAAAAATTGATCCAAGAATCCTTGTCCCGGCATCGTTTACCAAGCATATTTTTTCTTCGGCTTCGTCAAAAATCTCAATTACATCGTTAATGCTTTCTATGTAAACTAATTCTCCTTCTGCGTCTGATTTTGATGAGCAAGACAAACCATTCCCTATTTTTTTCATATGAACCAATCGAATAAAGAAATCATATAATTAATAGATATTTTCTTTTAGATTAGAACATTTAAAAAATTTGACATTTAATCTTTTGAATGATTTTAGATTAAAAGAAAGAATCAGCGGATACAGGAGTTTGTATCCTTATATTTTTCTGGCTATTGTCTTCAATAATTGAAATAAGCGCAGAAATATTTTGTTTTGTTTCGTAGACTATTTCTTTTTCTTCGCCTTTCTTCCATTTATTGAATCCCGTGAGAATTGATGTGGTTTCAAATAAGCCTTCTTGTAATCCAGAGAGTTTTACTGTCACTCCTTCAAGATCTTCCTTCGAAATATTTTCTATCTTTAGCGTATATTTCTCAAAGTCAGATTCAATTGAAGTTACCTTGAAAATCTTTTGGAATTTTGAAGATACACCGTCAAACAACGAAGGTGCTCCTGCCCCTACGCCTGCGAATAAATCAATCCCCTCATTTTCCTCGTCTATTGGTCTCGAGACGATGGTTATTGGCATTTCAAATCTGATGATATCGCGTCCAAACTCAGGTTTCTTTTTACCGATTATCATTAAAGACCATTGCGAATAATCACCGTATTTTAATCCCCAATACTCCTTCTCTGTCGGTTCCCATAAATAATTATGACTTGGCTCTGCAACTTCGGGTACTTTTAACAATAAAAAACCTTCGTCAGTATTCTTAGTTTTTATATCTCCAGCAATTGCGGGAGGCAATTCTTCCACTTTCCTGCACGTTTTACCATAAGCTTCGCAATAGCACACGAGATTTGCTTTTTGAAGTAGTCGTATTTCAATTTGTTTTAGATTTTGAGAAGAATAGTTGATCTTAATCGTTTCTCCTGGTTTAAATACGTCTTTTGTGATGTCAACGTTTAAGCCTGAAATAGAAAGAGATATAGGGTTTTGTTTTATTGCTTGAACTCTAGATTCCTTTAAGTTAATATTAATTTCGTGAGTTTTTTTGACAATGAGATCATCTTCTGGATTAACCGGGTTTTCTTTTCTAAGGATTAGTTGAATCAAGTATTCTAAATTCCGATTTTTTATTGTTGGAACGACATTATTTTTTATCAGCATTGCTTTTTCACGGATATACTCCCCCGCTTCAAAAAAACCCGTAGAGAAAATTTCTTCTTTATTAATTTGGAGTTCTTTCACGCATGGTGGAGTGGTAATTAATCTAATCCCACTCCATATTAGCGAAGTGTCTTCGTCAAAATCAAATTTCGTCTTAATACTTAATTTATCGCCGACATTTACGCTGCCGTTATTTAAATCACTAAGCTCCAATTTCAATTTTCACAATGCTCCAATTTTTTACCATGTAAAAAATATTAAGAACTCTATTATAATAATTAAAAGCTTTGAATTTTAAAAATATTTTTTAATTTTAAAATCTCTTACTCTTGACATGGAAGGCTTTTAATTTATAGATTATTATTAATTTGGAAAATCGTTTAAATCAATATACATTATTTAAATAACAACAAATTGCTTTGAATTTCAAAAGTAATTAACAAGATTGCATGAATTTTAATCATTAAAACTAAACAATTCGAGAGAGAAATAATGACTGCTAAATTGGACGATAAAATTAAGGCTATTCTTTTTGATTTAGATGGAACACTAAACACGATGGAAGTAAATTTATTTGTCATGAATTATATGAAATCTATTTCTACCAGTGTGGCTCACATAGTTTCTCCAAAGATAGTAATTACAAATCTTATGGCAGCATCAAAGGTTGTAGAACAAAATAATGGCGAAGAAACTAACATTGATGCATACGCTAGAGCGTTTTTTCCGCTAGAAGGGCATTCTCGAGAGAAAATTGAGCCCATTTTTGATGAATTTTACGAAAAAGAATTCCCAAAACTGCAAAAATTTGCTCAAAAAAAACCGGGGGCTCGCTCTGTAATCCAGAAAGCTTTTGATAAGGGTTATGATGTTGTCATTGCAACTACTCCGATGTTACCAGAAACAGCTATTAGGCAAAGGTTAGAATGGGCGGATGTAGGCGATTTTCCTTACAAATTAATAACGACTATTGAAAATAGTAGGGCAACCAAACCAAATTTAACTTATTATAAATTAATATGCGAAGAAATTAATCGTTCTCCCGAAGCCTGCTTGATGGTTGGAGACGAAGATAAAGACATGGTCGCAGCTAATATAGGGTGTCAAACATTTTTAATAACAAGTAAAAACACGAAAATTGACGATTCAATGCCAGAACCTACCTATCGCGGCACATTAGCTGATTTAGAGAAGATGCTTTAAAAATTCCGATATTATAATATATCTCAATATCAAAATTAGTCGATTTTATATCCCTTTTCTTCCCATGCTGACTTAATAATTGGATTACGCTTAAGGAATTCGTCCCTAATGGATTTGGAGACTCTATTCAATGGACATGCAAAATTGATGCAATCAGAACATACTTTTAATTGGATTGATACCAACCATGCAATCGCCCCTACTATTAAAAAAATTAATGGGATTATTAAACCTCCGATGATTAAAAATGGAACGGGATATCCAATCAGTATCAGAGCTCCAATTGCAAATGCAAACCTTTCTGCTGTTGTTGTAGGTCCTGGATTGTATTTTCCTGTTTTTAATTTACCCTTGTCAATGGTGCAATGAAGTACTCTTTGTGATTCGTTTGCGTAATAAGGACAATGATTACAAATTACATAACTTTCTAAGATAAAAAAAAAGAAAAAGGCATATGCAATCCAACCAACGAAGAAAAAGAATTTCATTAGCGGATCAAAACTTGAAAATGCCATTCCTAAAGTGACAGGTATTATAGCTAGTAGTAGGGGTAAAGCAAAAAACAACATGTATTTTAATTGAGGGTGGCAAAAAATGTCCTCATTCAACTGGCAATCTCCACACTCAGATTTATCTTTCCAGATGCAGATTTCGCTCGCTATTCCAATTTCTTTTTTCTTATTTTCCATCTTGATTCATTATAATTAGGGCATTCTATAATTATTTATTATCTATTAACCAATAGTTTACTTAAAAAATTGTTTATTCAGAATTAATATAAAAATTAAAAAATAAAAAAAATAAAAAGAAACTATTCTGAATGTGCTGAGATAATCAGATCAGCAAAAAGTTTCATGTCGTTTAAAAGCATGTTTAACTTATCTTGAGATTCCATGTCAATTTCTCCTGATTTCATGACGATTACAGAGATGATGTACTTGAAAATGTGAAGCTCGATTTCTTTTCCATCAGCGTTTCTTCCCTTGAAATTTGCGGAATCTGACATGAAAATGTTTTCACGTACTGTATTACATGCATTAATGTAATCTCGTAAATCTCCTCTTAATGTTAATCCACTACTTACGCCTTGAACATTATGGCTAATAACATTCCCAGAGATATCTGAGATAATTATTTTAGCTTTAATTTCTTCGAGTTGTTTTTCAGCTTTCTCCACATGAGTTTTTAATTCACTATACGAGGAGATTAAAATGTCTCTAAATACTTTCGCCAGTTTATCTTGCTCGTAAATGCTCGTTAACATGTATTCAAAATCGTAATCCTTGAATAGGTCTAAGAACATGTCTTTTGCTTTCTTAACATTGGTATCTAATAATTCTTTTTGATAATCTTCCGTATCATATTTATGCAAGAATAGAGTTATTTTTGGTTTTTCGTTATTTTGGCGATATATATTTAATAAACCATTAAAATACTCTTTTGCTTGATCGAAATTATCTGGATCGTGGAGGTCAACTATTGGAATAAGAATATCCGTACCTCTAAACACTTCTGGTTTTTCTAAATATTCTTTACGGTATTGATCTTGACCACCGAAATCAAAAATCCCAACTTGTAAACCTAAAAATGGATGCCTTCTGGTTTCATAGAGAATCGTTGGCGATAATCTTTTAGTATCTTCTGCTGACTTCTCTGCGAAAGCTACACTATATAAACTCGTTTTTCCGCAGCCACCAAGGCCAACCAAACTAATTTTCATTTTTTTTTCTACACCTTGTTCTAATAATTTTTATAATAATTTATATCATTTAACTGTTTTTTTCAAAAAGAAAGAATTATTTTTTTTCTTCTGGAGCGAATTTAATAGATCTTGAGAAGATTTTTCCATATTCCTCTGTTGATGCTTCAACTAAGACCGCTCCTTCTAAATTTTCTATAGGATATCCAATTTCAAGCGTTTCGTAAGGAAATAATTCTTTTATCGTTGTCATCCACGGATTTTTCTCAAAAACATCATCAACCAATGCGAATCGTACTTTTAAATCTTCTAATGTGAATCCAACCGTGTTCGTTATCGTTAATTTTAAAACTTTTTCTTTTTCATTTAAAGATTTAGCCACACTTAACGCTCTTCTTGAACCAAATACGGATTTCGCTTTTTCAGAGATAGGTCCTGATTCAATTCTAGCGCTTTCTTCACTTGGTTGGTCTTTTACGATAAAGACTTTCCTTTTCTGTATGTTATATTGTGAAACCTTCTTGAGTTTCCCTAGAAATAATACAGCATTTAAATTTATCGCATCAAAAGGCTCAATTGTTAAATAACCTTTTTTAGCGGCATCTTGGATGATTTCTGCGCCCATACCTGTTCTTGCAAATACAGTGTTTTTGTTTGGACCGCTTCCGACAGAACCTACTGAAATGTCAGCATTCTCTGCAGTTAAATCAACGCAAAAATTACAACTTGACGATTTATATTTGTGAAGCGATCGTATCGTGTA
>Ga0180431_10009867_pt1 | contig 10712 bp, 15 predicted proteins | sample SS_ome_11_FD_132459 | JGI IMG/M metagenome (GOLD analysis project Ga0180431, IMG submission 132459) | Hypersaline lake sediment archaeal communities from the Salton Sea, California, USA - SS_1_MS_1 metaG | ecosystem: Environmental > Aquatic > Non-marine Saline and Alkaline > Hypersaline >...
GATTCGGTGAACGGCGACATCCATAATATGAAGGACAAAAACCACTTCGCGAATACACTGAAGGCGAGTATGGCTACGGGCGACGCCGAGGCTCACGCCCTCCAGTTCATCGCCAGGGAAACCGGTCTGCCGATCCATGTAGTTAGTGTATCGGGCAACCACCCCAGGAGGTGCCTGGACGACCAAACGGAAGTGCTCACGCGCCGAGGCTGGCTTTCATACACGGACATCACCACTAAAGACGAAGTGTTTGGTGTCAACCCCATCCAGGATCGGGGAGAATGGCAACCAGTAGAGGACGTGCTGGTTTACGATAGCCCAGGCCATATTCTCGAAGCACAGGGCCGGACGATCAACTTTGGCGTCACCGAGGAGCATCGGTTTCTGGTAAAACCCAAGAGTAAGCAGAAAGGGGAGCACCCCTATCGTTTCGTGAACGTGCGAGAACTATCTCAGTACGCCAAAATTCCTGTGAGTGTCCAAAACACTCAGGAGGGCTGCGGCCTAAACGAAGCAGAAATCCGTCTCTCGGCATGGCTGCTGACGGATGGGCACATCACTTACCCGAACACCTACCGCTACATCGGGTTCACACAGCGGGAATCCAATAAAGAGAACATCACAAAATGGCTGGATGTCCTCGGAATGGAGTATACCGAAACCCCCCGTAAGCGGCGTGATGTAGTTATCGACGGCAAGCCGGTGTCGGCAGAGAGCCAGGAAGTTAGTTACGACATTCGGGTCAGGGCCGAAAGCTCCAGGCGCTTCAAGGAGTTTTGCTCCGAAAAAGGGCAGCTTCCAGAATGGGCTTGGCGCATGGATGCGAAGGAATTCAGTTGGTTCCTCGATTCGTTTGTCGATGGCGATGGCACCTGGAAAACACCACGTTCAGCAGTCATCTACGGTAAGGGCCAGGTCATGCACGAACTCCAGGCTCTCTGCATTATGAACGGATGGAAAGCCAATCTGCTTGAGGATAAAAGGGCAGCACCTGGAAACTACCGGCTCACCATGTCGCGTCGCACGATGGTCGAACTTTCTCAACCGATTGCGGAGGTGCCTTACAATGGAGAGGTGTGGTGCCTGACCGTCCGGTTCGGAAATTTTCTCGTACGAAGGAAGGGCAAGGCCCACTTCACCGGCAACTCACGCCGAAAAAGCTACGAAGGTCCACACGACAATTTCGACTACCTGGTCACGAGCCAGATCGCGACGAGACTCCAGAACCAGGAGTCGATCGACATCGTCGCTCCTGAGGCGTGGACGGCCTTCGTCGACGTGAGGGGTCACCTCTGCGCCCTGAATCATGGCGACGACATCCGGGGAACGTGGGGTATCCCCTGGTACGGTGTGAACCGCAGGGCGAACCGGATCCAGGCGCTTGTGGCGAAGAAGGGTGTGCAGATCCGCTACTTCTTCTACGGCCACTTCCACGAGGTTGCGAACGTTCCGGTAAGTGGGGCGGACGCGAGGTTCAACGGCCCGTTTCCCATGACCTCTCCCTTCAGCTTAGACGGCCTCGCGCTTGCCACGGATCCAGCGCAGAGCGTCTTCTTCGTAAGCGACAAGGGTATCATCCTCCAGGCGGATCTCTGGGTGAGGGACCTGGACCGGGAAGAGGCGTTCCGCGCTGGCGCCTTCGAGCCGAGCTTCGGTACGACGACGATCCTCGACGAACTCGAACCACCCGGTTCTCCGATCGGTCAGCTTGACGTCATTCGCGTCTAGACATCTCCCTATTCCCACCTCGTAACCAAGCCGTCAGGTCCTTCCCGCCTGACGGCTCCCGCCGTTTAGCCCTTGGGTGAAAATCCCCAGAACTAAACTCTTGACACCGTTCTCCGTATTGCCTAGATTGAAGTAGGATGAAAAACACAACCCTGACACCGGAGAAAGAAATGAGCCACAGAGGCCGTGGCCGGATGAGAGGGGGTGAGCACGATGACGGACTGGATGTTCCTGGAATGGCTGATCTACTTCACGGTCTTCAGTCTGGGTCTTTACTCGACGGGCGTGGAGCTGAATCCTTTACTCTGGACGACGATCGTTTTCAACAGTTAGGGGGAGAAATGAAACGCGGACCCGATGGTGAACACAGGTTTCGGGATGCCCAAGACGCCGTAGAGTGGCTTGAGTCGCAGGGCTTCCGTTTCAGCAGAGACGGCAACCCATCACACTGGTACACCCACGGCGGCGAACACGCCAAGCTGTTCTTGGCTGACAAACCCGACGACGATCACCTTGTGTACATCTCGTAACCGACACGCCGAGGGGGAGAAATGAGCAAGCACACGAAGGGACCGTGGGAGCATTACGAGATCAAGCACAGATACACAGATGCGGTGATCTACCGGAGCGAGACAGCCGAGACGTTGCGAGAGGCCGTTGAGGAGGCCGTCAAGGCTGGGGTAGATCTCTCCGAGGCGGATCTTGCCAATGCGGGTCTCTCCAAGGCGAATCTTGCCGGGGCGTATCTCTCCGGGGCGGATCTTGCCAATGCGGGTCTCTCCAAGGCGAATCTTGCCGGGGCGTATCTCTCCGAGGCGTATCTCTCCGGGGCGGATCTTGCCAATGCGGGTCTCTCCAAGGCGAATCTTGCCGGGGCGTATCTCTCCGAGGCGGATCTCTCCGGGGCGGATCTCTCCGGGACCGTACTAGACCCGGCCCGCTCGCCGAACGGACAGGGCGACTTCGGGGAGGCCGATGGCTGGTGTATCGGCTATCGCACACGCCGCAGCCCGCATGTGGGCTATACCACCTATGAGGATGGCAAAGAATACCGAGCTGAGGTGTTTAGCGTCTGCCCGACCACGGCTTGTCACCCTGGCCTGTACGTCTATCCGACAGCCGAGCGGGTGAGGCAAGACTATCCCCACGAGGAGATCATTGAGGTCCGATTCCGGCGCGACGATGTGCACCAGGCCGGAACTGACGAGTACATCAAATGGCGTGTCCGGGCATTCGACGTCATCGCCGCAGTCGAGGAGGCCACCGATGAAGACTGAGAGGACTGAGATGCTGGAGGAGATTCGCGACCGAAACTGGCCGGAAGGACACCAGGCAGGGGAAGATCGTGATTGGCTCGTGGGATATATCGACTCGCTGGAGGCCGAGCGGGACTTTCTCGTGCACGAGGCGTTGCCGGAGTGCAGCCGACAGTGTACGGGTCCAGGCTGACGGCGCCGTATCGGTACTGACCTACGAGGAGCGGGGCGATGGTGGGCCGGTGCCCTGGTGGAAGTTTATCGGCTGGGAAGACGAGGTCCGGCGAAGGATGGAGCGGGGGCAGTAGGGTCCTCCCCTCTTCACACAATCGCCTGACAGGCTAGTCTCCTGGGGCTCAGGAGGCGAACAGGGGTTTTTACCCCTTACCCTACACTGGAAACACTCACGACCTTTAAAAAGGCATTATGGCCTTTCACGAAAGGAGAAGGTATGAGAGCAGAGAAGCGGTATCGAGACATGACCGCGAGGGAGATCCATGAGGTGCTGGCCGACGACGTGACGCGGCCCGAACTCATGGCCACCCCTGGCGCGGTGGAGATTCTGGTGGAACAGGCGGAGATGTTCGATCCTGAGCTAGGGGACGACGAGAAGGAGGCGATCCGGGAGATCATGGGCGAGTACCTGGCGGAGCATTTTGGGGACCGGCTGCGCTGGGTGGTCGAGGAGAAGCTCGGGGTGACCCAGAGAGAGGCAGCGGAATGGGTGGGCGTCGATCGGTGTCTGTTCAACCGTTGGATATGCGAGCCTTCGAAGAAGCCGCACCTGAAGAACATCGTCCGGTGCGCCAAAGTCCTGGGCGTCTCGAAGTGCTGGCTCATCTTCGGAGAGGGTGAACCGGAAGGAGGCGAAGGATGAAAGTTGTCGGAGACACGCCATTCCCGTTTGGGGAGGAAAAAGACGTTTGCGTAGGGGTCACCATGAGTCTCGCGCTCGAAATTGACTCAACGAACGTCACGCCGGGAAGCCTATGGTCAGCGTTAGCTGGGCTTGTGATGGACAAGCTCGCCGTCCTCGCCGACGACCCCTACTTCGAAGGGTTTCTGCTGGATTCGGTCGAAGTTCTGGAAGTTTGCGATCTTTACCCCGATCTGGAGGAGTGACATGGCTCGAGGATTGAACAAGATTATGCTCATCGGCAACGTAGGCCAGGATCCGGAGGTGCGCCTGACGCCCTCTGGAACGAAACTCGCGAAGTTCTCCCTGGCAACGAACTGGACGTACACGGACCAGAGCGGCCAGAAACAGGAGTCGACGCAGTGGCACCGGCTCACGTTTTGGGCGAAGCTCGCCGATATCGTGGAACAGTGGGTGAAGAAGGGCGACCGGCTCTATGTCGAAGGCCGCGTGGAGTACAGCCAGACCGAAGACGAGCACGGCCAGGTGCGCTACTGGACGGACGTGGTGGTACAAGAGATGGTCATGCTCGGCTCGACGGAAGGCCGGGGAGAGAATTATCAGCCCACAGACGGCGGATACTCGGAGCGCGAATCTTCGCCTTCGCTCGTCACGGATGCGGACGACGATCTACCGTTCTGACGTTGTCGTTGACAGGTTTACAGCTGCCCCGCAGTATAGATTTACCCCCCCACTGTTAACGTGGGTATTTTCTGACGTTATTGTAGAGCGCCTGGGCTAAAGGCCAGAACGGGGGTTGCGGTGGAACGAGTGCTAGCTGGCGTTGCCAAATTGTACGCAGCACGAGAGAAGCAGACGAGCGAACCGCACACGCTCGATCATGGCGATTGGAGTGTGCCGTTCGATTGTCCGGAATGTTTCTTGAAAGAAGGCGACCGGGTCACGGTCCGCGGAACCGCGGTTGTCGTGACCCGGTGCGTAGGTCATAATGGCGAGGATCCCGTAGAGTTTCTTCTGAAGCTCGCCGAATTGTACGACCGCCGGAGTCGGCTCAAAGTCGTCTCTTAGGCACTCGACTCTTCAGTCTTCACGAGGCACTCAGCGATTCGCTGAGCGGCCCTTCGAATCTGCTCGGACTCAAAGGACTCTCCTACCTGGATTGTCTGCACGACTGCCTCGACATTGTCTCCCCTGATGAGAGTCGCGAGACTCGACAGGATCTCCGCGCACCTCTTCCGAGCTCGACCCTCTATAACGTTGTCGTTGTCGGCGTGGTGGCCCGTGAGGAGCCACTGTGCGTCGAGACGGTATTTGTTGACGAGAGCTTCAAGGATGTTGGCTCCAGGGTGGTCTGTCTCGCCTACGTAGATTTTCTGGAGCCCGCGCTGGCTGAGTTTGAGTTTCCGGGCAGCGGAGCTGACGTTGCCCCCCTCCTCCCGGTCGATGATCTGCCGGATGCGGATAGCTACCGGCGATGGCCTATCTTTCGTCATTTGACTGCCCCCTTCAGTGTCTTGTGCTCCCCCCCTCCCCCTCCCCTTTTCGTTAGCCCTTTAGTCTTGACAATCAGCCCTTTTATCCCCATATTGCCATAGAGGACGGAAATCTGGGGCCAAATCTCAGAGTTAGCTAGACCGATCCTCCCGTCCGGGCGAAGACCAGTTCTCGGTGCTTGGGGTCTGAGCTTACCTGCATAAAGTGCCGGAAGGGGGCATTTGTCAAGATGTCTGGAACTCAAGTAGCGACGGTATCCGACTCTGGTCGTACCGTCACGCGAGCGGAAGAGCTGGAATCGACGGCTCGTCTGCTTCAGAAGAAATGGGGTCCGGCCCTGAGTCTGCCGGTCGGCGATCTGGCGAAGGTCGTCAAGATTTGCGAGGACTCGGGCATGAACCCGTTCTTTCATTTAGACGTCCTGGGAGACAAACTGTACGACAACGCCGACTTCTGGCGCGAAGTCCTGGCGGCGGATCCCAGAGTCGTCTCCTTCGAACAGAAGCGCATCCGGCCCGGCTCCGACGAGTGGGATGAGTTCATCGCCGTCGAAGAAGACGACGTCATTGCGGCGGCAGTCCTGACGACGATCGAGATGGATGGCCGGCTCCTGCCGATCCAGGAAGTCAACTACGTCACCGCCGACGACCCGATCCTTGGCGAGTGGAGTGAACCTCACTGGTTCGACAAGAACCAGGGAGCCGAGGCGAAAGCTCTGGCGGACTCCATGGAACAGGATGGAAAGGCGGCGAACCTGTTCACGACGAAGAACGGCTTCGGCGTGAAGTACAAGGTTCGACGGCCCGACTGGATGGCCCTGGCGCTGAAGAAGGCGCGATCGACGTCAGCCCGGAGGGCGGCTCGCCTGGCGATCCCCCGGACCCATGCCCAGGTCCTCCTGTCTATGGACCGCGTTGCGTCCTTGGAGGAAGCTCACCAGGAAGGCGGGGCCGAAGCGACGATCCGTTCGCCGGACGATCCGTACGGCTCCCCGGCGCCAGTGGAACGGCAGGTCCGCGGCCCCTCGGTCATTTCGGAGCGCCACCGCTCGATGATCTTCGCGATGGCGAACAAGCGTGGCTTCGACTCCTATGAGTTGAAGGAATTGATCGCGAAGACTCTCAACATAGAGCCGGAGGATGTGAGCACCTCGGCACTGGACTACGAACAGTTTGCCGAGATCGTCGAGGTACTGGACGCGATGCCCGAAGAGTCGGTCGGCGACTACGAACAGGGCTCGCTCCTCGACGACACGCAGGAAGCCGAGGTCGTCCAGTGAGGGTCGCTCACCTCGCGGATCTCCATCTAGGTTTTCGGAGTTACCGCAAGACGACAGAGACCGGCGTGAACCAACGCGAAGCCGACGTCGCGCTCGCTTTTCGCCGGGCCGTCGATGAGATCCAGCAACGTGATCCCGACCTGGTCCTCGTTGCTGGCGACGTTTTTCATACGTCCCGTCCCCCGAACGCCGTCGTCGTCGAGGCGTACCGCCAGTTCCGGCGCCTCGGTCCTACGCCGACGATCATCGTGGGCGGCAACCACGACTCTCCCCGCACGGCAGAGAGCGGAAACATCCTCCGCCTTCTCGCAGAGCTGCCCCACGTCCGGGCCATTGTCGACGAACCTCAGATCCTACGGTCGGAGGACTTCGGTGTGGACGACGCCTCGCCGTGGGCCGTCCTCGGCATCCCGCACCACGGGGAAAGGGAGGGCGAGCGTCTGATCGAAAGGGCGGACACGGTTGCGGCGATGTCCGGACGCTATCGCATCCTCTGCCTCCATGCCCCACTGGAAGGCGAAGGCGAGGCACTTTACGGCGGTCACGGATTGCCAGTCGAGGTGCTCAAGCCGTCACGCTGGACATTCATCGCGGCTGGCGATTACCATGTGAGAACGAAGCTGACGGACCGGGCATGGTACCCTGGCTCGATCGAGTTTGTGAGCTCGAATCCGTGGGAGGAGAGTAAGGCTGCTGAGAAAGGATTCCTCGTGGCCGATCTCCGGACGAACGATGTCGAAGTTGTTCCGACGCATCCCCGGACCGTCGTCGACCTGGAGCCCATCGACGCGCAGGATCTCGACAGTGAGGCCGTCATGGAATCAATACGCTCTCGGTTAGCCCAAATGGGCGAGGGCATAGAAGAAAAGATCGTGCGCCAGGTCGTCTTGAACATCCCGAAGCCGATCAGCCGGGACCTCGACTGGTCGTTTCTCCGGGAGCTTCGCAGCCGGGCGATGCACTGGCAGCTGGATCTACGGCCCCCGGAAAACGGCAGGGGCGCGGACTCCCTGGGAGACACGAAGGGGGCACCGCTGCCCGATCTACTGAAGGCGTTCGTTGAGAAGGATTTCGAAGCGACGCCCGGCGTATCGAAGACGGAGATCGCCCTCCGGGCCGTCGCCGCGATCGAAAGCCTCGGGGACGGGGGGAGGGACTGATGCGAATCGAACGAATCGAACTGAAGAACTTCCGGGGCCACCGTCACACGGAGGTCGACCTTGGCGCCGGCATGACTGCGATCCTGGGAGAAAATGGCAGCGGCAAGACGACAATCCCCGAGGCGCTGATCTGGGCACTGTACGGCTCCAGGGCAGCGAGGGGCAACAACGATACGATCCTCTTTTGGGGCGCGGAGAAAGGAGAGAAGGTCGAAGTCAAAGCGACCTTCGTCCTGGACGGTGAGCCGTACACGGTCGCCCGGTCCGTGAAGGATGCGACGGTGTTCCGCGACAGTACGCCGGTCGCCGAGGGTGCCGGGGCGACGGTGGAGTTCATCGAAGGACTCCTAGGCATGAGTCGCGAGGAGTTCCAAGCGACGTACTTCACCGGCCAGAAGGAGTTGGAGTGGTTGCGTGACAAGGGACCCGCCGACCGGGCGCGGTTCCTCGGCAAGGTCATGGGCTACGACAAACTGAAGGACGCCCAGAAAGCCGTGCGGACCGAGCGCAACAACGCCCGCTCCAAGGCTGACGCGATCGAGAACCTGCTGTCCTCCGAACAGCCTGTAAGCGAGGAAGAGATCACGGCTGCTAAGGCCAAACTGATGGGCGCCCTCACACGGGCAAAGGGCCTGGACGACGCCCTCACGACGGCGAACACGAAGGCGGAAGAGACGAAAGCGGCGATGGCGGAGTTGACGCTCCAGCGCAAGTCCTGGATGGCCGCTCGTGACGAGTTCCGATCTGCCGAGGCGTCTAAAGCCCAGGCCGATGAGTTGCTCGTATCTCTCAAGGCCCAGAGGGAACAGGCAGCGGCGAATGTCGATCACGCCGACTACTCGACAAAAATCGAGTCGACCGAAAAGGACCTCGAGTTGACCAGGAACGAGATCGACGTACGGAAGGAGCGCCGGAGGGAGGCAGAACACGCTTTCCAGCTAGCCGAACGCCAGTTGAAGGATGCCGAACAGGAACTCCGGGTTCTCCGCGAACAGGGCTCCGGAGGCCGGTGCCGTACCTGCGGACAGGTCCTCGGTGATTCCTGGCAGGAGTCGGTGAGGCGGGCAGAAGACAAGGTCACGCACCTCACCCATCAGCGAGACACGAAGGAAGAAGTCTACAAGGGGGCGCAAAAGCACTTCGCCGATGCCCCCTCCCTAACTCACCTGGAGACGGCCTTAGCAGAGCTACGGGGCAAACAACGGGCCTCAGAGACGGCCAAGGCCACCCTCCAAACCATCGACACGCACATTGAGAGCGCGGCCAAGGCTGCCGACTTGAAGACCCGCATCCTTGAACAAGCAAGGGCCGATCTTTCGACCGTCACATTCGACGAGGAACGGTTCGATCAGTTGAGCATGGACGCGGCACGGGTAACGGAAACACTCCGCTCCTTGAACGCCGATCTCCTGGACGCGACGCGAACGGTCGAACGGCTGGAGGCTAAAGTCTCCTCCCTGCGGGAAGCGTTGGACCGGCGGGCGAAGCTTGAGACGCAGCGCAAGGAATTAACCCAGAACCTCGCCGTATTGGACGACACGGACCGGCTGTTCACCGAACTCAGGACAGCGTTGAACGATCGGCTGCGTCCGGAGCTGTCGGAGATCGCGACTCAGGTCATTGCGGAGATCACGGACGGACGCTTCACGGAGTTCCTGCTGGACGAGGACTACCGGATCCGACTCTACGACTCGGGCCGCGAGGTGCCGGTGATCTCCGGGGGCCAGGAAGACATGGCGAACCTTGCCCTCCGCATCGCCGTGAGCACGCTCGTCAGCGAGCGCAGTGGTCGCCCCCTGAGTTTCCTGATCTTGGACGAAGTCTTCGGCTCGCTCGATGCCGGGCGACAGGAGGCCGTGATCGACGTCCTCCGGCAACTCAGCGAGGACCGCTTTGAACAAGTAATCCTTATCACGCACACAGAGACCGTGAAGGATTTGGCCGACTCTGTGATCCTCGTCGACCGTGACGAGAAGACGGGCGCGAGCGGGGTTACCACGGGGTTCGGACCACGGGAGGCAGCATGAAACGCAGCCCGATTGAAAGACTGGCGGCAGAGTTCCTCGAACGGGCGAGCGAAGCGAGACGCATAGGTCTCTCCCCGGTCGCAGAGGTGTGGACGGAAGCGGCTCGTGTCGTGGAGCAAGCCATCATGGAACACGAGTTCGATGTTCTTACCGTCCGAGAAGCGGCTGAGCTGTCCGGCTACAGCGCGAAGACGATTCGGTCCTACGTGCAGGACGGCCACTTGACGAACATGGGCCGAAAGGGTTCGCCGCGGGTGAAGAGGGGAGAATTGCCCCGCAAGCCGCGCCACTCGAATGGCCGCAGCCGATTGGGGGTGCTCTGATGCTCTCCACGCGCATCGCCCAGATCATCGACCGTCGTGATTCGTCCGACGAAAAGGCCGGGGCGATTCTCTTCTACCTTGCTGGTGCTATCCGCCAGCATTTCGATCCAACGTCCCTCATCGACCTGCCTCCCCTCGAAGAGCGCCCGACGTACATGAACGTGAGCGCGTGGTTACGAGAAGAGGCGAGGGGAAAACCATGAATCGTCCACGCTATCTGCCGATTTACGTATGGCACGTCCTGACCTGGATCGTCCATCTCGTCATCCAGTGGGCGATCTATCGTATCGGCTGGCACATGACGCAGCTCTTCCACGCCTCTGGCAACTTGGCCATGCCCGATCTCGGGATGCTGTTCGTCTTACTTGCGTTGCCGATCTGGTTCTACCGCGAATCACTCAATATCGAAGACAAGCGCGAGGAGTACGGACGGCTCAGGACGTGGGACATCTTGGATACGATAGGCGATCTCACAGGTCCCGTGGCGATCGCCGTATGGAGTGTGATGTGATGCGCTTCGCTTATGCCGACCCACCCTACACTGGTCAGGCCAAGAAGCACTATGGCC
>Ga0180431_10009868_pt1 | contig 10712 bp, 10 predicted proteins | sample SS_ome_11_FD_132459 | JGI IMG/M metagenome (GOLD analysis project Ga0180431, IMG submission 132459) | Hypersaline lake sediment archaeal communities from the Salton Sea, California, USA - SS_1_MS_1 metaG | ecosystem: Environmental > Aquatic > Non-marine Saline and Alkaline > Hypersaline >...
AGTCTGGTCTCGGCACTTGTGCGATGCCCTGGCGTATGGTATACTTGACCTGTGCCCGTCGCTCTTGCGAACGGGGGCTCTCTGCTGGGAGAGGGGGGAGGGGGACTGGTGCCGAGAGGAGCCGCGGTTGCGGCCGTCGTGTCAGTGTTCGTTGCCATATGCTTGATTTGCCCTGTTGCTGTTGGGGCCGACGCCTCGCTGGTTCCTCTGTCTCCTGCTTTCACGATTGGCCCCAAGGAAGGGACTGCGCATCAGCCCGTCGTGATCTACGGCCCAGATGCATGTGAGTACCTCGTGGTCTGGTCGTCCGTCACTCAGGGAGAAACCGGAGAGGACGTCTGGGGGCAGAGGGTCTCATGGGAGGGTGACCTCTTGGGAGATCCGGTCGCGATCTGCGACTCGGTTGGGGACCAGCTACTGCCGGATGTGGCCTATAGCTCGTTGGCCCACGAATACCTGGTCGTGTGGCAGGATCACCGGACGGTAGAAGGATCTGGGGCCGACGTCTACGCTCGCCGGGTGGGCACGCAGGGAGACCTGATTGGAAGTGAGCTTAGCATCACGGCTGCTGGCGGGGATCAATCGAGGCCTCGAATCGCCTACAGTGCGATTGCGGAGCAGTACCTGATAGTGTGGCAGGACTCTGAGGCCGGCGGTGACGAATCCGACATCTTCGGGCGTTGGCTGGTTGCCGACGGAGGCTGGGCAGGGGACGAGTTCAGCATCTGCGATGCCACGGGAGGGCAGTCCGTGCCGGACGTCGTAGCGGATCAGTCCCGTCGGCAGTGCCTCGTGGTCTGGGAAGACGGTCGTCATGCCGCTTGGAAGCATCAGGATATCTACGCCCGGTTCGTGATCCCGGGAGCGGCCGAGGATAGTCCTGAGATCAAGGTCGCCAGCGCGCTGGCCCCGGAGTATTCTCCTAGAGTGGCGTACAATGCCGTGTTGGATGAATACCTGGTGCTGTGGGAGGACGAGATCGGTGGGCGGAGGCTGTCCGGTGAGGGAGAGCCGATTGGACCGAGTTTCGCCCTCTTCCGTGCCAGCCCCTACTTGCGAAGACCGGCTCTGCTCGCGAACGCCGATAGCGGTGACTGGGTTGTGGTGTGGGAGGATCGTTGCGAGGATGGAGCGCCTCACACCGACCTGTTCGTTCGCTGCCTCCGAGCGAGCGGTAGGGAAGGTGAGGATGGCTCTGCGCTGTGTGATCTGGAGAGCAACCAGTTCTCTCCGTCTATCGCTGCGAACGTGCGTCGGGGAGAGGTAATGGCCGTGTGGAGCGATGACGTCGGGGGAGATGGCTCGCTGGTCATCCGCGGACGGCGCTACATGCTCTCATCGTGACGGGAAGACGAGTCGCGCGGTGTATGGAGCCGTGAACGGTAGGGTGCAAGCTGTTCACGGCTCATGTTGTGCCCGGCGATCGGTGACTCACACTCCAGTCTAGGCCGTGCGCAGCAGGATGAGAGTGACTTCCGGTCGGCACAGGAAGCGCAGCGGAGGGCTGATCAGGCCGATGCCTCGGTTGACGTAGATCGGTACGCCCTGGCACTCCGCCAGGCCACTGGCGTACTTCTGGCCGTGGATAGACGGAAGCAGAAGAGAACCCACCATGGGGATCCGGATTTGTCCTCCGTGAGTGTGGCCGCACAGGCCCAGGCAGATGCCTTCGAGCTTCACCGTTTCCACGAAGTCGGGATTGTGAGCCAGGAGAATCACCGGAGCGCCCGCCGGGATGGAGGTCTTTGTCTCTTCGTAGGCCTCTCGCTGGATGGCCCAGAGAGCAGCGAACTCGCGAGGACTCATCCCGGCTTGCCAACTGACCCCGGTAACACCGGCATCGTCGATGCCCAGTAGCCAGAGCGATGCCGCTCCGACATGGATCTCTTGCGCCTCGTTGCGCAGTACCCTGATACCGACGTGCCTGAGCTCCTGGGCAACCGTCTCCGCGCTGGTCCATTCGTCGTGGTTGCCCAGAACGGCCGAGACCCCGTAAGGTGCATTCAGCCTCGAGAGCTCGACGGCGCACGGACCGGCGAAGTCCGCGGAGCCGCTGACGTAGTCACCGGTCAGTACGACCAGGTCGGGCTTGAGATCATTGACCAGGTCGACGGCACGTCCGATGTGCCTCGCTTCGATGTGAGGACCCAGATGCAGGTCGCTGAGCTGAGCGATTGCCAGGCCATCGAGGTCTTGGGGCAATCCAGGGATGGGGATCTCGATCCTGGTGATCTGGATCCAGCGGGGCTCGATCCAGAACGCGTAGCAGAACAGAGCCACGCCGAGAGCGAGTGCGCCGGTGCTGTACCGGAGGCATCGTCGGGGCGACGCGCTTGCAGTGGTCATGATGGCTCCTTGGGTTCGGATCCAGCCAGGGTGTTCGCTCTTGGCTGGTGCCTCTGCGCGGATTATACCGAAGGAGCTGGGTGAGTGCAAGATGCTTGCTGCTTGGGGCTTCCTGAGGGATTCCGGGGCGGTAGTGGGGGCGAGTTTCTCGGCCGACTGGGGAGTTTTGGCCTGGGTGTGCTGAACCGGCCGGGATTTGCGCTGAGAGCGTACTTCTGGTACCATTCGCTGCGACGGGTGGGGGAGTATGCTGTGAGTACAGATGAGAAGGCGATTACTCTAGGGCGACCCAGCTACGTGTGGCGCTTTGGACAGCAGCGCCGACTGGATCTGATCAGGGAACACGTGGAACTGGAGGGTGCGCGGATCCTCGACGTTGGGTGTGGAGTGGGCATGTACGTGCGGCACCTGGGGATCTACAGCGACCAGGTCTACGGAGTAGACGTGGACCCCGAGAAGGTCGAGGAGGCCAGCAAGACCCTGCCCAACATCGAGGTTGCCGCTGCCGAGAGCCTACCGTTCGACGATGGCTTCTTCGATGTTGTGCTGTTGCACGAGGTGCTGGAACACGTCGACGATGACCTCCGCTCGGTTGCCGAGGCGTGGCGGGTGCTGGCTCCTGGCGGACGCATCGTGGTGTTTGTCCCGAACCGACTGTACGCCTTTGAGACTCACGGCGTGTACTGGCGCGGACGCTACCGAGAGGGCAACGTGCCCCTGGTCAACTACTTGCCCGATGCGTTGCGACGGCGAATGTGCCCGCACGTGCGTGCGTACACCATCAGGGGCATTCGTCGACTGTTCGATGGTCTGCCAGGGCGGATGATGGTTCATACGTGCATGTATCCTGGCTATGACAAGATCGCCGCACGGAGTCGGTGGCTGGCAGTGACCCTGCGAGCAGCAACGTACGTGCTGGAGTGTACCCCGCTCAGGTTCCTGGGACTGTCTCATTTCCTAGTTTTCCAGAAGGTGCAGAGCGAGAGCGGGTGAGGGTCCAACCCCCGCGCGCCACTGTGATGCCAGCACGTGCATCTGACGAGGGGTGGACCGAGAACGAGTTGAGCGGTCGCGCGGAGCATGGTCTTTCCAGGATTCGGCGATGCGTGCCAGGCGCGAGATTGACATTGACTGCGATCCGGGATACAATGAGCGCCAAGAATAGACTACCGGGGTAGGGTATATATGGTTGATGGAGTCCGGGCTGCGTATCTGGCGAGAGCAGGTTTGGCCTTGTTGCTGGCGGTTCTCGTGACGGTTGGGTGCGCTGACGCCGAGTTCGTGTCCCAGCCGACCCTGGGTCCAGAGTACACTGTTGCGACTCCACCTGCGTCCGTGTCGACGCCGGAGAACACTGCGCAGGCTGATCGCTCGCCTGTTCCGGAGCCGACTGCGCCGGCCAATCCTGCTATCGGTGCGATCGCTCCAGACTTCCGACTGCTTGATCTGAACGGGACCGAGGTGGCACTGAGAGACTTCCGTGGCCAGGTTGTGCTGCTGAACTTCTGGGCCACCTGGTGCCCTCCGTGTCGGCTGGAGATCCCGATGTTCGTCGAGGTGTATGAGGAGCTGAAGGATCAGGGTTTCGTGATCGTTGCGGTGAACATGCGGGAGAGCAGGGAGAAAGTCGCGGCGTTCGCCAGCGAGTATGAGATGTCTTTCCCCATTCTGCTGGACCCCAGAGTGGAGGTGGGAGCGCGCTACCTGGCCAACAGTATTCCACGGAACATCGTGATAGATCGAGATGGCGTTGTGCGGCACATCATCATGGGCATGATGCGAGAGACCCAGTTGGTCAACGCGGTGCAGGAATTGCTGTAGAGCCGGTGGCCGATGCCGGTTGAACGTCGAGCCGTTGGCTGAGGCGAGGTGGGTGTGAATCCTGTGGTGGCGCGGAGTTGGTCGAGGGGGCTGGGACGAGGCTTTCGCAAAGCGCTGAGCTGGCTGGCTCGGAACTGGGTGTGGGCCGTCAGTCTCCTTAGCCTCGCGTATCTGGGTTTCGCTCTTCTGGCTCCTGTGCTCATGGCGGCAGGGCATCCGATCATCGGCCGACTGATCTACGCGGCCTATGCTCCTCTGTGTCACCAGTGGCCTGATCGCAGTTATTTCCTGTTTGGGACTCGGCTTGAGTACTCCTTCGATGAGCTCCGTTCCTGGTTGGGGACGGAGGTGACGCGCAACTACGTAGGGGATCAGGTGCTGGGGTACAAGACTGCCATGTGCCAACGGTGCCTGGCCATGTTCGGCATGATTTCGGTAGCGGGTCTGCTGTACGGTGCGAGAGCGCGAAGAGGAAGGGTCGTGACGCCGCTGTCGTGGTGGATTGTGGGGCTTCTGCTGGTTCCAGTAGTTGTCGATGGTGGCGGGCAACTGCTGGGATTGTGGGAGAGCACCTGGTGGTCACGGTCCATGACGGGGATGCTGTTTGGGATCGCCTGGGTCGGTTGGGTGTATCCGCGTCTGGGCAATTCCATGACGGAGGTGCTTCTCTCTCTGGAGAACCACTCTCGATCCGAGGAGGTGGCGGTATAGTGGACGGCCAGAACCTGAATCTGCTGGTGGCGTTCGGCGCCGGAGTGCTTTCTTTTGTTTCGCCCTGTGTGCTGCCTCTGGTGCCGATCTATCTGGGCTACTTGGGGGGGACGGTGGTGGGCGAAGAAGCCCCAAGTCGGCTCAAGACCGTGGCGCACGCCTTGGCCTTCGTGCTGGGCTTCAGCCTGGTCTTCGTGGCCCTCGGCGCATCAGTCGGTCTAGCAGGCTATGCTCTGTATCGTCACTTGCCCACCATCATCAAGGTGGGTGGGGTTGTCCTGGTCATCCTGGGGCTGCATCTCGCGGGGCTGGTGAAGATCCCGTTCCTCTACTCGGAGAGGCGCCTACAGGTGAAGCGGCGTCCCCCTGGTACGTACTGGGCTTCGTTGCTGGTGGGGATGGTCTTTGCTTTCGGATGGAGTCCGTGCGTTGGGCCGATTCTGTCCGGCATTCTACTGCTGGCCAGCGTCAGTCAGACAGTTGGCAGGGGCGCCCTCCTGCTGGGCGCCTACTCAGTTGGTCTGGGTTTGCCCTTCATTGTCTGTGCGTTTGCCCTGAGCCTGGCGACTCGCTGGCTCAAGAGACTGAACCGCTACATGAACGTGGTATCCGTGGTGTCCGGAGCGTTTCTAATCATCATGGGCGTGTTGCTGTTCACGGGCTTGTTCGATCGTCTCAGCCAGTACTTCGTCGGTCTGTCCTCGCCCGTCTGAGCTTCGGGCGCCGGAGTGATCCTCTCCTCTGGGTTTGCTCGGGCTCATCCTGGGTGATGGTGCCCGTGTCGCCGCGGACTCTGGCGGGAGACGGGTGATGACATCGGGGTGCGGGCGCTGACGGGCAGCGAGGGCCACAGAGGGGATCGTGGCGAAGGGCAGACTCCGACGGAGTCGGGTCGACTTTGCAGGGTGGCGCAAATGGAGTATCATACGGTGCATCTCATAGAGCAGGAGCATCGAGGTCTATCACAACGAGAGGTTCTGGGGGAAGCGTGATGGCGGAGCTGAAGGGCAGTCTGGTAGTTGGTCAGTCGGGGGGGCCGACAACGGTAATCAACAGTAGCCTGCTGGGCGTGATTCAGGAGGCGATGCAGCACGATTGTATTCAGGGGATCTACGGGGCCAGGTGGGGAATCCGCGGTGTACTGGATGAGGAACTGATCGATCTCGAACGGGAGGATGACACCGTTTTGGAGGCGCTACTCCACACGCCGTCGGCTGCGCTGGGGACGGTGAGGTACAAGCTCAAAGAGCAAGACTATGCTCGCATTTTGGAGGTCTTCCGCGCACACAATGTGCGATATTTCCTGTACATCGGCGGCAACGATTCCATGAACACGGCCCATCGAATGCACAAGCTGGCTGAGGCCGGGGGGTATGAACTGCGGGCCGTTGGCATACCGAAGACCGTTGACAATGATCTGGCTCACACTGACCATTGTCCGGGCTACGGGAGTGCCGCCCGATTCGTGGCAATGGCCGTCCGTGACACAGGCTGGGACACGGAGTCGATGGGATCGAGCGCTCCTGTGAAGATAGTGGAGATCATGGGGCGCGACGCCGGTTGGCTAACGGCTGCGGCGGCGCTGGCCAAGCACGAGGAGGAGGATGCTCCGCATCTGGTGTACGTACCCGAGCGGCCGGTATCGGTTGAGCAGATCGGGCACGATGTGGTCGCCTGCATGGAGAAGCACGGGCGGGCAGTGATTGCCCTGAGTGAAGGTGCCAGGGACGAGACGGGAGAAACGATCGGCGCCCATGCGGCTTCGGTGGACGTCGATGCCTTCGGGCACCGGCTCAAGGGGGGGGCGGTCGAGTATCTCAGCCAGGTGTTGAGGGACATAGTCGGCGTCAAGGTCCGATATGATCGGCCCAACTACCTGCAACGCTCGTTCGCCTGCGCGGTGTCGCTGGTGGACCGTGAGGAAGCCTATCAAGCGGGCCGGCGGGGCGTGCGGGCGGCGGTCGAAGGGCACAGCAACGTCATGGTGGCGCTGGTACGTGAACCCGGGCCGGAGTATCGCTGCACGACAGCTCTGGCCCCCCTGGGGGAGATAGCAGACGTTGCTCGCACTCTCCCCGATGACTTCATGAACGAGGCGGGCAATCTCCCAACCGAGAGATTCCTGGAGTACGCTCGGCCGCTGATCGGCGAACCGCTGACCCGGTACACGCGACTCAAGAAGGTCTTGATCCCGAAGAGGACCTAGCGCTCGTTTGCGCGCGAGATGGCCTGCCAAGTGTCACCGACCTGCTCCCGACGATGAGCGTCGCCGAAGAACCAGCCCGTTGATCAAGCGTCGGCGTGTCGAGCCTAAGGCTACCGCGGCACAGAGGGCCGCGGGGAAGGAGAGAGGGACCTGATGCTACCCATCCGAGACCACATTCCTACCCGGAGACGGCCGGTGGTGACGTACGCGATCATTGCGCTCAACGTGCTGGTCTTCGTGTACGAGCTGCTTCTCGATAGTGTGGGGGGGTTGACGACCTTCCTCACGACTTGGGGCGTCGTGCCTGCTCGTCTGCTGGGTGAGTTCAGTGCCGTCGAGCTGTTGACGCTCGTCACGTCCATGTTCTTGCACAGCGGTCTGATGCACATCTTGGGGAACATGCTCTATCTCTGGATATTCGGCGACAACGTCGAAGACAGAATGGGCCGTCTACGCTTTCTCTGCTTCTATCTGCTGGCCGGTGTCGGGGCAGGAGTGGCCCAGATGGCGGCTGACCCGAACTCCGTGATCCCAGCGGTGGGCGCAAGTGGTGCCATCGCCGGGGTACTGGGTGCGTACTTGCTGCTGTACCCACATGCAAGGATCGATACGCTGGTGACCTGGTCGTTCTTCGTGCGACTTCGTGCCATGCCCGCCGTTGTGGTTTTGGGGTTCTGGTTTGTGCTGCAGTTCCTCAACGGGGTGCTGTCGTTCGGTGTGGGGCAGACAGGGGGAGTGGCCTGGTTCGCTCACATCGGTGGTTTCGCGCTCGGATTGCTCACGGTCAGGTTGTTCACGCGGCGCAGCGATGAGATGCCTTCTGACAGGCGACCATGATACCTGTGAGATGGATGCTCTCAGGGCGGTTGACCGTCGCGGTGCAATAGGGTACAATAGGACCTGCCCCAGGCGGAGGATGATCCGGGCGGGGCGCTTCCGCTGTCAGGTTGGGGCGAGTGTGTGTAAGGTCAGTCAGGAAGGGGGCAACTATCGATGGCATCAGACTTGAATCCCAGGCGTTCCCGCACCCCGCGGAAAGAGAAACGAGCTGAGTTGCGGCCGACCTGGTCATGGCTTGCGATTCCACTGTTGGTCATCGGTGCCGTGTTTGGGCTTTGGTGGGGGCTCTATTCGCCCTCTGAATCGTCCACCGAGCCTACGCCGACGCCTACTCCCACTCGGATGCAGCGGCCTCGCCCTTCGCCCACGCCGACTATGGCGGTGCTGTTTGACACGCCCACCGTCGCCCCGACGGCCACCGCCACCGTTATGGCCGGCATTGGCACCGGACAGACGGTGCGCGTCTCGGCCTCTGACGGCCTCAACTTGCGCGTGGCAGCCGGCTCCAATCAGGATCTGGTCAAGACCATGCCCGACGGGACGATCTTGGCAGTCGTGAGTGGCCCCGTGGAGGCCGATGGCCACACCTGGTGGCAAGTGCGGGACAGCGAGGGAAGTGTTGGGTGGTGTGCCGAGGAGTGGCTGGAACTCTCACTGCCCTAGCTCAGGTCCAAGGGCGTTCCGGGATCCGGCATGGCATCGGGTGGGCAGGGAGCCATCCGTCCTGGGAGGCAAGCGATGTCTGAGATCGTGGAACGCCTGGAAGAGCTGCGCGACCGGATTCGCTATCACGCCTATCGGTACCACGTTCTGGACAGCCCCGAGATATCGGATGGGGAGTTCGATGCTCTCGTTCGAGAGTTGAAGAGACTCGAGGAGCAGTATCCGCACCTGATCACGTCCGATTCACCCACTCAGCGCGTGGGTGCGGAACCCCTGGATGCTTTCACCAAAGTCTCCCACGTACGGCCCATGACCAGTCTGGCCAACGCCTTTGACGAGCAGGAAATGCTTGCCTGGCGGGCGCGCGTGGGCCGACTGCTCCCCGATGACGTGTCGCTGGAGTTCGTGGTCGAGCCGAAGATTGACGGGCTCGCCGTAGCGGTGACGTACGAGAATGGCGTCTTCGTGCGAGGAGCGACCAGAGGGAACGGGTCGGTAGGTGAGGACGTCTCTCTGAATCTGCGAACCGTCAGAAGCGTGCCCCTGAGAATCCCTGCCGCCGGTGGCTCTCCTCCCTCCAGAATCGAGGTGAGAGGTGAAGTATACATGCCTCTCGATCGATTCCGAGAGTACAATCAAGGTCAACTGGAGTCCGGTGGAAAGGCATTCGCCAATCCCCGGAACGCCGCAGCCGGCTCTCTTCGCCAGTTGGATCCCCGTGTCACTGCAGAGCGTCCCCTGAGTCTGTTCGGATACGCCATTGGATACGTGGAAGGTCGAACCCTCGAGACCCAGTGGGAGGCGCTGGAGTACATGCGAGAGCTGGGCTTCTCTGTGAATCAGGATATCCGACTCCTGACCGATATCCACGAAGTGATCGCATACTGTCGTGAGTGGATGCTCAAGCGGGATACGCTGAACTACGAGGCCGATGGCGTGGTGGTGAAGGTCAACTCCCTGGCGACGCAGGAGCGTTTGGGCATCGTAGGGAATGCCCCCCGATGGGCGATTGCCTTCAAGTTCCCTGCACGAGAGGCCACGACCAAGCTTCTGGATGTGAGAGTCAACGTCGGAAGAACCGGGGCGTTGGTGCCATCGGCGGTGTTGGAGCCGGTGGAAGTCGGAGGAGTGACGATTCGGCGAGCGGCGCTGCACAACTACGAGGACGTGGCGCGCCGAGATGTTCGCATAGGGGACACGGTGATCGTGAAGCGGGCCGGCGACGTTATCCCTCAGGTGATCAAGCCGATAGAGTCGCTGCGAACGGGTGAGGAACGAGTGGTGCCGGTGCCGACGGTGTGCCCGGCCTGCGGTGAACCCGTTGTGAAGCCCGAGGGTGAGGTTGCCATATACTGTGTCAATGCGGCGTGCCCGGCCCAGCTAGTGCGCCGTGCGATCCACCTGGCAGCATGGATGGATATCGACGGCATGGGGCCCAAGATAGTCGAGCAGTTGGTCGATGCGGGCCTGGTGCGCGATCCCGCTGACATCTACTACCTTAGCGCCGATGGGCTGCAAGCTCTCGAGGGTTTTGCGGAGAAGAAGACGTCGAGTCTTCTGGCTGCCATCGAGGCATCCAAACGGGCACCTCTATGGCGCGTCGTCGCTGCTCTGGGCATTCGCTACGTTGGGGCCGAGGTGGCCAGGCTGCTGGTGAGTCACTACTCCTCTCTCGATGAGCTGATGACCACTTCTGAGGAAGAGTTGACCGACCTGCCTGGAATCGGTCCTCGCACGGCGCACTCTGTGGTCGAGTTCTTCGCGAGGCAGTCTCACAAGGATCTGGTGAGGAAACTGTCCGAGGCCGGTGTGCGCATGGGAGAGAAGGGGGCGCCGAAGACGGATGAGTCGCTCCCTCTGGATGGCTTGACCTTCGTCGTCACAGGGACCCTGCCCTCGTTGAGCAGGAACGCAGCCAAGGAGCTGATCGAGAGCCATGGCGGCAAGGTGACCGGCTCGGTCTCATCAAAGACCAGCTACCTTCTGGCCGGAGAATCGCCAGGAGGGAACAAGATGCGCCGGGCAGCGGAGTTGGGCATTGCAGGGCTCAGCGAGGACGAGTTGAGGGAGATGATCGGCAGTGAACTGTAGTTACTGCGGAAGTCACCGCTACGAGGAGCGCAGG
>Ga0180431_10009869_pt1 | contig 10712 bp, 10 predicted proteins | sample SS_ome_11_FD_132459 | JGI IMG/M metagenome (GOLD analysis project Ga0180431, IMG submission 132459) | Hypersaline lake sediment archaeal communities from the Salton Sea, California, USA - SS_1_MS_1 metaG | ecosystem: Environmental > Aquatic > Non-marine Saline and Alkaline > Hypersaline >...
AGATCCACGTGCGAGACCAGGCGCAGCACGCCGGCGCGCAGGGCGCGCAACAGCGGGATCTTGACTCTGTCGTGAGGCAGCCACGCTGTGACGCCCTGCAGGCGCTCTGATGTGGAGTAGACTTCGCCGTATCGGATGGCGTAGCGAATCGCGAACTCGAAGAGGTGAGGCAGAGTCTCTCTGAGAGTGACACGGTCCGGGATCAGAGCCGCGAACAACGGGTCATCCCTGAACGCTCTTGCGGCCACCTCGCCGGCCCGCCGAGCCTCGGACGCGGGGACACGGTAGAGAGTGCTCAGCCCTGATGTGGTGGCCATGTTGTCCCTCTCTGCCTGCAGCAACGCGAGGCCGGAGTGTGTTCCTGCTACAAGCAACGAATCGCGCGGATCGCCGGCAGTGCGCTATGATCCCGGGGTGCTTGGGCCGGTGAGCGCAACGAACGTCCCGGTCACGATGAGATCGCCGAAGAGGGCCGTCACCGCGACGGTGAGGGCCTTTCCCCATTTCATCCCAGTGTAGCGGATGAAGCTACAGGTAGTCAAGGCCAGAGAAAGCAGCACGTCGAACATCATGTACAGTACGCCCTGGTTGTGCCAGATGAGATGCCAGATTGCCTTCAAGATGATCTCGGAGCACTGCATGATGATGCTGATACCCGCTACGATAGCCAGAGCTTGCAGAAGGGCGAGTCGGTGTGTCAATAGCCTCCCTGCGCCGACGGCAATGGCTGCGGTGGACATCACGGACACGATTGGTACTGCCGCGTAGAAGAGTGGGTTGGGCTTCTCCGCACTGAAGAGCCGGTCCGTGTACACGGTGAGAGTCAGGATGGCCGCGAGGGGAAGCACCAGTGCGAGCCAGAGACGATTGGGGCACGCAGGTGTATTGGATAGACGTGCATGGTTGGTCATGGCGCTGTCCTTGGGGCTTGGAGTGCGGTGCCTGAGGATTATACCACATCGGGGGGTGCCTCGCCACGAGGGGGCACTCGTTGCGTTGCGGTCGGGGGACGACAATCGCCAACTGTCTATCGACCGCTATCGAGATACCAGGATCAGCACCCCGAACGCCGCGGCCAGGAGCAGGATCAGCCCCAGGACTGTCACGAGTAGGGCCCTTCCGCGGGAGAGTCCTTCTCCGTGACGCAGAGCATAGTAGCTCAGTAGGCCCGGACTGCCCCAGACCATGCCGACGCACCATAGAGCGAGGAAGACCAGGTTCAGATAGACGGTCGCTTCCACGTCGAGGGAGCCCGAGAATGCGAAGGCCACTATCCGAATCAGCAGGGAGACCAAGGTGGTGACCAAGGTGGGAGTGGAAGCGTAGCCGACGAGGCCCAGCATGGTGCGATAGCTCGCCGATCCGCCAAGGGGCTTTGCCAGGCTGTGGAATACCCCGGTCACGAGAGCCCAGCGTATCGGGATTCCCACCAGGGTGAGCCAGAACGCAGCGGTCAGGAGGTCGCGAAGGATCTCGTCTTCGGCGGGTGAGGACCAAACCACGATCTCGTACAACTGTCTGAAGACAGGGACGAGATCGAAGGCGGTCAGAACTCCCAGGGTGGTCGATGCCACCGTGAGCAGCCCTACCAGGAGGGCCCCCTCGCGCAGGTCAACGAACCGCGACGATGCCGCCATGGTTCGGCCTGGATGGATCAGAAGGTCGCGCAGTGTGCGCACCGGTGAGCCGGGGGATTGACGGTCCTCACCTGCACCCTCTGCTTCGAGCCTCTCAATCATGTCCGACCTCCTCCCTGCTATCACTCAGTACCCTGCGCTGCGCCGATTGCCTATTGGGGCGCGCGACTCAGCGAGAAGTCGATGTTGGGTGTGTCGCCTGGCGCGGCAACCGCGACCTCCCTTGCCGAGCTTTCGTCGGAGGCGTTGTCGAAGTACTCGGCCAGATGGTCTGAGACCGCGGCCTGAACCCTGTAGTTGCCCGAGGCGAGGCTCTCGATGGTGTAGCTCCCGTCGGGCCCGGTGTTGGCGCCTGCTCCGGCCAGGTGCGGGCCGACGGCAACGGGAAAAGCGTATACGCTGGCCCCGGCGATGGGGGTGATGCCGTCCTCCTCGTAGACGTGCCCGGAGATGGTGCCGGCCCTCGCCAGACAGAAGTCGACTGCCGAAGTCGTGCCGGGAGCGGTGACGTAGACCGTGGTAGCATCCTCCATCTGAGTCTTGCTGCAGTCGTCGTACCACTCGTCGATCCACTTGCTTCCCCTGACCACTGCCTGCGTCGTGACGAAGTAGCCACCGGTACTCAGCCAGAGGGTGTATCGCCCGTCGTACCCCGTGTGCCCCCCGTTGACCAGCGCGCCTGCTGGCGTGAAGGCCCGCACCATCATCCCGTCTATCGGTGTGACTCCATCTTCTTCGTAGATGTGGCCGGTGATCATTCCTCCCGCATCCAAGGTGAAGTCGATTCCCGTCACCACGCCGCCCCGTGTCATTTGCAGGGGATCGGCCTGGGCCCTATTGCTTCCGGACTCGTAGTACTCGGGAGCAAAGCCAGACTTGGTGGCACGAACAGTGTAGCCGTCCCGGGGGACGATGTCCTGTGCCAGGTAGCTGCCGTCGGCTCGCGTCTCTGTGGTGAAGTTGAGGCACTGGGAGTCTGGAGGGCAAACATTGCCCCAGATCAAGGCTCCCTGGACAGGGGTGATGCCGTCGCTTTCGTAGACGAAGCCGGTCAGTGAGCCCCCGCGAAGAAGATCGAAGTCTATCCCGGCAGTCGTGTCCGGCGGGACTACCCTGACCTTGTTGGCCCAGTGCTGGTGGTACAGGCCCCGGTAGTACTCTGACAGCCAACCCCCTGCGCTGACGCGTACGATGTAGTCGCCCAGAGCCAGATTGCCGATCCGGTAGCTTCCGTCCGAAGCAGTCTTGGTGTCGAATCCGCCGTGCTCGTCGGGCTCACCGTCTGGCATGATCTGTACGTGTGTTTCCGGGATGGGATCGCCGGTTGCGGCGTCGCGCACGTAGCCGGAGATGTACCCGCCTGCGGTCAGGTCGAAGTCCATGCGCAGGGTTTCATCATCGGCTTCAGAGACGCGGATGATCGTGGCCTCGGCGTATATCACCACGTTGTCGAAGTACTCTCGAGCATAGCCCGGCCCAACCACGCGTACCACGTGCTCTCCCGAGGGAAGGCCAAAGACCGTGTAGCTGCCGTCAGGAGCTGTCGTGGCCGCGTGTGGCCAGTCGGGAGGATGGGGCAGTTCTTCTCCCGCCAGTTTGGCTTCGATCAATGCCCCGGCTATGCCGTGTCCCGTCGTGGCGTCGGTGACGCGACCGGAGAAGGCCGGCAGCGGGGTAGAGGTGGCAGTGGGGGAAGGCGTGAGAGTTGGCGTGGTCGTCCTGGTGGGTGTGGACGTTGCTGTGGCGGTAGCCGTGGGTGTCGAAGTGGGCGTGAGTGTCAGGGTGGCCGTCGCCGTTCTGGTTCGCGTGGGGGCCGCGGTTGGCGTGGCCGTTGGCGGTATGGGGGTGGGCGTGGCGCATCCGATCGCGAGCATGAAGATCAGTACTGTGTCGATCGTGTGCTTCAGCGGCTTCACGTGGCTCATGTCGCCCCCTCCCGAGATACGCGGCCTCCGGTCCGACGTCGAGAGCACGAGCTGCCTCGCGGTAAGCATGCCTCGTCATCCGGCCTTGACCGAGCGCCGGGCGATGCAAGACGAAAGCCCGCCCACAGACGTGCTGTGAACGGGCTGCAGCGCTGACCTGCGACTCTGATTGGGCTAAGATGGAGTCCACCGCGCGCCACGGCTTGCCCGGTCCGCCAGCCTGGCCGGGCACTCAGTTTATTCTACACCGCCGCAGTCCGCGGTGTCAAGCCTCGCCAGCGTTGGGGAGCATACAGAACCTGTCGTGTGGAGCAGTGAACACAGGCAGGCGACAGGTGTCGGGATCGGGGGCTGAGTGATGGAAGAGTCGTTGTTGACTGCCGGGTGCACGCAGAACCTGTCAGGCAGATGAGGCGTAGGCACACCTGATGGCTGAACCCTCAGACTCAACGAGCGCAGCCCGTTCGGGGCTATGCTCCAGCCCGTAGGGCTTTGCCCTTTCAGCCGGTTGCTTCAGCAGCCGGCAGGAGCCAGGCGAGTGATCCGCGCCTACAGCAGGCGAGGTTCAAGACCAGCGAACCGCCTTCCTAAGGTTGAACTCCGAAGCACAACCAGCGAGCCCCCTCTAGGCGCATATCAAGCCCCCCGACCGTCTGAATGGAAAGCAGCCCTCCAAAACTCTTCCGGTAGGCAAGACTCCATCAAGGTCGAACTCAGTGACAACCTCTGCGTGCACCCTGACTGCCGATCGTGTTGCGGGAGGCGCCGGGATGTGCTAGGATAGAGGGGTCTCGGCCCACACTTCCCACAGATGCAGGCGGTCCACGGCGCGACGTGATTCTGGGCCTGCCGCTGGGGTGCCAGGCGGATGGCGGAGGAGCAGGTCAAGGGCTTGCCCCTCTTGTGCGATGATTCGTGCCTTCACTACTGAACTGAAGCGGAACCGGGAGATAGTCCATGAAGAACATCATTCTGCGGTCCAATGCAGTGCCCGTGTATTACTTCTTGAGCTTCATCAATGCCAGGTTGCCCCAAGGAGAGACCTTGCGCGGCAAGAGGATCCTGGACTGTGGGGCCGGCGGGGCGCTTCCTCCTCTGGCTCTGTTCCACCAGCATGGGTTCGATACCTGGGGTATCGATAGGTCTGACGAGCAACTGGAGCGAGCGAGGGGATTCTGCCATCAACATGACATGGAAGTGCATCTGCGCAAGGGCGACATGCGCGACATTCCGTTCGAAGACGAGAGCTTCGACTACGTGTATGAGCACTACTCGATGTGCCATCTGAGCAAGGTGGACACGCAGATCGCTGTACAAGAGATGTTTCGGGTCTTGAAGAAGAATGGCTTGTGCTTTCTGGGTGTCATTTCTGATGACTCGTGGCCGCAGTCTATGTTCGGGGAGGAGCGAGAGCCGGGCGAGTTCTGGGGCAGGGAGGGTGGAGACGAACTGTCCTTGCACAGTGTCTTCGGCGATGATGAGGCAGACGGCCTGCTGTCAGAATGGGAGATCCTCTCGAAGGAGAAGCGAGTCATATGCCACAGGGATGAGGGCGAGAAGGTGTCGTCCCAGGAGTGGATGGGGAGGTACTATCCGGAGGCACCCACCAAGTACACGCGGGAGGCCTGGGAGGCAAGGTACTCGGGGAGGGCCAACGAGTTTCGATACACGCACGTGTACTACGTCCTGGGAAAGCCTGCGTGATCCCCGGTTCGTGGCCCGTCGTGAGGCGTGGTGCCGGGTAGTCGATTGTGCAGTTTGACGCAAAGGCTCTGGAACAGTACAATACTGATGGATTCTCCAAGTAAGACACCCTAGTGCACCCGTCTCGACGAAGCCGCTAGCCTCCATCAGCTTCTTCTGATGTTGATCAAGGCAGTGACTCATGTGCAAGTGCACGTTCTCTTCGTTCAGCGCACACCAGCCGGTGTGCAACTGCCGCGGCGGATGCTGTCGACCGCCCCCTCCCTGCTTGTGCACGGATCCGAGCCGAAGTGATGACATAGCCTAGTGCGAAAGGGGATACTCTGTGACAAAGATACTGATCGCTGACGATGACCCCGATTTCGTGCAGATCATGCGTACGATCTTGGCGTCGGAGGGTTATGACGTCGTCAGTGCAAAGGACGGAAACGAGGCCTTGCAGGTCATGCGGGAAGATAGCGTCGACCTGATCTTGTTGGACATCATGATGGCCAGCGTGTTGGATGGGGTCAGCGTGGCCCACGAAATGCAGAAGGATTCCGCGCTGAAGGGCATTCCCATCATCATGATCTCGTCCATCATTAGCAGTCCGCACGCCTCGATGTTCCCTACCGATGAGTACGTGCCGATGGACGCGTGGATCACGAAGCCGGTCGAGCCGGACGATCTGCTGCAGAGCATCGCGAGATTGCTCGGAAGGAAGTGAAAGGCCACGAGTCTTCTGGGATTGTCAGGCTGTTGAGATGCGCTTTTGCTAAAGGAGCGATTGCAGATGAAGAAATTCGACGTCGTAGTGATCGGCGGTAGTGCTGCGGGTCTGACTGCGGCAATCACCGCTCGACGACACTACCCTGAGAAGAGCATCCTGGTGATCAGGAAAGAGGATCAGGTGCTCATACCGTGTGGCATCCCGTATATCTTCGGGACCCTGGGCACCTGTCAGAAGAACCTGATCCCGGACGCGGCGCTCGAGAAGAACAAGTGCGAATTGCTGGTCGATGAGGCGGTTAGCATCAATCGCGATAAGTCGACCGTCACCACGGCTGGCGGCGAGGAAGTGGGCTATCGGCGACTGGTGATCGCGACCGGTTCGGAGCCAGTCGTGCCGCCGCTTCCCGGTGTCGAGAAGGGGAACATCTTCGCCATCAAGAAAGACGTTCCCTACCTTGGGAAGATGCAGGAAGCTCTGGCCAAGGCCTCGAGTGTATTGATCGTGGGGTGCGGATTCATCGGCGTCGAGCTTGCTGAGGAGTGCAGGAAGATCGGGGATATCGATATCAAGATCGTGGAGATGCTGAGGCACTGCCTGCAGTTGACCTACGATGAGGAGTTCTCGATCAAGGCGGAGGGGAATCTGAAAGCCCAGGGCATCGAGATCCTGACCGATGACAAGGTGGAGGGCTTCCTGGGCGAGGACGTGGTCGAGAAGGTCAAGCTGGCCAGTGGCAAGGTGCCCGAAGTGGACATGGTGATCATGGGCATCGGAGCCAGAGCCAACACCACACTAGCGACGAACGCGGAGCTGGAAACCGGCCCGATGAGGGGCATACTGGTCAATCGCTACATGCAGACCAGTGATCCTAGCATCTTCGCCTGTGGCGATTGCGCGGAGAAGGTCTCCTTCTTCGACGGCAAGCCTTCGCCGCTCAAGTTGGCCTCGATAGCCACCATGGAGGCCCGGATAGCCGGGGCCAACCTGTTTGGGCCGCGACGTGCCAACATGGGCGCCATCGGTGTCTACTCCACGATCCTGGGTGACACCGCGTTCTGTGCGGCAGGCCTTACGGAGCGTGGCGCCAGGGAGAAGGGCTACAACGTCGTGGTGGGCGAGGCCGAAGCCGTCAACCGGCATCCTGGGTGCATGGCGGGAGGAACGCCCCTGAAGGTCAAGCTGATCTTCGAGGCCGGAACTCGTGTGCTGCTTGGGGGTCAGGCTACCGGGGCCAAGAGCGCCGGGGAGTTGATCAACGGGATCAGCGCCTGCATCCACCAGCGTATGACGGCCGATGATATCGCTACCTTCCAGACGGGTACTCATCCCGGTCTGACCGCTTCCCCGATCGCCTACCAGTTGGTGAACGCGGCAGAAGTGGCCATAGCGAACTCGTGGAAGCTGTCCGGACGCTGGGAGCGGCCCGCGTAGGCAATGGGCGCCGAACACTGTCTTCACAACGTAGTCGAAGCGTGAACGGCACGTGCGCCAGGAGCCACGATGTAGCAGTAAGCTCGTGATTCCGAGCCCCGGTCTCGATGAGAGATCGGGGCTCTTGTGCTGCCCCGATCGGATGGGACAGAGGCCCAAGGAGTTGGCGATAGCTGTGGCACAGGATGGCGGGAAGCCCGTGCTGCGCGCCGATTTGCGTTCCCTGGCCACCGTGGGTATCATGTGCCACACGTCACACCCAGCCGGAGAGACGGTCAATGGAGTTCTCACACAAGCAAGCCGAGGTCGACGAAGAGATAGGGCGTCTCCAGTCTCGCCTCGTGGGTTTGCGTTTCCACAAGCCGCATCAGGCGGTGAGCACAGGGGATCTCATCCCGGGGTGCGAGATCTGCGTGCGCAAGGGATACCTCTCGTTTCAGGTCGGGTTTGCCTGCAACGCGCGGTGCCCGTTCTGCTTTCTGGATACTCACCCCGCGGACGAGCCCGACGAGGACGAGGTCTACCATCGTAGGGCTCTGCTGAAGCGCTTCCATCGCCACGTGGAGGAGCTGGAGGGCGTTGCTCTCACGGGTGGGGAACCGCTGCTGTACCTTCCGGAGCTGGAAACCTGCGTGAGGGAGATGCGCGCCGCGAAGCCCACGCTGCACTTCTGGGTCTACACGAACGGTATTCTGGCCGACGAAGAGCATCTGCGAGCCCTTCGGGACCTGGGGATCCAGGAGGTTCGCTTCAACCTGGCGGCGACCGAGTACAGTGAGAGCACGCTGGAGAAGCTGGCTCTGGCTCGGAAGATGATCGAACACGTGGCGGTCGAAGTGCCGTGCTACCCGCCTCAGAAGCCTGCCTTGATGGCGTGCCTCGGCGAGCTCGATCGCATAGGGATAGACCAGCTTAATCTGCAGGAGCTGTGGGTCACGTCGTCCAACGTGCAGCGGCTCTCGGGTGAGGGCTACCAGAGCGGGGTCCTGTCGGCGAAGAAGTTCTTCCTCTATGGAAGCCGGCGCATGAGCTACGAAGTGATGGCGCACTGCATCGCCGAGGGCTACTCGTTCACCGTGAACGATTGCACGGCCGGCGAGTTCGGTAGGGGTTGACGCTTGCTCCGCCGGGAGGCCAAGCGCAATGTGATCGGTGGGCGTGTTTGCTCAGGAACCCAAGACCTACTCGCGGTCGGGCCTGCGAAGACTCTCGCTCAATACCGAGAGCGGGGGGACCAGACCCAGGTCGGCAAGGATATCGTAGAATGAGAACGCGCCCCAGCGATCGACGATACGACCTTCCGGGCTGATGTACAGGATCGTCGCGCCCTCGAACTCCACTTCCCGCCCCGTGGCTTCAAAGCCCCACGCCTCTCCATGCTGTGTCCCGGTGCCCCTGTATCTGACCCACACCCGGTCATCTGCTGCGATCATGTCGATGATGTCGTAGCGCAGGTCGGGGAAGATCGACCTGAAGTACCGTATTTCGTGCTTGACCTGATCCGGCCCCTGGGCTTCGATCCCTATCCAGTCTGGCGCGTAGTCGGGATCGACGATCTCATCGGCCACATCCAGGTCCGGCTTGGACCACAACTCGTGGAACCAGCGCTGCGCAAGTCGTAGATTCCTCTGCGTCGACATGTGGGCTACCTCCGTGGCTCAGGGCTTCTCTCCCTACGTCAGGACGGCAAGGGCAGAAGACGGTGTCAGTCAAGGTCGGTAGCAGTATACACGAGGGGAGTCGAGGATGCAATGGGCAGGAGGGTAGGGGAAGGGAATGGACCTGTCGGCCACGACAAAGAAATGCGTCCCTTCGCGCCGCGGTGGGTCTGGCTGCGGTAGGGAGGCTGTGATGGGTCCACCGAATGCGTCGTGCGCGATTCGAATGCGTGGCACGCTGGTCAAAAAGGCAGGTGCGCCCCGGTGATCATTGGAACTACTGCCTGTAGCGCCTCAATTCGCCCGAACTACTACCCGCTGTAGTCTGTCGCTTCACAACAGCGGGTGCTCACTGTCGGTCGTAGGACTGCGCTGGCTGCCTTCTTCTGGCGAACCCCGGAGATGCACTGGTCCCTCAAGCATGCCTCGTCCCGGCGCGGTTGAAGCTCTCCACCGCCTGGCAGCGTAAGTAGACTGCAAGGGAACCTTCTAGACGTACCGTCACAGAAGCCGATACGTGACAGTGCGCTTGTTTGGTGCCACAGGGTTGTGCGAATCATTCAGATAGAGGATCCTGAGCAAGGCCCGTTCCCTGGATCCGTTCCCTCTGCGCTTCCTCCGCCCATGTCCGGACCACTTCTCAGAGTGTCTGTGGGCGATTCGTGGCGTGCTGAGGCCAGTGCACTTCAATGCCATCTCGAGGGAAATGCTCTTGTCCTTCAAGCCAAGTCGGACAAGAGCTTTGACGGCGGCTCGGTCAGCAGAGCAGAAGCAGCAGTCACTTACCTGATCCGTGTACAAAAGCGTCAGTGCCTCGACTTCACCCTCGTGCAGGTCCCGCTGTATGACGCTGTTGAACTGGGCAAGCAGATCGTGCATATCCGCGAGGCTCGCGGCTGCCTCATCAACGTGGCCCTTGGCTATCTGGCCAATCAAGTCGATATTGACGTGCTCTCCGGTGTTGGGATCGATGTAGTAGTATGCTTCCAGACGGGCTATGATGGATGGAACAACTAGCCGTATTCGAGAGCGTAGCTTCTCCCAAAGTCCCAGCTCATATAGATGGATCACCGTCATCGCATCAGGCATGAGCGAACTGGGCTTCGTAAGCAAAGTTGAACTCCAGATCCAACCCGTACTCTGCCAATAAGGTGGGAAGCTCAGTTGGGCTGGTCTCCAAGATAGTAGCCAGCCTTGCCCTGGACAGCTTGCCCTGCAGATGAGCGATGTACGCCAGCTGGACCATTCGCTCAGGCAGCTCCGAGGGAGTCCACCATCTCTCTGCCATTGTCCGTCGATCCTTTCTTCTGAACGACGGACTGGTCAGAACCTTCTCCGGAACTTCTCTAGGAATCAGCCCATAGTTAACCATTGCCCAGAGCAGAGCGGAGGTCGAGACACCGAACTCACGCGCGATACCTATGAGGTCGGGCATCTCGACTAGGCTGCTAGCGGTTCGCTCTCGCAGGGCTTGAGTCAAGGGTTCTCGCGGGAGCAGCAGCGCGCTAGCGAAGGCATTGGCCTTCTTCTCCATTGCGCCGAATCGCTGCGGCTTGGCGTCCAATTCCTCCCTGGGCAGTGCCTTCCAGGTCAACAGATGAAACAACTCATGGGCGCAGCTGAAGTTCCTGCGCCACGGCGGCTC
>Ga0180431_10009871_pt1 | contig 10710 bp, 9 predicted proteins | sample SS_ome_11_FD_132459 | JGI IMG/M metagenome (GOLD analysis project Ga0180431, IMG submission 132459) | Hypersaline lake sediment archaeal communities from the Salton Sea, California, USA - SS_1_MS_1 metaG | ecosystem: Environmental > Aquatic > Non-marine Saline and Alkaline > Hypersaline >...
ACAGGGCTTTGATTCATAATAAGACGTAGAGGAAGGATTCGGGATCAATACTATGATACGCGTAATTTACAAAATTTTACTGATCGGTGTTCTCTGCTTCGTTTTCTTTGGCTGCACCTTCCTGGTGAAAGAGTTACACATCTCTGTCCCTCCCCAAATCGTTGCAGGAACCTACGATCCGGATGATCTTTATGATATTGTCGAGTCTGGAGGAACCGTATCGACAGCCTATCCAGTACCCAATCCCTACGACGGAACTTCGGCGGATTTGACAGTCAACCTCATAGCGTCGGGGGACGGAGCGGACAATCTGATTCTAAATCCCGGATCAGTGGTTATCGAAAAAGGCACCAGTGTCAGGGAGTTCTTTGTGTCCGCGGTCTATGATCTTGCAGATCCACCTCCCGCTGCTATAGAGTATGTGACCATAACAGCTCAAGCTGTTGGTTATGATGAGGATTCGGTTACAATATCCATTACTTATCCGTAGCGTTTCTGCACTATATTGACCGCACAGACTAAAACAACCTCTCGATCACCTCTTCCATAGTCTGAACCGGGTGGAACTTGATTCCCTTCTTGACGTGATCCGGGATATCGGCCAGATCCTTCTCGTTCTGGGCCGGAATGATGATCTGTTTGATCTTGTTGCGCTTGGCTGCGATCACCTTTTCCTTCAGCCCGCCGATCGGCAGTACCTGTCCGACCAGGGATAACTCGCCGGTCATGGCCAGGGACTGCTTGATTTTTCTGTCCGTTGCCAGGGATAGCAGGCAGGAAGCCATGGTGATGCCCGCTGAAGGACCGTCCTTGGGGGTGGCACCGGCCGGCACGTGGAGGTGGATCTGGTTTTTCTCGAAGAACTCCTTGTCCACTCCGAACCCCCCGGCGATGTGGCGGACATACGTATAGGCGATGTTCGCCGATTCCTGCATTACCTCACCCAGCTGTCCTGTCAGCCGAAATCCCTCTTTGCCGGGATTGGCCACCGCCTCGATGGTGAGCATGGCGCCTCCCAGGGGCGTCCAGGCCAGCCCCAGGGTCATGCCGGGCCGGGTGATCTTCTTGATCGCCTCCTCGTAGAAGATCGGTTTGCCCAGATATTCCTCTATCTGGGCCGGCTCGATGGAAATCGGAAACGAAAGCTTCTCCAGCACGGATTTGCGGGCCAGCTTGCGGTGTATCTTGTCCAGGGCCTTCTCGAAGTTTCGCAAGCCCGCCTCCCGGGCATAGCCTTCGGCGATATTCAGGAGGGAGGCCTTGGAGTACTTCACGTCCCTGCGCTTCAGTCCCGTTCGGTCCAGGGATTTGGGAATCAGGTACTTGCGGGCGATGGCCACCTTCTCGTCATTGATATAACCGGAAAGCCTGATGACCTCCATCCTGTCCAATAGAGGAGCAGGGATCGTGTCCAGGGTGTTGGCCGTGGTGATAAAGAGGATGTCGGAGATGTCGAAGGGCAGGTCCAGGTAGTGGTCCCGGAAGGCCACGTTCTGCTCCGGGTCAAGAACCTCCAGAAGCGCCGATGATGGATCGCCCTGAAAGGAAACGCCCAATTTGTCGATCTCGTCGATCATGAACACCGGGTCCTTGGTCTTCACGATCTTCAGTCCCTGAATGATCTTGCCCGGCATGGCCCCGACGTAGGTCCGCCGATGGCCCTTGATCTCCGCCTCATCCCGCATGCCCCCTACCGAGAAGCGGAAGAAGTTCTTGTTCAGGGCTCTGGCGATGGACTTGCCCACCGAGGTCTTGCCGACCCCGGGAGGGCCGACCAGGCAGAGGATCGAACCCTTGCTGTCCTTCTTGAGTTTGCGCACGGCCAGGTATTCTAAAATCCGTTCCTTCACATCCTCCAGGCCGTAGTGATCCTCATCCAGGATGAGCCTGGCCCGCTGCATATCCACCTCTTTGGTCCCGGGGGCGTTCCAGGGCAGGCTGATGATCGTGTCCAGGTAGTTGCGGGTCACGATGAACTCCGAGGAGTTGGTGTCCATCAGGCTGAACTTGTCCAGCTCCTGCTCCACCTGCTCCCGTGTATCCTTGTCCAAATCCAGCTTGTCGGTGGACTCCTTGAATCGCTGATACTCACCGGATTTGGAATCCACCGGCATACCCAGTTCCTGCTTGATCGCCTTCAGCTGTTCCTTGAGAAAGTACTCCCTCTGGCTCTTGGAGATCTTCTCGTTTATCTGCTTCATGATCTTCTGCTGGATGCTCATCAGTTCCTGTTCTTTGCGGATGAACACCAGAACCTTCATCATTCGCTCGTGAACATCCAGGGTCTCGAGGATACTCTGCTGATCCTTGCGGTCGATATTGAGAATCGAGGTAATGAAGTCGGCGATCTTTCCCGGATGGTCGATGTTGACCATGTTGAGTCGCATCTGTTCGGAAAACAGAGGGTTGTTCTCCGAAACCTGTTTCATCTCCGAGATCAGGGAGCGGGTCAGGGCGCGCACCTCGTTGGATTCGAAGTTCTTGTCATCCAGATACTCAACGGCAACGGTGATCGGATGCTCCTTGTAGATGTACTTCTTGATTCGAAAACGCTTGAGCGTGGAAATGAAGATGTTGATTCCCCCGTCGGGGAGATTGACCTTGCGCACCACCTTGGCCACGGTTCCCACCTTTAATAGATCCGCTCCGGTGGGATTCTCTACATCCGAGGCGGTTGTGAGCACCAAACCGATAAAGCCGTGTTCGGCCATTATATGTTCGATCAGATCGACTTCCCGTTCTCCGGCTACCAACAGGGGGGTGAAAATGCCCGGGAACACAGGCGTTCCGGTGATGGGCAGGATGTTCAGCTTTGGAGGCAATACCTGGCTGGTTGGAATTATCTGTTTTTCGTCCATTATTCTCCTCAAACTTCGGTCAATTGAAAAATAGTAATGCCTCGGGGGGTTGTCAAGCTCCATTAACTATCCCCCCCGCCGCCGCGGACGCTTGCTTCCCCGGTGCCTTTCGCAATATGATGAAGCTGTTCGAATATCTTGGTCAATCGCACGTGAAGATTCGAAGCTCTATAACCGAGGCCGTGGTACTGCGAAAAACCCGGGTCGGTGAGATCCATAAATCCCTCACCCTTTTCAGCCGCCAGAGAGGCCTGATCCGTGCGATCGCCCATGGGGCGTTCAAGATCAAGAGCAGGCTGCGGGTGACCTCCGAACCGTTTCAGGTGGTTCGGGCTTACCTGTACCACGATCCGGTACGGGATCAGTACAAGATCACCGACATGGAGAGTCTGGCAGCCCTGGACGGGATCAGAGAGAGTGTGCAGCGCTACTACGCCGCCTCGCTGTGGGCGGAAGTGGTGATCCGTTCCTACGGAGGAGGAGAGAGCTTCCCCCTGCTGTACGATCTGCTCGTTGACGCCCTGCGGCTGTTGGCAGCCGCCCCGGATCGGACGGTAACGCTACTCAGCGTTCAGGTTCTGCTGCGTTTCCTGGATCTGTTGGGGCAGAGACCTGATGTCGAGCACTGCGCTTCGTGCGCCTCCGAGCTCGACGTTCGTTCCGGCGCCTACCTGTCCAGAGAGGAGCAGGTGCTGGTCTGTGTTCAATGCGCTCAACCGACGGCGCTGCATCTGCCGGCGGGGGCTCTGCGTTACCTGCAGTCCACGCTTCAGATGCCCCTGGCCGCCGCGCTGCGGGTCGGATTGGAGGAGCGCTCTCTGCGGGTACTCAAAGAAACGCTATATTTCCTGGTGCAGGCGGTGCTGGAGACAAATCTGAATACCATACAAAGCGGGGTGGGAATACTATGAGGATTTTTGCGGCGCTTCCCCTTCCGGACCAGGCTGTGGACAAACTGGCGCAGCTGGCGGAAGAACTGAAAACGCGCTATCCGGATCTGAAGGTTGTCAAGCCCGAAGGAATGCACATCACCATGGTGTTCTTCGGTGAGCTGAACCAGGAACAGATCCTGGAAGTGATGAGGGTGATGGACTCTGCGGAGCTGAAGGTGGCCAGCATTCAGGCGGTTATGGGCGGGGTGGGGCAGTTCCCGCCCAAAGGACAGCCCCGAGTCATCTACTGTCCCATAAAAAAAGGCGCACCGGAGATCGGCTACCTGCACGGGGTGTACCATCGACTCCTCTCCGGAGTGCAATCTTTATCCCTGGAGAGCGGGCGGGATTTCACCCCCCACGTAACTCTGGCGCGCAACAGGGCGGCAGGCAACAGGCAGGAACACAGCAGAGCAGGCCGCATCTCTCTGTCCGAGGTGCAGGAGTTGTTCCGGTTCGAGTATTCCCTGATTTTGGACAGGCTCGTTCTGTACCAGTCGATTCTTCGGCCCCAAGGTGCCGAATACAAGGTCATGAAGACAGTCGTTTTAGGCAGGGTGTAACTATGCGAGCAGTTGATTTGATCGTCAAGAAACGCCAGGGCCGGGCGTTCACAGAGCGGGAGATCTCCTTCTTGATCCAGGGTTATGTGGCGGGGGATATCCCGGATTATCAGATGTCCAGCCTGGCCATGGCCGTGTTCTTCAAGGGGATGAGCGTGCAGGAGACCGGCTTTCTGACCCGGGCCATGATCGATTCCGGGACCACCATCGACCTGGGGGGAGTGCCGGGGCCGCTGGTGGACAAGCATTCCACCGGGGGTGTGGGGGACAAGGTGTCCCTGGTCCTGGCGCCCCTGGCCGCCGCCTGCGGGTGCACCGTGCCGATGATGAGCGGCCGGGCCCTTGGCCATACCGGAGGTACCCTGGACAAGCTGGAGTCCATTCCCGGCTACCGTACCGATCTGTCCGTGGAGCGTTTCACCGATCTGCTGAAGCGTACCGGTTTCGCCATGACCGGGCAGAGCGAGCAGATCGTGCCCGCCGACAGGAAGCTGTACGCGCTGCGGGATGTTACCGGCACAGTGGAGTCGATTCCCCTGATCACGGCCAGCATCATGAGCAAGAAATTCGCCGAAGGAGCGGAGTCTTTGGTTTTCGACGTCAAATGCGGCTCCGGAGCCTTTATGAAGACCCTGGAGCAAGCCAGGGAGCTGGCCATGTCCCTGGTGCGTACCGGCATCAGCCTGGGACGGCGCGTCCGGGCCGTCATCTCCGACATGGATCAGCCCCTGGGCCTGATGATCGGGAATTTCCTGGAAGTGCGGGAAGTCGTAGAGATGCTTCGGGGCGGGGGTCCAAAGGATCTGCTCGATCTTACCATCCGGCTGACCGCGCATATGCTGATCCTGGCAGGCGTTCGACCGGACCTGCAGAGCGCAGAGGCCGAATGCCGGAAGAGACTGGAAGACGGATCGGCCTGGGATAAATTTCTGGAGAACGTGGAACTCCAGGGCGGAGAGGTTCGAACCGTCCAGGAGAAGGGTAGCGGCCCCCGGGCGCCTCTGATAGAGCCGGTGGTAGCGGCGGAAGCGGGGGTCGTGCAACGTATCGATGCCTATCAGATCGGGATCGCCGCGGGACTGCTGGGGGCCAGTCGAGAGCGGAAGGAGGATGAAGTACTTCCAGATGTGGGAATCGAGTTGAAGAAGGTCCAGGCAGATGCGGTTCAGAACGGTGAGACCCTCTGCCTGATTCACGGACGTGAGCCCGAACGCATGGCCAGGGCAAGATCGATCGTGCAGGAGGCCTACTCGATCGGCGGGCAGGAGAGCAAAGCAGGGGGGCGCGTACTGGAAGAAATCAGAGACGATGATCTGGCAAAAGACTGAACTGAACTCGGAACAGCTCCGGGAGGTGGCCCGACGCTACCACCTGGACCTGATCAGCGCTGCGGTGTTGCTCCGTCGTGACTACCTGGATGAGGATTCTATCCGGTTCATTCTCGACAACGATCCGCTGATGATGCACAACCCCTTCCTTTTCAAGGACATGAGTCGGGCTCTGAGGCGGATCCACCAGGCGGTTTCCAGGGGTGAGCTGATCCAGATTTTCGGAGATCGGGACGTAGACGGCATCACCTCCACGATTCTGCTGAGGGAGGTGCTGGAAAAGATCGGGGCCAAGACTCGCTGGCAGATACCGGTGGGGGAGGATGATTACGGACTCACGGCGGAGGTCGTAGACGCCTCGGCGGCCCAGGGCTGCACTCTGTTGATCACAGTGGACTGCGGCATCTCGAACAACGCGGAGATCGCCGCCGCGAAGGAACTGGGAATCGATACCATAGTGCTGGATCATCACAACCAGCCGGAGCAGCTTCCCCCTGCGCTGGCGATCATCGATCCGAAGTGCAAAGACTCCGGTTATCCGTTTCGCGACCTGTCCGGCTGCGGTGTGGTGGCCAAGCTGGCCGTGGCTCTGGCGTACAGCAGCACCTCCGATTTTGACCTCCCTCTCTGGTTTCTCGATATCCAGCCGGTCAATGAGGCCTTTACGATTCAGGCGGTACAGTTGCTCAATCTGGTGGAGAATGAGCGAATCATCGACACGGTTCCGGCGAACCAGGCAAATCTGGAGCGGACCCGGGTTTACGGCAAACTCAAAGACGAGAAAATCCTGGTGTACGACAGGGACAGTCAGCTGCGCTACCTCGGGCAACTGAACGCCGAAGGAGCGTTCCAGCTGGTGGATATCATGCCCGAGCTGGCTGAAGGATTCCCGGAGATTGCCGGCAAAAGCCTGATCCGGGCCAGGGAAGACGTCCGGAGCTCGCGCCAGGGTCACAAATCGGAAATCGATGTCCTGGTGGAGCTGTACAGGCGGCTGAGTTGGAACAAGCTCGGCCTGATGAAGGTGCTGGAGCCGATCCTGGATCTTACCGCGTTGGGAACGATTGCGGATATGATGCCGCTGGTGAACGAGAACAAGATAATCGTGCGCAGGGGTCTTGAATCCATGGGCAGGATGCAACGTTCGGGCCTGAGGGAGCTTCTGCTCCGGCAGAACCTACACGGGCGGCGGCTCACCTCGAAAGATATCTCCTGGCACGTCACCCCGGTGCTGAACTCGGCCGGACGGATGGGTGAGCCCCAGAAGGCGGCCGAGCTGTTTCTGTCACAAACTCAGGATGAGATCACCTCGGTTATCGACTCGATTCTGCAGCTGAACAGACAGCGCAAGCAGCTGGGAGACCGAATCTGGGACAGCTGTTTTCCCGAAGCCCGGGCCAGTATCGAACACACCGGGGGGAAGTTTGTGTTCGTAGCAGCCTCCGAAATTCCCAGGGGGATCACCGGCATACTGGCGGCCAGGCTGGTAAGCTTCTTCAAGATCCCCGCGGTGGTCGTGGCCCTGGGACCTATCAAAGCCGTGGGCTCCCTGCGTAGTCCTTACTCTGCAAACGGATTTCTGGATCTGTTCGCCGATTACTTCCTGAACTACGGAGGCCATGACCGAGCCGCTGGTTTCAACTTGTCCGCGGATCTGTTCCGGGAATTCCGAGATAGCTTTTTCCGAGCAGCCCAAGCTCATACCCCTCCGGACCGGGAGGAGGCAAAAATCGCGATCGATGCCGAGGTGCCTCCCGCCTACCTGAATCCAGAGCTGATAAGGGTCGTGGAGACCTTCGAACCTTATGGGGAAGGATGTCCTCCCCTGGTATTCCTGACCCGGGGCGCCCGCATCGAGCGGCTGGAGATCGTGGGCAAACGAGAACCGGTTCACGTGAAGATGCTTCTGGCAGCGGATCGCTACAAATGGCCGGCGGTGTATTGGAACGCCGCCGCCCGGGCCGGCAAGGATTTCGATCTTAACGATACGGTGGATATCGTGTTCCGTCTGAATCGCAACTACTTCATGAACACAGAGACCCTCCAGCTTACAATTCTCGATCTGAAGCGATGAGACGGGCTGTTCCGGTTTTCTGCCTTCTCCTGGTTCTGTCCGCCCCTGCCGGGCTGTACCCTGAAACCCTGCGTCTGCCCGCCGATTCGGTGGCGGCCATGGTGCTGGGAGGTCGTCCTCTCTGCCAGGTCGCAGAGGGCAGCCGTTTTGAATGGGAGCACGGAGAGCTTCAGCCCCTCGAGGGACTATTCTCCTTCTATACCGCGGGTCAGCAGCCCCTGGAAGCCCGCTTCGAGGTGTCTGCTGCCGCCTCCAGGGGAGAGGCCCTGAAGGGCAGTTTCCTGTTCAGCGAAGCGGTCGATCGTCTGGATTGCACGTTGCAGCGAACCGGGGAAGAAACTGATGCCTCTGTCAGGGGATTCGCCCTGGACGATACGGGCCTGAAGTGGTGTTTTTTGCTCGGCATCCCGAGCACAGCGGAGGCGGGGGAGTATTTCCTGCAGATGCGGGCATACAGGGACAGGCGCTTCATCCTCTACAGGAAAGCGGTGCAGATACGTTTTCGGAGCTTCCAAAGCGAGGAGATAGCCTTCAACCAGGCCCTCTCGGAGCTGTTGAGCAAACCGGATCCGCGCAAGGCTCGGGAATACCAGGATCTTCTGGCGATACTTGGCACCTTCCGCGCGCGCTCAATCTTTGATGCCGGAACTCTTGTCCTTCCGGTTGCCTCGACCCGGCGAACATCCGGCTTCGCCGACCGTCGACTGTACAGCTACTCGGACGGGGGGAGCTCCCGTTCCCTGCACAACGGGATCGACCTGGCCGCGCCGGTGGGCACCCCTGTTTCCGCCTCCGCATCAGGCCGGGTGGTGTTGGCAAAGGAGAGGATCATGTCCGGCAACAGCGTGGTGATCGAGCATCTGCCCGGTATCTTCACCCTCTACTACCACCTGGAGGATATCGATGTACAGCAGGGACAGCGTCTGTACCGGGGGCAGCGAATCGGAACGGTGGGCATGACGGGTTTGGCAACCGGTCCGCACCTGCACTGGGAGCTGCGCGTCGGGGGAGTAGCCGTGGATCCTGATTTTTTTGTGGAGTCTCCATTTATTGACAAATCCGTTTTTTCGCATAATATTATGGAGCAAAATTAACAGAGGGGAGGTGATTTCCATACCCGCAATTATCGTAGGTGAGGATGAGGCCCTGGATAGGGCGATCAAGCGCTTCAAGCGCATGGTCGTGAAGGAGGGCATCGTCCGAGAGTGGAAACGACGGGAGTTCTACGAGAAGCCTTCGACGATCCGCAATCGCAAGAAGAAGGCTATGGAAAGAAAACGCCTTAGAAAGTCCCGCAAGTTCGACCGGGGGAAGCGCTTGTAGCGCTGGTGGTGTGTATGGCTACCGAGCTTCAGGTGATCGAGATTCGATTCAACGAGGCTCGGTTCGGCCGGCTTGAGCCGCGCGGCTTTACACCCCTTGTGAAAACCTGAAAGCCCTTTCTGCATTCATCCAGAAAGGGCTTTGTTTATCTACAAACCTCGAGGGGATATTCAGTTACAGTAGGAGGGAGAATGGAGCTCAGAAAACTCGGCGACACGGGGCAGAGCATATCGAGTATCGGATTGGGCACCTGGCAGCTGGCCGGAATGATGGGGGCGGTTGACCGCAGCCGGAGCACGGCGCTGATACGAACAGCAATCGACAGCGGGATCACCTTCGTCGATTGTGCCGAATTGTACGGAGACAGCGAACAGCTGCTCGGTCGGGCGCTTGCCGATGGGTACAGGCAGCGGTGCTTTTTGGCTACCAAGGTGAGCAGGGATTTCAGCGCGGGCGGAGTCAGGCGCGCCCTGGAGAACAGTTTGAAAGCTCTTAAAACCGATCGGATCGATCTGTATCAGATACACCGACACGATCCGGGCACACCGGTGGAGGAAACCCTGGGGGCGATGGCCGAACTACAGAAAAAGGGTAAGATCCGCTACTGCGGGGTATCCAACTTCAATCGAGAGCAGCTCCAGCGGGCCAGGCAGATACTTCCCGTGGTATCCGATCAGATCTACTACAACGCACTGAATCGCTCTCCCGAGAAGCAGCTGCTCGGCTATTGCCGCAGGGAGAAGGTCGCGGTGATCACCCACAGTTCCCTGGCCAAAGGACTTCTGTGCGGCAAGTACGCACCGGATCACACCTTCGCCTCGGATGACGAACGCTCGGGTTTCACCGGTTACTCGGGACGGCTGTTTGCCCAATACCTTGCGGTGGCCGAGGAGCTCAAAACCGTGGCCCGGGATTACGATCTAGATATCGTCAGGGCGTCAATCGTCTGGCTGCTAGCACGGGAGGAGGTAACCAGTGTTCTCATCGGTCCCAAGAGCATATCCCAGCTGGAGGTATCTGCGGGAGTGGGGCAGGTCCTGACGGGGCGGCAGATGAGTGAAGTGCGGGAGAGAATGAATCAGGTTCTCGATACCCGTGACCTGCCGGCGCTCTGTCCGTTTCCCGACCAGCTGGTTTGAAGCTTCCCCTAACTATCGGGGAATGAACCGGGAAGGCGAAGTTGCTGCGGGTCTGCTCCACATGGCACGTTTTCTCATAGACTGAAGCTTCTCTCCCAGTCTTACAACGGCGCCGTTCGGTCCCAGCAGGCCGAGGATCTCTCCCCTGCCCACCTCAAAACTGATCCGGTCCAGAGCCTTGAAGGTGCCGTAATACTTGGTCAAATTCTCGATTTTTATCATCGTTGTTTCTGACTACGAGTGGCAATCAGGATTTTAAAGATGAACTACCCCAAAGGTCGGGTCTTGCCCGCCTCATGCTGGCGCAGAGACATAGGATTACCTATCGGTTGGGACTGTTCGATTTGAATGAACACGGCAATATTTTAGCTGCCAACTCGAGAAATGCAGACGAAGAACACCGAGACTCAGCCGGCCAGTCTCCAAGCCGATTTTTTATTTTAGTTTATCTAGTTCCAAAACGGACAGCACTTCGACATTTGCATGTAGGGGA
>Ga0180431_10009874_pt1 | contig 10707 bp, 9 predicted proteins | sample SS_ome_11_FD_132459 | JGI IMG/M metagenome (GOLD analysis project Ga0180431, IMG submission 132459) | Hypersaline lake sediment archaeal communities from the Salton Sea, California, USA - SS_1_MS_1 metaG | ecosystem: Environmental > Aquatic > Non-marine Saline and Alkaline > Hypersaline >...
CTTACGATGCGATTCTGAGTCTGCCTAACCTTCAAAGTATCAGGATCTTCTCCCAAGATGCCGCCGGGGACGAACTGCAGGCCGCTGCAACGAAGCTACAGCAGCGGCTCGCTCGCGACGGACGGGAAGTCAAGGTCTGGTCCGGGCGCACGAAACACCTGTTCTAACGATCGCGCTCACGTTTCTCCTTCTTGAATGTGAGCGCCACACAGCCGCAGCCACTCACAAATCTTAACTCAACAGTTACCCCGCCTTCACACCCCTTTCATCTTCGTGCCCTAGCTTGTAGGTCGTGCGCAGCGTTGCTTTTCCATTCAACGGAACGCTAGCAGCTCACACGGAACAGGCAGCCTCGCGCAAGGCAACGAAGTATGAAGCAATCCTACACACATGCCACCGGTGGTGCGAAAAGGAATATTCGCATCGCCGAACTGGCTCTATATGTTCTTTCCGCAGCGACCGTTTTCTCGGCGCTAAGTGGCTGCGGCAGCTCAGCAAACGTCGAAGCAAGCTCAAACGCATCCGCGACCAACAGCGACTCGGCTGCGATCGCGTCCGCATCGAAGCTACCCGATGGCAGCCAAGATCGCCCGTTGCGCGTAATGCTCGTGCCCGCCGACGGTGGCACCGAAAGCGGCACGCGCAGCGACTTTGAACCGGTCTTCAACGCGGTTACCAAGAACTACGGCCTGCACTTCGAGATTCGCGTCGGCCAGTCGTACAACACGGTCGTCGAGGCGATGAGCAATCAGCTCGTCGACATCGCCTTCTTTGGAGCTGTTTCGTACCAACTCGCTCGCGATCGAAACGCGGCACAACTACTCGCCGTCGAAGAACGCGACCGAACCAGCATCTACTACTCCGGCATCTTTTGCCTGGCGACAGCGGGATCAACACCCTCGCTGACCTTAAGGGTAAGAGTGTTGCCTTTGGCGACGTCAACTCAACGTCGAGTTTCAACTATCCCGTCGCCATGTTGGTGAACGGCGGTATCGATCCGGCTCGCGATCTTGACCGCATCATCCTGGCGGGTAGTCACGCCAATTCGCTGCAGGCCCTCGACGGTGGCAAGGTAGCCGCAGCCTGTGCTTCGCTCGACAGTTACGAAAAGGCAGTGGTCGCAGGCACGCTCGATCCAAAGAAGATCAAACTACTCAAGAAAAGTGACCCGATTCCCTCGCCCCCATTGGCGATGCATGTGAATCTCTCTGCTAAGACAAAGCAGAAGCTCAAGCAGGCGTTTGGCAACGTGCACCTGCAGCCAGGCGTGCCCAAGGAGAGCATCCGCGGCTATGCCGGCAAGATTGTCGATCGCTACAACGCCGAATTCCCAGAAACCAAATTCGACGAAGCGATGGCTCCGCTCGTCGCCGTAACCAAAGAACTTAAAGACGCCATGGTCCGCAAAGCGGCCGAAAGGTAACAACCCGCGTAGCGGCCGAGATAAAGCCGGCCCCGATGCCGCGGTAAGAAACCGGTATCGCACAATATCGCCCACCATGACGATCTTGCACGAACAAGTTCGCCCTTCAAGCCATGATCCACTTCCAGAACGCGACCAAGCAGTACGCGGATGGGACGATGGCCGTCGATGACCTGACGCTGTCGATCCCCAAGGGGCAGTTCTGCGTGCTGCTCGGTGCGAGCGGAGCGGGCAAGTCAACCGTGCTGAAAATGGTCAACGGGCTCGTCACGCCTACGTCCGGGCACGTGGAATTTGAGGGAACGCGCGTCGAACCGTCCACACTCGCTGCCGTTCGCCCACGCATCGGCATGGTCCACCAGCAGTTCAACCTGGTGCTGCGATCGACCATCCTGCGAAACGTCCTGGCCGGAGCGTTACCCAGTATTCCCCTCTGGCGAGCGATGTTCGCTGCATTCCCGCTCGATTTGCAACGCAAGGCCTGCGGGTTACTTCAGCAAGTTGGACTCGATGAGCGCCATCTTTGCCGCCGGGCGTCGCAGCTCTCCGGCGGACAACAACAGCGGGTTGCCATCGCCCGCGCGTTCATCCTCGATCCAACGTTGGTCCTAGCCGACGAACCGGTCGCCAGTTTGGACCCCGAAATTAGCCGGGACATTCTCGAACTCTTGAAGCGAGCCTCGTGCGACCACGACGCTACCGTGATGTGCAGCCTGCACCAGCTCGACCTAGCACGCGAATTCGCGGACCGCATCGTCGGCTTCGCGAACGGCCGCATGGTGTTCGACGGTGCTCCCCATAAGCTCGACGAAGCAACCGTGCGGCACATTTACGGTAGCCGCAGCGAAGAGCCGGCCGCCGCCGCTGCCACAGCCACCACGAGCATTCCAACGCCAGACGCCGGCGACGTCAGCTTTGCCGCTACGGAGGTCGCATGAACGACAACAGCGATATTGCGAAGGTTGGTTTCGCGGCCGAGAAGTGGGAACTGCGACAACCGTACGGCCCCAAGACCTTTGGCCTTCTGTTCATCGCTGCCGTGATCCTGGCGGTTTCCGCTCATCGGTCCGAGGTCGACAAAGGCATTGCCGAAACCGGCCGTGCCGTGGCCTATTCGGTCGGGCTAGCGGAGGACTCCAAAGTAGCTACCGGCACCAAGAAGTTCGTCGACGAATCGTTTCCGTTGGTGATCTCCAACAAGACAGCTGTCTCGCGAATCGAAGACTTCGATCCCGACAACTTGCCCTTGTTCTCCTCGATCATCGAGGAGCCAATCAAGAAGTTCGACGCCGAGAAGAACGAGGTCGTCACTGCAGGCCACGAAGAATACCTTTACCAACCGGTCGGCTACGTGACGTTCGTCGGCGAGCTGCTTCTGGAGACACTCGAACTCGCCGTGTGGGGAACGATTCTATCGATCGGCATCGCCATCCCACTCGCCTATTTCGGAGCGAAAGGCTACAGCCCGAATCGCTTCTCCTACAGCGTGGCCCGCGCGGTCTGCAGCTTCAATCGGGCAATCCCCGAATTGATCGCGGCGCTCATCTTCGCCTTCACCTTTGGCCCGGGTTCCGTCGCCGGCATTCTCGCCCTGGGAATCCATACTTCCGGCTTCCTCGGCAAGTTCTTCGCCGACGACATCGAGAATTCAGCCAAGGGTCCGCAAGAAGCCTTATTCAGCACCGGAGCAAGCAAGATTCGCGTGCTCCGACTTTCGGTCATCCCCCAGATCCTGCCGCAGGTACTCGCCTACTGCCAGTACATCTTGGAACGCAACTTCCGCTCGGCAACGGTGCTGGGCATTGTCGGTGCCGGAGGCATTGGGGTCGAACTGAAGGGCCGCTGGGACCAATTTGACTACGGCCACGTCTCGACAATCTTGCTAGCGATCTTCCTCACCGTGCTGGCCTTAGAGACCTTCACTCAGCGAATGCGCACGCGGCTCATCGCCGAGTAAACACCCCCGCGCATCAGCACAAGCACCCAAGATTTCAAACAGACGACCATCCACAGAGGCATCATGGACAACCCGATCAGCGAAGAACAATTCAAACAATGGGAGCAAGACGGCTACCTCAAAGTCTCCGGCTTTCTCAACAAAGCCGAAACCGAAGCAGCCGTCCGCTGGGTCGATGAAGTCGCCGCCTGGCCCGACAGCGAAGATAAGTGGCTCCACCATCGCGAAGATACTGAGCACGGAGTGAGACTCGCCCGCACAGAAAATTTCATGCCCTTCCACGAAGGCATCAAGCTCTTGCTCACCGAAGGCAAGATTGTGGCCGCCATTTCTCAGCTGATGGGCGAGCCCGCCGTGCTTTATAAAGAAAAGATTAACTACAAGTACCCGGGCGGGGGAGGCTACGCCGCACACCAGGACGCGCCGGCCTATGAATTTGTCAAGAAGCACGTCACCTGCTCAGTTGCCATCGACGCCAATACGGCGGACAATGGCTGCCTGTACTTCGCCCCCGGACTGCACACCCAAGGCCTCATCGCGCTCAACGACGAAGGCTGCATTGAGGAATCGGTTGCGGAGAAGATGCCTTGGGTAGAAATGGCGACCGAACCGGGCGACGTGTTATTCTTCAGTTCGTACGCCCCGCACTACAGCCCACCAAACAACTCCGACCAATCGCGACGGGCGTTGTACCTAACTTACAACGCGGCCGCCGAAGGCAACCTTCGCGACGATTACTACAAAGATAAGCGGCAGGTGTTTGCCGCCAACCACGAGAGCGGATCCCCGGAAGCCACTCGGATCAGCAAGATTGGGCATTTCCAAGGAAAGACGGTACTACAAAAATGAATCACCAAGTTGACGAATCCCTGGCCGCCGCGCTCGCCGGTGCGAGCCTCACCGAACGAGCCGACCTGCTGCTTGGCTACCTCGCCGAACATGGACAGTCGTTCTACGACGAAGATGTCCGCCAGCTGGAACATGGTCTGCAGGCAGCTCTGTTGGCCCGTAATGCAGGTGCCTCGTCAGAAGAGGTCGTGGCTGGACTGTTCCACGACATTGGCCACCTGATGGTCGACGAGCACGACGCGACCGGCGACTTTCTCGAAGAGGACCTCTGTCACGAAACCTTGGGCGGCGACCTGCTGGAACCCTATTTCACTGCCGCCGTGGTCGATCCCATTCGTCTACACGTGCCAGCCAAGCGCTATCTCTGCACGGTCGACGAGAGTTACTACAACGGTCTTTCGGAGTCGTCCAAAAAAAGCTTTGCCGTGCAAGGTGGCAAGATGTCGGACGAAGAGAAGGCCGAAATGGAAAAGAACCCGCACCTGGACAAGGTGCTGGAACTCCGCCGTCGCGACGACGGTGCCAAAGTGATCGGCCTGGAAACCCCGACGCTGGGAGACTTCCGTGACGATGTGATCGCTGCCCTGGAAGCGAAGCAGGCGTCGTAATTCTTGATTTGAGACACTTTATGGGGTGGTCTGCCGACCGCCCCATTTTTTTTGCGCACGGCTCACGAATCCTACGAACCGCCACGAACCAATCTGCCAGAAGCTCCGTACTCTAGAAGTATGCGAGTTCCCTGGCGACGTCTGTTTCAGTTCCGCTTACGTACGCTAATGATCGTTTCGATCGCGGCGACAATGGTGCTGGGACCGTACACCTTTCGGCTCTTTAGACAGGCGGAGGCCGCGTCAAGACTTTGCGCCGGCGGCGGGAGAATCGGCTTCGTTGAATATTTGCCGTTCGATCTCGGCATTCCCCGCCCCGTGGGAAGCTCCTGAAACCGAATGAATCAGGTGCGCGTCGCGTGCCAACGGGGCGACCTGTGGTTTCACGCCTTCAATCGGGTGACCATCGTGCGGCTCAGCGAAGACGATCTGCCGCATTTAAGTGGACCAATTCTATCGCTTCCGCATCTCAAAGAAGTCATTGTGACCTATGCAGCGAAGGATGACAGCGACGAGTGGCTACCAGAATCGGTTCGCAATTTGGAATCGCTGCTCGCGAACCAAAGGCCGAATCTCGTGGTAGACCGCCGACCGATCGACGTCTGCCTTCGATGAGCGACGACTCCGCTGACGATTAGAACCTGTTAGATTCTTTCGGCGTTCGCGCTACGCCGCCTCCGAGTCCCGCTCCTCATCTTCGTACTCGTCGGCCTCGTATTCGTCCTCTTCCAGCTCGTCTTCCTCATACTCCTCAAGCTCGGCCTGCTCGTCGTCCTCGCCTTCGGCCGATTCGTCTTCTTCCATTTCGGCTTCGTCATATTCTTCCTCCTCGTACTCGAGTTCTTCCCCCTCTTCGTACTCGGCGTCCTCTTCGTCGGACTCTTCCTCTTCCTCGGTTCCTTCTTCGTATTCGCCTTCCTCTCCTTCGGCGACCTCTAGCTCCTCTTCGTCCTCATACTCTTCATCTTCGTACTCGGCGTCTTCCTCTTCCTCTTCATACTCGTATTCTTCTTCGTCGTACTCGTCCTCTTCGAGCTCATCTTCTTCGTCGACCTCTTCCCAGTCGGCCGCATCGTATTCCACCGCCGCCGGCAGCTCCTCCGGCTCTTCCTTTTCTGCGACGACACGAACCTCAACCGGTTCCGGATCGATAGCCACTTCCTCGACTTCGACTTCTTCCGGTTCCTCGACCGCCACTTCTTCGACCGGTTCTGGCTCCACGACGGGCTCCAGCTCGACCGGCGGAGCAGCCTTCTTTTTGGGCTTTCGCTTCGGTTTCTTGGGCTTCGCCTTCACCTCCTCCGTTTCCACCGATTTCACGGTCAGCTCCGGCACGGCGGAGTTATCCGGCAGCGTGCGAGTATCGACGCGTAACGACTTGAACATCTTCACCATGTGTTCGTGACAGGTGAAGATCAGCACCTGATGGCCAGCCGAAGCAAACTCGCGCAGCACCTTGGCAGCTGCTTTGGCCCGCACTGCGTCGAAATTGACCAACACGTCGTCGAGCACCAAAGGTAGTCGCACGCCGCGCTGCACATACAAACTTGCCAGCGCCAAACGCAGGCTTAAAAACAACTGTTCTCGCGTACCACGGCTGAGCACTTCCGGCGGCAGGGGCTTGCCGTCGGCATCGTCGACAATCAGCCGATTCTCGCCGAGCGGCGTCCAGACACGCTGATAATGCCCGTCTGTCATCTGGTTCAGGTAACGCGAAGCCTCCTTCAGCGTGGCCGGCTGCTGCTCACGTTCGTAACGCCGGCAGATCCCTTCGAGCACCTGACTCGTTACCGCCAATTCCTGCCAGCGGCCGATGGCCTCCTTGAGTTGCTGTTCGACCACGCCCAATTCAAACCGGGCCTCCGCTCCTTGGCGATCGTCTCGATAACGGGCAATCTGGGCCTCTAGACTACCGCGTTGCTGGAACAGCTCACGCGAACGAACATCGGCCTGCTCCACCTGATCGGAAAGCTGTGTGGAGCGCTTCTCCAGATCCTCGGCCTTCTTGTCGGCATATAATTCCGCGACCGCAGCCTGATCGACCACGTCCGTCATGTCGAACAGACCGGTGAAGGCGTTGTTGATTTCTTCCGTGAGCGTGTCGCGTTGGCGGACCAATAGCGACTTGCGAGTCGAGGCGAGGGCCGTCTTACGGTAATCGACCACCGTGCTCACGCCGGCTCGCTGTAACAGCCGCGTTCGTTTGGCGGTCAGCTTGTCGACCGTCTTGGCGTGCTGCATCTGCTTGCGACGCGCCACGCGGGACTTTTCCTGCAGTTCTTCTCGTTGGGCAAGATGCGTCTGCTGTTCATCGAGGGCCACCATCAGGGCATCGAGTCGCGCGAGCGTGCCGTGACCGGCGACGGGAACCTGTAGCGTTCGCACCAACTCGGCAACGCGTTGGGCACACGAAGCCAGGTGCCGACGGCGTTCATCGGCCTGCGTTCGCTGCACCTCGAAACGCTCATGGACGCGGGCCACTTCCGCTCCCCGCTCGGCAACTTCCTTCACCTGTCGCGGCGAAAGATCGCTCGGCAACCCCATACTGGATAGGATTCGCGTCCACTTCTCTTTCGCATCGCGATATTCGCTGGCGAGCTGCCGCAGCTGCACTTCGCCCGCCTCGGCGTTCTGTTCGGCCACGCCACGCTGTGAATCGAGCGGCAACAGTTGTTCCAGTTCAGCGACTTTCTTTTCGGCTGCCTGAAGTCGGACCGCGAGCGGACCACCTGTCTTCGCCAAGGTACGATCAAGCTCGTCACGTTCCTCGGTGATTTCCTTTCGCTGCCGGGAGATCATCTCCAGCTGCGTCTGACACTGTTCAAGATCACGCTCCGCCGTTTTTTCCATCACGAACTTGGCACCGACCGCAACACCGGCACTAGCAACACCGAGCAAGGCGAGTGCCCACCCGACACTGCCCACGACCGATTCCGGCATGAACAAACCGACAAGAATCAGCAGAACGCCCAAAGCGACGCCACCGCCGATGCCAAGCAGCAACTTGCCAGGCATGATCTGTTGCCGCTCGAGCAGGGCGTGGCCCTGTTCTTCGAGATCCTTCTCGTGCCGTTCAAGCTGCTCGAGTCGCTCATCGACCTGAATCCGGCGACGCAGCTCGGCTGCCTCATTCCCGGCCTTTTCGAGTGCCGCGTCGAGCGTGGTCGCGCCATGATTGGCCAACTTCGATTCAATCTCTCGCGAAAGTCGACGGGCCTCCTCTTCGTGCTGTTCATTCTGACCAGACTGACGGGCCTTCCGTTCGCGGGCCTCGCGCAAGTCGCGAGCCGGCTTGCGCAACCGCTGCATCCCTTCGGCGGAAAGGGCGGCCGCCTGCTGCGCGGTGAAGTTGGCGCCGAACCCAGCGTCCTGCCGAGCCGTCGAAGCATGGGCCCCGAGCTGGGCGGCATCGGCATCGAGCGCATTGATCTCGGTTTCCAGCGAGGCAATCCAATCTCGCTGAAGCGCCAAGGCTTCGATTCGCGGAGCCTCACGTGACAATCGCTGATTGATAGCCAACGCGTCGGCCTCATCACGAAGCCGCTGCCGCTCGGCCTTTAGTGCCACGCGTTCTCGCTGATTCTCGTCGATCGCGTCGTTGAGCGACTCGAGTTTCTCAATCGCGTCGTCCGGCAGCGTCGGCACATTGGACATCTTTTCGAGGTCCGAAATAGCTCCCTCGCGCTCCTCCCATTTGTCGAACAGCGAGAACGCAACTTCTGCCTGTCGTGACTCCTGCTCTAGCTCCTTGCGACGCGACTCATTCTCAGCAATCGACTTCTCAAGCTGCGTCTGCTGATCGGCCAGACGCAGGAATTCGTGGTAACTCTGTTCGTGATGCTCCAGCTGCGACTGCAGTTCCCCGCGGCGGGCAACCAGTTGATCGATTCGTGCCGAACCTTCCTCTTCAGAAAGCAGTTGGCCTCGGGCAGAGCGCAGCTCACGCATCACATCCGGGAGCGAAACGCGATCGAGCCCAACGCTCAAGTCGTACAGATGGCGAGCCGCCTCGGTATCGCTGAGCGTGCCGAGTTCCTGAATCTCGCGTAGTCCAATAGCGTAGACGTTCCGGAAGATGCTTTCATCGCAGCCGGCGAGTAGATCGAGAATTGCACCGCGATTGGTCGGCTCCCCGTCCCCGGTCGTCAGCGTCACCTTGTCGACGCCGTCGTACTGATGGCGGGCCAGGTTGAAGCGGCCGGTCGCCGAATCGATCACCAGACTTCCGCCCGGCTTGCCACCACGTAGCGGCGGCAGATAGCGACGCCCGTGCTCCGGCTCACAGCCATAGAGAATGGCGCGAATGAAATTCATAAGCGTCGTCTTGCCGGCCTCGTTGGGGCCGTAAAAGACGGTCACTTTGTCCGACAACTCGGCAAGTTCCAGGTCTCGCCAAACGCCAAAGCCATCCACACAGATGTCTGCGATTTTCATAGCCAGCTTTCGTCGCTTCTTACCAAATCAATTCGTAGTTCAAATCTCGCCAAACTCTCAACTCTCGTAAACTCGCCGTGAAGCCCTAATCCGAAGTCGCAGGCAACGCCATCGTTTCCGCCTCGCCCGTTAACAGCTCCGCACCCAACGCCGCAGCTCGGTGCAAGACCCGCTCGCGCTGTTCGCCAATCGCCAACTCCAAGGCTTCGCCAATGGCCGTTTCGGCGTAGCGATCCGGAATGTACGGCGTCAGGTCGAGCGAGTCGGTCACGTCTTCGTGCAAAGCCTGCACCTGGCGAACGTATTCGCCACGCAACGTTTCTTCTTCAAACCAAGTGGATGGCAACGCTTGAGTCGCCTCGACATCGACCGCCAAACTCCAGACGACCGGGTGTTCGTGACCGAATTTTTCTCGCAACTGTTCATTGAGCTGCCGCGTTTCATCGCCCGCCGCCAGTTCTCGAACCAGCGAGCCTTCACCCACAAGGGCCCACTCGACCAATTGATCGACGTTGCCGCTACCGTCGCGTAGATGCTCCGCGCGATTGGTGATTCGCTTGAGAAGTGTGGCCTTCGTCCAGTCGCTACCAAGCATCAAACGCTCCGACTGCCAACGCAGCAAATCGGTCGCCACGTGGCTTAACCGCGAGGTGCCACGTTCGTCGACTTCAACCACGGTGCAACCGTGCGTGCCAGTCTCTTGTGGCTCGCGCCCCTGTGGACTACCTGGATAGTGAGCCACCACGGGTGAACTAAACAGCGTGGTGCGATCATGATGCCCGCCGAGCGCCCAATAATTAAACGCCGAGTTCTGCAGCACGGGTTGTTTCTGATGCCCATGCGCGACGGCGATCGAGTAGAGGCCACTCCCGCAGCCCGCTTCCAGCTCGGCCAACTCCTGAGCGGGAATCAAACCACTGCGCCCGCGGCCTTGCCCCACAAGCAGGGCGACTGTCTCGCCGTTGTGCCGATGAACGAAGTGCTCGGGACCGTTCGGTGAAAAGACATGCACATTGTCCGGCAAGGGAGTCGCCGGCGGCCACCCGCTAGCAGGATCGACCCGACCTCCGGCCCAATAGACTTCGATACCGCGCTCTTCGAGGCGGCGGAACTGTTCCAACAAGAACAGAACACCACGGGCTCCCGCGGCCGGAGCGTTGATAATGTCCCCCGACAGAACGAGAAAACGAGCGTTCTCTGCCAGCACCGTATCGAAGACACGTTCGGCTGCCAGATAGGGAGCTTCAAAGAATGCGTCGCGCAAATGCGAAGGCACCTGAGCCACCCCGAACAGGGGAAGTTCCAAGTGAAAGTCGCTAGCGTGAACAAAGCGAATCGGCCAAGCGGACATCGGCGCCTCCGTGCGCTACGAGGTTCGTGATTCAAACTGGCACGACACAATGACTTACACCGGTGCCAGAATAGGGCCTAGTCTA
>Ga0180431_10009875_pt1 | contig 10707 bp, 8 predicted proteins | sample SS_ome_11_FD_132459 | JGI IMG/M metagenome (GOLD analysis project Ga0180431, IMG submission 132459) | Hypersaline lake sediment archaeal communities from the Salton Sea, California, USA - SS_1_MS_1 metaG | ecosystem: Environmental > Aquatic > Non-marine Saline and Alkaline > Hypersaline >...
ATCGTTGTAGATGCCACCGCCATCGTCGTCGGTGTTACCATGGATGATCGTCACCCCGGAGATGACCACCGTGCCCGCGCCGAGACGGATGTCAAGAACCCGGTCAGAGATGACGCCGCTGGCGTCAATGATCGTCTGGTCGGGACCGACCCCGGTGATGGTCAGGGGGCCGGTGACGTCCAGGTCCCCGGTCAGACCGGCGTTCTCACCGGTCCCCACCACGGTCAGGGCGTAGGTACCGGTGGCCAGGGCGATGATATCGGCGCCGCTCCCAGCGGCGCACGCATCTACAGCAGCATCGGTGTTGGCGGCAATGATGGCTTCGCGCAGCGTGCAGTTGCCGTTACCCTCCCGGTCGTCGGTGGTGGTGGTCACGCCAATCGTCGCCGCGTGGGTAATGGACAAACCGCCGCCCAGCAGCCACACCAGCGCCAGGGTAAACCCCAGGCCGAGAACTATAGCGATGAACGACTTCTTGACTTCCATGACAAGCCTCCTTGTGTTTCGTTGGTTTGCTATCAAGCCTTCTCTGTGTCGTCGGGCGGAGGATCCTCACTCTCCCTCCATAATCGGGTGCTCCGGAACGCCCACTAACTCGACAGCGTCGATCTCGTTCCAGGTGGTGGGAATCACCGATTGGTCAATGGTGACCTTGACCGCGTCCACCTGGTAATCAGCGCCCTCCACCGGTATGGAGAGGGTGTAGGGACATTCCCCCCACCTGTTTTCGGGCTCTCCGGTATAGATCTGGTGATACGTTCCCATCAGGTCAACCAGTTCAACCTTCACCACCTGATCGGGGGAGTGGGTTTGAACGATGTTCACCTCGGTGGGGAGCACCGGGAGGTTGTAGCGCAGCTCGATCCACTCGACTGTATCGGACCCTGCTGAAGCCCAGGCCGTGGGTAAATCGGCGCATTCCTCGACCAACGTATCCGGCGCACCGGTGGCCTGGACGGCGGCCCAATCGGGATTGCCGTACTCGGAACTGGCGGTGGCGTCGGCGGCCCACTGGCGGGTCACCTGGCCCGTTTCCTCCCCACCGCCCGGCAGTTCGGAGGTGGGCTCAAAGAAAGCGATCGATGCCAATACCGCGTCGAACAGAGGCGCCAGTTCGTCGTCCCAACGCCCGGGCGGCGCGATGGCGGCCATGATGAACTGTTGGGTCGGGGTTACCGCCACAACGACGAGCCGCCCGACCCTTTTCGTCCCCTCGCTTTCACCACTGATGTCGCTGATCAGGCCCGGCACGCCACCGACGGCGATCTCACGCGGTTCGGAAATCTCCACGTCCTCCTCAACATCGGCTGTGAACTCGTCATACAGTTCCTCGATGGTGGCGCTCTCAGAGAGGGCGCCGCCCATCAGCACAATGGCAGGACCAAACTCCGGGTCGGCGTCAGGGGCTTCCATGTTGACCAAGCCGGATATTTCATCAACCTCATAGCCCGGGATCGTTCGCAGGGCGAATCCCCCCTCGTCGCTGCGGTATTCCTCTCCGAGCGCGGTTTCCGGCACCGGAGGCGCCGTGGGAGTATCCGTCGGCACGGGGGAACTGGTTGGGGCAGAAGTGGGGGTCAGCTCCTCACCCCCGCCGCCTAACAGGCCACAGGGGCTACATGCCAGGGTGACGAGAGCCAGGATCAACAGAGCAAAGAGCGGCACCAACTCGCGATTCATCGGAATCTCCTAATTTTCGGTAGGTTGTTAGATTGGGATTCTACTACGTCCTCGCAAGGAAGTCAGCGGACGGCCCACACAAAGAAAGCTGCCCCCGCGAGGGCCAGGATGCACGTCGGGACACCCACCAGCAGCGCGACGATGATCAGCCCGGTACGACTGGCGCCGCCCGTGCAGGCCAGATGCTCCGCCGACGATGCCTCGGCCGTCACGCTGGGCGCGGGCAGCGCCTCGGCGATGCGTGCCAGGGCCAGCAGGTCGTCGAGCCACCGCTGTGCTTCCTCCGGTGTGACCTCGTACTTGAACAAACGCTTGCTGCGGTACAGGCGGAGACGGAAAGCGCCCGGCTCAAGGATGACCTGGTGCACCAGCGCCCAACTCTCCCCGGCGCTCATCAGCCGCCGGATCAGCGTTCTGGCCGCCGGGTCGGCCAGGAGCGAACGGGTCCAGCCTTCGTCAAGAGCGAAGACGCGCAGCCCGCTTAAGTCCGCATCGTCCAGGGCCAGGCGCTGGCGACCGAGCAGGCGGGCGAGGGAGAGGGAGGTGGACCCCGCCTCGGCAACGCCGAAGCGGGTCTGGAGCGGCGTGCTCAGGTGCAACTCGAGCATCGGCCCCCGGTAGAAGCGAGCGCTGACCTGGCGCCCCTCGACGGCGCCGTGGTACTGCCGACCGGTCAGCAGATACCGCTCGCCGGTCAATCCCAGCGGGGTGAACGCCGCGTCAAGCCGGCGCTTGCGTCTGTACAACACCCAGCCAGCAACCCCCAGTCCGCCTCCGACCAGGATCAGGAAGTAGAGGCTCGACGAGATGATCAACACCCAGATGCTGGCGTCGAACCGGGTGACGAGCCACAGGGGAACGAAGATAAACACACAACCGAGGGGCAGGACGATAGCGGGCGCGATCAAGCCCAGCACGCAAGAACGCGCGTAGTCCAGCGACCAGGCCTTGAGCAGTCTGGACACGGCAATCTCCTATCAAGGTTCGACATGGTCTCGCATTATGTGCCGGGATTCCGCACCGCCGTAAACGTGTGACGATGATGCGTCCTTTGCGGGGCCTTCTCTGTCGCCGATGTTGCTGGCCTGACACTCCTCGATCTGCCCGACAGGCACAGCGAAGATAAGTTCCTGGACAGTCTCCTTGGCGGTGGTGATAAAGAGCATCTTCTTGGTGGCTTTCTTCTCCTTCTGCTCGAACACCAACCGTTCAACTGTCCAGTTTGTCGCGGGTTTCATTCGCCGACGTCGCATCGCTGTTTCCCGATCCACCAACGCCGGACTTTTCGACACTCATCGTTTTACCTCCTGTGTTAGCAACCTTGGATGAACAACACAAGCGCTCCGTGTGACATACAGCGGCTCAGATCCCATCACGTCTCAGGTTTCCAAGCGTTTGTTACAGGATCGCCCCTCCACGGCTGTCATAGCTGCGCATCTCCTCATCTCCGGGCCTGGTCTGGGCCTGCAGAAAGCCGATCAGATCCTCCAGACTGGCAAACCCCCGGCGCTCTCCGCTGCCCGGGTTCTCAAGAGAAGCGTGCCAAACCTGTTTTCCCCCATCGCTGGTCTGCCACAGGCGCAGCAGGTACGAGAGATACCGCTGTTTTTGTCGTCGCTTATCCATATCGATCTCCTGTTACTATTGTAGGTCTTCACCGTCAAAAAAACGTCAGAACGTGGGCCTCATTGTCCATAAGTTCAAATGATAGTATAATTTCCCAGTCTACGGACGCACGAGCAACGTCCGCCTGTTTGCCGATCGTTATCTGTACCAATCACTGGCATGAATCGACTTTCTATCTCTCTGTTGGGGGCCTTTCGAGTAACCCTGGACGGAGAACCTGTCACCGACTTTGCCACCGACAAGGCACGGGCGCTGCTGGCCTATCTGGTCGTCGAGGCCGATCGCCCTCACCGCCGGGACGCCTTGGTCGGACTGCTGTGGCCTGACGAGCCCGAGCGCAAGGCTCGCCAGAACCTGCGCCAGGCGCTCTCCTATCTACGCCAGGCGATCGGTGACCGGGATGAGTCCGTGCCGTTCCTGCTGATCAGCCGGCAGACGATCCAATTCAACCGCGATAGCGACCATTGGCTGGACGTGGCGAAATTCAGGGCTCTGGTCGAGGCTTGCGAACGGCACCGTCACCGCTGTCTGGGAAGCTGCCTCCCTTGTGTGCAACGGCTGGAACAAATGGCGGAGTTATACCGCGAGGATTTCTTGAAGCAGTTCTTCCTGGGCGATAGTCGCGTTTTCGAGGAATGGGCCTCGCTCAAGCGGGAATGGTTTCACCGCGAGATGATCCATGCGCTCCACCATCTGACCAACTACTATGAGCGACGGGGTGATTACAAGCAAGCCCAGAGGTATGGGTGGCGGCAGATCGCGCTGGAGCCCTGGCGCGAGGAAGCCCACCGACAGGTCATGCGGCTGTTGGCGTTGGACGGCCAACGCAGCGCTGCCCTGGCCCAGTACAAAGCGTGCTGTCAGGCACTGGCGGAGGAGCTGGGTGTCGAGCCGACGGAGGAGACGACGAGGCTGTACGAGCAAATCAGCGCTTCAGCGAGCGGCCCAATCGCCCAAGCGCGGACCTACCGGACCCCGGGTTTGCCCCAAGGAGGGGCCCTCCCACCGTCTCCCACACCCTTCGTCGGTCGAGAGGAGGAACTTGCCGAACTTGCCGAGTTACTGGCAAATCCGGACTGCCGGATGGTGACCTTGGTCGGCCCCGGCGGCATCGGAAAGACCCGGCTGGCGCTGCAAGCGGCGGCGGAGCAGATGGGAAACTTCGCTTACGGGGTCGCTTTCGTCCCCCTCGCGTCGATCAGGTCGTCCGAACTGCTGGTTCCCGCCATCGCCGATGCCCTCGGCTTCTCCTTCCACGAACAACAGGACCCCGAACAACAACTCCTGAACTACCTCCGCGAGAAGGAACTCCTGCTGGTGCTGGATGGCATGGAGCACGTCCTGGAGGGGGCCGAGTTGGCGGCGAAGATCCTTCGTCGCGGGCCAGGCGTGATTGTGTTGGTCACTTCGCGAGAACGGCTGAACCTGCGAGAGGAGTGGGTGCGCGCCATCAAGGGCCTGCCCTATCCGAAGCAGGGGGCGGCGGACGAAAAATCGTCGGAAGCTGAGGCAGGTGGGTCGTTGGCAGAAGAGGGCGAAATACCGCGGGGCTACAGCGCGATCGAACTCTTCCGTCAACAGGCCCGCCGGGTAAATCATCACTTCTCACCCTCGGCAAGAGAGACACTGTATATGGCGCGCATCTGTCAGCTCGTCGAGGGCTTGCCGCTGGGTGTCGAACTGGCCGCGGCCCGGACCCGCGTGCGCTCCTGCCAGGAGATCGCTCGGGAGATCGAGCGCAATCTCGACATCCTGTCCACTGACTTGCGCAACGTCCCTGCACGGCAGCGCAGCATTCGAGCTACCTTTGAGCATTCGTGGCAATTGCTGGCACAGGAGGAGCAAGATCTTCTCGCCCAGTTGTCCGCCTTCTGCGGCGGATTCCGCCGCGAAGCTGCTCTCCAAGTGACTGGGGCATCGCTATCCACCCTGCTGGCCCTTATAGACAAGTCGTTGGTCCGTCGCGTGGGGACCGATCGCTACGACATGCACGGACTGCTCACACAATATGCGGCCGACAAACTGCGCGAGAGCCCACAGCAGCGTGAGAAAACGGAAACGCAGCACGCTCGCTATTACACCGCGTTTCTGGAACAGCAGACAGAGCACCTGGGACAGGCAAAGGGCAAAGATGACTTTCGCGAGCTCGCCCTGGAGATCGAAAACGCGCGCCGAGCCTGGCAACTGGCGGTGGCGCACGATCGCGCTCCTCTGGTCGAGCGGAGCCTGGAGAGCCTCTACCTGTTCTACGATGTCCAATGTCGCTTCCAAGAAGGTATCCAGTTGTTCGCCGGGGCGATAGACCATTGGAACGGAGATGTCCGGCGCCAACGTATTCTGGGGAAGCTGCTCTCTCGCCAGGGGGCCCTGTACCTTCAGCTATGCCACTATGGGCGGGCCAGGGCCGCCCTGGAGCGAAGTCATGCCCTCTTCGAGTCCCTGGGGATAACAGCCGGGCAGATCTTCTGTCTGGTCAATATGGCCAGTGTAGCCCGCAGGCAGGGAAGCTATGAGGAAGCGGTGCGCCTTTCCACCAGAAGCCTGGCCCTCTCTCGGCAGACTGAAGACGACTGGGGGATCGCGCATTCACTGCTCCAACTGGGGATCGTGCGATACCGGAGGGGAGACGTGAACGGGGCCGAGGCCCTGCTCGAAGAGAGTCTGGTTATCGTACAGGAGGGCGAAAACCCACGCCTCGTAATCGCCCATCTCAATTTGTTGGGGGATGTTGCCTGCCACCGGGGGGACTATGCCGCGGGACAATCGTTGTTCGAGAGATGCCTGGCGTTGACCCGGGAACTCGGCAATCAATTCAAGACCGCCCTGGTGCTCAACAATCTGGGGACGGTGTTCCACGTTCGGGAGAAGGTTGAGGACGCGTTGTCTGCCTATCAGGAGAGTCTGGACATCTGTCGCGAGATTGGTGACCGGCGGGGACAGGCGATCGCGCTGAGCAACCTGGGTGAAGTGGCCTACACCCTCGGCGCGTACCACAAAGCCCTGGCGTATCACCACGAGGCGTTGTCCATCGGGCGCGATATTCAAGATCAGCGGACCACCCTGGCGTGCCTGAACAATCTAGGAGAGACTGCCTGCGCTCTGGAGAACTACACAGCAGCCCAAGCTCACCTGGCCGAGGCGCTGGACGTCGCCGCACAGATCCAGGTAGTGGCAATGCAGTTGAAGATTCTGGTCAACCTGGCCGTTCTCTTCGCCAGACAGGGGCAAAAGGAGCAGGCAGCGACGCTGCTCGGGTTGGCGTGCCGCCACCCCGCTAGTCACCGAGAAACCCAGGAGAAGGCCGAACGTCTGCTGGATGAGTTGGACCTCCCTTTGCCGCATCGCGCTCCCGAATCCTTGGAGGCGGTCATCGCCGAGGTGCTGATGAACGCTGGCCCGTGATCCATCGACGAAAAGGTGAAAAGCGTGAAACCAATCACCGCCAGGGGCATAGGCGCGACAAGCAGAAGCGCCATCACCTGAAAGGGATCAAAGGCAAACCCTTGGGTTGCATAGACGGCCGCGCTCAGGACCGCCATGCCCCCCCACGAAGCCACGATGCCCAACGCCCAGCCAACGAGCACTAGCCCGGCCGTCTCCAGCGTCAGGCGGCGGGCCAACCATCCTTTGCTCCGGCCAACGGCGTGCAGTGTGCCAAATTCGGGCAACCGCCGTATAAACGCAAGCTGGTTGATCGCGCCGATGACCAGCGTGACAGCCGCCGTCACCAGCAGCATGACGGGGATAAAGAGCGCATAGAGCGTCGCCTGAGACCGCGCCGCCGCTTCTTCCACACGTGTCCCGATTTCCCTACAATCGCTGTGTCAGAGATGGGTGAGGGGAGATCGGGATGAGCCAAACAGACGAAAATCGAACCTTTACAATTTGCCAGGCTACCACGCACGCGATGCTGATTCCTTGGGGAAGATTCTTGCGCTACTTGAGGCTGAGCCATCGACTGCGCGCTGCCACGACTTTGCGGTGTCATCGGGACCACATCCACTGGCCAAGGATCGAGCCGTTCAAGATGCTTGGGACGTCGAGTTCAGGCATTCCTATCAGGTTCTTGCCAGCTATTCGATGATTGTGCAGCGCAACCACCCATACACGATCAAGGTGTGGCAAGCGACAGCGTGATTACGGATGGTTTGTATCCGCGGAGGCCTACCTGGATGGGGTGAAGAGAAGAGACTGACAGTGGTGGACGGCACCTATTCGGGTGGCTATCTGGGGGTGATGTTGTTCTGCGCCACGGCGACGTATGACGATCTGGAGATCCGGGGAGTGCCGCAGATGTCGCAATGATGGCACTTGACGTTGGGCGGGGTCCGGGGTAGTATTGGGTGGCTCGAGTCTTGAATTCTGCGCGGCTGTGTACGTCTTGTGCAGCAAATATCCCAAAGACAGGAGACAGACGATGCCTTCGAAAGCACGAATCTACCAGATCAAGGTCACGCTGGACGAAAGCAAGCCACCCATCTGGCGACGTATCCTGGTGCCCGGACCCGTCACCCTGCAGTATCTGCACTATGTCCTCCAGATGGCGATGGGATGGACCAACTCCCACCTGCACCAGTTCATCGTGGGGCGGACGTATTATGGCGAGCCCCATCCGGATTACGACTTTGAGATGCGCGACGAGCGGCGGGTGAAGTTGAACCAGATCGCCACCAGTGAGGGGTTTAAGTTCCGCTACGAGTACGACTTTGGCGATAGCTGGATACACACGCTGCTGGTGGAGAAGATCCTGGAGCCGCAGCCGGGCCAGCAGTATCCCGTGTGCATCAAGGGCAGACGTGCCTGCCCGCCGGAGGATGTGGGCGGCGTCTGGGGCTATGAGATGTTCCTGGAGGCGATCCGCGACCCCGATCATCCCGAGCACGAGGATTACCTGGAGTGGATCGGCGGCCAGTTCGATCCTGAGGCGTTCGATTTGGAGGAGACGAATGAGGCTTTGAGTGAGATGGGATGAATGCCTGTATTCCGATTCACTGTGGCCACGAGGCGATCGCCAGGCTGATCCGATACTGCCAATCTCACCAGCTTGACCGCTTTCTGCTGGTCGGCGATCGGAACACATATCCGGCGCTGGGTCGGCGAGTGGAGACCGAGCTGAAGGAGCGCGGCTGGGACGTGCGGACGGTGGTCTTGAGCGGGGCGGAAGTGGTCGCTGATGAAAGGCGTGTGTTCGAAGTGTTGTATCACGCCGGAGGCGAGGAGTGGGTGTACCTGGCGGTCGGCTCTGGGACAGTCACTGACGTCACCCGGTACGCCAGCTACTGCGCCAGGAACGGTTTCGTCTCGCTGCCTACGGCGCCTTCGGTGGATGCCTATGCGTCGGGGGGCGCTGCCTTGGTGATGGGTGGCTTCAAGTTGACTGTGCCCAGTCACGCGCCTATGGCCATCTTCGCCGATCTGCAGACGCTTTGTGACGCGCCGCGTGACCTAATCGCCGCTGGCTTTGGTGACATGGTAGGGAAGTATACCGCGTTGGCGGACTGGAAGCTCGCGGCGCTGCTCGTGGATGAGCCCTACGACGTCGATATCGCCCGCCGCGCCCGCCGCGCTCTGTCGGACTGCGTGGCGCACGTCGAGGAGATCGGGCGCGCTTCGGCGGTTGGCATCGCGACGTTGATGACAGGGCTTCTCGAATCAGGGCTATGTATGATGAAGGCAGGTAACTCGCGGCCTGCTTCCGGGGCGGAGCATCTTCTCTCCCACTTCTGGGAGATGAGGTTCCTGCAGGGCGTGGCGCACGAAGACCGCCCGGCTATGCTCCACGGCGCTAAAGTAGGTGTCGGCGCAGTTCTGGCTGCCGAGCGCTACGAGGCCGTCCGCGGCCTGACGCAGGAAGATGCCGCCGCCCGCGTGGCCCACGTCTCCCTGCCAGCTCAGGAAGACGAGGTGGCGCGCATTCGGGCGGTCTACGGAGCGGCTGCCGATCGGATCATCGCTGATCATCGGCCCTTCTTGGAAATGCTGGAGCGGGATTTTGACGCGTTGCGGCGTAGAATCGCAGGCCGCTGGGAGGGAGTTCAGGAGATCGCAGCCAGCGTGCCATCCGCGCGCCGAATCGCGGATTTACTGAGGCAGGCTGGCGGGCCGACCACGCCCCGGGAGATCGGCTTGACCGGGGATGAGGTGGAGCAGGCGCTCGAGTTCTCCCGCTACCTGCGCAACCGTTTCACCGTGAACACAGTCGGTCGGCTGCTGGGGCTATGGTGAGGGGACTGATCCTGTAGGCTCAAGTATCCTGCAGCCCGTAGGCTCAAGTATCCTGCAGAAGGGGATGCCAGTTGGTGATCGCCCCCACACGTGGAATTATTGCGCTTCTCTGGCCCGGGCGTAGGCTGCCAGCGCCCGCTCCCGAGCCCAGCCGTGGTCTACGATGGGAGCGGGGTAGTCCTGTCCGATGATGCAGCCGGCCGATGCCCCTACCTCGGACGGCATTTTCCAGGGCTGGTGGATGAAGCGGGAGGGAACGCGGGCCAATTCCGATATCCAGCGGCGCACGTATGCTCCCTGGGGATCGTGCTGTTTGCCCTGGGAGGTCGGGTTGAAGATGCGGAAGTACGGCGCAGCGTCCGTGCCGGTACCAGCCACCCATTGCCAGCCGCCGTTGTTGGCCGCCGGGTCGCCGTCTATCAGATGCTGCATGAAAAAGCGCTCCCCCCACCGCCAGTTGATCAGCAGGTCCTTTACCAGGAACGAGGCCGTGATCATACGCGCCCGGTTGTGCATCCACCCGGTTTGTTTCAACTGGCGCATAGCGGCGTCCACGATCGGATAGCCTGTGCATCCCTCGCACCAAGCGGCGAAGGCTGTCTCGTCGTCCTCCCATCCGATCGTCCGCAGGTTGGCGCGGAAGCTATCCTCCAGAACGTGGGGGAAGTGGTATAGGATGTGCGTGTAGAACTCGCGCCAGATCAGTTCGGTCAGCCACGTCTCCGCACCTTGGCGAGCCCCAGCGTCGGGGGCGGCTTGGCGGGCGGCGAGCGCGTCCGCCATCGCCTGGCGGGCGGATATCATGCCGAAGCGCAGGTAAGGCGAAAGGCGGGATGTGGCGTCCAGGTCTGGGCGGTCGCGCATCTCTGCGTAGCGATGGACGGGCGGGTCGTCTACACGGGCGAAAGCACCGAGACGGCGATGAGCTTCTGCCTCGCCGGGTGGGAAGGGATCAGTTTCCCGTTCAAGGGAGGAGGGTTGCACGCTGGGCGCATAGTCCCGGTGCTTCCCCTCACGTGGAAAGGGCACCGTGGATGGCAGCGATGCTTCTTCGGGGACGGTTGGGCCCTCCACTTCGGGAGGCGTCGGGATCCACTGTGGTGCTGGGAGAATGTCCTCAATCTGCGGGAGAGGGCGCGCCTTCCACTTGTGGCTGAAGGGAGTGAAGACGACGTA
>Ga0180431_10009876_pt1 | contig 10707 bp, 7 predicted proteins | sample SS_ome_11_FD_132459 | JGI IMG/M metagenome (GOLD analysis project Ga0180431, IMG submission 132459) | Hypersaline lake sediment archaeal communities from the Salton Sea, California, USA - SS_1_MS_1 metaG | ecosystem: Environmental > Aquatic > Non-marine Saline and Alkaline > Hypersaline >...
CAGGTGACCGTAATGTATGCGGTCACCTGATCCCAACTGGAGCGGCCAATATTGGGTCCCAGATGGGATCAGGTGACCGCATACATTACGGTCACCTGATCCCAACTGGAGCGGCCAATATTGGGTCCCTGATGCCATTCCAATTCGTATGCCCGTCTAACCGGATTGTTTGTGGGCGTAGTACTGGTCAGGGTTTCACCGGTTATCATATCTCCACCTGCATCCGTGGTGACCAGAGTGCCCGGCCAGTTTTCAATAACATATTGAGATTGCTCCACAAGATCATGTCTTGAGAGGTTAAAGCCGTCATTATGTAACCCGCCCATTATTGCCAACAGTTTGACTTTGCTCTTTACAAGTTCGAGGCCCTCAGGATCTTTCAACAGGTCATGCAGGTTATTGAGAAAGCCAACGCTGATAATGACAACAGAATCGTCAGCCCGAGGTTTGAGTAGATGTTTATACACCGCAACAGCATCGGCCACAATATTGTCAAATGAATCATGCGGCATGTTATCCACATCAAATTCACGCTCGCTGGTGAAGTAATCCGACGGATCCGGCTCGGCTAACTCTTTCCTGTAAATTCCAATGGGAATAGTTCCACGACCATAATAGGTATTGATAGCATCGATCGCATCCGGCGCCAACGGATGCACTTCATTATAGCAAACGCCGAGTAGGTTTACCTTGCCCTCATTTTGCAGTCCATGCAACACGGCCAGCGCCCCTACATCGTCCACATCCAAGGTCATGTCCGTTTCGTAAATAACCGGTATGCTGGCTGTGGCCTTGGTCGTACAGGCCAACAGTATGAAGATCGAAACCGGTGTAAGTACATAAAGAATGACTTTTGTTAATTTCATTAGCATGTCTCCTTAAGGGAAGTTGCATAGTTAGTACAGAGTGTTTTATCTCAGCACATCCTTCAATCTAAGACTTAATCTGGATCGCATACAGTTCCCTTAGTCGTGACGACGAGGGACGGAATCCGAAAAATATGGTAGCTTGTCTCGGTATTTTCTTACAACGACACAGCATCGTTTCACTCGGCGGATGGAGACGCAAGTTTTGGGGTTTCCATGACTTGGTAGAAGTCCTTCATAATGGCTTCCTTATCGAAGTTCTCCCAGATTACGACCTTCCGAGGATTGTCGGGCCGGTCAATCCATTTGCCGCCGGTGAACTTGGGGGCCCCAATAACAACACGGTCCGCCCACGCGGGATTCTTCACAATGGCGACCGCAGCCATGTCGAACAGCGGCCTCTCCTTGGGACTTCCCCTGAATTTCACAAACAATTCCTTGGAGTAATCGCCAAAGTTCGAGAACATCCCGCCGTGACGTCCGGGCACAGGTGGAGCAATCGATGGTCCTTTTCCGGGCATGATCCGCTTGATTTCCGCCAGGCTTGCCCGCACGGCATCGGTACCGCTGGGTTTCCCATACCGAACCATAGCCATCGCAAAGGGTACGTCCGCCTCGATAATGGGATCCAGCGAAGGGATATCGTTGATGAAGTTGTATTCTCCGCATTCCGGATAGTTCGTGCCCAGCCATACAATCCGAACCTTTTTTGCGATGGATGGATTTTTCTTCAGCGCGAGGGCAATGTTCGTGAGCTTGCCTATCGGCATGAGCACGAGCTTGCGGTCATCAGGAGCGAGTGCCCGCTCGATGATCAAATCCACCGCCTCCGAACCATCAAACTCCGGCTCAGCGATGTGTGGTAGTATCGCCTCGTAGTTCCCGCTGGCACCCCTGTGAACCTTGATCTGAGGATGCAATGCGCAGAGGCGTACGATTCGCTCCGCCTCTTCGACATGTTTTTCAATCGAACCCCCATTGGAAGTCCTGTTGACCGTAATGCCCTCCACATCGAATGTGTCGCCGCTGAACAGCATGTACGCAATGGCGTGCTGGTCATCCAGTTCGTTGTTGGCATCCGCATCCAGGATGATCCGGATCTTGTCCGAATTGTTATCACCGGCATTCTCAGCGATGGCCATGCAGGATGCAAAGACCAGTATGATCGCACAGTGAATAGAAATCATGGTCTTCACTTCTTTCCCAGTTGGGCGCTTTTCGCCACTCTCTGAACTGATACATCTTTCATAAATTCCTCTACATCTTCGATCGACGGCATCGAAGACTGAGCTCCCATTTTGGTAACGGATAAAGCGGCTACGTGATTTGCGAAATAAGCCGCATCGGCAAGTTCTTCTCCCCTCGCCAAGCCCACCGCCAGCGAGCCGGTGAATGCGTCTCCCGCGGCGGTAGCATCGACGGCTTTCACCTCAATCGCCGGGACGAATTCCATTCCGTCGCCGGTCGCCAACAGATAGCCCGCGCTTGCCATTGTTATGATAACGGCCCCGGCGCTGTTTTCCAACAGACTCTCGGCGGCCTTGCGAGCGGAGCTTTCATCGGTGACCTCGATGCCTGTAAGAATCTGAGCTTCAGTCTCATTCGGCGTCAAAACGTCAACCATACTGAGCAATTCGGCTCCGAGCTTTTGTGCAGGCGCAGGATCGAGAACAAAAGGCACACCGCAGCTTGTTGCCATGCGGGCAGCGAATTCGACCGTCTCCAAAGGAACTTCAAGTTGTGCGACGAGAGCGCCTGCCGAAGCTATCGCCGGTCTTGCATGTTGGACGTCATCGGCGGACAGTTCATTGTTCGCGCCCGGGGCCACCACAATCACATTGTTGCCGGTCTGGTCTACGGTGATAAGCGCAACTCCCGAAGGTGATTGTTCGCTTCGAGTTACATACTGCGTATTGACCGATACGGCTTTGAAGTTGTCCAGAGACTTATCGCCAAACATATCTTCGCCTAATCTGGCGACCAGATATACCTCGGTGCCGAGTTTCGCCGCCGCGACGGCCTGATTGGCGCCCTTGCCGCCGGGCGTCATTATGAAGTCTCCACCCAGAATGGTCTCGCCCACGGCAGGTATCCTCGGTGACTTGACAACAAGATCCATGTTGGAGCTGCCGACCACAATGATTTTCGGTTTTTTCTGATTATTCGTCATTCTGCAAGACTCCCTTTCACGTGCGATTCCTCTTTCAATTTCAGTCAGCGAGTCGCTGGGACGACTTGTCCGCGCGAGCCCGTTCTTAGTTGGTTGCGTAGTCTTTGTAGTTCTTCATCCACTCGGGCCATACGGGTGTTGCGGTCTTGCGCCGGTCTTCGTGCCAGCCGCGATACCACCTGATTTCCCAGAGCTCTTTCAATCCTATCGACCGGACCGAGAAGTCCACGAAGACGCCGTTAACGGTGCCGTTGTGGCGATTAATACAGAACGATCCCATTCTTCGGTCTATGTGCGTGAAGTATCCCTGTGGCGGCTGGTCCGTCGGTCTGGGCAAGGCGTCCACCCACAGGGCATCAACAAATACCGGTATCTCGTTGCGATTGCCCGGTATGGAATTGATATTACGCCAATGCTTCTGCTCGCGGTCTTCGTCGCAGAGCCACCAGTTCCATCCGTAGCTGCCGTAGTCGCCCTCGACCGCAAAGCCCGGAGTGGGATAGCCGTCTTTGCCGTATACACCCCAGCCGACGAACGGGCCGCCCCGTCCCCCGGTGTCGCTGTAGAAATGATTCACCAATGGGCAGTTCCGTATCTCCGGCTCGTGGCTGTAGTATGGCCGCATCGCGTAGACCCAACTGTTTTTGGGACCGGGCCCGGGCCCCACTTCCTGGTGGAATCTGCCGTCGAAGTCCTCCGTGTACATCGCCACAACCAAGCCCATCTGCTTGAGGTTTGCCTGGCAGGCGGCCTTGCCCGCCTGTGCCTTCACCCGCTGCAGCGCCGGCATCAGGATGGCCAACAGAAGTGCGATAATCGCAATCACCACCAACAGTTCGATCAGGGTAAACGCTCTGTTTGACTTTGTTTCCAGCATCCGAATTGGCTCCTTAGTCTGCTATCAATTAGAATTTGCCCCGGGCCTTAACAACAACCACAGCCGCCCGCGGCCCAAAGCCAACTTATCCTGGCGTTTGTCATTTTGCTCATACGCAAATATTACAGAAGGAGGGCGGAAGCAGCGGATAACCGCCGCTCCCGCGATCTGCATGTGTAATTCATCGTATACGTTCATGTTAAAACGGTTTGTCAAACGGCTGAGTTCGGCCGGCAAGCCAGGTGATCTCCTCTTGCGTCAACGTGCGATCGTAGATGCGGACGTCGTCGATCTGGCCGGGATAGAATTCCGTCACACCCTGTGCCCCGCCGATCCACAAAGGACTCTGGGCCGTCAACGGAGCCGGGTTGGAATTGGTGTTCTCATAGATCATCAGGCCGTCCACATAGCCTCTCAAAGTGGTGGCATCGACGTCATGTGTCATCGCAACAAAATGCCAGTCTTCCGTTACTTCCGGCGCCCCTGGAATATTAGCGTTGCCCGCTGTGCCGTCGACACGGAAGTGCCATTGGTTCGAGTTACTCATCCAGATTCCGTACGCAGCGCTGCCCCCAACATCCCGGTTCTTTGTAATAATACCGGTCCAGCTTAACCTGGGAAGCTTTATGGGTTTGGCCCAAAGTGTCACAGTGAGGTTCGTGGAATCGTTGAATCCGATACCGGCAGAATGCGGAACCTCGACAACATCATCGATACCGTCGAAGCTGATGGCCTGTCCGATTTTGCCTGCTCCGAAGAAAGGATTGCCCATGGCCGTGCCGTGGCGAGCGTTGCCGGAGCTGTCGTTGGTATTGCCCTCGAACTCATAGTGCGCCTGCAACCCGGCGTTGCCGGGGTCTGACGGCGTTATAAGCTCACGATCGTAGGAATACAGCCTGATATCATCGAGCAGCAGGGTGCCGGTGGCGCCGGGGCCCTGGATGCCGATGGTCAGGCTCGTGACATTGCTCAGGTTTGTGTTGATCGCGGCAAGGTCGATATTCCAGGGTTGCCAGCCCGCCACCGTCAGGTTGGCGGCATCGCCGTCGTAATTGACCTGGATGCCGTTGACCTTCACGTATAATTGGCCGGGGACATTTGCGCCGTCGCCGGCAAACCAAAGCGATAGGGTCTTAATGCCGTGGGCTGTCCAGTCCTGGGCCGGCGTAAAGGTGCGCACCACCTCCGAGAGGCCCGCTGTGGTGTTGTCGTACGCCAGCGGAACGGACTTGCCGCCGGCATGAACATTGTCGCTCTCGAGAGACGCCCCGGCAACATATCCCATTGTCGATCCGTTCGTGGACGGATTGTCGAAGCCATCCACCCAAGCCACATACACGAGATTGCTGCCCTCTTCGCCGACGGGGATGTCGTTGTAGGACTCGAAATCGTCCACGACAATATACTCCTGCGTCGAGAAGTTCCAAACGTCGCCTTGCCACATTACGGGGGTCTCGGCGTCGTTAACCTCGGCGATCCGCCAGTAGTAAGTGCTAGCTACATCAAGTGAGGAAGCATAGCTGGCCTCAGCCACGGTAGTAAAAGGAGCCGTGCCGTCTATCACGGCCTGCTCGTCGGTGCTCAGATACACGTCGTGACCGGCGGCCTCTCTGCCCGCTCTCCAGCTCAGCGTTACATCCACGTCTACGTCTGTAGCTCCGGGTTCAGGTTCAGGCTCTCTTGCCAAAACAGGTATGCTCAGGAATCGAACCTCACTCAGACCATACTGGTTTACCATGCCGCCCCAGTTGCTGTTGGCGGTTATCTTTACATATCTTGCCGACACACCATCAAGATCGATAGTCGTATTGACGGCATAACCAGGCGAACCAGAACCTTGGGCAAACTCGTGAGTAGTGCCCAAGACGGACCAGTCGGTTCCATCGACCGAATACTCAATTACGGCTTCCTTGATACCGAAGCCAACGACTGGCTCTACAGAGCTGTTATAGTTCCATGCCAGCATTTGATGTAACTTATGGATTCTGTCGAATTCATATTGGATCCAAGTCCCGTCGGCATCGGCGACATTGCTGAGCCACATATCTGAATTTTCTGCTGAATGCAAGTTACTATCGTCTATGCCGGAACCGTTTATAGTATTTTCGGCCCCTTCATCGGCCCTGACCTCGCTGGAAGCGCTGGCGGCGATATTATTCGCGTCGATCGGATAAGCAAAAGGTTCGACCGTGAAGCCCCAGAGATCGCCTTTGAAGACCGTATAGTCGGGGGCGGGATTGACTTCATCTACACGCCAGTAGTAGGTCTGGCCAAAATCGAGACGACCCGGAGGATCATACGTGGTAGCGATTTGACCCTGACTGGCCAGTACGCCCATCGGATCTGTGGTACTGGCGTTATTCACATTCTCGGCAACCTTGCCAAAAAAGACCGTATGGGTATCGGCCAGTTCTCCCGGCGTCCAGTTCAGGCTAACATCGCGCGCCACATAAAGCGCCCCATCCTCAGGTTGCGGGTTCGAACTCAACTCCACAGATGGACCTTGCATTGCTTTTAGCACTTCCGCTTCTGTAAGTCCACGGTTGTAGAGCTTAACTTCATCGATCATTCCAGTAAACCAATCCTTGGTCTGTGTGGCTCCAATGTCGTAACTGGAGGTGTCAGAAGGAATTAGATTGGTTGCTTCTTTTTCCGCTTTGACTTCACCATTAATGTAGATTCTGACGTTCTTTCCGTCATAAGCGCCTACTACATGCGTCCATTCGTTGACTTTTAGGATATTGGCGGCAGTATCCAAAGGGGTTTGGTTGCGGTTGTAGTGCATTCTGACAAAAGCTGACGGATTGACGAACATGCCATAGGCAGACGGCACACCTTTGGCACCAAAACTAACCCACGAATTGAAATTAGCTGGTGAAATCCATGCCTCCATAGTGACTGCTTCGGTAATAGTCGCGAAGCTATCCGAATGTGGAACTGTGACTTTCTGTTGTTCTGCTCCGTCAAAATTCAGCGCTCCCCCAAACATTCCAACTACTTGTTCAGGCCCTCCTACAAGAGTGCCATGGTTTTCATTTCCACTTGAATCCTCGGCTAGGTCTCCCTGGATATCATCAAAACTCCAATATCCGACCAGTCCCTCTTGAGCTAAAGCCGACGGTGCAAGAAACGTCATTGCAAGTATGAGCAAATAAACTGAAGTCTTCATTTTTGTCTCCTTCTTGATGGTGTGTTTTTGTCAAACGGCGGTAGATTCGTCAAGTTGTGATCTTTCAGTACATAGCTACATCCTCCTAAATCGGATATTTCGTGTATTAAAACGGTTTGTCGAACGGCTGAGTTCGGCCGGCAAGCCAGGTGATCTCCTCTTGCGTCAACGTGCGATCGTAGATGCGGACGTCTTCGAGCTGGCCGGGATAGAATTCCGTCACACTCTGTGATCCGCCGATCCACAAAGGACTCTGGGCCGTCAACGGAGCCGGGTTGGAATTGGTGTTCTCATAGATCATCAGGCCGTCAACATAGCCTCTTAAAGTGGTGGCATCGACATCATGTGTCATCGCGACAAAATGCCATTCTTCCGTTGGTTCCGGCGCCCCTGGAATATTAGCGTTGCCCATTGTACTGCCGACATGGAAGTGCCATTGGTTCGAGTTGCTGATCCAGATGCCGTACACGGCGCTGCCCCCAACATCCCGGTTCTTTGTAATAATACCGGTCCAGCTTAACCTGGGAAGCTTTATAGGTTTGGCCCACAGTGTCACCGTCAGGTTCATGGAATCGTTGAATCCGATACCGGCAGAATGCGGAACCTCCACGACATCATCGATACCGTCGAAGCTCATGGCCTGTCCGATCTTGCCTTCTCCGAAAAAAGGATTGCCCACGGCCGTGCCGTGGCGAGCGTTGCCGGAGCTGTCGTTGGCATTGCCCTCGAATTCATAGTGCGCCTGCAACCCGGCGGTGCCGGGCTCTACCGGCGTGATAAGCTCACGATCGTAGGAATACAGCCTGATGTCGTCGAGCAGCAGGGTGCCGGTAGCGCCGGGGCCCTGGATGCCGATAGCCATGCTGGTGACATTGCCTAGGTTCGTGTTGATCGCGGCAAGGTCGATATTCCATGTCTGCCAGCCCGCCACCGTCAGGTTGGCGGCATCGCCGTCGTAATTGACCTGGATGCCGTTGACCTCCACGTACAATTGGCCGGGGACATTTGCGCCGTCGCCGGCAAACCAAAGCGACAGAGTCTTGACGCCGTGGGCGGTCCAGTCCTGGGCTGGCGTGAAGGTGCGCACCACCTCCGAGAGGCCCGCTGTGGTGTTGTTGTACTCCAGCGGAACAGACTTTCTGCCGCCATGAACGTTGTCGCTATCGAGAGACGCCCCGGCAACATATCCCATAGTCGATCCGTTCGTGGACGGATTGTCGAAGCCATCCACCCAAGCCACATACACGAGATTGCTGCCCTCTTCGCCGACGGGGATATCGTTGTAGGACTCGAAATCGTCCACGACAATATATTCCTGCGTCGAGAAGTTCCAAACGTCGCCTTGCCACATTACGGGGGTTTCGGCGTCGTTAACTTCGGCGATCCGCCAGTAGTACGTGCTAGCTACATCAAGGGAGGAAGCATAGCTGGCCTCAGTCACGGTAGCAACAGCAGCCGTGCCGTCTATCACGGCCTGCTCGTCGCTGCTCAGATATACATCGTGACCGGCGGCCTCTCTGCCCGCTCTCCAATCGAGGACCGTATCGACACTGACGTCCGTCGCGCCGGGGGTGGGATTCGGCTCTCTCGCCCAGACCGGTATGTAGAGGAATCGAACCTCGCTAAGACCATACTGGTTCACCATCCCTCCCCAGTTGCTGTTGGCGGTGATCTTGACATATTTTGCTGCAATACCGCCCAGTTCGACAGTGGTATTCGGTGCATAACCGGCTGAGCCGATACCTCGCGCAAACTCGTGAGTAGCGCCCAACGTGGTCCAGTTGACGCCGTCGGTGGAGTACTCAATGGCAGCCTCTTTAATGCCGAAGCCGACAACAGGCTCAACGGAGCTACTATAGTTCCATACCAACATCTGATACAATTTGTATGGTCTGTCGAACTCGTACTGTATCCAGGTCCCGTCGGCATCGCCGACATTGCTGAGCCACATATCGGAATTCTCTGCCGAGTGCAGGTCATCGTTATCCAGCCCGGAACCGTTGACGGTGTTTTGGGGCCCTTCGTCGGCCCTGACCTCGCTGGATGCCGTAACGGTTATATTCTCGACAGGGTAACCAATCGGCTCGGTCGTAAAGCTCCAGACTTCGCCCTTGAACTCTACATTGCTGGCGGGCGGGGCATTAACTTCATCAACCCGCCAGTAGTAAGTCTTGCCAAGATCAAGCCGTTGTGCCGGAGTATACCTGTTGGCATCCTGGGCGAGGCCTCCGGTGGCGTCATTGACATCGTCGAAGCTCTCACCAAAATAGACTTTGTGCCCGTTTGTCGGCGCTGCAAATTCTCCCGGCTCCCAGCTAAGGACCACCTCTCGCGGCACATCTTCGGCATTATGTTCCGGGCTTGGCGAGTAGGCTTTGTCAGTCACAGCCACGAAGGTTGTTGTTAATGTGGTCTTTCCTGAATTTCGTACGTCAAAGTCCAGTAGGAATTCAGCTGCCCCGCCGTCGGCGGTAATCCAGCCGTTGTCGATGTATCCCTGGACCAACGAGACCTTATCACCGTTTATTATCAGCGTACCGGCTGTGACGTCCATCGTGCCGACAGCACCAGCGTCCTGTCTCATCACAAAGTCGTTGATGGCAATAGTTCCACCATGGAGATTCACGTGACCTGTAGCTGTAGAGGCGTGTCCAATGCGGAGGATAAGCCCGGCTGTAATAGTGCCGCCGGTCATATTGAGGGTGCCCGAACCTCTCCACGGCACGTTAACGACCCTCACCGCAGATAGGGTGCCGCTAATCATATTAAGTGTCCCGTTACCCGTCTCTTGTTGGCTCAGGGATAGCCAGTTGCCTACCGCAAGAGTTCCGCCGTCTATTGTCAGGCAACCGGGGGTACCAGTTCCAAGCTGTACCCTGTTAGCAACGGCACCTTCGTTCGCGATAATTGGGCCGGGACACAGGTTGATGCTGACGAGGTCGTCAGAGGTGGGGACTGTGCCGCTGCTCCAGTTTGTTGGCGTGCTCCAGAGGTGGTTGGGGCCGGCATCAGTCCAAACTTGAGCTTGAACGTCAACCACCAGTCCCAGCACCAGAACAAAAGAAAACAGGTAAATCAACTTCTTACACATGATACAACTCCTCCAAAGAGGTTGAACATTCACGGGTATTTTCATAGCATTGGGCAACACACCCAACACCAAATATCCATCTCTTAAATTTCCAAATACAATTACATAGCCACATCCTTTTCTTCAGTCAACATACACTATCATGGCTGAACAAAGGTCTGTGCACTTCAATCAAAAAAAACTTATCCGTATTGATTATAAGAACTGTGTTCGACGATCCAGGCACAGTACTTAAGTCTACGCTACCATAATAACAAAAGAACAATCCTTTGTGCAATAGAAATAGGGTATTTTCAATAAAAATTTTTAAAAAACGGACGTTTTTCTGCCATACAGGCATTTTTCGCAAGCTTTGTAGTCTGAATTAGGCGCTTTCAGCCGATTATTTGGCATGGTTCAGAACAGGGTAACACTTTTCTGATCCCCGAAAGTTGCGATGTCATCCGTAACTCCTTTTTTGACAAACTATTATGAGTGTTTGTGGGCATTGAACCATCTTGAAAAGTGTTACCGTTAGGGGATATGAAGTTGAAC
>Ga0180431_10009878_pt1 | contig 10706 bp, 7 predicted proteins | sample SS_ome_11_FD_132459 | JGI IMG/M metagenome (GOLD analysis project Ga0180431, IMG submission 132459) | Hypersaline lake sediment archaeal communities from the Salton Sea, California, USA - SS_1_MS_1 metaG | ecosystem: Environmental > Aquatic > Non-marine Saline and Alkaline > Hypersaline >...
AATAAAAGGTTCAAGGCTCTTTTCTGCTGCAACGGCTCTATGTCTATAAAATTTGCCTCTGTTATAAATCTATTGAGATCATTATGATCGATATAACTATTATACGCCCTATCCAGAGCATTTATCTTAGCCCAAAAACACTCTATCCGGTTCGTTTCATCAGTCCAGGGATATAGGCTTAACTGCCTCGCCCACCTAACCAGCTTGCCTAATCCAAAAAATGGCTTTTCCCCAGACATTAAATAATGCTCAAAAAAGGGCCGCGTTTGTAAGACATATGTTTTAACATAGTCCATGCGCTCTTTATTCAAGACATGGTTATTTGGATTTACCAGGTCCTGAGGGTGTGGGTAAAAAGCACTATTCTGGAATTTGTTTCTAGTCCATTTTTTAGGATCTGGCAATATCAGGGCCGTGCTTGCGTGACTATACACCCTTTTTGCATATCTCTCAAGAGGACCACCCCTCGAATAATAACCTTTAATAGCTTCTATCTCTTTCCCTAAATATTTTCCTACAGATTTTGGATCCTGTAAGGCATGAGAAAATTCATCTAACCATCCTGAAAAATACATAACCGCCGGCTCTATTTCGTTAAGATTCAATATCTGCCGCATATATGAGTTTAGGCGTATCAAGATATTGCGTTCCTGAGCCTCATAATCTATCATACTCCTGCTCTGTATATGCCCCTTACCAAATCCATAAGGAGAGACCTTGTGTAATATAGCAGGCTTGGCAACTGACAGCGGTTCATAGCCCTGTGCTATAATACCCCAGTCTTTGGTCTTGAGATACTCTATCAAGGCCTCGCGCCCTTTTAGCTCAAGCACCTTCTTTGCCTCCTTCAAATCGGACTCTGGCGCATCCGGAGGCGGATCTCCACCCTTGTGATACCAGTCCTCTACCTTGGCTAACCTGGCCCGCCATTCAAATTCTTTCAAAATACTCTGTATCTCTTGAGCCAGCTTGAGTTCATTGTCTTTTAATTTTATCGGAGGTATGCCCTGTAGGCGCGATTGGCTAGATATATAAGCCGCAATACGTGCTAAAACCTTATCATCAGAAGCCATGTTAGCAAAGCCAGGGATCTTCCTTAAACGCCCCTCATACTGTCTTATTACTTCTTCCGTCCGCTCTGTAGGCTCTATAAGGTTTTCCTCCCAAAACTCATAAAAGCCGTCAGCCATCTCCCCGGCCTGTGTCTCTATAGACTGTAAATAATATCTCATAGATAAGAAAGGATTTATATCTCCTTCCGGGCCGCCTCCGTACTCTGACTGCAGTTCTTTCATCTTCACTCTAAACGCGGCCTGGCTAGAGTCATTCAACCGCTGTGAAACTTCTTTAGGCAACCCTTTGTACGCCTCTTTCAATTCATTCTTAAAACGAATAAACCTCGCTCCCCGAGTCAATTCCCTTATAAAGTCTTCTGTTTCCTCATAGCCTTCCTCAAACAAAGCCGGGAGATCCTCATCCCTTATTACCCCTCTTTCTACCAGACTGTCTATTACTACTTTCAGCTTGTGCCTATTTATAAACTCCGACAGTATCTTACGCTGCTCTTTATCCCTGACTTCTTCCAGGCGTTCAGTCATGGCCTCTAAAGAATCATATGCAGTGCTGGCATTCTCTTGACTCAGAGCTTGGCTTATAGCTGTCAAATCATCTGCAAGGTCCTCTAGGGCCTGTTTTTTCTGTTCCTCCTTGCTTAACTTCTTTTGAGCTGCCTTTGCCTCTTTAGCGGCTTCGCGTTCCTGCCGCTTATATTCCTTTATGGCCGCTTCCTCAGATTCTGAAACAGTACGCTCCCTGTCCTGTAAGGCTTTCACCAGGCGATCCGAAGGGTTCATAGTACTAGGTACTTCTAGCCACCCATCGCCTTCTCTTTTTGTTGCCTCTTGTGCAAGCTCATCTAATGCGCGGCCATCCTTCCTAAGTAAACCCCAAAGCCCTGCCTGCCTCCACTCTCCCAGGTTATACCCCAGGGCTTCTAAGCTGGAAGGCTTTATACCACCCTGTTCCAGTACCCAGCCCCAGGCCGTAGTAGCAGGACGTTTCTTTAACTTTACTTTCTGCCTTGGCTTGGCTTCGGGCTTGGGCGGCGCCTCTTCCACCATACCAGCAAGGTCATCACCCTGCGCCTTATTCCATATGTCGGTGAGTTGCTTTCTCCTTGTATCAAACTCCCCCGATTCCCAATCACCATACTTATCAAATCCCTGTTTTCTCCAAAACCCGGCGCTTGCATCCATAACAGATATTCTTTTTCCGGTTTCAGTAGCGATTTCCTTTAAGGCGGATACTATTTTTGCCCCCAATCCAGTTCCCTTCTTGGCTATATTGAGATTACTAATAAATATTTGGGTATTGTCGGTTCCCATATTTAGTTGAACTATATTTCCGTCTTTTGTTCTAAACTGCCTTGCCCTTGCACCACTAATCGTATCTACTGCAGATTCTATTTCACTAAATCCCACATTGGAAAGTTTTTTCTGTAATTGCCCATAAATATCTTTTTTCTTAATAGCGCCCACAAACTCCTCTGCACTCTTGTATTTACGGGCTTCGGCGAGGAGGGCGGCTCCCTCTTTAGGGGTCTCGGCTTTAGGGGCTACTTCTTTCTTAATTCTGGCTCGAACCTCTTCCGCTGATTCTATCTTCCCCGGCTTCCCTTTTGGAACCAGCTTTATACTCACGCCATCTTTATCTATTTTATAATAAACCTGTTTAGTTTTCCCCTGTGCATAAATATTAAGAGTATCCATAACACCTTCTGTGATACCCTTGTTGTAATAATAAACAAGATAATTATAAATCTTATTCTTGATCACATCGCCTTTTACATTTTTAGTAGCTTTTTCTATTGCCGGTATAGCAGTCTTATCAAAGTTAGGAGGTATTTCTTTACCGATATTATTCATATTAAGTTTATATATATCTGTATCAACCGCCTTCCCTTTCCCTACCGCATCCTTAAACACCTCTTCCATGGACAGGGGGGCCTCTACACCTATATCTGGGGGCGTGGCCTTCAACCTATCAAGTACTCTCCGAGCAAAACCCCGGAGGCGCTTCTTTGTCAACTTATTGGTAGCCCAGTCATCTGCCTCATCCGCTATATTAAGCAGCTCTTCCTCGGTTGCAGCCTTCAGCATAGCGTCCTTGAATTTCTTTTCCGACATCTTACCTTTGATAAGCTCAGGCAGCTTTTCTGGCTTTTCTTGAGGGAAATCCTCCTTAAAATATTTTTTATAGGCCTTCTTTAATACATCTGCTCCCCACTTTTCCCCCTTGCTCACAGTACTAATAGCCGCTCCCGGCGCAGTACCCTGGTCCAGCATTATTTTCAAATTCTCTAATGCTTGTTCCGATATTTTATATTTCCCTATCTTTACAAGCCCTGCCTCCCCTAGCATTCTATTTAAGCGCTTTAGATATGGCAGTTTGGAAAATTCTTTATGTATAGTCCTTATAAAAGAATTATGGATTTCTTCTCGAGAAACACTTTTGCCAGTTTTCTCTACTACTAGCTTCTGAAAATCATCAAGAAACTTATTCCACCGAGGACTCTTCTGTAATACGCCTCCTACCCTTTTCGTAGCTCCAGAAGTAACTCCTTGAGGCGAAAGGCTTTTAACTGCAGGGGTAAGCAGGCCGCGCCCCAAGCCAGTAAGCATTATGCCCCCAAAATCTACAAGGGTTTCTTGTATCTCTGGAGGAACATCACCTACTTTAATAAAAGGCCGGAAGGGCCTGGGTATGAGGCTTTTAACTACTTCACGGCCCATCTCAGGCCGCTGTAGGGCTTCTTTGACTGGTGGGATAGCAGATATGCCTCTCCAGAGGGCTACATCAGGAAATCCCCAAGAAAGTTCCTCAATCGTTCTATCAGGATCAACAAATGCTCTATCGGTTAAAGGTAAAGGCGCGCCTCCAAAAACTACTTTCCCAGCTGCTTTTTTTACTCCTGTAGCCAGGGCTTGCCCTATTCCCGGTGTCGCATTCTTTCTTGGAATTATCTCCCCTAAAGACCTAGGCATTGGGCCAGGCACTTTCTATTTCTTCATCTGTATAACCTTGATTTATCATAAACTCTCTTACAGTTTCTTCGTCATAATTCTGCAACGCCTCTGTAATCGCTGAAGTTAGATCATCAGCTTGCCCTAAGGCTTCATCCGCACTCATAGTTAATCCAAACCTTCTTTTATAAGCAGGATATAAGCCCTTGAATAATTTTGCGTATTCATCATCACTCACATAGCCATATCGTTGCAGAATCTGCTTGTTTATCATATCATGGACTCGTTTTGCCAAAATACTCTTATCCTTCATATCCTTCATAGACGTGGCTTTCTCAGTAGGCGGCTTCCAGTTAACTTGCTTACCAGTAGCGATATAACCGCCAATATCAGCCGGTGTCTCAACCGGACCGCTTTCCGGAGTCATAACCACGCCCCGTTGCATCAACTCATCAGCTTTGGCATTCCACCCAGGAGATCCAACCTCTGCTCTTGTAGGCTCGGGCGTATATCCTTCGGTTAAAAGCCTTCTGGCCAAATACCCTCTTTGACCAATCATAGCTGATTCTTTACTGCTTTTATCTGCAAACAGCAGCGTTTCCTTTTCCCACTCCCTTTGACGGATAGCATCATCAAAGGCCTTCTTCATGTTCAGAAATTTTGCTATCCCCTGTAACCTTGAGCCACTCTTTACATCTATCGGCATAACTCCCCCTTTATCTAAACATGCTTACATTTGGCGTAGCCATATTCGCGCCTATGCTCATTATCTGAGCCATGATATTTTGAAACTGATCATAATCCTGCCTGTCTATCGCGACACGTAATTGATCATCCTGCCTGATTAGTCCAGCAAGATCGTAAGCTAGTTTCTCATCAAACTTGTTGTTTTCCATTGACCTTACCAGCGCGTCCTTCTTCATAGCTATCTGCGTGTCAAACAGGCTCTGCTCTAACTCAGCCCTAGACTGAGAAAGCTCTTTAGTCCTATCTTGCTTTGCTTTCCTTATCTCTTCCTTATAATCACTGCTGTTAAGGCCACCGGCCTGGGCATAACGAGCCTGTATGGCCTTCTCATAGTCATCATAAGACTCGTTTATATGCTTTTCTATCCGGCCCCAGCGCGCGTCCTTCTCTACTGGGTATAACTCGCCTATAGGCTTCTGTATCATATCCAGATAACTTGAAGCCACCGCCTCGGGTATCTGTTCAGCAGCATCACCCATATACTTTGACAAGACAGATCTCCGTGCCTCTTCTAAGTTCTCCGGTGAGGTGCCTATAGTAGTCGTAGGAGGCTTAGCTGCAAGCGATGCTATCCCTGCCCCTGTAGCCAGTAATCCGCCTAGTTTCTGGCCTCCGGTTAATCCACCTGCTCCAGCTGCTCCACCGGCACCACCTGCGGCCCCGGCTGCTGTATTTGTAGTACCGCCTCTGGTCCACCAGTCATGAAGTCCTTTATTTATACCATAGCTTGTCAGGCCGGTCTTTAACCCGCTCATAGCCGCAGCCCTTGCTGATCCGGCAGCAGTACCACTACCTATACCCAGTCCGGCCGGTGCCGTAGCCCTGGAAGCAGCTTCAAACCCAGCCTGGCTACCAGGTATACCGCCTCCCATACTCATAGCTCCCTTTATACCCGATCCTATATTGCCGGCCGCATACCCACTCAAGGCTCCTAAACCTATACTCTTGGCATAATCTCCCCAACCCATATCATATGTAGGCATACCTGCGGCAGCAAGATCCCGGTTGCGCGCTTTTACCTGTTGCGAAGACTGTGAATACCCTCTCCAGCCACCATATCCTGCAGCTAAAGCCGGCCCAACTCCAGGAGTAACTCCTAATACCGCAGGCACAGCAAAGTCGGATATCCAGTTACTGCTCTTACCAAATACTGATTTAGGCCTGGTAAATAAGTTGCCTATCGGGTGAAATACACTTTTTACTACCTTTGACATTACGCCCTCCTTTGTTCTTAAACACCTTTAATATTCCATCCTTGTTATGCCAGCATAAATGCTTGGCCTTATGTCCTTCCTTCCGCCTTACCCTCTTTATAAGCTCCCAAAAGTATTTCTTTTCCCGGGCACATATAGTCGTTATATATACCCACTCCCCTTTACCTATCCCGGGTTGTGTCATCCAATTAAAATCCCTTTTTTCCGGAGGACAGGGCAACCGCATCCAGTCCACAAAACCCTGTATGCGACCATTCTCTACTATGTATTCCAGATATCCATACCGCAAGGCCGCCTTATAATACCTTAATAAGGTAGCGTAGCTTTCCCCGAACTCTATTCCACGCTCCTTACGGTATTCTATTATCTGGTCAAATATCATCTTATCTGCCCCAAGTAATAACCCGCAATATCCACATCAGCTTGATTAGCATCCACCTTATATTCAAACACCTGTGAAGCATCTAGAAGAACATCAACGTTACCAACCTCATTTTGTGCTAACTTTATATATTGACCATTTCCCGCTGTAGATCCATTAGCTCTAATTTTTATACCAACGGCACCATTCTCCATTGTAAAAACTGCTATAGCTAACCTACTAAACGCAGGCACATATGTACTACAATCTATGTCCGTCCATGTCGTAGCACTACCATTGCTTTGTACCTCTAAAGTATCCCAGGCATTATCGTATATTATCCAGTTACCATACTGATAGAACTTAACTATATCGTCACTAGCATTACATACCGCACCTATGCAGCGGTACCACACACTTGAATAATCCCGATATCGTAATTCGCCATCCGTGTAGCTTGTATCACAAGACGAATATGCAGGTGCTTCATCTGAAACTTTTATATCCCAAGACGTACCGCTGTCGTTATAGGCATATATGTAGACCCAATCATCTGATGGCTCGCTGCCGTGTAACCAACTTGCTGTTCCAAGATTCACACTACTAGAATACTCATCGCGCGTATACACTGAACCGTTTATCTCTATAGTACCTGGCTTTGCCTTGATATTGGCGGCATCTACGTACTCCAATTCACAACCGCCTATGTAGTGCCTGTTTGTCGCCGCTATCAGCTTGCTATTGCTGCCATCGTGGTCGTGACCAGCACTGGTATCAAACGATATCTTACTTTCCTCTATACCGGCTCCGCTATCAATATTACTATTCGTCAGTCCGCCATTTACAACAGTAGTAATATCATTTTGGAGGTTCTGTAAATCCGACCCCCCAAATATCGTACCGTTATCACTGGCCGACCAGGATTTGGTCCACTGTATATATCCCATTACTTTGCCTTTGGCTTTTCTAGTGCCGCTACACGCGACTCTAGATCTGTTAACCTTTCCTCTACGGTAGGTACTTTTGGTGCCTCGTACTTTTCATACTCTGTTTCCATAAACTCTTTGTATTCTATAACCTCTACTGTCCTTTCCTGGGGCGGATCATACTCATCGCCGTGAGTAGCCCATCGCCTTGCCCAAGCATACGGATTACTTGGGTTCTTCTCCTTACCATTTTCGTCTATCAACACAAACGGATACTTATCAGTAGTCGCATCTATTACGTCCTGCTTTGCGAACTGATAACCAGCCAACTTACCGTCTATAAAACGCGCTATTGCCATTCTTGCATTACCAGCCACTTTCTTCTTTTTATTTGCCACGTAATCCTCCTATTTCGTATGAAACTACATATATGTCTATATTATTTCCTGATACTTTATATTCAAATATACCGCTTGAATCCAATGGTATTGGAGATGGCACAGCGTATAAAGCTGTTGCCGTTGCGCATTGTTGTTCCACACCAAGACTACTTACACCATTACCTTTCAAAGATAAAGCTACTGCCCCTGAATTAGGCTTCACATTAAGCACAACAGAACGACTAAACGCTGGTACCGAACCAGAACAATCCACATCCGTCCACGTAGTAGCTGCACCATCGTCTTGCACAAGATAAGACTGCGCTTTACCCAAAAACATCCAGTCGCCTTGCTGACAAAACGACACAAGATCTCCACTACTATCATTATACATAGCCCCTATGCACCTATAATAATCATCAGCAGAGGCACTATCTTCGTGGTATCTTTTTATATCGTCTACATCAGCATCGTCAGTCCAGTCTATATCGGGCGCTGAATTTGATAGACGAAGATTATTACTGCTGTCTATATATACATATATCAGCTCACTTGTGCCCTCGCTATCGCCGTCTATCCAATTACCACCAGTACCAAGATCTATATCCGTATCGGCGCTTATCGTAGCGGTAGAGCCACCGATATCGCACTTACCTGGCTTGACAGTAATGGTAGCCGCGTCTTTGTATACAAGCTCTAGGCCATACATACTGTGCCTGAAACCAGATATAGCCTTTGAGTTTGAGCCATCATGGTCGTGACCGGCACTTGTATCAAATGCTATTTTGCTTTCCTCTATCGCCGCCCCAGAATCCACATTAGAGTTAGTAAGCCCACCATTAATAACAGTTGTGATATCGTTCTGCAGATTCTGCAAGTCAGAACCACCGAATATAGTACCATTGTCGCTGGCACTCCAGCTCTTAGTCCACTGTATATATCCCATCACGTCACCGCCGTATAATTACCTGAATAATACCAGTTACCGTCTATGTACGTGTACTCTCTTACCACTGCTCCAGTTTTCACCTTTCTTACCTCCCCTTCAAAGCCGGGATCTCCTGCTGAGGGAGCCGAGGTGTATACTTTCTGCTCATAAGACCCGGTGTTTAATATCTCTACTACCTGCGAGAGCACCTGCCTTAAACGAGGATCTGTACCGTGCTTTAATTTGATATCATCAACTATCATATCATCTTCTCCTGGTTTGTAAGCGCTATCTTCGTGCCTATCAGCTCATAAGCGTAAAGAGTCCAGGGCTCTGTTACCGAGCTGCCGTTTATCTTGAATTGTATATAAGTACCCTGGCTATCCAGGCCGAATACCTTTTCTATTACAGGCTTATCCGGGCCAAGCGTGCCAGTACCTAAATTAAGCCCATTGCGCGTAGTGCCTAAGTAATACTCGCCTGAAGGATTGTAGAGGGGCATTTCCTTGGCCGCGCTCCAGTCATCCTTATAATCTCTTCGTTCGTAGAAATTTACCGCATCATCACTTATCGCTTTCATAGACAGCTTAACTTGAAAGTTTTGCTGCAATGTACCGGGTTGTATCATCAACCTGGGAGTCGTATGATACCCTTCTATTACGTTGCCTATGTTAATTTTTGAGACCTTCGGCTTGGTGGTAAGGGTATCGGCCGTCCGCTTTATCTTAATATAGTAATACGCAGTCGTGTCCGTAAAAGCGTTACCCCCATCATCCTTGGCCGTAGTTTCCCACCCAGAGGGTTCAGTAAACGTGATAGTACCCGACTTTGTAAATCCGGAAGTTCCGTCCGCTACAGATAGCTCCGTATACCCTCCAGCATCATCAGAAGAATAATATACAGTCGGAGTAATGCTGGAAGATCCGTTTTGTATAAGGTCTATCACTATCGCGTTAAAAGGTTCCGGAGAACCTATATATATACTATGATTATCAGATATGAATATACCTTTATATATCTCAAAGGTATCATCATCATCAAAATCGTTGCCTGTTCCTCCGGCCAGGGTAGCCAATGTCAGCTTATCGTTTGTGCCGCCCCCATTACCTATGGCCGAGATCTCAGCATAGCACTTGTCGGTCTTGTTCATTACCATATCCCCTACAAGCGCCCCCAGGGTAGTAAAGTTTTCCGAGCTATCCTGGGCATAGGCTTTATCATCTCCACCATCATGTGTCTTGCTTGAAAGAAAAGGCCCGGCACTACGGACATACTCATCTACCGCGGCATCTAAGCTGCCGTCCGCTCCGGTCTCCATATTCGCAAATCCTACTTCATCTATCGTACCGTAATTCCAGTAATAAGAGAAACCGTGATAATCCCCTACTATAATCCACTTCCTACCATTCGCGTCCAGGGCATCTGCACTTGATTTGAGAGCCTGATTTTTGAAAGGCCAAGCTGCGCCGGTATAGTAGTTATACGCTATAGCGTGAGTAATAGTACTTGTACCTCCATTCGGTACAAAGACAATGAAGAGATGGTTAACCGTATCTACGACCGCATGCGCGTATTTAAGGCCACCCTGGTTTAAGGTACTCATAGATATAGGGCATATCTCGTTATTCTCTTCAAACGCCTCAGATACAGCATCGCAATTATACCCATCAAATTTATATAACTTCCGGTCAGACCCCAGGAACAACAATACCTCTTCCCCGGTCTTTGTCGTTACGTTCTTTATGGTCTTAGGAGAACGAGTACCTATACCTCTTGTAATCTGTGTCCTGGCCCAGTAAGGCGATCCGCCTCTATAGGTCATTTGGTGTATGGACCACCTCTTAAAGGCATATAACCGGCCTTCCAGCTCGCCCCATCCAGTTAGATCATCACCATCATGAGTAGCCACCGGCCAGGTACCACCATTCGCAAAATCATCTATATCGCCATTTTCAGTATAGTAGAACGTATAATCATATCCCGGTACACCCGATACTATAAAATGGTCTTTATAAACCTTGGGATGCTTGCCCCGGCCACCTACGTTGCTGGTATTTAAGCTAGTCATAGAAGTATCGCCTACCTGCATGGTCTTTATATAATCCTGCCCCCAGTTACAGATAAACAG
>Ga0180431_10009879_pt1 | contig 10706 bp, 9 predicted proteins | sample SS_ome_11_FD_132459 | JGI IMG/M metagenome (GOLD analysis project Ga0180431, IMG submission 132459) | Hypersaline lake sediment archaeal communities from the Salton Sea, California, USA - SS_1_MS_1 metaG | ecosystem: Environmental > Aquatic > Non-marine Saline and Alkaline > Hypersaline >...
CGGCCTGAAGCCGGTCATCCACACCTGGCCGGGGGCACGCGACTTCTTCCCGCCGCGGTGGCTGTGGCGCGACGCCGACGACTTCTGCCGATGCATCCTGGAGGGCGAGTACGAGCCGCAGTTCTATCACGACTGGGCCGCCGAACGCTATTCGCTGCGGTCGCAACTGGGGCAGATCGACGCCGTCTTCAGCAGACTGGAACGGGTCATCCGGGCCGAGGCCACCGCCGAGGCCGACCACGCCTCCGACGAGGGGGCGGCGGCGGACGGCTCCGATGCCGCCCCCGAGGTCGCCGACGCCCCGGCCGACAGCCGCGCGTTCTACGACGACTGGTACCGCGGGACGGAGATCGAGGAGAGCTACCTGCGCCGGCTCCGCCGCGAGCAGGTCGTGGGGGCACTGGCCACCCTCGGGCGCAACGACCTCGAGATCATCGACCTGGGTTGTGGCCAGGGGCACCTCGAGCCGCACCTCCTCGGATTCGGCGCCGTCACGGGGGTGGACCAGAGCATCGAGGCGGTCCGCGGCGCGCAGGACTACTGCCCGTCGGCAACGTTCCTGTGCGGCGACGTGCGGACCATGCGGCTGCCGGAGGGCCTGTACGACGCCGTCCTCTCGGTCGAGGTCATCGAGCACTTCGAGGATGCCGACCAGGCCGGCCACCTGGCCCGGGCCCGGGACCTGCTCGCGCCCGGCGGGATGCTCGTCATGACCACGCCGAACCGGCCGGTCATGGAGGCCCTGGACGCCGAGTGCCGCACGCGCGACGGCCGGCCGTGGTCCGACCAGCCCATCGAGAACTGGCTCGACTCGGGCGCCCTTCGCACCCTGGCCGAGGGCGCCGGCTTCCGCGTCGAACGCCTCGACGCGTTCGCCGACGAGGGCGACCACACGGCCCTGCACCTGGTGCTCGTCGGACGCAAACCCGACGCCGAGCACACCGACTGACGCCGGCGCCGCGGCCGCCCCGAAGGGCCGTCGCGGCCGCCGCTGCACGCCACGCACCGCAAGCGAGACGCACGGCATGACCACGCCAGGCCGAACCGACGGGCCGCTCGTGACGGTCCTCGTGCCGACCTTCAATCGGCGGTGGACCCTGCGCGAGGCGCTCGGGAGCCTGGCGGCCCAGACGTACGCGAACTTCGAGGCCCTCGTCGTCAACGACGGCGGCGTCAGCGTCCGCGATATCGTCGACCGCCTGGCCGACCCGCGCGTCGTGCTCACCGAACGCGAGGCGAACCGCGGCAAGGCCGCCTCGCTCAACGAGGCGCTGGCGCACGCCCGCGGCACGTACGTGGCGTACCTGGACGACGACGACATCCTCTACCCGCACCATCTCCAACGCCTCGTCGAGACCCTCGAGGCCCAGGACGACTGCGGCGTGGCGTACACGGACCTCTACAAGGTCCACTACCGCAAGGGGCCGGGCGGCCGGCGCGAGGTGCTCGGCAAGGTGGTCAGCGTCAGCCGCGACTTCGACCGCTTCTTCCTGTGCTGCTTCAACCATACACTGCACGTCAGCGTGATGCACCGGCGCGACCTGCTCGAGCGGACGGGCCCGTACGACGAGTCGCTGGCGGTGCTGATCGACTGGGACATGACCCGGCGCCTGGCGTTCTTCACGGATTTCGTCCACGTGCCGGAAGTCACGGGCGAGTTCTACGCGGCCGTCAAGGGGTCGGACCGCCTGTCGGAAAAGGGCCGACAGGATCGGCAGGCGTTCATTGCGACGACGCTGGCGATCCGGGCGGCCCGGCCGCCCAAGCCCTGGCCGAAGATGCCCGACCTCTCCGTCGTCCTGCTGCCGGGCGACGCGCCGGCGGCCGGCGACCTGATCCGCAACGTCTACGCCTGGACCTTCATGCCGTACGCGGTTTACCTGCCGATGCCGGAGGCGGCGTTGGGGCGGCTCCGGATCGGCCTGCCGAATTTCGTGCCCGTGCCGACGCCGCCGGGGGCGGACCCCGCGGCGCGGCTCGACGCCGCCCTGGCCCGCCTGGAGGGCGACCACGTGGCGGTCGTCCCGCCGGACACGGCGTTCGGCATCGTGTGGGCGGAAGACGCCCTGCACGCCTCGCTCGGGAGCGACGGCCGGACGGCCTTCGCGCTCCAGCGCGAGGGCGACTCACCCGGCGACCCCGGCTTCGTCATGCCGGCGGACGCCCTCCGGCGCGTGCGCGAGGCGTCGGCCGGCGCGCCCGTCGTCGAGAGCCTCCGGGCCGCCGGCGTCACGGTGCGGCCGCCGACCCCGGAGGAACAGTCGCTGCGGTTCGACCGGGCCCTTCAGCAGGCCGAGGGGCTGGAGCAGGAGGGCAACTGGCTCCGGGCGGCCGACTGCTATCGCCGCATGGCCGAGGCCTTCGCCAACACGCGCTGGATGGCCTATCGCCGCGCGCGGGCCCTGTACGAGGCGGGCGGCCGCGACGCCGACGCCCTCGACCTCTGCCGCGACCTCAACCGCCGTCAGCCGACGGCCGACACGCTCCTCCTGGAGGCCCGGCTCCATCGCCGCGCCGAGCGGGTCCGCGACGCCGTCGACCGCCTCCAGCACGCACGCCGCATCCTCGTGCCCGAGAAAGGAACACCGTGCAACTGACCGCCGAACACGTCGTCGTTGAGGAAGGCCTGGAGCAGCACTACGAGGTGCTGAAGGAACTCGGCGACTGCCACACCTCGCTCGGCCACTACGACCGGGCTCGCCAGTGTTACGAGGAGGCGTCGGTCCTGGCGCCCGAGAAGGCGGGCCCCGCCGTCGGCCTCGGCGTCGTGGAACTCCAGGTGACGAACCTCGACGCCGCCGACCGGGCCTTCCGCCGGGCCTTGGACCTCGACCCCGGCTGCGCCGAGGCGTACGCCGGCCTCGGCATGGTGCGGCAGCACGGCGGCCGGTTCCAGGAGGCCTTCGACCTCTACATGGCGTGCCTCGACCAGGACGCCGATAACCTGGTGGCCCTGCTCGGCCTGTTCCAGTCCTCGTGCGAGATGGGCTCGTTCGCCAAGGTCATCCGGTACCTCCAGGTGTACCTGGACCGGCACCCGGGCGACACGTCGGTGCTGTACTGCCTGGCCACCCTCCGGGCCCGCGACGGTCAGTACCGGGAGGCGGCCCGGGCGGCGGAAGAGATCCTGGCCCTGGAACCGGAGAACGCCGAGGCGGCCGCCCTCCTGGAAGAGGTCCGCCGCCGCGAACCCGTGACGGAGGCCCCCCGGCCGTGACGACCGCTCCCGAGCCGCTCTCCGCCGACGCGTGCCTGGAGGCGCTCGCCCGCCTGCTGGCCGAGCAGTTGAACGCCGCCCGCCAAGGCGACCTGGGCCGCGTCGACCGCCTGGCCAAGCAGGTGGACGGCCGGCTCGCCGACGCACGCCGCGCGGGCATGACCCTCTCCGAGGCCGACCGGGACCGCCTGCTGGACCTCCACGGCCGCGTCCGACTGACCCTGGCGCAGCAGAAAGACGACGTGGCCCGGCAGTGGAACCAGGTCCGGCAGGGCAAGCGAGGCCTGGGCGCCTACGCCGCCTCGTCCGAGGACCCGCAGGCGTGATGGAAAAAGGCTCCAGGAGTCCTTTTCGGGTTCCGTATGCGAAAAAGACTCCTGGAACCTCTTTTGGAACCTTCTTCGCCGCGGTGGCGTCGCTCCGGGCCGGTCGCCGGAGCCGTACCGTTTCCCGCGGGCGATCCTGGTAAAGCACCCTTTACGAGCGCCGGGCGTTGGGCAAGCTCCCTTTACCAGCCGAGCAGCCACCTGCGCGTTGACGGACGTTGTCACACGGTGTATACTTTGTAGGAACGAAGGAGGTGGCGCATGGTCAAGACGCTCACGCGACACGGGAACAGTTACGCCCTGGTCATCGACAAGCCCATCCTGGAACTCCTGCAGGTGACGCCCGAGACCCCGTTCGAGATCATCACGGACGGCCAGTGCCTCGTGCTCGCGCCGGTGCGGAACGAGGCCGAGGAACAGAAGTTCCAGAAGTCCCTGGAGAAGGCCCACAAGCGTTTCGGCCGCGCCATGAAGCGGCTGGCGGAGTAGAATCCCTCGATGCCGCCGCTCTTCCTGGACATCGCCCGGGTGCTGCGGACCCATCTGAGCCTCATCGAGCGCTACGGGGGCGAGGAAGGGGTCCGCGACATCGGGTTGCTGCACTCGGCCGTCGCCGCGCCCCAAGCCTCGTTCGGCGGGGAAACGTTGCACGCCAATCTCTTCGAGATGGCGGCGGCGTACCTCTACCACATCGTACAGAACCATCCCTTCATCGATGGGAACAAGCGAACCGGCGCCGCGGCGGCCATCATCTTTCTGGCCATGAACGACGTCGAGATCGAGGCCGACGAGGACGGGCTCGTCGAGGTGACGATGGCCGTGGCACGCGGCGAGGCCCGCAAGGCCGAGGTGGCCGAGTTCTTTCGGACGCGGGCTCACTGAGCCAACGAGCCGCGACCGTGAGGTCGCGGGTATCTGCGAATGGCAGCGCGATCCCCCCAGCGCGGCGCCTGCGCCGCCTGAGGCGCCGCGCACCCGTCTTCGCCCTTCGGGCTACGGCGTGGCAAGAGCGCGGCGGCTGGATGGGGAAGGTCGCTACGCCTCGTCGTCCGCCACCGGGATGACCACCAGCCCGGGGCCGTCCGGCATCTCCTCTTCTTCCAGCCGGAAGGTGTACGCCCGGCCTTCGAGGCGGATGGTGAACCGGTTCTCCGCGTCGACGGTCGTGTCGTTGCGGGCCATCTCGCGGAACCGCGCGAGCAGCCGGGGCCCGAGCCCGGCCGGCAGGCGTGAGGCGAAGCGGGGCTTCTCGCGGAGTTGCCCGTCCACGCGCAACTTCAGCGTCAGACCGGCGCCGACCGGCTCGAGGCGGATGGCGTCGGCGCCGCGGCGGATGGCGTCGGCGAGAATCGCTTCGGCGAGCCGGGTGGCAGGGGCGCGGCCGGGAGGTTGCGGCGGCTCGGCTTGCGGTGCCGGCTGGTCATCGGCCGTGGTCGCCTCGCCGAGGATTTCGCCGAGGTCGATGCCGCGGTCCGTCAGAAACCGCACGAGGCTCCGCTCGGAGATGCGGACGTCGCCGGCGGGCCGCTCGGCCGCCAGGTCGCCGGCGTCGATCCATTGGCGCACCTCGCGCGGCGGCGTGCCGAGCAACGCCGCCGCCTGATCCACGCTGTAAAGCCGTTCCGCCACGTCTTCCCCTGGATTCTCCGAGGCACCCTGGAATTGTGCCGCGCCATAAGGGGCGCGTCAATCGGCTGGCGAGGTCATCCCGCCGAGCGGCCCATGCGGTTTTGCTTGCGGCGCCTTCCGCGGGCGGTACAGTGACCGTGAGCACCCGCGCTCGCCCCGGCGACGCAGACGAGGAGACGAAGGCCCATGCCCCGACCCAGTCGTACAACTCGGCGGACCTTCCTCCGGCAGATGGCGGCGGCGGCCGTCGCCCCGGCCGTGGTGACGTCGGCGGCACTCGGGGCCGGGCGGCCGGCGCCGTCGCAGCGGATCACGGTGGGCATGATCGGCCTGGGCGGGCAGGGCGTGGGCCGGAACCTCCGCGGGTTCCTCGCCCAGGACGACGCCCAGGTCATCGCCGGATGCGACGTCGACCGCAACCACCTGTACCGCGGGAAGCAGGTGGCCGAGCAGCACTACGCCCGCCAGGCCCGCGGCGGCCGGTTCCGCGGCTTCGACCCCACCCACGACTTCCGCGACATCATCGACCGCGACGACCTCGACGCCGTCTGCATCTCCACGCCCGACCACTGGCACGTGCCGATGTCGGTGTACGCCATGCGGGCCGGCAAGGACGTCATCTGCGAGAAGCCGACGCTGACGGTTCGCCAGGGCCGCATCCTCGCCGACACGGCCGCACGCTGCGGCCGGGTGTTCCAGACCTCGACGGAAGACCGGTCCGTGGCCGTGTACCACCGGATGGCGGAACTCGTGCGTAACGGCCGCATCGGCCGGCTCGAGCGCGTCCGCGTGCAGTTGCCCGCCGGCCCGGGCCGGCCCGGGGACCCCACGCCGCAGCCCGTGCCGGAGGGGTTCGACTGGGCCCTCTGGCTCGGCCCGGCCCCGTGGGCGCCGTACACGAAGGACCGGACGCACTGGGACTTCCGCTGGATCATCGATTACTCCGGCGGCATGCTGACCGACTGGGGCGCCCACCAACTCGACACCGTCCAGTGGGCGAACGACACCGAACTCACCGGCCCCGTGGCGGTCGAGGGCCGCGGCAAGGCGCACCCGGACGGCCTGTTCGACACGTTCCACGAGTACCACCTGAACTATCGCTATGCGAACGGCGTGGAACTCCTCGTCGACAGCGGCGGGACGGGCCTGCGGTTCGAGGGCACGGACGGCTGGCTGGGCAACACGGGGTGGCGGCGGCCGATCGAGGCAAGTTCGCCGGACATTCTGACGAGCCGCATCGGCGCCGGCGAGGTTCACCTGACCACGTGCCCGGCGGGGGAACATCGTGACTTCCTCGACGCCGTCCATGCCCGCCGCGACCCGTACCAGCCGGCCGAGTTCGGACACCGGACGGCGACCATCGCCCACATCGGGAACATCGCCATGTGGACCGGCCGCCAACTGACGTGGGATCCCGTCAAGGAGGAGTTCCCCGGCGACGCCGAGGCGAACCGGTACCTGGACCGGGCGATGCGGGCGCCGTGGGCGTTGTAACGGCGTCATGGGTCACTTGTCATTGGTCCTTTGTGAACGGCGGCGTATCAGGGGGCATTCGTTGGGCGGCGAGCGACAGCATGTCATCTCGACCGAGCCGGCGGCTCGCGCCGGCGAGGCCGCGGCGAGTGGAGAGATCTCGCCTCGAAGGTCGTTCCTGGGAACGAGCACGGCAAGATCCCTCGACTCGTCCCGGTGCGCCGGGACTCGCTCGGGATGACATCCAAAGCTTTGCTACTAAACACAAATGACCGATGACCAAGGACGAATGACAAAGGACAACTCCAATGCGAAACATGGCCTTTCTCATTGCTGCGGTGACCGCGGTCGGGACCGTTGCCGTCGCGGCCCCCGAGGGTTGGACCACCCTCCTCCCCGGCCCCGGCATGGCGGGGTGGAAACAGCCGACCGGCGAGTGGCACATGGTCGGTAAGGCCGTCCAGGACCCCGACGATGCGAAGAAACTCGCCGTCGAACCCGGCGCCGGCGTCATCTATAACGGGCCGAAGGGCCGGACGCGGAACCTCTTCACGACCGAGGCGTTCGGCGACATCGAGGCCCACATCGAATTCCTCGTGCCCAAGGACTCGAACTCCGGCGTCTACTTCATGGGCCGGTACGAGATCCAGGTGTTCGACAGTTACGGCAAGAAGGGGGCGTACCCGGGCATCGAGTGCGGCGGCATCTATCCGCGGTGGGACCCGAAGCGTGGCAAAGGGAAGCAAGGCTTCGAGGGCCACTCGCCGCGCGCGGGCGCCTCGCGCCCGCCGGGCCAGTGGCAGACGTTCGACGTGGTGTTCCGCGCCCCGCGGTTCGACGCCGCCGGCAAGAAGATCGCCAACGCCCGGTTCGTCAAGGTCGAGCACAACGGCAAGGTGGTTCACGAGAACGTGGAACTCACCGGCCCGACCCGCGCGGCGGCGTTCCGCGACGAAGCGGCCACGGGCCCGATCATGCTGCAGGGCGACCACGGGCCGGTGGCGTATCGGAACATTCGGGTCCGACCGCTAAGGAGCGACAAGTGACGAGGGACGAACGAATGACCATGGATCGCAGGCATTTTCTGAGAGCCGCGGGCGGGTTGGCCGCGGGCGCACTGGTCGGCTGCACCGTCTCCAACCGCGCAGGCGGCGGTGAATCGCCCTCCGGCAAACCCAACTTCCTGGTCATCCTGGTCGACGACCTTGGTTGGGGCGACCTGTCGTCCTACGGCGCGGCGGACCTCAAGTCGCCGCACGTCGACCGCCTCGTCGCCCAGGGCATGCGGTTCGACCGGGCGTACGCCAACTGCCCGGTCTGCTCGCCCACGCGGGCGGCCCTGCTGACCGGCCGGTACCAGGACCTCGTCGGCGTACCGGGCGTCATCCGCACGCATCTCACGAACTCGTGGGGCAACCTCATCGAGTCAATCCCCCTGTTGCCGCAGATCCTGAAGCCCGGCGGCTACGAGAGCGCCTGCATCGGCAAGTGGCACCTCGGCCTCCGGAAGCCCGACACGCCGATGGACCGCGGCTTCGGCCACTTCCGCGGCTTCCTCGGCGACATGATGGACGATTACTACACCCATCGCCGCCACGGCATCAACTACATGCGTTTTGGCCGAGAGGAGATCGATCCCGAAGGCCACGCCACCGACCTCTTCACGCAGTGGGCCTGCGAGTGGCTGAAGGGGCGCCAGGCCGACCGCCCGTGGTGCCTGTACCTGGCGTACAACGCGCCGCACACGCCCATCCAGCCGCCGAAGGAGTGGCTCGCGCGCGTGAAGCAGCGCGAGCCGGACATCCCGGAGAAGCGGGCGAAACTCGTTGCCCTCATCGAGCACATGGACGACGGCATCGGCCGCGTCCTCAAGGCCCTGGACGAAACCGGCCAGACCGGCCGCACCCTCGTTGTCTTCACAAGCGACAACGGCGGGCAGACGGGTGTCGGCGCCCGCAACGGGGCGATCCGCGCGGGCAAGGGCACCCTGTACGAGGGCGGAATTCGCGTGCCGATGGGCGTCCGCTGGCCCGGCCGCATTCGTCCCGGCAGCCGGACCCACCGCATCGCCCTCTCGATGGATATCCTGCCGACGGTGTGCGAGGCGGCGGGCGTTCGCATCGGCCACGAGATCGACGGGGTGAGTTTCCTGCCGACCCTCCTCGGCAAAGGCGACGCCGCACCAAAGCGCGACCTCTTCTGGGGCCGGCGCGAGGGTGGCCGGTACAAGGGCCAGGCCATGTACGCGATGCGCCGCGGCGACTGGAAACTCCTGGAGCCGATGCCCGGCAAGCCGCTGGAACTGTACAACCTGGCCGCCGACCCGCTGGAGGAAAAGGACCTCGCGAAGGCCGAGCCGACCAAGTTCAAGGAGATGAAAGGCGCGCTCGACGTCCAACTCGCCCGCTATGCCAAGGTGCCGTGGAAACCGGAGGCGAACCCTTAACGGATGTCATGGGTCCTTGGTGAAGGGCGCGCGGGCACGACGTGGGAAAGCGAAAGCGGGCCGCGTCCGCCTGGGATGGCCCGCCCGCCCAAAATAAATGACACATGACAAAGGACAAAGGACAATCTGTGATGCCACGCTTTGTGGGTTTCCTTGCGACGGTCTTGTTGGCGATCGCGACGCATGCGGCGCTGGCCGCTGACCCCGCCGACACCTTCCTCATCGAGGTCGTCGACGCCGCCACCGGGCGCGGCGTGCCGCTCGTTGAACTCCGAACCGTGAACGCCATCCGGTACGTCACGGACTCCGCCGGCCGGGTCGCGTTCGACGAGCCGGGCCTCATGGACCGCAAGGTCTTCTTCCACGTGTCGAGTCACGGGTACACGTACCCGAAGGACGGCTTCGGCATGCGGGGCAAGGCGCTGCGGACGACCCCCGGCGCGACCGCCCGCCTGACGGTTCGGCGAACGAACATCGCCGAACGGCTGTACCGTGTGACGGGCCAGGGCATCTACCGCGACACGGCCCTGGCGGGCCTGGAGCCGCCCATCCGCCGGCCGGTGCTCAACGGGCGCGTGCTCGGGCAGGACTCGGTCTTCGCGGTGCCGTACCGCGGCAAACTGTACTGGTTCTGGGGCGACACGAACCGCGAGTCGTATCCGCTGGGCCAGTTTGCCACGTCCGGGGCCACGTCCGCCCTGCCGGCCGACGGCGGCCTCGACCCGGCCGTCGGCGTCGACCTGACGTACTTCGTCGACGAGGCCGGCTTCAGCCGGAAGATGGCCCCGCTGCCCGAGCGGGGCATGGTCTGGCTCAACGGCCTCATCACGGTGCGGGACGACGCCGGCCGCGAGCGGCTCGTGGCCCACTACGCCCGCATGAAGAGCCTCGGCGAACGCCTCGAGCACGGCCTGATGGTCTACAACGACGCGAAGGAGGTCTTCGAACGGGCGCGACGCCTGGACGATAACGTGTGGCGGCACCCGATGGGCCAGGCCACCCGCGTCACGCGCGAAGGCCGGGCGTACTGGACCTTCGCCCAGCCGCATGCGCACCTGCGGGTCCGCGACCAGTGGGACGCCGTCTTCGACCCCGCGGCGTACGAGGCGCTGACGTGCCTCGCGCCCGGCAGCGCGTACGACGAGGCCGAGCCGGCGCTCGACCGCGACGCGGGCGGCCGGCTCGTCTGGGGCTGGAAGCGCGACACCGGCTTCGTGGATTATGCGCGGCAGAAGGCGCTCGTGCGGTCCGGGGCGATTCGGCCCGAGGAGCGGTGGATCGACCTCAAGAGCCCCGCGGGCAAGCCGGTCGTGGCCCATCGCGGGTCCGTCCGCTGGAACGCATACCGCGACCGGTGGGTCATGATCTTCTGCCAGCAGGGGGGCACGTCGTTCCTCGGCGAAATCTGGTACGCCGAGGCCGACGCCCCGGAGGGTCCGTGGCGAACGGCCGTCAAGGTCGTGACGCACGACACCTACAGTCTCTACAACCCGGTGCATCACGCGTTCTTCGACGCCGACGGCGGCCGGGTCATCTACTTCGAGGGCACGTACACGAAGACGTTCTCGGCGGCGAAGGCCCCGACGCCGCGGTACGATTACAACCAGATCATGTA
>Ga0180431_10009880_pt1 | contig 10705 bp, 9 predicted proteins | sample SS_ome_11_FD_132459 | JGI IMG/M metagenome (GOLD analysis project Ga0180431, IMG submission 132459) | Hypersaline lake sediment archaeal communities from the Salton Sea, California, USA - SS_1_MS_1 metaG | ecosystem: Environmental > Aquatic > Non-marine Saline and Alkaline > Hypersaline >...
ACAATGGCAGAAGACCTTATTGGTATCATTGGTGGAACGGGGCTGGGCGATGCGCTCGCCGAGCATATCGAGCACGCCGAGCGTCACGAGATGGACACGCCGTTCGGCACGCCGAGCGCCGCGATTCTGGTCGGCACGTTCGGCAAAAGAAACGTCGCTCTTCTAAACCGTCACGGGACCGGGCATACACTTTCACCCAGCGAAGTGCCGTTTGCGGCGAACATTTTCGCCTTAAAAAAACTCGGCGTCCGTACGGTGCTCAGCAGCGGAGCCGTCGGCTCGCTCCGGGATGAGATCGCCCCGGGACATTTGGTTATCGTCGATCAGTTTATCGACAAAACCTATAAACGCACGGGCAGCTTCTTTGCCGGCTATGGAGCCGTGCATTGCGAGTTAGCGGAGCCGGCCTGCGGACACGTTCGGCAAAACCTTATCGACACGGCTAAAGAGATGAACGTGACGGTACATCCCCAAGGCACTTACATCTGCATGGAAGGGCCTCAGTTCTCCACGCGGGCCGAATCGCTCATGCACCGCGCCTGGGGTGGCGACCTGATCGGGATGACGGCGATGCCGGAAGCGAAACTGGCGCGGGAAGCGCAAATGTGCTATTCACTCGTGGCCCTGGCCAGTGACTACGATTGCTGGAAGCCGCACGAAACCGGGAAAAACAAGCAAACGCTGCTCGAAGAGATCATCAGCAACCTGAAAAAAGCCACGCAGAATTGCCTGGAATTGATTGAGGCCGCTTTGACGAGCGAGCGAGAATTCGTCAGCGAAGATTGTCCCTGTCGGAAAAGCCTCGACCTGGCCGTCTGGACCGACCCAGGCGTCATCAGTGAGATCGAGAGGGAAAAGCTGAAAGTGCTTTTCGAATAGCCTGAAGATAAGAAAGGACGATCCAATGAAAAGCCAAGCAGTATGGGCATCCATGTTAATCGTTGGTTGTACTGCAATATTCATAACCGGCTGCGGTCCCAAAGAACCGCCCGGTGTCAAACAAAGCCGGGCCATCGCCGCGGAGAATATCGAGTTGAGAAAACAGATCGAACGATTTAACCGGGAAATCGAAAGCCTCAAAGAGCAACACGAAAAACAGGAAAAGCTCCTTGCGCAATGCGAGCAAGACAAAGACGCCTTGAAGAAAAAAGCTCAGCAGAATATCCGAAGCCAGGTGGCCCCCGTCCTGGACGCTGTGGTGAATGAGACGGCCAAACTCCGAGAGGAAAACACCAAACTCAAAGCCCAAATCGAGCAGCTTCAAAAAGAAGCTGACAAGTAATTCTTTTCTCAATCAACATTTTGTTACCAAGCCGGCTGAGCATACTTTTTGGACGGTTTTTACACAATCACGCGATTTTTCCTGTGGATTCTGCTTTTGCATAGCGGCGGCGACGAGACCGACGAACATCGGACTCGGCCTGAGCGGTCGTGAGGTCAGGCAGGGATGGGCCTGGGTGCCGCAGAAATACGGATGGGAAGGCAGTTCCAAGATTTGCATGATCGGTTGATCGGGGGCCTTGCCCGAAAAGACCAGCCCGGCTTTCTCCAACTGCTCGATGTAGCGCGGATCGACCTCGTAGCGATGCCGGAATCGCATTCTGACCGTCTCTTTCCTGCCCAAAAGCTCCCAGGCCATCGTCTTGGCTTTGATCTCCACGTCCCGTCCGCCGAGACGCATGTTCCCGCCGAGCCCCTCGATCTTTTTCTGCTCCGGCAGCACACTAATCACCGGCTCGGAACATTTCGGATCGATCTCCGTACTGTTGGCTTGTTTCAATCCACAAACGTTACGAGCGAATTCGATCACCGCCATTTGAAAGCCGAAGCACAGCCCAAGATAAGGCAGATTGTTCTCTCTGGCGTATCTGATGCAGGTAATTTTGCCCTCCGCGCCGCGCGTGCCGAAGCCGCCGGGGACGATAATGCCGTTCACATTATCGAGCGCCTCGGAGACGTTTTCGTCCGTGAGGCTGGTCGTGTCGATCCATTTGATTTTCACGTCGCAGCCCAGAGCAATGCCGGCGTGTTCGAGGGCGTTGATAATCGACGCGTAGCTGTCGCGAACGGAGGTGTATTTGCCGGTAATGCCGATCGTAACTTTGCTCTTGGCCACACCGATCTTGTCCGTGAAATCGCACCATTGCGCCCAGGCCTTGCGTTCGTTTCGCAGGTTGATTCGATCCTCAATCCGAAGCAGCCGGGCCACCTCGAAATCCAGGCCAACCTCTCGGAGCATCGCCGGGATCATATAAATGCTCGCTGTATCCGGCAGGCTGATAACCCGCTCGAAGGGCACGTTGCTATAGACGCTGATCTTCTGGCGGACCTTTTCCGTAGCGGCGGTCGCGGCCCGGCACGCGATAATATGTGGCTGAATCCCGCATTGCATAAGCTGCTTGATCCCTAACTGGGCCGCCTTGGATTTCTGCTCGCCTAAGGTTTTCGGCTCTAATATGTATGTCAACGCCACGAAACAGCTACTGTCCGGCCCTTCCTCGTAGGCCAGCTCGCGCATCGCCTCGATATAGTAAGCGTTTTCCAGGTCGCCGACCGTGCCGCCGATCTCGACAAAGACGATATCGGCTTTGGATTTCATAGCCAACTCGCGCAGCTTGAGCTTGACCTCGCCGGTAACGTGCGGGATCATCTGAACGTCCCGGCCGAGATAGTCGCCGTGGCGTTCCTTATTCAGGACGGAACTGAAAATCTGGCCGCTCGTGGCGAAGTGCGCCTTGCTCAGATCCTGATCGAGCATCCTCTCGTACGTACCTAAATCCATATCGCATTCCATGCCGTCGTCGAGTACGAAGACCTCGCCGTGCCGAAACGGATTGAGCGTGCCGGAATCGACGTTCAGATACCCTTCGAGCTTGATGGGCGCGACCTTGAGCCCCTTGTCCTGCATCAGTTTGGCCAGACAGGACGAGAAGATTCCCTTGCCCAATCCGCTCATCACCGTGCCCATCACGAACACATACTTTGTCTTTCCCCTCTTATACCCCTTCGGCACCGGCGAGAAAAACTCACTCTCCGTCGAAATATCACTCACCGAAGCTAATAAGTCTTTTTCCTTCGTCATCAATACTCCTTCATATTTCTTTTGCCGCAGAGAACACAAATTAAGGTAGGGTGGGGCTTGCCCCACCATTATCAAATGGGTGGGCTAAAGCTCACTCTACAATTTCTATTGAGGTTTCCATCCCATTTCAAAGTTCACAATATCATCCTTCGTTCCATACAAACCATCGTGACCGGCCGAAAGTAGAATAAACGTCTCTACATTGTTCGGTTTGCTCCGAGTTGTGTCCTTGTAATCCTTGATTATTTCATAAAATATCTTCGGATTCTCATACATTGGATGTTTCACGCCCGGCTTACCCGGAACACCAAGAGCCAACAGTGCGTGATTATCTTTATAATCGTAGATATTATTTGGATCATCCGGATCGTCGATGTTATGAGCAGTTTCCGATGTGTTCGCCTTATAGTAGAGTATCGGTATGCCGGTTTTTTTGCCGGTACCACGGAGTTTAACATGTCTAAACACATCACATAAGACAAAGTGATTTGGCTCGAAAGGTCCTGTATTACCCTCTCCAAACAAATCAGCCATCGTGTATGCATTAGCGCTCTCCAGCGGCAAGTATGGCCCTTTTCGGGCAATCAAACTGTCACTGATCTCTTTGGAAAACATACCGGTTTCAACCGGATAGAGCACTTTACGCATACTGTCCATACCGTCACTCCTGAAAACTGAATCCGGATGAACGCCCTGCAAGTCCCGGCCCATCACCGCTTCGCAAAGCTTCATCGCTCCGCAATAAGATTTGCCATCTTCATCTATCGCATCAGATGGTGGATAACCCTCGAACTCACTGCTGAAAAGCTCGACCGCGGTATCGATACTCTTGAGTTGAGCCTTTTGCTTGATGTTGATCCTATATATGTGATGACCATTACGGTAAGGAATAGTCAACAATATGACAAGACAAATGAAAACAATAAGCAACACGGTTACAAGCACACGTACGATAGAAGAACCCTGGGCTATGATGAAACCCCTGCTTCGACCCGCGGAGCTATCCGGCAAGCTCGAATATAAAGTTGACTTGGATTTATTCCTCATGGCTTTGCACCCTTATGCTATAAAAATTCAAAGTTCACAATATCATCCTTCGTTCCATACAGGCCATCGCAACCCGCTGAGAGCAGGATAAGCGAAAGTAGGGTGGGACTTGGCCCACCAATCTCAAAGCAGTAGCCCAAGGCCACACTACAATTTCAAAATGTTCTCCTTACGCATATTTTTTCTTTTTTCGACAACCTGCACATAGTTCATCTTGATTTACCCTTACTTTACTTTGTAACGAAGAACAAAGAGATAAAAGATAATCCTCTGTATTGTGATATTTAGTAAATATCCCTTTGCATTTTGAGCAGATGTCAATATTTTCACTCTCTTTTTCGTTTGGTAAAGCAAGGAAAGCCTCATGTGCCATGCTATCTAAAGCATCCCACCAACATTCTGGTGTATTCAGCAAACTACTCGAAGGTCTATAGGCAAGAAGATTTCGACCTTTTGTTTCTTTTTTGTATGGAACATTATGTTCTTGAAAAAAGGAATATTCACCTGACTTTAATCCCACTGATTGATATTCTGTCAGCCTTTTCCCAGCTTCCTCAGAGAGCACAAAACCAATCCAGTCCTGACCATCAGCCAACTCATAAGCTTTTATGAGTGCACGGCCAAAGAAGATGCCATCTTCTTCATCAGCATAGAACTTTCCGACATGCAAACATCCCCGCATCGGAAAGTGCGGTAACCTTTTTCCAGTAAACATAGCTCTGAAAAAAAAAGCCGAGACTCCTCTTATACTTTGAAACGAATCCATAGAATCATTTTCTGTATAAAATATGAAACTATCCGAGAAAAACTTAAATCTACAGATAGCATTAAATTGTTCACCTTCCTTCCGGGCTTCCTTGAGTTTATCTCGAACAAACTCAACGGGAAAGCTTTCTACCATATTGCTAAAACCAAGTATATCGAAGTATGCAAGCCAGCAATTACCATTAATTATTTTATTATTTTCCATCCAAATTATTTCTCTGCGCTTTCTGAATCCTCTGTGGTTATGTCTTCTTATATCTCTTGACAAACTCTGCGTATTGTTCGGGGGTGTCGATACCGTCACAGGTGTGTTCGACTTTTCCGACTAAGATGCCGTAGTCGTTTTCGATGGCTCGTAATTGTTCGAGTTTTTCGAGTTTTTCCAGCGGGGTTTGTGGCAACGACGTAATCTCCAATAAGAACGACTTGCGATAGGCGTAAATTCCGATATGGCGAAGGTATTGCTTCACGTCTCCGACGCCGGATTTATCTCTGTCGTAAGGAATGGGTGAACGTGAGAAATAAATTGCTTGTCCGCAGTTAGCATTTAGCGGATAGCGTTTAGCGTTTAGTTCTTTCCTATCCGCTCTACGCTGTACGCTCGACGCTACTATGACCTTGACGATATTCGGGTCAGTTACCTGCTCAACGGTTTGGAATTCCGCTGCGAGCGTTGCCATTAGATAATCGGGATGGTCAATCAATAGCTTTGCTAAATAATCAATATTGTCGGGATCGATCTCCGGCTCATCACCCTGGAGATTCACGACAATGTCATTAGCGTTTAGCGTATAGCATATAGCATATAGATTTTCTTTATCGCCACTATCCGCTATCCGCTGTCCGCTATCCGCTATTTTACCGACGGCTTCCGCGATGCGGTCTGTGCCGCTCTGATGCTCAGGCGAGGTGAGAACGCATTCGGCACCGAAGGTCTTCGCGGCTTCGACCACCTTTGGGTCGTCGGCAGCGATGAGGACCTTCTCCGGCAATTTGGCTAAGCAAGCCCGTTCGTAGGTATGTTGGATGAGATATTTTCCCGTATCTTTGGCGAGAACTTTACCGGCGAATCGAGTCGAACTGTAACGCGCCGGTATGACCGCTAAAACCTTCACTCTTTACTTTTGCCTTTACGTCACCAAAGCTTTATCACTTCTGGGCGAGTTTACCTCATTCAGGGATTTTAGAACCACGATGCCTGTGCGGCCTAAAATTCCAACTGGGCACTTATTTTAATATGAAAATCGCCCCCCGTCAACACGTATGATGGGAAAATTCGTTTTTATTGACGATCCGCGATTAAATCTTTATCATTATCCCGAAAATTAAATGTAAAAGGAGCCAAAATCATGAAACAGATTATTGGAGCACTTGTCCTTGTCGCTTTGATTGTGGTGCTGACTACCATCGGGTGCAAGCAAAAGAACGAAGCAGAAGAAAAGTCCGGGAAGATTCAAATCGCCGTTATTCCGAAGGGAACGACGCATATTTTCTGGAAGTCGATTCATGCCGGGGCGGTCAAGGCCCAGGAAGAACTCAAAGCCGGGGGTGTGGATATCGAAGTGATCTGGAAAGGACCGCTCAAAGAGGACGACCGCGAATCGCAAATCCGGGTTATGGAGGACTTCATCACGCGAGGCGTTACCGGGATTGTGCTGGCGCCGCTGGACGATGCGGCTTTGCGCATGCCGGTCAAAGACGCCGTCGCGAACGACATCCCCGTCGTCATCATCGACAGCGGCCTAAAAAGCGAAGATTACACCAGTTTTGTTGCGACGGATAACTACATCGGCGGAAAAAAGGGCGGCGAACGCCTCGCCGAGATCCTCGGCGGTAAGGGCAAGGTCATCATGCTGCGCTACCAGGAAGGCTCGGCCAGCACGATGAACCGCGAGCAGGGCTTCCTGGACGTGTTGAAAGAGAAATACCCGGAGATCGAGGTCGTCAGCGCCAGCCAGTACGGCGGCGCCACCACGGAGAGCGCCTACACCGCCAGCGAGAATCTGCTCTCGCCATTACGCAAACCCGACGGGAGCCTGACCATCGACGGCATTTTCTGCCCGAACGAATCCACAGCTTTTGCGATGTTGCGGGCGCTGGAAGACGGCGGCTTTGCGGGCAAAGTTAAATACGTCGGTTTCGACAGTTCCGACCGGCTCGTCATGGGCCTGAAGAACGGTTCGATCCACGGACTCGTTTTGCAAGACCCGATCAATATGGGTTATCTGGGCGTCAAAACCGTTGTCGCTCACCTGCAAGGACAAAAGGTGGAAAAACTCATCGACACCGGCTCGGCCGTGGCGACGCCTGAGAACATGGACGATCCGAAGATCAAGAATCTGCTGGAGCCGGACTTCAAAAAATGGCTGGATCAATAGACGCACACGAACCCGTGATTCGGCTCCAAATGCAAGGGGTCTCCAAGCGCTTCGGGGCGACCGTCGCGCTGGAGGACGTCGGGATCAAAGTCGCCGCCGGCCAAGTGCATGCGCTGGTCGGCGAGAACGGGGCCGGCAAGAGCACGCTCATGAAAGTGTGCTCGGGGGCCATTAAACCCGATGCAGGCCGGATGGAATTGGACGGCGCGCCCTATCGGCCCGGCAATCCTCTCGAAGCCCGGCAGGCCGGGGTGGCGATGATCTATCAGGAATTGTCGCTCACGCCCCATCTTAACGTCCAGGAAAACATCATGTTGGGCATGGAACCGACAAAGCTGGGCGTGGTGCGCTGGAAGCAAGTCCGGGAACGGGCTATCGAAGCCATCAAAGAATTCGACAATCCGGAATTGACACCGGATGCGAAAGTCAGCAAATTGTCGGTCGGCTCGCAACAATTAGTTGAAATTGCGCGGGCCTTAGCCATCGGCTGCAATGTGCTGGTGTTGGACGAGCCGACGAGCAGCTTGACGCAGCAAGACGTGGAGCGGCTCTTCGAGATTATCGGCCGGCTCAAACAACAGGGCAAGGCTATCGTCTATATCTCGCACTTTATCGAAGAAGTCAAGCGCATCGCCGACCGCGTCACCGTCCTGCGGGACGGAAGGGTCGTCGGCACCAGCGATGTGGAGGCGATTACACCCGACGAGATCGTAGCCTTGATGGTCGGAAGACAGGTGGAAGAACTTTACCCGCGCTCGGAACGGAAACCCGGAGAGGTCGTTTTAGAGATTGAAGATCTGGCCGGGGTGGAAAAGCCCACTTCAGCGTCTCTGAAACTGCGGCGAGGGGAAGTCTTAGGTATCGCCGGACTGGTGGGCGCGGGGCGAACGGAGATGTTGAGGAGTTTGTTCGGATTGGACCCGGTTAAAAAGGGCCGGATTCGATTGGGCGTGTATTCGGGGCCGGCATCACCGGTCAGACGCTGGATGCAAGGGGCGGGTCTGCTCAGCGAGGATCGAAAGGAAGAAGGTCTTGCCCTTGCCTTGAGCGTGGCGGATAATGTCACGCTGTCTAAACTGGATGGCTTTGGCCCGTTTCGGTTTGTTTTACCGAGTCGCCAGGACAAGGCCACCCGGCGATGGCTACAAAGATTAGACATTCGTTGTCGCGGTCCCCGGCAAACCGTTGGATCTCTATCGGGCGGGAATCAGCAAAAGGTCGCACTCGCTCGATTGCTTCAGCACGATGTGGATGTGTTGCTTCTCGACGAGCCGACTCGCGGTATCGACGTCGCGGCTAAAGCGCTCGTGTATAAGCTCATCAACGATCTGGCTACCGGCTCGGAAGCCGAGGGCCGGGAGCCTAAGGCAATATTGATGGTCAGCAGCTACCTGCCGGAGTTGATGGGTGTTTGCGACCGCGTGGCGGTCATGTGCCGTGGGAAGTTGGGTCCGACGCATCGCATCGATGAAGTGAACGAACACGAATTGATGTTACAGGCTACAGGCCAGGAAGTATAAATAAAGGAATCACGAAATTCTAAACTCTAAATCCTAAACAATGTTCCAAATTGCTAATATCCAATGACCAAAATGCGACACAGAGCTCTGCCGTTTTGAACGTTTGAATTTCGGTCATTAGGATTTGTTTAGGATTTAGGATTTAGATATTAGGATTTGAAGTATGGAAAAATCTCAATTCTTCAGTAATTGGCGAGGCTGGCTCAACACCCTCAGCCCGGTCCTCGCTCTTTTTGCCGTGTTCGGACTGTTCGTGCTCATCGCTCCGTCCAGCTTCGCCTCAGCACGCAATATGGAAACGATCGCCCGCCAGACCGCCATTGTCGGCGTGGCGGCTTTGGGGATGACAATGGTGATTATCTCCGGCGGGATCGATCTGTCCGTCGGCTCGATTGTCGCGCTGAGTACGGTGGTCATTGCCTGGCTTCTGCGCTACACCGGCGCCAGTCCGATCATGGCGGCGCTCGGAGGCGTAGCCGCATCGGCCTTGTTCGGGCTGATCAGTGGAATCTTAATCACCCGGCTGCGCGTCGTACCGTTCATCGTGACTTTGGGCATGATGCTCGTCGTCCGCGGAGCGGCCAAAGGTATCGGTCAGGAGCAGAAAATCGACGTGGACCCGGCCCGGTTAGCCTGGCTGGACGATTTGCTGGCGACGGTCCCGCAAGAGCGAAGCTGGATGCTCCTGCCGCCGGGTGTATGGATGATGATCTTTTTAGCGATAGCGATGGCTGCTCTGCTGCGCTACACACGGCTGGGCCGGCACACGTTTGCCCTTGGCTCGAACGAACAAACGGCCCGATTGTGCGGTGTGGCCGTCGAACGCGTTAAGGTATTGGTTTATACGCTCTGCGGAGCCTTTGCGGGCTTAGCGGGATTGATGCAATTCTCCCGCTTAACGGTCGGTGATCCAACCGTAGCCGTAGGGCTGGAGCTGAACGTCATCGCCGCGGTCGTCATCGGGGGCGGCAGCCTGAGCGGCGGCGAAGGCTCGATCCTCGGCACCCTCGTCGGAGCGTTGATTATGACCGTGATTGCCTCCGGCTGCACACAGAGAGGCTACCCCAACTGGGTCCAGGAAATTATCACCGGCGGGATCATCGTGATCGCCGTAGCGCTCGACCGATTGCGACATCGACGGACATCGTAATCTCGGCGCTCGATGCCAGATTCTCGATTCTCGCTGGGTGGCAGACTCAAGGCCGTAGGTTCTGATCCTGGCTGGGAATATCCATCCCCAAGCTTCGCTTGAGGCTGCCACCCAGCATGTTTTTGCTGGAAGGACTTAAAAAAAGGTGCGGGGGAGAGGAATCGAACCACCTCCTTCGTTCGTCTTGGAACAGGTTCGGCTCTTTACTCATGTCCATCCTTCGTCTGGATTGGAAGTGTCCCACCAGGCCCGCACGAACGCCACCCCGCACCAAACGCGTGAAGATACGATTGGATTCTTCATGAGAATCTCCTTAACGAAATAGAATACCACGAAAATACTCACTTCCAATCCGACCGAGATGTCAACATAAGCCTCAAGACTCACCCGTAATCCCAAGCTCTCTAAGGGCAACTGGAAAAATCCAAGATTTGGGCCTTATCATCATCGATAATATGTCAATAATAAGCATTATTAGTTGTGTGCCCTGTCGCTCTTAATGGGGCAGTGAATAACCAAGATACGACCAATCGCCCCCCCTCGTTTATGACAACGAGAATCCCATTCCTTTCAAAACCCATCGTGTTGTCGACTTGTCAAGTGCGGCGGCACGTCCCTTGATACCACGTAAGTCACCAAAGGGCTTGAATCCCGCGATGTCGTTAACAAATTTGTTATAGGATTGTGCAAATTCGAGCACCTGCACAATTGCCATACGTATGTTTATATCCAAAGGTCTTTTTCCGTGCATTACTTTATCTCG
>Ga0180431_10009882_pt1 | contig 10702 bp, 11 predicted proteins | sample SS_ome_11_FD_132459 | JGI IMG/M metagenome (GOLD analysis project Ga0180431, IMG submission 132459) | Hypersaline lake sediment archaeal communities from the Salton Sea, California, USA - SS_1_MS_1 metaG | ecosystem: Environmental > Aquatic > Non-marine Saline and Alkaline > Hypersaline >...
GCATCGAATATGCAAGTCTATTTTTAAAAAATAAAATGCCCGATTATAAAAAATCGGGCGGAGGTGAAGATATTTGAAGGCTCGAACGTATGCTCGGCATAAAAATGATACGTTTAAACCCTACGTATGGGCGGTGATGGTATATGCGATTCAGTTCTCAGGGGTGGAGATTTCGTCATGAACGAACTCGATGAGCTTCCCTGAAAAATCGAGAATCTGGCCAAGGTCGTATCCGGAGCTCTTCAGGTCACGGAAGAGAGTCTTCGCCATCAACTCCATTCCCTTATATCCATTTCCGTTTCTATTAGTCCGTGTGCTGCAGCCGTTCGCCGTGTTATTTCCGTTCCCTGTAACCTTTTGTGTTTTTGCGGTCATATATGTACTTTCAAAATTTTATCTTCACTTGCACGTCAGCCGGATTACATGATATGTTTTGCGGTCTTCTGTGCATACCGGCAGTGCGATTGCTCAGTATATAATGCAAGCGACATGCCAACCGACCTTTGTATAGGAAGAGTAAATAATGTGAAATATCAATACGTTAAGCAGTAAAAACATGGCAGACCGTATCATGAACCTGTGCTTCATGTCACCTGTGACACAATCACGTGTCAATAAAAACACAACATGAAAGATCAAGTAAATATGCGGGCGTCCAAATGGACGTCCCGCACAGAAAAAAGGCATATATACAGAAAAAGAGTGTTATGTCGCCCCCTTCAGCTCCTTTACGGCCTCCACGATGGAGGGAAGAACCGTTCCCACCTTGCCCTGGAGAAGATAATCAGAGATTTTCCCGGTCAGCTGCGTGGGCTCATCGTTCACCTCGATGATTTTCGCGCCGACACTTGGTGACGGCTCCGTCACCGACGTGGAGAAAAAACCGCCGCCCCGCTTGGCGACAAAGGGAAGCTCTGCCGCCGGATAGACCACGGCGGAGGTCCCCGCGACGATCATCACATCCGCCATCTTCGCCTCGGAGAGGGATCGGTACATGGCGCTGGGGGGGATGTTTTCTCCGAAGAAGACCGCATCTGGCTTCAGTACTCCCGAGCACTTTTCACAGCGGGGAGGAAGGGCGTTCATATCCATTTTTTCCTCCACCGTCTCCAGGGGATATCGCTCATTGCAATTAATGCATTTTGCGAACAGCAGATTCCCGTGAAACTCGATGACGTCCGTGCTTCCCGCCTTCTGGTGCAGGTTGTCCACGTTCTGGGTGATGATACACTTCACGTATCCCATGCGCTCCAGCTCCGCCAGGGCCAGGTGTGCCGGATTCGGCTGGGCCTGGGCCATGTCCAGGTCGCCGGTGTGCTTCATCTTGAGGCTCATCTCCCAGATCCTCTTCGGGTCCGATAAAAACCGCTCGTACATGAATTCCATCGGATCGTATTTTTCCCAGAGACCGCCGGGGCTCCTGAAGTCGGGGATGCCCGACTCCGTGCTGATCCCCGCGCCGGTCAGCACCACCACGTGCTCCGCGCCGACGATATCCCGGGCCGCCCTGTCAATAAGCTCCTTCATGTGACATTCCTTTATACGATACCACGAAACATGTATTCATTCTTATATACACGTATCATTCACGCTACCACAGGAATGACGGTATCACAAGACAAAACTCCGGGGGAGTACACGGAACATTACGGAGGCTGTGCTTCGTTCCCATGTTCAGGGGGGTTTATTCACAGGAGATATGACATTTTCTGCTGTCCACGTCGGTATAGGTGCCGGAGAGACATTCCATGCAGAAGGACGGCGGCTTGTTGTCGGCGAAGGATTTCCGCAGCTTCCGATACGCCTTGTTGTTCCAGATATCGAGAAAACCCTCCTCGGCGATGTTACCGAGATAGAGCAGCGGAAAGCAGCAGGGCCTGACGTTTCCATCGTAGCCGATGTAGGCGAAATCATAGACGCGGAGACAGCTCATCTCTTGCGTCCCCGGGGATTTCATTCCCCCCAGGGTAAAAGGCTCGGGGAGACGGGCCTCCAGTCCCAGCTCGTCGGCGTGCCTTTTGACCTCCTCCAGGGCGCGATTTGCCCGCTCCTGGTCGAAGAAGAGGCTCCGGCTCACCAGCTCCTCCTTGTACGCCATCAGGTAGTTCACCTCTATCGCATCGGCCCCTAGATCGGCGACGAACCGGGTCAAATCCACCAGGTCGTCCACGGTCTCCTTCATCGCCACGGCGGCGACGACGATCCGGGGCGTCTCCATGCCCTTCTCGTTCCTGGCCTCGATGAATTTTTTGACGTTGTCGGTCACTCGTCGAAACGACGCCCCGGTGCGAATATCCTCGAATTTTTTCGGATCGGGGGAATCGATGGACACGGCGATCTCGTCCACGTCCCCGGTCAGCACCGCCCGGGCCCGATCCCCGAAGAGGAGGGTCCCGTTGGTGTAAAACGAGGTGTGGCAGGCGAACCCGGCCACCCGTCCCATGATCGTCTGGAACCCGGGATGGGCCATCGGCTCACCGTAACCGTGGAGAATGAGCTTTTCAAGGCTGGGGAAGAGAAACGTCAGGGTGTCAAAGAGGTCGATCGGCAGGCTCCCCGGTCCGTAGGGGAATTCGTTCCTGGCGCAGATCGAACAGGTCAAATTGCAGTCGGCGGAGAGCTCCACCTGGAGAATCGTCGGCAGCGATTTCAGCTCCGTCTTCTTCCCCATCCGCTCCCGGTCGTTGAGGAGTCTGTTCTGTTTCGCCAGCTCGTTCATGGTGCGATGTGCATCCGCCTCCCTTTTTTTCCAGTCGATCATAGCTGTTTCGTTACATCGACACCGCACAGACCACAGGCAATGTGAAAGAGGCTTTTGATCCCCTCGAGCAGCGACCGCTCGCTGATCCGCTCGTTTTTCCCGTGAATCCGGGCCATCTCCTCAACGGTGATCGGCACCGTGGAGAGGCCGTAGCAATCGATCCCCAGAGTTCTGAAATAGCGGGAATCGGTGAAGCCGGTGTTGATCATGGGCACGCACACGGCGTCGGGATACAGCGTGTATATCAGGCGCTCGATCTCCCGGTACGCCTCGGTATCCGACGGTGAGAGGGACGGGGATGCGTACAGCATCTCGCTGATCTCTATCCCGTCATCGGCGAGGGCCTTTCTCATCCACGACAGAAACTCCTCCTTGTCCGTTCCGGGAAGGAGCCGGCAATCGACGGTGGCCGTCGCCTCGTCGGGGATCACATTCGCCTTGATGCCGGACGTGAAGCCGGTGATGCTGATGGTGTCCCTGATCATCGCCTCCAGGTTTTTATCCTGGAGCTGCGCCGCCAGGGCACAAATGCGGCGAAGAATCGGGATTCGGGCGAATTTCAGCACCAGTCCCACGGCGCCCCCCATGGCCCTCCCGAGGCCCGTGAAGGTCCGGACGGCTTCTCGGGTGAAGCATACGGGGCGCTTCTTTTTCCCCAGGCGGGAGAGCGCCCGGGACATTCGGACCACCGCGTTGTCCTTCACCGGGACCGATCCGTGACCGGATGTCCCGATACATCTAAGTTTCAGCCACAGGGGGCCCTTTTCACCCACGCCGATCATGTATAACAGCCGACCGTCCGGCAGCACGCCGGACAGGGGGCCGCCCCCCTCGTTGAGGAGGACCCGGGCGCTGAGGGAGCCCCCGTGGGTCTCGGCCACGTATCCTGCGCCGTATTGTCCCCCGGTCTCTTCATCGGCCGTGGCCAGGAACACGAGGTCTCGCTGTGGGCGAAGGCCGAGCCGCGCAGCAAGGAGCATGACCATCAGCGCGGTCACCCCCTCGCCCTTGTCGTCCAGACTTCCCCTCCCCCAGACCCAGCCGTCCTCCCGCTCTCCGGAAAACGGGTCCTTCGTCCACTGGGACGTATCGGCGGGGACCACGTCCGCGTGGGAGAGGAGGATGACACCCTTGGGGTCGTCTCCCGGGATGGTCGCCCGGATGCTGCACCGCTTGGGCTCGGACGTAATGATTTCGTGGGCGATCCCCTCCCGGTCAAGGATGTCGGCGAGGAACCGAATCGCCTCCTCCTCGTTTCCCGGGGGATTCGTGGTGTCAAACTGAATATATCGGGATAAAATGTCCGCCGCTTCGTTCCCGACGTCGTCCCAGTTGATTCGATCCATGGCTATTCGACCGTCGTATCGACCTTTTTTCTCATATCCTTCTTCTCGGACTTCATCCGCTTTTCCTTGAGCCGCTGCCTGTCGGAAAACAGGGGTGTTCTGGTGGGCCGCCGGGGGGCTTTCGGTCGGTTATGCTCCTCGACCTTTCGGGTGAGACGCTCCAGGGCGTTCTTCAGATTTCTCGAGCGATACCTGCTCTCCGCCGCCACGGCGCTGATGCCGGTGGGGCGATGCACGGCCCGCACCGCCGTATCCTTCTTGTTGCGGCGCTGGCCCCCCGGCCCCGAGGCCCGATAATATTCTATATCGATGTCCTTTTCCGAGATCATGATGATATCACCGCCGAAGGACGGATGCGCCCCCTTCCATTATCCTCCGAAGACGCCCAGGCTGTTCCGGTCGACGGGGCCCAGAAACACCGACGACGAACCGCCGAGGTCGATCACCTCCCGGGCAACCTCCAACACGTCCTCGACGGTCACCGCCTCGATCTTTTCGTGTATCTCCTCGGCGTCCACCTGGCGTCCGAAATACATCTCGCTTTTTCCCATGCGGCCCAGGCGGGTGCTCATGCTTTCCAGGCTCAACAGCACGTTCCCCTTGATCTGACCCTTGGCGGAACGAAGCTCATCGTCGGTGATGGGCTCCTTCACGATGCGGGTCAGCTCCCGCTCCAGCACGGTCGTAAGCTCCGAAAGCAACTCCGGCTCGGTCCCGGCGTAGACACCCATCACGCCGGCCTCCCGGAAGGTGTTCAGGAATGAGTAGACGTTGTAGGCCATTCCCCGCTTTTCTCGGATCTCCTGGAATAATCGGGAGCTCATGCCGCCGCCGATGATCGTGTTCAGCACGAACTGGGCGTACCGCATGGGGTGGGAAAAATTGAGGGAGGGAAACGAGATGACGGCGTGGACCTGCTCGATATCCCGCTCTCTGACGACCGACCCGGGGAGAAAGCGGGGAACAGGCAGACCCTCGGTCGCCCCCGGGCCCACATCGGCAAGGGCGTCGGACAGGAGCGACTCCAGGTTCGTATCCTCAAGGTTCCCCACCGCCCCCACCATGATGTTTTCCCGCACGTGGTGGGCGCCGACATAGTCCAGGAGGATCTTCCGGCGAAAGCCATTGATGGTCCGGGCGTCCCCCAGGATGGAGTATCCCAGGGGGTGGGAATCCCACATATGCTCGAAGGCAAGATCGTGGACGTACTCCTCGGGGGAATCCTCCACCATCTTGATTTCCTGGATCACCACCCGTTTTTCCCGATCGATTTCATCTTCCGGGAAGGTGGAATTGAGGAAGATATCGGTGATGATATCCACCGCCAGGGGGAGGTTTTCCTTGAGCACCTTGACGTAGAAATGGGTGTATTCCTTGGACGTATACGCATTCAAGACGCCCCCGACATCGTCTATTTCCTTGACGATGGCAAAGGCGTCTCGCTTATTCGTCCCCTTGAAGATCATGTGTTCGACGAAGTGGGCGATGCCCCTGGTTTTCTCTCCGTCGAACACCGATCCCGAGGTCACCCATATCCCCAGGGAAACCGAGTGGACATAGGGTATATGTTCGGACAGGAAGGTAATTCCCGATCCGATGGATCGCTTTTGAAACATGATGCGTTATCGCGGCGGTCTTTTCTGTCTGTTGTCCCGGCCGCCCCTGTCGCTTCCGCCGCCCTTGTTTTCCAGGGCTTCCTTGCGGGAGAGCTTGATCTTGCCGTCCTTGTCGACGTCGATGACCTTGACCCTGACCTCGTCGCCCTCCTTGAGGACGTCGGTGACCTTGTTGACCCGGTAGTTGTCAAGCTGGGAGATATGCACCAGCCCGTCGACACCGGGAAGTATCTCGACGAATGCGCCGAAATCCTTTATGCTGACCACCTTGCCGGTGTAGATGCGGCCGATCTCCGCCTCCTGGGTGAGGTCCTCGATGATCTGGATGGCCTTCTTCGCGGCGGATTCGTCGTTGGTGGCGATATCCACGCGACCGTCGTCGTCGATCTCGATACGGGCTCCGGTGTCCGCCACGATCTGGCGAATGATCTTTCCGCCGGGGCCGATGACGTCCCTGATCTTATCCGGGTTGATGTAAATGGTGATGATCCGGGGCGCGTACTGGGAGATATCCGGCCTCGGCTTTTCGATGACCTCGCTCATCTTGCCGAGGATGAACATCCTGCCCTCCTTCGCCTGAGCCAGGGCCGTCTCCAGCACCTGCCGGTCGACGCCGGATATTTTAATGTCCATCTGAAGGGCCGTCACGCCGTCCACGGTGCCGGCGACCTTGAAGTCCATATCCCCGGCGTGATCCTCATCCCCCAGGATATCCGAAAGCACCGCGATGTCATCCCCCTCCTTGACCAGCCCCATGGCGATGCCCGCCACGTGCTTGGCGATGGGAACACCTGCATCCATCAAGGAAAGGCTGGAGCCGCAAACCGTCGCCATGGACGATGAGCCGTTGGATTCCAGCACGTCCGAGACGATGCGGATCGTGTAAGGGAAGTCGCTCTCGTCCGGAAGCACCGCGGAGATGGCCCGCTCGGCCAGGGCGCCGTGCCCGATCTCCCGCCGGCTGGCCCCCCGAAGCATCCTCGCCTCTCCCACCGAGAAGGGGGGAAAGTTGTAGTGGAGCATGAACGACTTGAAGCTCTCGCCCCTCAGGGCGTCGATCTTCTGCTCGTCCTGGGAGGTCCCCAGGGTGCTGGAAGCCATGACCTGGGTTTCGCCCCGGGTAAACAGGGCGCTGCCGTGGGCCCTGGGAAGGAAGCCGACCTCGCAGGAGATATCCCTGATTTCGTCGAACTTGCGCCCATCGATACGCACCTTATCCTTGATGATCTGGCCGCGCATGATCTTCTTCTGGGCAAGCTCGAACGCGGCGTCACGCTCGGTCTCGATCGTGGGATCATCGCTTTCGGGCGCGGCGTCACGCATCTCTTGCTTTACCGCCTTGACGGCCTTGGAGCGATCCTTTTTCCCCGGGATTGTAAAGGCCTGGGTGATCTTGTCGCCGTAGGCGCCCAGTACCTCGTCGAGGTGATCGACTCCCTCCTTCTTCCCGACGAAGTCCCGCTTAGGTATTCCCACTTCCTTCATCAATTCTAGCTGCATGTCGATCAGCGGCTGAATCGACTCGTGGGCAAGGATCAGCGCGTCGACGACGACGCTCTCATCCACCTCGGAAAAGCGTCCCTCCACCATCACGATGCTGTCCCTGCCGCCGGCCACCACCAGCTCCATCTCGCTCTTTTCCATGTCCTTTTCCTGGGGATTGACAATGAACTGTCCGTCAACCCGGGATATGCGAACCGCGGCGATGGGGCCGTCGAAGGGGATATCCGAGATGCACAGGGCGGCCGATGTTCCCGTCAGCGCCATGATGTCCGGATCGTTGTCGTTGTCTATGGAGAGCACCGAGGCGATTACCTGGGTTTCATAGTAGTATCCGTCCGGAAACAGCGGCCGAATGGGACGGTCGATGATGCGACAGGTGAGAATCTCACGCTCGCTGGGTCGTCCTTCCCGTTTGAAAAATCCGCCGGGAATCTTGCCGGCGGCAAACGTCATCTCCTGATATTCCACGATCAGAGGCAGAAAATCCGCATTCTCCCGGGGCTTATCCTCAGAGACGACGGTAACCAGAACCCTTGTATCGCCGTATTTTACGAGAACCGAGCCGCTGGCCTGCTTGGCCATTTTGCCGGTCTCCAGCTCAAAGGGACGGCCGTGAAAATCGATTTGTTTTGTTATCATATATCTCTCTCAATCCGCGATACCGGACGGTGGGCTTACTTTCTGATGCCCAGTTTACCGATCAATTCCCGGTATCTTTCAATGTCCTTTCGTTTCAGGTAATCCAGAAGTCTTCTGCGTTTTCCTACCAACTTCAGCAGGCCGCGTCTGGATGTGTGATCTTTCTTGTGTGTTTTCAAATGTTCGGTCAGAATGTTGATTCTCTCGGTGATCAGGGCAACCTGAACTTCCGGAGAGCCGGTATCCGACGTATGCTTCTTGTGATCCTCGATAATCGCTGCTTTTGTGTCCGTTGCCAGCGACATGGTTCCACCTCCTGTACTATCGATGAAATACCTTGAAGGGTCTGATGTTGACTTTCATCTTTCTTCGCGTTTCGACCCGTCCAAGGGCCAAGAGTCTGCCTTCATATACCAGTTTCACGGTGCTTCCTTCAGTCACCGTATCGATTCCGTCACGAAACAGCGGTCCTCCCTGGGAGACGCGCTCGGCATCGCTTTCGGTCAGGCTCACCTCCGCCATGTTGCAGACGGCCTCCCGAAGACCGATCAGGTGCGCCCATCCTTCCCTCCCCAGGGTCGTGAACTCGTCCAGGGAGTGGGCCGTGTCGATATGAAACGGCCCGGAGCGGGTACGCCTGAGCTCCTTGAGAAACGCACACGTTCCCAAGGCGCGGCCGATATCCACCGCCAGGGTGCGGATATAGGTTCCCGGCGAGCAGGTGACGTCAAGAGTGATACACGGCGGATGATACGATATCATCTTGACCTGCGTGATCGTCACCGTCCGCTCGGCCACCTCCACCTCAACACCCTTCCTGGCCAGGGTATAGAGCCGGATTCCGTCCACCTTCACCGCCGAGTACATCGGGGGTCGCTGGGTGATCTCTCCGACGAACGTCTCGAGAACACGCCTGACATCGTCCGACGTAATCCCCCCGGCATCCCCGCGATCGATGATCTCGCCCGTAGCGTCGAAGGTATCGGTGGCCGTCCCCAGCTCGATCACCCCCCGATACGCCTTCTCGGTCTTATCGAGATAGGGTATCAGCTTGGTCCCCTGGTTGACACCGAGGACCAGCACGCCCGTGGCGAAGGGGTCGAGGGTGCCGGTATGTCCCACCTTTTTCGCCCCCAGGGAGCGCTTCACCTTCTGCACGACGTCATGAGACGTCAAACCCGAGGGCTTGTCGATGACGACAACGCCGTCATTACGCATGGGCGACCTCTCCCCTGATGAAATCCGTCACGGCGTCCTGTACCACACCGAACACCCGCTTTTTCACCTCGTCGAGGGGCATATGCACGGTACAGCCCGAGGCGTTCGTGTGTCCCCCGCCGCCGAAATGAGCCGCCACTCGGGAGACATCCAGGCTGCTCCGGGACCGAAAACTGACCTTGTATCCCCCCTCGGGGAGCTCCCGGAACAGCACCGCCACCTTCACGCCGGCGACGAAGCGGGGATAATCGATAAAACCCTCGATGATATCCGGCCCGCTGTTCGTCTTTCGAAACATCTCCTGGGAGATGGTCATCGCCCCGATGGTCATATCGTCGGAAAACTCAAGGGTACAGAGCGCCTCCCTGAGCATTTCCAGCCGTGCGATGGAGTAGCTCTCGTTTATCTGCTCGGCGACCATGTCCGGGCGTACCCCCCAGTCCACAAGGGTCTTGGAGATTTCAAACGCCCGGGCGTTCGTATTCGAGTAGGTAAAAGAGCCGGTATCGCTCATGATGCCGGTGTAAACACACGTAGCGACGTCCCGGGAGACAGGTCCGCCCATCTCGTTGAGAATGTCAAAGATGATCTCCGCGGTGGCTGACGCCGTGGGATCAACCAGGTTCAAATCGCCGAATTCACGGTTCGACACATGATGGTCGATATTGACGACCGTCCCCAGGTCGATCTCTGAATCGGGCCTCCCGCCGACCCGCTCCCAGTCGGTACTGTCCAGGACCAGGCACACGTCATATCGACTCCCCCGAAACCGGGTGAGATCGTGCACCAGGAGATCCACGCCGGGTAAAAATAGAAAGTTCTCCGGTAGCGGATCCCGCATATACGCGGTGACGGAGCGGTTTCGCTCCTTCAGATAGACCGAGCACGCAAGCAGGGACCCGATGGCATCCCCATCGGGATTCAGATGTGTAATCAGAAATATCCGCTCTGCGCGTTCTATAACCCCGGATATGTCGGCTCTCATTGATGTTACTGCTCTCGTTTCAGGTCGTCGATGACCTTCTCTATACGCTCGGCGTAATCCAGGGAGGTATCATATACAAAAGACAGCTCCGGCATGCGCTTGATGGTCAGGGTTCGGGCCAGCGTTGTCCTGATAAAACCGGCCGCGCTCTCCAACCCCTTCTGGGTCTCGGCACCGGCCGAGCGACCGCCGATGATGTTATAATATATAACAGCGCGCTTGATATCGGGGGATACATCCACCTCGGTGATGTTCACCATACCGATGCGGGGATCCTTTATCCCGTCTATGAGAAGCCGCGAGACCTCTTCCTTTATCAGGTCGCTCAGCCTCTCGGGTCTTCTACCCGTCGCCTTCACGAAAAGCGCTCTCCGTCCGCATACTGGATAATCTCCATGTCCTGATTGATCATTTCGGCTAGATGAAGAGAATCCATGTAGTTGAATATCTTATCAAGCTGAGCGTTGACGAGCGAGGCGTCATTGCCCACCACGGAAACACCGATCACCGTCCTCTGCCACAGGTTCGCCGCATCCACCTCCGCGCACGCGACGTTGAACTTGTTACGGACCTGGTCGGTGAGCTTCCTGACAACCTGCCTTTTGGACTTCAGGGAGTTCGCATGGTGGATGAA
>Ga0180431_10009886_pt1 | contig 10696 bp, 7 predicted proteins | sample SS_ome_11_FD_132459 | JGI IMG/M metagenome (GOLD analysis project Ga0180431, IMG submission 132459) | Hypersaline lake sediment archaeal communities from the Salton Sea, California, USA - SS_1_MS_1 metaG | ecosystem: Environmental > Aquatic > Non-marine Saline and Alkaline > Hypersaline >...
ACAAGAAACAAGGGGGAACAAGGCCAGGAGGTTTGTGAAATGAGCCCAAACGGGGCTGGCGTGGGATTACAATCGGAGGTGCCAGCCTCGTGAAAATCGGGTACACTGTACCCAGCCAAAACTCATCCAGGAGGCTGGCAGATGCAGTGTACCACGGGATTGACAAATCGCCAACGGCGGCTAGGGACAGTTGCACACGCGATAGCAGTGATCGGGCTGGTAGTGCTGGCGGCAACAGGCACTCCGCTAGAGAGCATTGGGGGATGGTTGGGCGGTCCAGGGCTAGTGGTGATGTGTGGGGGGAAGGGGCGAGCAGGAAGCCGGCGGAGCCGCTTGGAGTGCACGTGTGCCTGGCGCGGGGGATGGGCTTGGCTGCGGCGTAGTTGGGTCGTGGCGGCAGTGCGCAGCGAAACCCTGATGCTGGTCGTGTTTGTGAGCGACAGGCAAGAGTGGGGGTGGGTGTGTCTGTTGCCATGGGTGACGTGGGTATGGACGGGGATGGGGGTGGTGTGGCCGGGATTGGGTCGGCAGCCGTTGTACGCGGGGATGGGGCGGGTGTTGGAACAGGCCGGTGGCGTGGCGTTGGTTGGGCTGGGGATGGTGTGGTTGGGTGAGCAAGTCACCGAGTTGTGGGGATCCAGCATCGGGGTACTACCGGCAGGGATGTGTTTGCAGGGCTGGACCGGCGAGTCATACGTCGAGGTTGAGCAGGATGAGGGAGGCGGATACCATGTGCAGATGGGCGGGGTGTTTGTGATGCACGTGAATGGGAACGTCGAGTTCTGCAAGCGGATACTGGCGATCATATTGGGGCTGCTGGAAGTCGCGGGGGAGACACGGCCCAGTCGCCGGACGCGAGATGGGCGGACGCCCTTTGTGCGGCAAGAGCAGTTGGCGGCGTGGTTCGGTGTCCCACACCCGGTGATCAGCCGGTGGTTCAAGTACTGGTTGGATGGAGACTGGCGGCGGTTGCTGAGCCAGCGGCGGGGTGAGGTGCTGACGCTGGAGGTGCAGCAGCGGGTCATCGAGAGTTGGGTCAAGTTTGCGTGGTGGTCGGCTCAGCGGGTGTGGGAACACCTGCGGTCACAAGGGAGCCAAATCACGCTGAACCAGGTGAAGCAGATTGGCCGGGAGAGTGGCTGGACGACCTTGCGCGAGCGGATGACTGACGTGTACGTGATCAGCGCTGAATCCTTTCGGCCAAGGGACGAGTGGTTGACGAAGCAGTTGCTGGCACAGGTGCAGGGGCTGGTGGAACGGCTGGAGGCATTGGGTGGCGTGACGCCGGAGCAGCGGATTGCGCTGGCCGACCTGGGGGCGTTATGTGAGGAACTGGGGCTGCGTGCGGCTGTTACGTGCCGTCCATTGCCCTGGGTGCGCCAACTGGAGCATCTCCTCTTCGGCCACTGGGAGAGGGTGGACGATGGGACCGTGCGGTGCATCTATTGCGGTACGACGGATGTGTCCCGCAAGAGCCGCAAGCCACGGTTGAAACGATATGTGGACGAGCAGGGGCATGTCCAGACGGTCGAGGTGTACCGCTACTACTGTCACAACCCGGCGTGCACATACCACAGCTTCACCAACCTGCCTCCGAACCTGATGCCTTACTCCCAGTGGACCCTGGACCACCACGTGGCCGCATTGCAGATGTATGAATGGGCGCATAGCGTGTACCGCTGCACGAGCCAGATGCTCGGGGTGAGCAAGATGACCGCCTACCGTTGGGTCAGCGGTGTCGGGCACGAGTTGCTGCCTGTAGGGGCGCTCTTTGGTGTCGTGCGGTCCAGTGGCGTCGTGGGCATCGATGAGAAGTATGTGTTAGTGCCGAAGAATGACAAACCAGCAGCCAAAATGAAGCGTTGGATGTACGTCTACCTCGCAGTGGACTGCTACACGTATGACCTGCTGCACATCGAGATCTACCCCTACAACACCAAAGAGAGCGCTCATGCTTTCCTGCTGGCCTTACGGGCCAAGGGCTATCACCCTCGCGTCATCGTCACCGACCTGCGCACGGACTACAGGGACATCATTGCCCAGGTCTTCCCTCAAGCCATCCATCACGAGTGCATCTTCCATGCCCTTCAGGAACTCCATCAGCGCTTCAGAGAAGTGTACGGCACTGACTACCGCGAAACATACCCTGAGGTGGCGGCGCTCACGAAACAGATCGACGCGATCTTCGATGCGCGCACCAAACGCACCGCTCAACGACGCTACGAAAGCGTCTTGGCCCGCAGAAAAGCCCTCGTCGCCCAAAACCCAGACGCCGCAGGCATCTTCGACTTTCTGGAACGCCATTGGCCTTCCCTGGTCAATGCCATTGAGAGCCGCATCGTGCCCACCACCAACAACGCCACCGAGGAAGTGATCCGCATCTTCACCCAGCACTACAAGACCTTCTGCGGCTTCGAGTCCATCCAGTCCGCACGCCTCTACCTGGGTGTCTTCGAGAAGGTCTACCGCTTCACCCCTTTCTCTGACGATGCCCAGCAGCGCATCCGGGGCAAATGCCCCCTCGAACTGGCGGGCTACGACGTGCTGAAGTTGCCAATCGCTCATCTCTTCCGTGGTCTGGCCCTCCAGTGGCCCAGTGCAGCCTTCCAGGAGTTTGTCCCCAATGTGTGACGCTCCCAGCGTGGGAACTTGCGCGAAGGGTCAGGGCGTGGTAGAATGAACTAGTCTGTGCCCCCGTAGCTCAGTTGGATAGAGCACCGGCCTCCGAAGCCGGTGGCCCGCGTTCAAGTCGCGGCGGGGGTACTTGTTTTTCCCCATTCCCTTGGAGAGCATTGACGCCCTGCTGCAAGCGGGGCGTCAATGGCCAAGGATCCCTACTTCGTCAATTTAGAAATCTTCCCACTGGAAAGCGCTATTTGTCGGTGACATCGACGGCGTAGTTTGCATAGAGCCGCTGCTTCCCCGACTCCGCGCTCAGCAATATGTACAGGCCTTTGACATCCTTCGGAACCGCGACCTCGGTCGTCCATTCCGCCTCGTTGCCTGCTGGGGTTATCGGTACAGACACCAGATCCGGGGTCTCATAAAGACCATAGATGATACCATCTGCACCGATCACAGGGGGGTTGCCGATGTGAACGTAGGAGGGATACTCACCCGGGTTGGCGGTCCTCCACGTGAACAGCAGGCCGTTGTCGGTGCGCTCAATGCCGGCGAGGGTGAGAACGACGTCGTTGATGGCGGTAATCTCGACATCGGACGCCTGGATCAAACCTTCTACCGATTCGGCGACCGGATATGTCAGGTCCGTGGCAATCTCGTCGAGGTTTATCTCTAGTTTCCCCTCGCCCTTGTTCGCTTCCGGTTCGTAGTAATTATACTGACCGGTAAAGTAGATATAGTCGATGGAGAGTGTAGCCCCAGAAGTAGCTTCTGCCCCCTCACACTCCACGTAGATAAGCTGGGTCACCGGTTCGGCCTTTGTCCCGGCAATAAAGCCCCGCATCTGGAAACCCGGGGCCAGGCGGTGGCCGCCCGAGCTGACGAAAACCGTATCGCAGTTTGTGGTCTTGCCGCCAGCCTGAAGCACAGCGGGCTTATCTGCCACGGCTTGCATGGCACTCCAATCGCCAGTATCGTTTCGTATGGTAATATCGACGTGCAGATCTCCGGCGTCGGATGTGCCGACGTTTGTAGCCACAGCGCTCCAACTTTCTGATCCGGCTGACGGACCATCTATGTCCTCAGGTAAGACAATATAGTTGCAGGCAAGAGTAAGCAGAGCGTATACCAGGATTGGAATCAGTGCTTTTTTGATACTCATCATTCCTTTTCCTTGTCATCAGGTCTGTCATGGAGCAGCGGTGAATTTTGGAACGATCCCTTTGACCAACGAGATGATCTGCCAATAGTCGGCCGGAGCATCCGTCCCGCCATCCACGCCTTTTACAGTCTTTTCCTGACCGTCGTAAGAAACGGTGAGATAGTACCCATAGCACTGCCCGCAGGGGGTATGCCAGGTGTCATACATCTCATCCGTAAACCATCTATAACCAATGATGCCTGCGAGCAATGTATCCACCTCTTCCGGCGTTATTTGTTTCTCGACGGTATTCACACCGTCGTCGCCCACGATTCGCCCATCTGGATAAATGGCGTACAGCTCGTCGATGCAGTGGGGCCCACCGTTGCGCTCGTAGACGACCACCGCCCCGTCTTCCACGAACTCTGCGGCCATATCCCGGCGGTAGGGCTGGAGTTCGCAGGCAGATGTTGTTGTAGGTATGCCGACGTCTGACCCATCCCCTGCTGAGTTTTGGATGACGTTGACCACGATCAAAGCCACGATGACCAAGACCACCGCGCCGCTGCCGCCAAATGCCAGCAGTCGCCGCCTGCGCGTGGCTGCCGACGGTGCACCAGCCTCCTTCGCCCGGCGGCGACGGCCTTTCCGGGCAGCCAGAAAACTTTGTACGCCAATGAACATCAGCAGCAGCGCGGCGATGACGATTCTCGTCCACCAGGAACTCAAGCTTCCGTTGAACTGGATCAGGGTTTGCGTGATGCCGAGAACGAGCACGCCGAACAGCGTGCCGAACACGTACCCTTCGCCGCCGGTCAGCATCGTGCCGCCTATCACCACCGCAGCGATGGCATCCAACTCAAAGCCGTTTGCATACAAGCCATGCCCGGACAGCACAAAGATGCTCAACGCGACGCCTGCCAGCGCCGAGCAGAATCCGCTGAACGTGTACACCAGCACTTTGGTCGTGTTTACCGGCAAACCCATCAGTTGAGCGGATATTTCATTTCTGCCCTCATTGCCTCCAATGGCGTACATCGTGCGGCCAAAGCGCGTGTATTGGGCGATGTATATCGCCACCACCAAGAGGAGCATCCCGACGACTGCGGAGATGGAGACAAAATCCCCCACCTGAGCAACGGGATCGCTCAATCCCGGGATCAGGATCCTTGTCTGCCCAAGAATGGTATAGATGCGGTTGTTGCTGATGGCGATCGCATCATCGCTGATGAAAAAGCACATGCCACGGGCAAACCACATGCCTGCCAGGGTGGCGATGAACGGCTGCACCTTCAGGTAGGCAATAAAGCTTCCCATAACGGCCCCCAAGGCCATCCCCATGACCAGCATGAGGAGGATAACCAGCCAGGCGTTCCACCCCTCTCGAAGTAGCGCCGCAGCGGCTACCGTCGTCAGCGCCATCACGCCGCTGACCGAAAGATCGATGCCGCCCGTAAGAATAACGAATGTCATCCCTATGGCGCTGATCAGATAATAGGAATTGTTTCGGAATATGTTGAGGAATACCTGCGGATCCCGCATGCCCGGGTAGAGGATCGCTCCGACCCCGTAGGCGACGGACACCAGCACCGCCGTCGCCGTAAGCGGGATGAACCTCTGAAAGTTGGAGACAAGAGTGCCTATTTTTCGCATCATGATCAAGCCTCTTTCTGCGCGGTGATTCTCTGGACAAAGCCTCTAACTTGTTCCGAATACAAGAGGATCACAAAGATGACGACCACACCCTTGATCGCCTGAAGGGCAAACGCCGGGACACCGACCGCATACATGGAAGTGGTTATCGCCTGGATGACCCAAGCGCCGACGATGCTGGCCAGCAGGGAGAAGCGGCCGCCCGACATCAACGTGCCGCCGATGACGACCGCCAGGATAGCATCCAGTTCTTTGGTCACGCCGAGATTGAAGGCATCCGATGTCTTGATATTCGAGCTGGCAACCAACCCTGCTATCCCTGCACAAAGACCACAGAACGTGTATGCCAGCAATTTAATCCTCTTTTCGTTGATGCCGCTAAAAAAGCTGGAGCGGGAGTTTGTACCCACCGATTCGATGAACATGCCGATAGCCGTTTTGCGAGTCAGGAGCCAGGCGATCACGAACACGATAGCCACGATATATAGGGAAAAAGGCAGGATAATCCACCCCTGTCCGATGAAGGCGTACGGCTCGTAAAAGATCTGGATTCTCACCCCGTTCGTGATGAGCTGGGCAATCCCACGACCGGCATACATCAGTATCAGGGTGGCCACCATGGGCTGGATTTTCCCATAAGCCACCAGCAGCCCGTTCCACAAACCACAGATTGTGGCCACGATCAGCGTCACCAGAATCACGACCCAGAGCGGTTGGTATGTAAAATTCGGATCGCTCATGAATTTCAGGATGTGCGGCGGTAGTTCTGTGGCCAGGACGTACGGATTCATCAGGATGGCCGCCACCGAAGCCGCAATCGCCATGACGGCGCCCACGGAGAGGTCTACCCCACCGGTGGCGATGACCAGCGTCATGCCAATGGCGAGCAGGGAAACGGTCGAAGCGTTTCGCACGATGTCGATCAGGTTCCCATACAGGTTGCCCTCTCTGGTGGAAATCCTAAAGAACCCGGGAACGGCAATCAGGTCAAACAGCAGGATGAGTGCCAGGGCAACGAATGGAAAAAAGAGGCTGCTCCCTGTGATCTTGCTCAAAGTGAAAGAGGATTTAGACTTGCTCATGATTCACTCCCTGCGATCGCTTGCATGATCTCCTGCTCGTCTACTTCGCCGCTGAACTCGGTGACCTTCTCCCGATCCCGCAACACCATGATGCGGTGGCTGGTGCGCAATACTTCTTCCAGTTCGGAGGAGATGAACACGCACGCCTTGCCTTCCTCAGCCAGCGAGAGCACCAGCTTTTGGATCTCGGCTTTCGCTCCCACGTCAATACCTCTCGTGGGTTCGTCCAGGATCAAGATCTGTGGGTTCGTGGCCAGCCAGCGCGCCAGGATGACCTTTTGTTGATTGCCGCCGCTCAGATTCTTGACCGGCTGGTCGGCTGAGGGAGTGGCGATGTTCAGCAGCTCAATGTACCTATCCGCAATTTCGTGCTGTTGTTGCATGCTCAGATACCTGAACCAGCCTCGGTTGGCCTGGAGAGCCAGGATGATGTTCTCCCTGACCGTCAGATCGTCTACGATGCCGGCCTCTTTTCTATCCTCGGGACACAGGGCGACGCCTCGACCGATCGAGGCCAGGGGGGAAAACCTCTTGACCTCTTTTTCATCAATCTCCAACGTGCCGCTATCCGGTTTTTCGACCCCAAAAAGCACCTGAGCGATTTCCGTGCGTCCCGATCCTAGCAACCCGGCGATGCCAAGCACCTCACCGGCGTGCAGCGCCAGATCGAAAGGCTCGATAGCGCCCGTAAGCCCCAAGCCCTCAGCCTGCAACAATGCCTCGCCCCTGATGTGCTTGCCGCTTTCGAGCTTGATCTTGGACATTTCGTCGAGCTCGGTCAGGCTCCGGCCGATCATTTTGGCGATCAGTTCCAGGCGCGGTATGCCCACCGTTTCAAAAGTCCCAACCAGGCTCCCGTTTCTAAGAACAGTGATTCTGTCAGAAATCTCATAGACCTGGTCGATAAAGTGGGTGATGAAGATGATGGCCACGCCTTCGCTCTTCAGTTTGCGCATCACCTGGAAGAGCTGCGCCGTCTCGTGGACATCGAGGCTGGAAGTAGGCTCGTCCAAGATCAGAATCCTGGCAGATGATATCTCCAGTGCCCGGGCGATGGCCGCCATCTGCTGAATGGCCACCGGGTACGATCCCAGCTTCTGGGTCACGTCGATGTCAATATTCAACCGCTGAAGAAGAAACTCCTTGGCCTGGGCATTCATCGCCTTCCAATTGACGCTTCCCAACCTCCTGGGTTCACGGCCTATCAGGATATTCTCCGCGACCGACAGGTTAGGACACAAGTTGATTTCCTGGTACACCGTGCTGATGCCCAATTCCTGAGCATGCAGAGGTGATTTCACCGTGATTTCTTTCCCGTCCAGGGTGATCCTACCTGTGTCCTGTTTCTCGACGCCGGTCAGCACTTTGATCAAGGTAGACTTCCCCGCGCCGTTTTCCCCCACGATGGCGTGGATCTCGCCGCGCTTTAGGAAAAAGTCCACTTTGGAGAGGGCTTGCACGCCGGGAAAGGCTTTGTCTATTCCCTTCATCTCTACGATATAGTCATTGTCTGACATCATACTACCTCTCACTGTCTGGCCTAAGGTATCATCGCAATCGACCGGGGGGCGCATCTTCTCCTACTTATTGTGAAGATACGTTCTAAGAATCCACGAGCGGCTGAACTAATTTTATCAAAAAAGACAGAAAGTGCGTAGCGTGAACAGAGACTTGCGTCACAATTCCAGCTAGGAGAAATGCTGGCCTGTTTTGTTCGAGGAGCGGCGCCGGGTGCGCGCCGCTCCTCGGCTTGTTCTACAGGACCATTTGTAACACGGTCTCCCGGACTGTAGAAATCGTGCTACAGATTCTAGTACTTGCGGCCGTCAGTGATTTCCTGCAGGTTCGGCATATCAGCGCTGAACACGCCTTCCTGCGAAGGAATCCACTTGGGCATGCTTTCGCCGTTGAGGGCTTTCAGGGCGGCTTCGTATACCTGCGGGGCGAGAAGCGGATTGCACTCCACGGTCACGTTCAGATCACCGTCCAGCATGGCCTTGAAGGCCCCGGCGGTGGCGTCGACCGAGAGAATCTTGACGTCCACGCCAGGCGTGAGGCCGGCTTCTTTGAGTGCTTCGATAGCGCCCAGGCCCATTTCGTCGTTCTGGGCAAAGATGCCCTGGACGTCCTGGGTCTCTTTCAACCAGGCTTCCGTCACCTCTTTGCCTTCGGTGATGCTCCAGTTGGCGGTCTGGCTCTTGGTGACCTCGATGCCGCACTCATCCATCTTTTCGCGGAAGCCCTGGCCGCGGTCTTTGGCGGCGGAGGAGCCGACGTTGCCGACCAGCTCCCAGACGTTCTTCCCATCCATGCCCTCGAGCAGCTTGCACATTTCATCGGCGGACTTGCGGCCTTCCTCGGCAAAGTCGGAGCCGATGTAGGTGGCGTACAGGTCCTCCGACGCATCGATGCGCCGGTCTTCCAGGACGACCACCTTGCCGGCTTCCTGGGCTTCCTTCAGTACTTCCTCCCACCCGGTCGTCTCGAGCGCGGCGAGGATGATGACGTTCACTTCCGGATCCTGATTGAACTGGTGGAAACCCGCGACCTGTCTCGCCAGATCGTTCTGGGAGTCGTAGAACTTGAGTGTGATGCCCAGTTGGTCAGCAGTTTCCCTGAAAGATGCGGAGTTAGCGGCGCGCCAGCCACCTTCGGAACCGGTCTGGAGAAAGCCAACAACCATGTCCTCGTAGGTCAGCTTGGCCGGCTCAGCGGGCTTCTCAGTTGCCTTGGGGGGCTCAGCGGTGGGTTGAGCGCAAGCCACCAATCCAAGGACCAGACCCACGATCACAACTGCGTACAGAACTCGTGACTTCATCTTATGTCCTCCTTATACTTAATACTTATGTTTACGATTTGGAACGCGTGCATTTCCCCGGGATGAAATGCCAGGTCCCTAAACAAGAACATTGTACCGCCGATAGTGCCAGGTCGTTTCACTGGCCGTACACGTGAGTGTAACGAGCGTGTAGTTTCGTGATTGATTCTGGATCTATTTCCATCACCTCCCCGATTTGCAGCGCGAGCCACACAGCCTTTGCTACATCCTCCACCATCACCGCAGCCTTGACGGCGGCTGTGGCCGTCTCACCGATGGTGAACACGCCGTGCTGCTTGAGCAATACCGCCTTCGATGAGCCAATGTGCTCGACTACCTGCTTGCCGATGGCCTCGCTGCCGATCAGAGCAAAGCCTGCGCAGGGGATCGGCCCACCGAATTCATCTGCGATGGCCGTCAGGCAGCACGGAATGGACTTTCCGACCGCCGCGAAGGCCGTGGCGTAGGAGGAGTGCGTGTGTACCACCCCGTTGACATCCTTCCTGTGGCGGTAGATGTACAGGTGGCTCTCCGTGTCGGACGAGGGCTTGAGGTCTCCTTCGACCAACTCGCCGTCCAAGTTGACCACGACGTGATCCTCTGGACGCAGCACCTCGTAGCGCACACCGCTGGGCTTGATCACCACCAGCCCTGTCTCGGGATCCCGTGCGCTGACGTTGCCGCCCGTCCAATTGACCAGTCCGTGCTTGGGAAGTTCAAGATGTAAACGGTGTAGTTCTTCCTTGAGTCGGTCTAGCATGTGTCATCCTAGCTCCCCGCCACAACCTGTTGCCGGAGTGCCTTCAACCGCTTCATCACATCGTTTGCTCCCCGGCCAAAGTGGTCGTGCAATGTCAGGTATTCCGCAAAGAGATGGTCGTACACTGCCTTGCGAGCCGGGTTTGGCTTGTAGGTGACGTCCTGGAGGCGGGCCATATGCTTCGCCGCCTCGAGGATGGTGTCGTAACCTCCGCCCGCCTTGCCCGCCGCCACTGCCGCGAACATCGCTGAGCCAAAGGCACCCGCCTGAGTCGTTCCTGCAACCTTGATCTCCCGCCCCGTCACGTCCGCATAAATCTGCATCAAGAGCTTGTTTCGACCCGGCAATCCACCGCAGGCGACGATCTCGTTCACCGCCACACCGTTTGAGTCGAACGCCTCGACGATGACGCGGGTGCCATAGGCCGTGGCCTCAATCAGCGCCCGGTAAATATCCTCCGGCTTCGTCGCCAGCGTTGCCCCGATCAGCAAACCGGTCAGGTCGACGTCTACGAGGATGGAGCGGTTGCCGTTCCACCAATCGAGCGCCACGAGCCCGTGCTCGCCCGGGCTCTGCCGGGCGGCCTTCTGTTCCAGCAACTCGTGCACGCTCATCCCGTG
>Ga0180431_10009887_pt1 | contig 10696 bp, 15 predicted proteins | sample SS_ome_11_FD_132459 | JGI IMG/M metagenome (GOLD analysis project Ga0180431, IMG submission 132459) | Hypersaline lake sediment archaeal communities from the Salton Sea, California, USA - SS_1_MS_1 metaG | ecosystem: Environmental > Aquatic > Non-marine Saline and Alkaline > Hypersaline >...
CACATCGTTCGCCGCGCCGGTCCAGCCATAGGACGCGTCCCGCAGAACATTCGTCTGGTGGGATAGTTGATCCATCGCAGAACGGACGGTCAATCCCGCCGCACTCCAATTGTTCAGTCCTTCAGCGACATTATTGACGTGCCACTTGGCCTCATCTATCTTGGCAAAAAACGGATCAAGCAGATCAATCGCTTTCAGCAACCCGTCGATCACGAGGGTGATGGCCGGCACAAGCACCTTGCTGAATGCCACGGAAAGGTCCGCAATCTTGGCTTCCAGCCTCTCAAACGAGGCCAGGCTATCGTCCGTCCGCTCCCCCAGCACATCGAGCGCCTTCGCCCCCTCCTCGCGCACCGCGATCGCGAACGCCTCCTCGCGCGACATATCCGCGGTCGCCGCCTGCAGCTCCTGGATACGCGCCCGGACGTTTGCGCTAGAGATCCCAAAATTATCCAAACGTGGAATGGATTGATTCGCCAACATCGCGGCAAAGTCAGCCACGCGATCGCTGACGCTCATCGTCTGGTCGCCCAGCCGCGTCGCCATCTCGACGGTCTGCGCCATCTCGTCGGCGTTAGTGACCAATCCCATCTGGAGCAACTTGGACGCGGACAACATCGCGTCCATCTTCGAGGCCGCGCCGCCCGCCCCCTCCTGGAACGCCTCGAGGATCTTGGATGCACCGCCAGCGCTGTCCGCGAATGCCTCAAACCTGCGTTCCACCCGCTCTGCCGTCGCCCCCAGCTTCGCCAGGTCAAACGCCTTCTTTGCAGCGAACGCAGTCCCCATGGCGACGCCAGCCATCTTGACCTTTTCGGCTAGGTCGTCAACGCCACTCCCTGCTTCACGCAGCGCCTTTTTCGATTGGTCAATTGCCTCGATGATGAACCGTAATCGCGATGTCATACCACATCCCGTCCACAAAAATAAAAGGCCACTTGCAGTAGGGGCGAGGTTGCCTTGCCCTCTTCCCTTCCCCGTTGTCTACTTATCGGAAGCTGCCTCCTGACCCTCAACCCTCCCCAACTTCGCCGCCAGATCACACTTGAACAGCAGATCGTCCAGGTCGTCCTGCGGAAGCCTCTCCACGGACCACGGCGTAACCACCACTGCGCCAAACGCCCCGTTGATCTGCTGCGCCAGATACCAGTTCTCTTCGAACCGTGTAGGAAACCGCCGCGCGCGGCCTTTCAGGAACCCGTAGTAGCGCTGCCTGCTTTTTTTCGCTTCTCCCGGTAATCCTCGCGCATTTTGTTCGCCTGGCCTGCGATCCAGCGCCACAGTTCCGCGTCGATCTCATAGATCGCCCGCACCTCGTCCTCTTCGCAACCCCAGAACTCCGCGTTCAGCGCAAACATCGACGGCGCCAATTCATCCAGCGCCCCATCCGCCGCTTTCCACTCTTCATCCGTCCCCGAGGGCATCTGGGCGATCTTTCCCAGCCGGTCCCTATACTCAACCATCCGATCGTTGAACTCCCGGCTCCAGTTCAACCATACCTCGATGTAATTCCCCTTGAGCTGGCCGTTGTACCTTCCCAGCTCCAGCCGCTTCGTCACGCGCGGATACTCCTCCCGCCGCTCCAAAAACCCCAATCTGCTCATCGCTCCCCTCTCGTTTCTTATTCGTGCCCACTTGCTCTTGTACGGGCGTGGCACAGTGCTGCGCACCTGCGTCAGTATTCCCGCGCCCGTTCCCTACGGCACCGATGCCAGCGCGCACTTGACCTCGAATTCCGCGAACAGCGAATCCGCGCTGCTATCCTCTACCGTCATCGTCCCCGTCAGAACCCGCGTACCATCCCCGTCCTCGATCGCGTTGAACTTGTCCCACTTTCCGGCCACATCGAGCGTCAACTGCCGGCTGCTCGTCCCGTCGAACTGGAGCCGCACGAGCCTCCACGATTCAGCAGCCCACTTCGCCTTCTCCCCGGCCGAGTCCCAATCGCTCGTGTGCTCCGCCGTGATATCCAGCGTGATCGCCGGCCGTGTCATCTCGTGGAAAGTGAAATACAACTCGCCATCGCCCGTCGTCTTTGCCGCCCAGCCCGTCGTCACCTTCAGGCTAAACTCCTTGAACGAGCTGCTCACCTGCGTCGTACCGATCGTACCTTCCGAGTCGTCGATGTACAACTTCCCTTCGTTGAAAAGGATCTCCTCGATGGCCGGTAGCGTCAACGCGGCGGTGAACGTGATCCCTTGCGTCACCTGGCGGCCGCGCCAGGTCGCCGTCACCATCAGCGCCTCGTCCACCGAACCCGTGAGCTCGAAAGATTCCACGAAGCAGTATTCCGCCTCCTCCGCATCCTCCCCGTCGCCCACCTCGAGCGTGTATGTCTTGATCGTCGCCTCGCTCGCCTTGGAGACCGCGTACGAATATGTGAACGGCGCCTCCGTGCCGCTGGGCGTCACCGTCTGCACGCCCGCCTCAAAGATGTGCAGAATCTGCTCGAACGTCGCCACCTGGCTCGGCATATTCACCTGCGCGCCCAACGAAGCTGTGTACGTCCGTCCCCGGCCAGCGTACCGCCCAACCTCCTCGTCGGCCCGCCGGATGTCCCGCAGATCGTCCATCCGCGTCATACCGCGCCAGATCGTCGTGGCCGCTACCGCCGTCCCGGGAGTTGTCTCCCGACCCAACTGACATTTTGCTGTCGCACTACTAATTGACATCTTCCAACTCCTCTCGGTGCGTTGCACCTTCCGAGGTGCAACGTCTCGATGCAGTCGCATCGCGACTGTGCACCTCCTTCACCTTCATCTTCTCGTACAACCCACTCCCCACCAACATCTCCTCCCCGCCGAACCGCTCCACCTCATCCGCCGTCAAATCCCGCGTGGGGACCAACACCGTCCCCATCACCCACGCTGACCCATCACCTACATAAATCAATCCCGATGATTCCCGTTCCATCACACCTCCCCCGTCACGCCACACAGCACCGCGCGCACCTGCTTCGCCTCGTCATACTCCGGGTCCAGGCCCAGCACCAGATCTGCTGCCGCCAGCGCCTCGTCGTACCGCTTCAGACCTGTCAACGCACCCGCCCTAATCAACAACGGTATCGTCGTCACCATCTCCACGCTCGACCACGCCGTCATCAATCGCTGCCCCGAATTCACTGCCCGCTCCACACACATCAGCGACAGCTCGTACAACGCCTCAGATCCCGTCGCCCGGCCCATCCGCAACGCCGCTTCCCCCATCACGGTCCACGCCATCCCGTACGGCCGTGCCGTCATCGCCATCGCCGCCGACTGCAGCGCATCCGCGTACCGACCCAACCGCAGAAACGCCGCGGCCCGGCAATAATGCGCCTGGAACTTCCGCTCCTTCTCCTTATCGTCCACCTCCAGCAGATACCGCTTCAAAAGCGCCAGCGCATCCTCATACCGCTCCGCGTCCACGTAATCCCGCGCCAGCAACACCGCCGTCCGCGGGTCCTCCGCCAGATCCCTCCCCTCCAAGTACCGCTCCGCGATCCGGATGTTATGACCAGGCCGCCTTTGCCCGGCCGTCTGCTGCTGCTCCAGCCGGATCAGCCCGGTGAGCGCCACCTCCCACTCAGGCTCCAGTTCCCAATACTCGTGCACCGGGCCGCGCCAGCGCCCCGAACCGAGTCGGAACAACCGTGGCTGTGCGAACTGCCCTTTCCCCACGTGATACGGGAACTCCACCATCCCGATCTTCCGCCCGTTCACGTCCGCCACCAGCGCCCGCAGATGCTCCTCCACCCCCGCCCACACGTCATCCGCGTCCACCACCACCATCCAGTCCGCCGTCAATAGCTCCGTCGCCTGCTGTCGGGCAGCGGCGAAATCCAGCAACCGCCCATCCTCGTCCAACGCACCCGCGTAATGATGCACCGACATCGTCGCAAACGTCGCCGCCACCAATGCCGTCCCGTCGCTGCTCTCCCCGCCCAGCAAAATCGCAAATTCGTCGGCAACCCCACGAAACGGCTCCAGCGCCCGTCCCATCGTCGCCGCCCCGTTCCGCACGATCATCGCCACCCCGATCCGTGGCCCCTTCGCCTCCTCCACGCTCCCCTTCATCCCCACCTTGCCATTATCCGACATCATTTCGCCGTTCTCCCCCACTTTCGCTCGTCAGGACTCTACAGGAAGCCCCCAGAGCCAGAATCCGCCACATTCGCCGCACAATCGCCCGCTCCTCATTCCACAACGCTTCCGATAAGACCTCTACTGAGAAGTACACTCAGTACTTAGTACCCGGATGTACGGCGCGGTCTCCGCGCCCTCCTCATACACCGGCTCGATCACCGCGCCGTAGCCCAGCTTATGCAATCGCCTGCACGCCCATTCCGCAAACCGTATGTTCCCGTACCACCTCACACGCGGATCGTTCCTGTAACTCAGCAACGGCACCCCATCCTCAACCCAGACCAGATACCCGTCGCCCGACTTTACCAAATAACGCGTCATTGCCTACAACCCCCGCGTCACCGACCGCTTCTCCTGCACGTACCACTCCCACTCGCACCCCAGCCACTCGCTCCCGCTCCCCGGCGGGAACTCGATCACGCCCGGTCCCGTGTCGCTCACCAGGTAACCGTTTACCACGTTCGACAGATCGTTCAACGTCACGTACCCGCCCAACGTCTTCGGCGCCTCCTCGAAAAACGGATCCAGCCCCTTCTCCAGGTCGCCGTACACCCCAGCCCCGAGCGAACCCGCCAACAACTGCAACCGCCACACCCGCCCGGCGTCGTGTCCGTCCACCCACGCCGCGCCGTGCTCCGCCTCGTCACCGATCACCATAAACGCCGGCGCCTGCATCCCCTTCGCGTCTCGTGGCGTATACGCGTACACCGTTTTCACGCCGTCCACCCGCTCCAGCGCCGCCGCCGTCCGCGTTCGCACCGTCGAGCCGTTGCTGGCCAGCGAGCTCGGCAGATAAATATCCTGTCGCGACTCCACCGCCAGCCCCCACTCCACGCCGAACCAGATCACGTTACTCCCCCGCGGAAAGGGTACCGTCGTCGGCCCCGCATCCTCCACCAGGTACGTCCGCACCACCCCATCCAGCCCGTCCAGCTTCAGGTCCGCGGCGATCTCATCCTCCACTCGATCGAAATACGGCCACAGATCATCCTCCAGCGTGCCATACACGCCTTGGCCCGCTTTCCCCAGCAACAGGATCAGCCGCCATTCCCTCACCGTTCGGTACACCGCGTAATCGCCGTCCCAGAAATCCAGCATATACTCCGCGCCGCCCGGCTGGATCAGCCACTGCGGGCAGTTCGCCGAACGCAGCGCCCGCGGCGTGTACTTGTGCGCCCGCTTCACTCCCGACACCCCGCTCAGGACCGTCGCCAACCTATCCCGCACCGGACCCAGAGCCATCGCCATCAGCCCAACTCCAGCGCCGGGCCGCGCCGCTCGAACGGGTACAAACCGCCGTCGCCATCCTCGCTCAGCAGGTACCCGTTGTTTTCCATCGTGACCAATATGCTTGTCACCAGCCCCATCCTCAACCCCAAGCCCTTAGCTAGCTCCCACGCACTCACTCCCGGCCGGTCCACTACCACTCGCCAGGCCGCCTCCAACCGCTCGAAATTCGGGACCCTGCCGCCTGCCATCTCTCTACCCGGTCACTTCAGAAACCCCAACCGCACCGGCAACTCCCACGCCCCCAGGATCTCCTGCACCGCCACCTTGATCACCGCGCCCTCCAGCGCGCCCGGCAACGCCAGCATCCCGCCCACCTGGCTCCGGTGCTCGTACACCCACTTCGCCAGGTCCAACGTCGCACCCACCACCACCTCCGGCGGCCGGTACACGTAGATCGTCTTCCCATTATCGTGCGCCGCCGCCGTCGTCCCGTTCACGCCCCGCTTCACGGTTAGCTTTTTCGTGTCCTTATCCGTCGCCGTCACGGCCAAATATTCGCTCTCAATCTTCAACAGGTGCCCCGCCGAAAGCCGTGGCGACCACCCATCCACGTCATCGCCGTCCGGATCGCTCACCGTCAGCGTCGTCGCGTCCGCTGCCACCGATTCGCTATCCTGCACCGTATCGCTGCTGTCCGCCCAGGCATCCCCCCACCGATCATGCCAGCCCCAAACGCCCAGCACATCCACCGCGCTCTGCGGGGTATCAGAGAAAGTAAAGATTTCGCCGCCCCCTCTGTCCATTTCAATTTTCCATTTGGGGTAACTTGACAACGGATAGAGAAAATAGTTACTGGACGAAATCTCCGTGTCATCCACGGTGAGCGTCGTGAGGCTCAGCAGGTCATCGTCCAGGATGTGCTCCCGCGAATCGCCTTGGTAGTCGTAGCTCCGCGTCTCTGTCCGCGGACAAAACCGCCGCCCCTTGCAAAACCGCTCCACCCGCCGGCTCGCCCACGTCAGATACTGGAACAGCTTCGCGTCGTCCTCGGTGGCCATGTCGAGATTGGACGGTTCAATATACGCTCTCAGTTGCCCCAATGTCGCATAATTCATCAGCGATTCCCTCTTGACAAAACCAACCAGATCATTTATACTGTCTCCAACAAAGACACGGGAATGTCGTAGGGAACAGGCTTTTTTGTTGCCTGCCATCCTTTACAAACTCATAATCGTTTGTAGGTAAAGCGCCCAGCAGGTGCCTAGCTTGTTCTGTGACATTCCCGTGTCCGGCCAGGCAATCACCTGTTGGGCGTTTTGCGTTCAGAACAGAAAGGACACGGGAAAATGTCTCACACAAAAGTTCAAACCACCGCACCATCACGCATAACCCTCACGCCACTCCAACAAGCCTTCCACGACGCAATGTGCCAGACCGACCGCTCCGCCGTTCAAGAATCCCTCTACTGCTCGCTCCAGATCCTCACCCACTATCCGCTCTCCAATTGGATCGAACTGCTCGTTGACCCAATCCTCAGGACATCCCAAGAGCATATCCGCCCCACCGCCTTCCTCGCCGAGCTGGCCGCAGCCCTTGCCAGCGCCAGGAGAGATTATAATGATTGAGCCTACCAAAATCTGCTCCCTCTGTGGTCAAGAGAAGCCTCTTGATGACTTTCATCGACAAACTAAACTCAAAGATGGTCACCGCAATCGTTGCAAGAAATGCACAAACACCTTAAAGTGCCAATATCGCCGAACTAAGAAGGGTCGCGAAGCAGCAAGACGCTATAAACAATCGAAAAAGGGACGCGAAGCAAATCGACGCTATAAACAATCGGAAAAAGGACGTAACAGAGAGAAACGCTATCTGCAATCCGAAAAAGGCCGTGAGACTCAAAAACGCCGTCGCCAATCTCCGAAAGTACGCACTGCACAAAGACGCTATAAGTCTCTTTATGGCAAGCGATATCCCAAAAAGATAAAGAGCCGAAATGCGATAAATCATGCTATTGAGGCTGGCAAGATACCAGGGCCAGATACCCTCCAATGCGCTGATTGCGGAGCCCAGGCAGAGGAATATCATCATCCCGACTATGACAAGCCCTTGCACGTCGTGCCCCTTTGCCGAAAATGCCATCGCGATCGCCACTCCTGACACCTGCCCTCAAGAGAGCCGCCGCCAAGCGGCTCTCTTGCGTTTCACGTCTCGATGTACAGCCACGCCGTCACACAACCCGTCAACGCGTTCGACTGCGCCACCGACACCGTCAACTTCCCCGTCACCGGCGGCGCCTCTGCCACAGCGTGCGACCCGTCGTAGGTCAAACCTGCCCCAGCGTTGCTGTGCACTTGCTCCCGCGGGAACTTCCAACCGTCCGTCGCGTTATCGGTGACAGTCAACAGCGTCTGCGTCGGCCCTTCCTTCTGGCTGATCGTCACGTCCGTCGTGTTCGGCGCGCTCCCGTGATAATCCAGGTAAACCGCGTGCAGCTTCCCATTCACCGGCGAGGGCGTGTCCGCGCTACCCGTCGCGCTCCCATTCGCGCCCGTCGTCGTAACAGCGACCTTGATCTCAACAAACCGCTGCTTATCCACCGTCCCCACCTTCCGCCGCCTCTTTTTCTGGTACGGGCGGGGTTGCCCCGCCCCTTACCCGAGAGCTCTTCACCTCAGTGCAAAACCCCCGCTCGATCAGATCGTCCGCCACCTCCGCCGGCAGCGAATACTCCTCCCCCGGTCGCAGCTCCGTCTCTTCCAGCTCGTCCAGGCAGACGCCCTGGTACATCCGATCCCCCACCAGCACCTTCTTTTTCTTCACAGCCATCTTCAAACCTCCAGTATCCTTTTGGCCAGAACCAGCCTTTCGTTCTCAGCAATCACCAATAGATCGAAAGGACCCGCGGAAATCATTGCGCCCTCTCTCTTCAGCCAACGGGGATCCGCTTCTCTCAACAAATCTTGAGTGATACCCACAACATCCCCGCCTATCCACTCAAACCTCGCATCAACGACATACCCATCCGCATCCCGTTCGAGCGGCCTCATCTCCACGCGACCGGTAATCTGCTTAACCAAGGAATTGGCTTCGTCCAACAAGGTATCGCCCTGATCCACCATCGCCCGCCTCTTTCATCCACACCCGAAATCCCAGCGCATCCCGCGCAGCGCCGCTCTTCCGCGCCGCCCACCGCATCCGCGCCTTCGCCAGCTTCAGCGCCATCGCCGGGCCAAACCCCACCGCCAGCCAACGGCGCACCCACAACCCCAGCAGGTCCGCCCCCTTCAACTCCGCTGTCCGTCCGCCATAGTTCTCGCCCGGACCCGCGATCACCGCGCTCGCGCCCGCCTCCAGCAGCGCCTCCCGCATCGGGTGGCTCTTTGGATCGCCCAGGAAACACGTCGTGGCAAACACCACCGCGCCGCCCAGGTCCAGCCCCCACAACTGCTGCACCCGCAACGCCACCGGCGGGCCATCCTTCGCCCCGAAAAACGCCCCCACCGACACCATCCCGTGCAAATTGAAAAAGATCAACTCCCACGGCCCTTTCATCCTCGCCTTTCCAGACGTGGAGGTCCGTGGGGGACACTCATTTCCCCGCCGGCCAGCGCGGGGTCCCTCCAGCCACGCCGGATCGAACGTCACATCGGTGATCGGCGGGCACATTATCACCGTAGCATTTTTTCCAACAACTGCATTTGTGGCCTTCTTGTACTCTAAAGCGCAATAAGCAAATACCTGCATCTCAGAATGATTCCCTCATCTGGATATGATGATATGCACGTACAATCCACTTTCCCTGTGGCATATATGACCATTTCTTTGGAGGGGGAAAATGACTTCCCCCTCCATTGTCGTTCCCTATCTACCACAACCGCGTATACAATTAGCTGTTATCTGGCGACGCTATCTCAACCCATTTTGTGTTGGTGTAGATAAACATAGCCAGGTCATTGGTGTTCAGCGTGATAGTGCCGCCCCCAACTGTTGCCCCGGTATCCGCGATGATAACGGCCTGCGCTGATACATTCGTGACAATCAACAGGTCTCCAACCTCCGCGCTTCCGGTCGCAAGAGTGACAGTCAGCGCGGAACCCGGATTAAGCTCGTAAAACGTGCCAGTTGGAGTCAACGTCTGAGTACCTGTTATGACGCTATCGGTGTCGTCTACATTCAATGTATCGTCAACAACCATATCACCATTTGCAGTGACAGTCCCGTCCACGTCCACCGCGCCATCAAAGTACGCAGTCCCATCGAACTCGCTGATCCCCTCGACGTAAAAGTCCTCACCGTTGTGTGTCTCACCCGGCGATCCGTCACCGACCTGCAGATTCCCCGAGCGAATCTCCAACGATCCGGTCGCAGCCCCCGGCGTGAACCCAATGCTGTCATCCGCCAGCTCGCTGAAATAGCTATCGTTGTCGTTGTCCATATACAACGCGTTGCCATCCAGATCGATCCCGCGGTCCCAGCCGTTGGTGATGTACAGCGCCGTCTCCGTGTTTTGCGCGTCCTGTGAGATCGTATCGACCAGGATACCGTACACACTGTTCGTCCCGGCGGTCGAGTTGCCGATCCCGAGATCGATGTTTATCGCGCTCAGGATATTCGTCCCGGCTGTCATAATTGGCGTGCTATCCAGCACCTCTACTAGATGCGTCGTCGTGTCCGTCGTGATCGTCGACGCGCCGAACTCGTTAAAGTCGATCGTCTGGACCCCGCCGATCTCCAGGTCCCCGTTAAAATCCAGGTCGCCCTCGGTGTCGACGTCGCCCGTCTCGCCGTCCACCGCGAACTTTTGCGTCGACTTCTCATCGCTATACACGACGATGTCCGAGCCATTCCAGCTTTCGACACAGTTGCCGCCCTCGGTCGCGCACAGCACCGACACACGCTCGGCGGCCCGCGGCTCGACATCTTCAGGCGCAGGAGGGACCGGATACGTCACACCCAGAACGATCGACAACACCGTCATCACGACGGCCAAGATCCCCCAACCCAACCACTTTTTTTGATTCTCATCCATCTCTCTTCACCTCATCTCGTACGGGCGCGGGAACCGCGCCCTTCCGGGTACACACATTATCGGAACGTAGGGGCGAGGCGAAGTGCCGGCTGTTTCCTGTCGGGATCACCCCGCCCCTACGCATCACACCTAAACGGTGAGATTGTAGCTGGCCGACACGAAATCATACGAGGTCATGTCGAAATCCACCTCCATATGACCCACGATCTCGTATGCGTCCGCCCGGCGGATGCGCCCGGTCTCCATCGCCATCCGGCGCCCGAACCCGATCGCGCCCTGATCCGGCCGCACGCACAACATCGACCCCTTGGTG
>Ga0180431_10009889_pt1 | contig 10691 bp, 6 predicted proteins | sample SS_ome_11_FD_132459 | JGI IMG/M metagenome (GOLD analysis project Ga0180431, IMG submission 132459) | Hypersaline lake sediment archaeal communities from the Salton Sea, California, USA - SS_1_MS_1 metaG | ecosystem: Environmental > Aquatic > Non-marine Saline and Alkaline > Hypersaline >...
AAGACATAGGAAAAAGATTAGGTAAAAGTGAAAATGCTGTAGGAATGCTGCTCTCTCGTGCAATGCTCGCATTGACTAACATTTTTGAAAGTAACTGATGACCAGAAAGGTTGACGATAATCAAGAGCATAATCTTGAAGAAGCCCTGGAGCAATATATCGATTCGAAGCTAAGAGGCCAGGAACCTGATCTTGCAGAATTGGTGAAACGATATCCTGAGCAAGAGCATCTGATTATAGCGAAATTGGGTAAGCTACAAAAAATCAACAACTTGTTCGATTCTCTTGCCCAGACTGACGAGAGCGAATTCGAAAACGCGGTAGTTGAACACGATCTTGTCGGCCAGAAAATTGGGAATTTCAAGATCGCAGAAATGATCGGCCGAGGGGGCATGGGCGTTGTTTACTTAGCGCGTGACACCAAGCTCAAGCGTTCTGTTGTCATCAAGAGCATCCCAGCCGCTCTGTCTGCCGATTCGACTGCCAGAACGCGTTTTAGACGTGAGGCTGAACTGTTGGCCTCGTTGAATCACTCGAATATCGCTGTAATTTATGATATCATTGAACTGGATGCTGGCGCCGATTATTTGATTCTCGAATACGTCCCTGGCGAGACACTCGCTGAGCGAATAACGAAGGAACCGCTTAAGCTTCAAGAGACATTAACGATAGCTTTGCAGATATCTGAGGCGATGATGGCGGCGCATGAGCATGATGTTATCCATCGCGATCTCAAACCCAGTAACATCAAAATCACACCGGATGGCAGAGTTAAGGTGCTGGATTTCGGCCTGGCCAAGGCTCTCGGCGGTGAATCCTTAGAGAAGTCGACCACTGTTACTCAGCCCGGCCGCGTAATGGGCACGCCGGCCTATATGAGTCCGGAGCAGGCTTGTGGCAAATCCACCGACCACCGCACGGACATATGGTCATTTGGTTGCGTGCTGTACGAGATGCTGACCGGTCACCTTCCATTTGAGGGCGAGACCGCCACAGAAATACTGGCACGCATCATCGAACGCGAACCCGATTGGCAGATTCTCCCACAAGAAACCCCGACGAATATTCGAACTCTACTACGTCGCTGCCTGGAGAAAGACCCGCAACGGCGGCTCCGGGACATTGGAGACGCAGCCATCGAAATCAGCGAAACGCTGAATAGACCTGTAAGCGCACCGCCGGTGACCACGCCGTCGTCCATGTTGCTCAAAACGCAGATCACTGCAAGGCACAAGCTGCGAATAGCAGCGATGATTGTTGTTGCAGCTTTCGTGATTGTCCTGTCCGTCATTGCGGTGCAACTTGTCTCGAGGAAAGAAGTTCAACCTTCCTTAAAGGAAATACGACTCGTGGTCCTGCCGTTTGAGAATCTGGGCTCCACTGAAGATGAGTATTTCGCCGACGGCATCACCGACGAGATGATTACGCATTTAGCAGGTATTCATAGATTACGCGTCATCCCACGTTACAGCGCCATGCAGCTCAAGAATACGGACAAGAACATGCAGCAGATCGCCAAAGAGTTGGCTGTCGATTATGTGCTGGATGGCACGATCCAACGGGAACAGGCTTCAAATCCAAACCGTCCTTCAGATCCGAACAGTCCCGTGAGAATACGGATTCAGTTCATTCGAACTGCGGACAACACTCTCGTATGGGGTCAGGCTTATGATAAGGATATGAAAGACATTCTGCACCTGCAGTCTGACTTAGCTGAACAGGTAACAAAGGCACTGGACATTACCCTGCTGGAACCGGAACGCCAGGCACTGGCCTCCAGGCCAACAGAAAACATTGAGGCGTATGAGTACTACCTGCGCGGCAATGAATACTTCCGAATTGGGAGTCGAACGGAACTCGAAAATGACTTAAGGATAGCCATTCGAATGTATCAGAATGCGGTCAAACGGGATCCCGCATTTGCTCTAGCCTACGCCCAGCTCTCAAGGGCTCATGTCTATATGTATTGGTGGTATCATGACCGGAGCGAAGAACGTCTGGCCCTGGCAAAGCAAGCCGTAGATAAAGCATTCCAAATGAATCCCAATCTGCCTGAAGTCCATTTGGCTTTGGGACATTATTACTACCATGGTCATTTGGATTATGACCATGCCTTTGAGCAACTCACCATCGCCAGGAAAAGACAGCCCAATAGCAGCGAGATTATCTTTTTTATCGCAGCCGTTCAAAGACGACAGGGAAAATTCGAGCAGGCCGTGGTCAATCTCAAGAAAGCCTTCGAGCTTGATCCCCTCTACAGCAAGCTAGCCCGTGACATCGGGGGAACTTTTAGAATCTTGCGCAAATATCCAGAGGCTGAACGTTATTATAACCGCGCCATCTCGCTGAGTCCCGATTGGCCGCTGCCATATGAGGGCAAGGCCTGGTTATACGTGCTCGCCCAAGGCCGCACAGAGAAGGCTCGGGCAGTGCTGAACCAGGCGTCACAGAATATTGGCGCAAAGGACGAAGATTTGATATTGTTCCGCTCGGTCTTACTTGAAGTGTTTGATGGGAACTATAAAAAAGCATTGGACAGACTCTCTTTGGGCTCTTCGGAAACTTTTGAAAGACAATTTTATTTTATCCCGAAGGCACTACTATCTGGCCAGATCAACGGCCTCATGGGAGACCAGCAGGCCGAGCAGGTCTATTACGAATCTGCACGGAACATTCTCGAATCAAAAATCAAGGAACAGCCGGAAGATGCTCGGTTCCACAGTTCACTCGGCATAGCTTATGCCGGTCTGGGTCGCAAGCAAGATGCGATCCGTGCGGGACAGTTGGCAGTGGACCTGCTACCTGTAACCAAGGAGGCTTGGAAAGGTACCTTTCGGATCGAGGCTTTAGCTAAAATATATGTGATGGTAGGCGAATTTGATGCGGCTATCGAACGGCTTGAGTTTCTGCTATCGGTACCCGGAGAGGTATCGATTCCTTTACTTCGACTTGACCCGACATGGGATAACTTACGCAACCACTCCCGTTTTAAGAAGCTCATAAATTTAGACAAATAAACTACCTTTTTCAAGAGCAAAAAAACGAGTCTTCCAGGGTGAGTAGACCGAGGGAATTTCAGCCTCGGCCACTCCCAAAACCGGACGTGCCCACTCAATTTTACAGGAACCTGACATGGAACAAATTGAAGATTATGAAAAGTGACACAGCCCACTCAAAGCCACCTTTTTCAGGAGCGGTTTCGTAAAATTGTTCTTGCAGGCTTTGGAATTCCTCGGTATAGTGTTCAAAATTCCGGTATGCGCCAAGTCAATCAATGGGGATTCGGTGCAGGGATGTGCGGCGGTGATGAAGCCGCAGGGCACTTGGAAGTGCAAGCGACTCGGGAATTTATGTAAACAGGACGACAGGACTAAAAATCTGGACAGGATCACAAGATTAACAAGATAAAATACTGACCATCCTGTTATCCCGTCAGAAAATAGAAAGAAATGCCGAAACGCAAGGATATCCATAAGATACTCATCATCGGGTCCGGGCCGATTGTGATCGGCCAGGCCTGTGAGTTCGATTATTCCGGCGCCCAGGCGTGCAAGGTCCTCAAGAACGCCGGCTATAAGGTCGTTCTCGTCAACAGCAACCCCGCCACGATCATGACCGATCCCGAGCTGGCCGACCGGACCTACATCGAGCCGATTACGCCGGAGGTGGTCGAGAAGATCATCGCCAAAGAAAAGCCCGACAGCCTGCTGCCCACCTTGGGGGGCCAGACGGGTCTGAATACCGCCGTGGCGCTGGCCGAGAGCGGCGTGCTGAAAAAACACAAGGTCCGGATGCTCGGGGCCAAGCTCCCATCGATTAGACGGGCCGAGGAGCGAGACCTCTTCAAGCGGACGATGGCCCGGTGCGGGTTGGAGGTCCCCAAGAGCGGATACGCCCGGACCTGGGAGCAGGCGAAAAAGATCATCGAGCACGTGGGGTATCCGGCGATTATCCGGCCGTCCTATACCCTGGGCGGAACGGGCGGCAACGTCGCCTATAACGCCGAGGAATACGCCGAGTACATCCATTGGGGGCTGAGCCTGAGTCCCAAGAGCCAGGTGCTCGTCGAGGAATCCGTCGTCGGCTGGAAAGAATACGAGCTGGAGGTGATGCGGGACAAGAAGGACAACGTCGTGATCGTCTGCTCCATCGAGAATCTCGATCCGATGGGGATTCATACCGGCGACAGCATCACGGTCGCCCCGGCCCAGACGCTCACGGATAAAGAGTACCAGATCATGCGGGACGCCTCGCTGAAGATTATCCGGGCCATCGGCGTGGAGACCGGCGGCTCGAATATCCAGTTCGCCGTCAATCCCGAAAACGGCAAGCTCTACGTCATCGAGATGAATCCGAGGGTCTCGCGAAGCTCGGCGCTGGCCTCGAAGGCGACGGGCTTTCCCATCGCCAAGATAGCTTCGCTGCTGGCCGTCGGGTACACGCTCGACGAGATCCCCAACGACATAACCAAAAAGACGCCGGCCTGCTTCGAGCCGACCATCGATTATTGCGTGACCAAGTGGCCTCGGTTCACCTTCGAGAAATTCCCGAAGACCGATCCGACGCTGACCATCCAGATGAAATCGGTCGGCGAAGCGATGGCGATCGGCCGGACGTTCAAGGAATCGCTGCAAAAAGCCATCCGGTCGCTTGAGATCGACCGCTATTCGCTCGACAGCCGGTATATCAAAAAAGACCTCTCGACAAACGAGCTCAAAAGCAAGCTGCGGACCAACTGCTGGGATAAGCTTTGGTACGTCGCCGAAGCGCTGCGAAGAGACTTCTCTGTCGAAGACGTCTTCGCGTTAACCCAAATCGACCCCTGGTTCCTCAATAACATCAAGGACATCGTCGCGCTCGAGGCCAAGATCAAGAACACCCGCACGATAAAGCATAAACGTTCGCGGTCCAACCTTTGCTCCCTGCCGGCCGGTCTGTTGAGGCAGGCCAAGGAGTACGGTTTCAGCGATAAGTATCTGGCCTCGCTGCTCGACATCGAAGAGCTGGATGTGCGCCGGCGCCGGCAGGTCACCCACATCGACGCCGTCTATAAAACCGTCGATACCTGCGGCGCCGAATTCGAAGCAACGACGCCGTATCTCTATTCGACCTTCGAGTCCGAGTGCGAGGCGAACCCGACCGACCGGAAGAAAGTCATCATCCTCGGCGGCGGCCCGAACCGGATCGGCCAGGGCATCGAATTCGACTATTGCTGCGTCCACGCCGCATTCGCCCTGCGCGAGATCGGCATCGAATCGATCATGGTCAACTGCAATCCGGAAACGGTGAGCACCGACTACGACACCTCGGACCGCCTCTACTTCGAGCCGCTCACGTTCGAGGACGTCATGTCCATCGTGGAAAAGGAAAAGCCGGACGGCGTCATCGTCCAGTTCGGCGGCCAAACGCCGCTGAAATTAGCCGTGCCCCTGGAAAAAGCCGGGGTGAAGATCATCGGCACCTCGCCCGACAGCATCGACCGCGCCGAAGACCGCAAGCGTTTCAACCGCCTGGTCGAGAAGCTCAACCTCCGCCAGCCCTATAGCGGCACCGCCACAACCTATGCCCAGACGCTCCGGATCGCCAACAAGCTCGGCTATCCGCTGCTCATCCGACCCTCCTTCGTCCTGGGCGGCCGGGCCATGCAGGTCGTGTACGACCAGAAGGGATTGAAAGCGTGCGTCGAGGAAGCCATCGAAGTCTCGGGCAAGCACCCGATCCTCATCGACAAGTTTCTCGACGACGCCACGGAACTCGACGTCGATGCCATCTGCGACGGCAAGCAGGTCGTCATCGGCGGGATCATGGAGCACATCGAGGAAGCGGGCGTCCATTCCGGCGACAGCGCATGCTCGCTGCCCCCGATCTCGATCAGCAAAAAGGTCCTGGCCGAGATCCAGAAACAAGCCAAACAACTCGCCCTCGAACTCAAAGTCAAGGGCCTGATCAATATCCAGTTCGCCGTCAAGGACGAGCAGGTCTATATCCTCGAAGTCAACCCCAGGGCGTCCCGAACGATCCCGTTCGTCAGCAAGACGATCGGCGTCCCCCTGGCCAAACTCGCCGCCAAAGTCATGACCGGCAAAACGCTGGAAGAACTCGGCTTTACGAAAGAAGTCCAGCATGGCCACTTCTCCGTCAAGGAAGCCGTCTTCCCGTTCCTGAAATTCCCCGGCATCGACACGATTCTCGGTCCCGAAATGCTCTCGACCGGCGAGGTCATGGGCATCTCGGACGATTTCGGCATGGCGTTCGCCAAGTCGCAGATCGCCGCGGGCAATACATTGCCGACCGAAGGCACCGTGCTCATTAGCGTCCGGGACAGCGACAAGCCCCGGGCGGTCGAAGTCGGCCGGAAGCTCTTTGAAATGGGCTTCAAAATCGTCGCGACCAAGGGCACGTGCATCGAGCTGATTAATCACAACATCCCGTCGGAATTCGCATTAAAAATGACCGAAGGCCGGCCGAACATCGTGGACTCCGTGATTAACGATGAGTTCGATCTGATTATCAATACCACGTTCGGCAAACAGTCGATTATGAACTCATTCATGATCCGAAGGACCGCCCTCGACAAGCAAGTGCCCTACGTCACAACGATCCGTGGCGCGCTGGCTGTGGCGAAGGCCATCGAGGCGATGAAACAAAGAAAACTCGACGTAAAGCCAATCCAATTGTATTACAAATAAAGAAAATCCGAAGCACGAAACCCTAAATCCTAAACAATATCGAATGTTCTAAACTTGTCCTGAGCGAAGTCGAATGGATCAAAATGTTCAAAACGGTTCTCGCTCCGGCGATTCAGAAGGCCAGACGTTTCGGTCATTGAGACATTTGAAATTTGAATTTGTTTAGAATTTAGAAATTAGGATTTCGGATTTGAAACATGAAGGAATTTATCGTGAAGGCGATTCTATTACTTGAGGACGGCAGGGTATTTAACGGCAAAGCGTTCGGCGCCGTGGGCCAGACGTGCGGCGAAGTCGTGTTCAATACGAGCATGACCGGCTACCAGGCAATCCTCACCGACCCGTCCTACACCGAGCAGATCATTACGATGACCTATCCCCTGATCGGCAACTACGGCACGAACGACCTGGACTGGGAATCGAGAAAGATCTTCGCCGCCGGGTTCATCGTCAAGGAAAACTGCGAATACCCCAGCAACTTCAGAAACCAGGCCTCCCTGGACGAATATTTGAAAGCCAACAACATCGTCGGCCTCCAGGGCATCGACACCCGCGCCCTCGTCAAGCACATCCGCACCGAAGGCGCCATGCGAGGCGTCCTCTCGTCCATCGAGCCCAGCATCACGAACCTTAAGAAAGCCCTGGCCGACTACCCGGGTCTGGTCGGACGTGACATCGTCAAAGGCGTCACCTGCAAAAAATATTACCGCTGGGACAAAGGCGTCGTCGATGTCCTCAAGGACCACGAAGAAAAGCCGAAGAAAAAGTTCAAAGTCGTCGCCTTCGATTTCGGCATCAAACAAAACATCCTCCGCCTGCTCCGCTCGCACGGTTGCGACGTCCACGTCGTCCCGGCTACAACCAAAGCCCGATCGGTTATGGCGCGCAAGCCGGACGGTGTCTTTTTAAGCAACGGACCGGGCGACCCCGCTCCCGTCGAATACGCCGTTGAAAACGTCCAAAAGCTACTCGGCAAGGTCCCGATCTTCGGCATTTGCCTGGGCCACCAGATTCTCGCCCAGGCCCTCGGCGCCAAGACCTACAAGCTCAAGTTCGGCCATCGCGGCGCCAACCATCCCGTCAAGAATCTCAAAACGGGCCAGATCGAAATCACCAGCCAAAACCACGGCTTCTGCGTCGATATGGACTCCCTGAAAGACAAGGACGTCGAGTTGACTCATTTAAACCTCAACGACAACACCAACGAAGGCATCTTTTGCAAGAGCAAAAAGGCCTTCTCCGTCCAATACCACCCCGAAGCCTCCCCCGGCCCCCACGATTCGAGCTACCTCTTCGACGATTTCATCAAGCTGATGAAGAAGAAGTAGATCGTGTTTCGTATGTTGTATGTCGTATTTCGTACTGTCATTCCTGCGAAAGCAGGAATCCATATGTTGTTGGCTCTACAGTACAGGATTGCGTATCGCGTATCGCGTATCGCGTATTGTCATTCCTTCGGCAGGCTCAGGACGGCGTCTGAGGCACAGCCGAAGAATCTCAATTCACACGCAAAGTCAAAATTCTTCACTTTGCTACGCTTCGTTCAATAAGAGCCGGTAGGGTGTGCATCGCACACCATCCTTCTGAAATTCGTCCGTCGGAAAAAAAAACGGTGTGCCGTGCACACCCTACCAATCTCAAAAAAGTCATTGCGAGACCGCCAAAGAGCCTGCCCTGAGCGCAGTCGAATGGGCGGCAATCTTCCATCTCGATTGACAAGTTAGCATATGTGACAGTATTGTCATTTAACAAAATGTTAAGAATTACGGCATGACCCCTTTAACTCCCTTTTACACTTCTAGTCCAATTATAGTTCGGAAATTTTCGGAGCAAGAATTTTGCGTGTTCATCGGTTGGCGAGGCAGCACACTGCATCTTATAAAAGCCATTTTCTCTTTCGTCAACAGTTGAGCGGGACCATAGGCTCAATTGACTGTGTGATGGGGTACGACCAATCTCTTTAGAGGCTTTTTCAATTTCATCATCTCTTAATTTAGCGCAGTGAGGGACATATTGTATTTTTTGATGCTTGCGTAAATATTGATAGAGTTCTTTTGCCACAATTCTTACTTCATTGTATGTCGCAACTGGATCTATATCACTGCTCATTGTTTGCCCCAGAACAAATATTCATACAGTCTGTATAAGAAATCCCGTACTCTTCTTATATTCTTTTATAACATCATAGGAGTTATTAGGGACAGTCACCTATTTCTGCTCACTTTAATAGGTGGCTGTCCCTATTTTTCCCTATTAGGCATCAGAGTCCTGACCGGCAAAAATCACTCATAGAATGACCTTTGCCGGTGAGGATTCGAACCTCACAAATACTCTCCCGAAGGAGTGTGTTTTCCCTTACACCATCGGCCAAAAGACTTTATAACACCAAGTACGGTATTATGTCAACAAATGGAAACATTGAATCTTGCAATGTTTATATGTAGTCTGTATAAAACGGGAAAGAAAAACTGTATCCGACTATATAAGAAGTCACGTACTCTTCTACCATTCTATTATAATATCATTAAGCCTATCAACCGGAAAACCGGTTAGTTAGAGCACCTAACAAAATGACTCTGCATTCAAGCGGCTTTTTTTGTGTCTGGACGGTGTCAGGCTGCATCGACCATCCTCAGATGGCCTGCTTCGCCTTCGGTGCCAGACGCGAAAATGCTCGCTTTCGGTGCGACGATTCATTTCGTTAGGCACTCTTAGAAATCCGTTGAGCTGCTCTATCGCGGGTGTCGAATCAAGGTGTTTTTGCCACGGATTCCATCTCGTTAAGAACTCATGGAAAACAATCTGTATTTTACCTGATTTATTAGCTGGAAGCAAAGAATAATTTAGAATTTAGAATTTAGAATTAAGAAAACAGGAGGCAGGACTCAGACAACAGACTCAAGACCTCAGACCGAAGACCAAAAATCTGCGTCATCAGCGTAATCCGCGGTTACATTCAGGAAAGTTCAGGCCGGGGATCGCCGGTCAGGTTGAGTGATTCGTGACGCGGTGGATTGACTCCCTAACGAACCCTCTGCGGGACATCACATGATATGGCGAAATCCCAACCCATTTCAATCGCTAACCAATGCGGAAGAAGCATGATGGACCGAGAGAAATCCAGGCCTGCGTTTTCGATATGATCCCTTATTGCCGCTGAAAACGGACTTGCCGTTGTCGCAATAGACGCGAGCACGACTGGAGCGTTTTCCGTTGATTTCGGATCCTTTGCCGCGCAGCAGAAGTGGGGATGCGAACTGACAAAATGCGTGCGGCACACAACGGGTCTGGCGGGATAGGCGATGCATGTGTCATTGACCATCAGAGGGCAGCAATGGTCGTAATTGGAAAGATCTGTCTGCTCGTCGATGTTGGCCGACGGATATCTGCCCGGCCTGGAATTGTCCCATTCATGCCATTGCTGCGTTCGCGTCCGAAGGTCGTTTATCTGCTCTACGGACAATTCCCGCTTGACATATTGCGCCAGGGTGTGGGCCTCTGCAATGTTCATAGGGATATGAAACCGGCAACAGTGACAACAGCCCAATGTGCAGGCTGGAATGACGCCCTCTTCGCGACGCAGCCGATCCAGTCCGCATGCAATCGCTTCGTCCACTGAAGAATACACGCCGTTGACGAAGTTTTCCCGGGGCGTCAATGAGATGTCGGCTCCTAATTCCTCAGGGCCCTTACTGAAATGGCCATTCTCAATCAAGTTCTTCATGCTCCTAAATCATATCTCCAGTTCATGGCCTGCCCGGCCATAGTCGTCCTCGTGACGGATCTGGTCTTCGGTCGTCCACTCGCCAAAGCAGACCACCAGCATTCGAAACTCCGTCTCGTCCGCCCAGAATCTGTGTTTTTGGCCCGGCTCGATCATGAACTCATCATGTTCCGCCGGGCGATGGATGTGTCCCTCTTGTCAATGGGCGCGTTAAAACCAGCCACCAATGTGCGGGTCAAAACCGGCCATTAACTCCTTTCCTTATATACTGAATTTCCT
>Ga0180431_10009892_pt1 | contig 10690 bp, 4 predicted proteins | sample SS_ome_11_FD_132459 | JGI IMG/M metagenome (GOLD analysis project Ga0180431, IMG submission 132459) | Hypersaline lake sediment archaeal communities from the Salton Sea, California, USA - SS_1_MS_1 metaG | ecosystem: Environmental > Aquatic > Non-marine Saline and Alkaline > Hypersaline >...
ATGTCGACCGCCTCCCCGCCGCCCACCGCAACGGGGCCCTCGAACGTACCCGAGAGCACAGGTCCCGCCCACGCGCCAGGCTGGGGCTCGATCTCGGGCGCGACGGTAAAGGGCAACCCCTTGGGCTGCGCCTCGCCGCCGGCATAGTAGGCCAGCGCAAAGTTGTCGGCCTGCTCGAAATGGAGGATGGGATGCTGCCGGCCATCGGTGCGCCCGGGCACCACCTCTCGGGCGTGCAGCGCCAGGTCGGCCACGCGCACGGTGCCGTCCTCCTTCGCCACGCCCGCGCCGCACAGCGCCTCGATCAGCGCCAACGTGAACGCGCTGTACGGCCTCCCGGCGAACGAGAGCTCGTCCTCCTGCGAGGAGGCGATGAGCACCCGGCCGCTGCCCTCGGCCAGCAGACTGTGGGCCTCGGGTGGCAGAGGGGATTTCGCCATCTGGAGTCCCGGCGCTTTCGCCTCGCCCACCCCGCCAGCGTGGCAACAGTCGAGCAGCAGCAGGAGTTTCTGCGCCGGAATGGCGCGCAAGCGATCGGCGAACTCGGCACCGCTGACGGCGGTCTGGTAGAGCAGTTCCAGGTCGTAGCCATAGGGCATCAGGTAGTAGAACTCGCCGGTCGGGGCGGCCACCCGGTAGCCGTGGCCGGAATAGTAGACGACAACGGTGGACCCTGAACCGGCGGACTGCGCAAGCGCGTCGAGTGCGGACAGGATCCGCTCGCGCGTGGCATTCTCGCCGGTCAGCAGGTGGACCTGGTCGACCGGATAGGCGCACCGCGCGGGGTCCCTGAGGATACCCGCCAAACCGGTGGCATCATCCACGGTGTTGGGCAGGTCGGCACCGACACCGACGACGAGTGCGTGTCCCTGGTCAAAGACAGCCATGCTCGTTTCCTCCTATGTCCTGTGCACATCCGACAGGTTGCTCGAACCTGTCGGGTCAGAACATCCCATCCTGCCCTACCAAGATGACGATTGGAAAGCTGGCCGTGTTGTCCAATTCGTCGGATTCCGTGACATCCCCAAAGGGATCCAGAATCACGCCGATGTAATAGTCCCCTGCCGGCCAATCCTCTGGGATCTCCTCCGCCGCCAGGGAGACCTCAACCTGCTCGCCTGCTGCAACGCCAGAGACGTATTCCCTGCCCCCGACCAACAGCCGATCCGCACGCTCAATCACAGGGTCGGGCGAAATGACGATATCCACGAAAAAGCCATCCGCATCCTCGTCGCCCTCGTTGGTGACCACCAAGCGCGTCAGTGTGTTGATGGCCTCACCGGGCTCGGCGCTTTTCGGGCCGTCGAAACTGTAGACGGCCAGGTCAGGGAAGGCAACGATCTCGGGGACCAAATAGAAGGAAGAGAGGAACGACCACGCCCCAACGTTCCCGCCACCGTCCAGCGCCCGGGCCCGCCACTCGTAGCGATCGCCACACCCGCCGCTGACGACAGTCTGAGATTGACTGCCTTCGAGCTGCAGGGTCGAGGTGGTGGGCACAGGTGGATAGCTAGGATACCTGACCAGTTCCACCTGGTAGGATGCGACGCCACAGGGATCGCTGACCGGACGCCAGTTCAGGGTCACGGAGACCGGCTCTCCCTCCGGACAGGAGATTTCCTGTCCATCCTTCGGCTGCAATAGCGTGGTGGCCGGCGGCGCCGTCGTGTCGAGCAACGCGAAGACACGATCCTCCGACCACGCCCCAAAGTTCCCTGCGCGATCGACCGCCCGCACCTGCCAGCGGTACGATTCGCAGCAGGGAAGCGAGGCGCTCAGGGAGGGCGCGCCAGAGTACCGCACGGGATAGACGGTCGGATTTCGCTCGGTGGCCTCCAGGTACACCTGGTAGCTCTGGATACCGGATGGGTCCGTGGCAACGCCCCACTGCAGTTGGACCCAGTGTACCTCCTCACCGGCCAGGCAGGGGATCTGGGTCCCCGGCCGCGGGGCCACGAGCGGAGGAGCGCCCGGACCCACGATGTCGGGGGTCGGGCTGGGCGTGGGGGTGTCCGTCGGCGTAGACGTCGTGGTCGGTGTGGGAGTGGGAGTATGCGTCGGCGTCGGTGTGTGCGTTGGCGTGGGCGTAAAGGTGGGCGTAGGGGTGAAGGTCTCGGTGGGGGTCGAAGTGAGGGTTGGCGTGAGCGTTGGCGTAGGCGGGGGAGCGAGGCCGTCCTTGACGATCCCCCGCACAACCACCGCGAGCACCACCCCGGATACCGCAACAAGCAGGGTGCCAAGCAGCGCACCGGGCACCTTGGATGCAGCCGCCGCGCCAGGGACCGTCCGGCCACCCGTCGTGGTCCTGGGGGTGGGTTCCGTGGGTTCCCGCGGCGGCGCGGCCGGGCCCACGATCAGGTTCAGGTTGTGCCGGGTCACCGCCGCCCCGGCGCGGTCTCCCAGCGCCTCGCGCAGCCGCAGCGCCCGGACCAGCGAGGAGCGGGCCGCGGCTTTCTCCCCCAGGCCCAACGCCCGGGTGCCGAGCTGGTGCAGCGCCCAGGCCTGGGCCTGCTCGTTCCCCAGCTCCTCCGCCGCCCGCAGCGCCCATTGCAGCACCTGCCCCCAGGCGGCCCAACGCCCGCCCAGCGCCAGCGCACCCTCCACCGCCCATCCAAGGCGCAGCACGTCGCTCCAGCGCCCCTCCCCGGCCGCCCAACCCGTCACCTCCCGGATGGCATCGGCCTCCTCCAGTAGCTGCTCCGGCTTCGATCGGCGCGCCTCTGCCCAGGCCGTGTAGTGTGTCAGCGCCCGCTCCGCCCACGGCGACAGGTCAACTACCTGCCCCACGTCCCGCCCCAGCGCGCCGGCCAGCGAGTAGCGGGGGCTGTGGGCCTGGACCAGACCGCGCTGCAGCAGCGCTTCCAGGACAGGCGTGACGTCGGGGAGCGGCGCAAGCGCGGACACGTGGTCGGCCGGGATGGGCACGCCGTTCATCGAAGCCAACGCCGCCAGGATCCGCCGCTCCGCGTCGCCCAGTGCGGCCCACATCTGCTCGGCCAGCGCCTTGTCCGGGGCGGGCGACCGCACCCGGGCCGCCACCTCCGAAAGCGCCAGCCCCTCCTCCCGCACCAGTCCCGCCGCCTGCAGGAGGCGCAGCGGGTGGCTCTCCAGGCCGGCGCACAGCTCCTGCGCGGCGTCCCTCTCCTCCGGCGCCAGCGTCCGCCCCAGCTCTCGTTCGATCAGCGCCAGCGCATCCTGCAGCGGCAGCCCGCGCAGCGCCACGGCCCGCCCCTCCCCGTACAGGTGGCGCTCCGACGAGGCCACGAGGAAGGTGCAGCCCGGCGCGGTGTCCATCAGTGCCTGGAGCTCGTCCCACGAATACTCTGCGTCGTCCACAATCACCAGCGCCCGCTTGTCCTGCAGCGCGTGGCGGAGTTCGGACTCGGTGGGCCTGAAAGGCACGTCGCTCTCGTAGAAGGCGCTGAAAAGCTCCTGCAGCAGGTCGGCCAGCGGCTGGCGGCGGGTCAAGAGGTACACCACGCCGTCTGGGAAGAAGGACTCTGGGAGGTAATGGGCCAGGTGCCGCAGGAGGACCGTCTTGCCGATGCCCGGCTCCCCATAGAGCTCCACCGGCAGCGCGGATCGCAACGCAGCGCTGGCGGTCTCGATCTCGGAGCCCCGATCCAGCAGGCCGGGGAAGGGGCGCGGACGCAGGAGGACGGGGGATGGGCGTGGACGCGGGCGGATCTGCTGGGCCGGCGAGGCCAGATTCACCACGCCGCCATGGACGGAGCCGATCTGGACGTTATAGTTCCCCACGGCCACCTGGCCGCTGATCTCTCCCTGGATCCGCGCCTCTACGTTTCCAGGAGGGAAGGGTTGAGCCATGGCCGCCTCCTCTTCAGGACCAGCTCATCGATCGAGCTGCACCTGTGCCCCCGCGGCCGGTTGCCGACGGGCACGCGTGGGCGGATCACGCGCAAACCCGGGAGCGTCAGCAACTGCTGCAATTGGAGAACGTCGCGGCCGTCTCTATGGTTGAAAAAAGGGTCGCTTCCTGGCCGGATCCGATTGGGCACGGCCATAGCGCCCCTCCTGATACCCGCCCTGGTGCTTTTACTATGCTCATTCTATCACAGTTTCGAGCTGGCTGTCAACCCCTGCTTTCAGGTGCCAGGCACTTTCTGAAGTGCCTGGCACCTCAGCACCTCATTCGACGTAGCGATTGGTGATCGGCAGGCGACGGTCCTTGCCAAAGGCGCGGAGGGTGATGCGCACGCCCGGCGGGGCCTGGCGGCGCTTGTACTCGTTGCGATCGATCATGCGGATAACCCGACGCACCAGCGACGCGTCGAAACCCAGCGCCACGATCTCGGTCAGGCCGGCGTCCTCCTCGACGTAGGCATGGAGGATGGCGTCAAGCACCTCGTAGGGCGGCAGGCTGTCGGTGTCCTTCTGATCAGGGCGTAACTCGGCCGAGGGAGGCCGGGTCAGCACCCGCTCGGGGATCACGGGGGTGGTGGCCTGCGCGTTGCGCCAGTACGCCAGCTCGTACGCCAGCGTCTTGAGCACGTCCTTGATCACGGCAAAGCCGCCGGCCATGTCGCCGTACAGCGTGGCATAGCCGACGCTCATCTCGCTCTTGTTGCCGGTGGTCAACACGAGCCAGCCGAACTTGTTGGAGAGGGCCATCAGCAGGTTGCCCCGGATGCGCGCCTGCAGGTTCTCCTCGGTGACGTCCGGCTCCTGCCCGGCAAAGGGTTCGGCCAGCGTATCCAGATGGGCGCGGAAGGCCTGTTCAATGGGGATGACGAGGAAATGGATGCCCAGGTTATCGGCCAGGCGCGCGGCGTCGGTCTCGCTGAAATCGGCCGAATAGCGGGAGGGCATGGCGACGCCGCTCACGTTCTCCGGGCCCAGCGCGTCGGCGGCGACGCAGGCGACGAGCGAGGAATCGACGCCGCCGGAGAGGCCGATGACCACCTTCTGGAAACCGTTCTTGCGCACGTAATCCCGCGTGCCCAGCACCAGCGCGCGGTAGATCTCCTCAACACGGGGCAGCGGATCGGAGACGCGCGGATCGGGCAGGCCTGGACGGGGCCCCCGCTCCCCGGAGGGCGAGAGAACGCACCGGCTCACACCCGCGACCTGGCCCTTGCGCCAGCGCGGGTCGTGCAAGCGCTGGCGGAACACGCTCCCAACGTCCACGTCGGCGACGACGAAATCCTCCTCGAACTGGGCGCCACGGGCCAGCACGTCGCCCCGCCCATCAAAGATAACGCTGCCGCCGTCAAAGACGAGCTCGTCCTGCCCACCGACCAGATTGCAGAAGGCGACGACGGCCACGTTGTCGGCGGCGCGGGTGGCCAGCATGCGCTCCCGGGCAGCCCCCTTGCCGGCATGGTAGGGGGAGGCGGAGATGTTGAGCAAGAGATGCGCACCGCCCGCCGCCTGCACCTGCGGCGGCCCTCCGGGATACCAGATGTCCTCGCAGACGCTCACACCAACAATCACGTCACCGAGGACAAAGACGGGATTTTCATCGCCCGCCCGGAAGGTGCGATCCTCGTCAAAGACAGAGTAGGTGGGCAGATAGTGCTTGCGGTAGATGCCGGCCAGCGCGCCATCGTGGAGTACGGCTGCCGCGTTGTACACGTCCTCGTCCATGTCGGCAAAGCCGACGACGGCGGTCAACCCCCGGGTGGCAGCGGCGATCTCCTCGACCGCGGCCCGGTTGGCCGCGACGAAGGACGGCTTGAGCAACAGGTCCTCCGGCGGATAGCCGGTGACGGCCAGCTCCGGGAAGGCGACCAGGTCAGCGCCCGCCTCCCGCGCACGCTCCAAGTGGGCGACGATCTTTTGCACGTTGCCCGTCAGATCGCCCACGGTGGTGTTGATCTGCGCCAGTGCGATGCGAAGATGAGCCATACCATCCCCCCAATGCTCGTAACATCCGTCATTCCGAACGCAGCGCTCGCCGCAGCGTCATTCCGAGCGCAGCGCAGCGGAGTCGAGGAATCTCCCGCGCTCACAACCACGAGATTTCTCGACTCGCTTCGCTCCCTCGAAATGACGGGGACCAGCAAATGGCGAATCTAGGTCAGTTCCGCCAGCCCGCGTATCTCGATCTTGCGGTAGACGGCAGCCGGGGGCCGTTCCTCGCCATCGACTGCCAACAGCGCCGAGACAGGAATACCGAACTGCCGCCCGTTCTCCTCCAGGTAGGGCCGGATCAGCGCCCAGTCGGCCCCCGAAAGCGGCGCAAAACAACCACCGTTGAGCTGATCCTCCCCCACCCTGCCGTGGGGATCGCGCAGGTAGATGGCCCCGCCCGAGGCCAGCGAGAAGAGATTAGCGCCGGGGTACGGCGTCTCCAGTTCGACCAGCCGGCCGTGCTCGTCGAACGTGACGCCGTTGAGAATGACGAACCCTCCCCCATCCAGCGGATCGCCCGCCATGAACGACTCGGCCAGATAGTCCAGGCAGGTGCCGTTGATGACCGCGCGGGGTCGCCCGACGGCGTTGATCAGCGGGCGGCCGGCCGCGCTCCCCAGCACGTATATTGTACCACCCTTGGCACCGTAGAGAAAGGTCTGGCCCACATCACCGTGGATGAAGAGCCGGCCATCCTTCAGGATCTGCCCGACCTGATCCTGAGCATTGCCGTGGAGGTGGATCTCGGCGCCATCGAGACCCGACGCGGCATAGTCGCCTACGTCGCCGTAGAGCTCGACGCGCACACCCTGAGTCCCCGCCCCCAGGCCGCAGGCAGCAAAGCGCCCCCCGCGCCAGTTGTAACCAATCAGGTGTTGCCAGCCCAGCTCGTAGGCCGCGACGAGCAGCCGGGCGGCGCTCTCGTCCCCCTCAGGGGGAAAACCCAGCGTGTCGATGAGCAGGGAGCGTGCGTCGCCATCAGGCGGGCGGAGGGCGCGGCGGGTATCCCAGGTGATACGGCGTATATGTGGTAGATGAGTAGATGAGTCAATGCCGGGGACACGGTCGAATAGGTCGACCAGATTGGCATCCCACAGTGTGAGCAGGGAGGCACGGCGCTTGTCGCCGGGGTCATAGTGCCGGTCGCGCAACATCGTCAGCACCTGGCGGGCAAACTCCCACTCCTGCCCACCCTCCCGGCCAAAGTCCACCAACCCCTCGGCAAAGACGGCTACCCGATCGTACGTCCAGAAAGCCAGATCGTGAGCCGCCCAGCGGAACATCGGGGGCGCACCGCCGTCGTCAAAGGCGCGATAGCATTGGGCCTGGAGCACCCGGCGGAACGGATCGCCCGCACCGGCGCGCCCGGATGCACCGCACAGCAGCGTCCGGTCCACGTGTCGCTGCCCTGCCGGTACCCCCACCTCTTTCCCAAATTTGTCCGCAGTCTCCAATCTCCAATCTCCACTCTCTGGTCTGCCACGCGCCGTGAAGACGAACGCCCCCCCATCGGTGTGGCTGCCGCCGCGGGCGACCCAGTACCGGTCGGCCAAGGGCAAGAAGCGGGCGTCCTCGGCCGCGAGCGAGCGCAGCGCGGCGTTGATCGCCTGCCGCTCTGAGGCCACCAGCCCGAGCTGCACGTCGCCATTCTCCTGGAGAGCAAAAATCTGCGGACGGAGCATGCTCGTGTCGGTGATGCCCAGCAGTTGGCACTCGCCTGCGTCGGGCCGGGAGCGAGCGACGATAAAGAACCAGGGACCATCGGGGGAGGCGTGCACGTGCGTGGCCTGAACGGCGCGGTACAGGGCCTGCTTCTCCGGTGGCAGCACGGAGAAGTCGCGCTCGGTGGTGGGCGCCAGCGCCTCCAGCGTCACCTCCAGCGGGTAGCCATAGACCCGGTCCAGGAGGTCAAACAGCAACACAGAGACCTCGGTATCGGTCAGGAACAGCGGGGCGATGTTCCGCTGCTGCAGGTACTCGCTGACGGCGTGATAGTTGGCAAAGTCGCCGTTGTGCACCAGCGCCTCGTTGAGGCCGATGAAGGGATGGGCGCCGCCCGGATGCCACACCCGGCCCTTGGTGGGATAGCGCTGGTGAGCGATCCAGACGCGGGCGGTCAGATCCTCCAACCGGTAGTACTGGACCACCTGCTCGGCGTAGCCGACGATCTTGAGCACGAGCAGGTCGCGCCCGTGGCACAGGACAAAGGCCCGCTGCCCACCCGGCCCGTCCCGAGCGCAGCCGAGCGAGCCAGCGTAATACACCTGGTTCAACCGGAACGAGTTTTGATAGACGAACTCATCCTCGACGGCGCGGGGGGACAGCGCCTGCAGGCCGTGGGTCCCGGCGAAGCGATCCAGGTCATCCGGCTTGACGCGGGCAAAGTAGCGCCACACGTCGGGCGGGTGCAGCTCAAGCCCCGGCACCTCCCGCCAATCGTCCAGCATCGGCACGCGGTAGCCCTCGATCAGGTCAAGCGGCGCCAGCGCGTCGCGCTCGACCTCCGGCCGCGCCTGCGGGTCGAGGTAGGCGATCTGGATGAGGTAGGCGTCGCGCAGGGTCTCTGGCGAGACCCCCATCTGGGCCGGGTCCAGGCCGGCCATGGCGATCCCCCCACCCTTGCCGTTGCCCCGGTTGTGCATCTGCGCCGCCGCCTCGACGACGTGCCGTCCGGCGACGGGGACGTTGCAGGCCAGTCCCAGCACGCCGCAACCACCCTCGGCGGCGGCGGGCGAGCGGGCAGCAAGGCCAGCGCGATCCACCAAATGGCGCCGCGAATTCAGTACCTGTTCAGCGAGGATTCCTCTGTTCATTGGTCGTTTGTCTCCCACGGATGATTCGCCATAAATGAGAGGTAGTGATACCGGGCGCGTGTTGCGTGTTCCGTGTTCCGTGTTCCGTGCTTCTTGAGCACCCACGGACCACGCACCACGCAGCACGTCCCACGCCACCCCGTTCAGTGCTCCAGATATACCAGCACGTCCGCCCGCCCCCTCAACTCCCCCACCGACTCCATGCCCAACGCCCGCAGAATGCCCGCCAACTGCGCCAGCCAGGACGCGTACAGGTTCACGATGCGCTTCCAGGCCTGGAGCGCGTCGACCTGCTTGGAAAGCTCCGGGTCGGTGGTCGTGATGCCAAAGGGGCAGCCGTCCCCCTTCTCGCAACTGCCCAGGCGGGTGCACCCCAGAGCGACGAGCTCGGCCGTCCCGATCGCGCAGCCATCGGCACCCAGCGCGATGGCCTTCGCCACGTCGTAGGCGGTGCGAATGCCGCCCGAAGCAATCAGCACCACCTCGTCGCGCACCCCCTCTTCCTCCAGGAAGCGATGCACCTTGGGGATGGCGTATTCCAGCGGGCTGGCGATGTTCTTTTTGGCGATCTCGGGCGCAGCGCCGGTGCCGCCGTAGGCCCCGTCCAACTGGATGATGTGCGCGCCGGCGTGATAGCTGCCGACGGCGACCATGTCCACGTCGGTCGGCGTCGAGACCTTGACCGAGACCAGGGCCTGCGGGTTGACCGTCTTGACCCAGTCGACGTGCTTTTTGTGGTCCTCGACCGAGTAGACGCTGTGGAAGGGGAAGGGCGAGAACAGGCTGGTGCCCTCGACAGCCTCGCGCAGATCGGCGACGGTCTCTGTGTTCTTGTTCCCCAGGAGGTGCCCGCCCAGCCCGGGCTTGGCCCCCTGGGCGTACTTGAACTCGATCAGCCGCGCTCGCTGGATCGTCTCCTCGCGCACACCAAACAGGCCGGTGGCGATCTGGGTGATGACATAGTCGGCATAGGGCACCAACTGCTCCGGGTAGCCCCCCTCGCCGGTCGAGGTAAAGGTATCGAGCGCCTGGGCCGCCATCGCGCGCGAGAGCATCACGGGCAGGCCGACCGACCCGTAGGACATGCCCGAGCCCCACCAGGGCAGCGGGATGGAGATGGCGGGCCGGCCGTCGTCCCGGCGGTTGAGCGCGAGCGCCATGTCAAAGCCAGCCGGGTCGGCGGGCCCGGCGGGGCCATCGTCGAGCTCGAAGGCAAAGACCAGTTGATCAAAGCCGCCGCCGGAATGGCCGACGCGGTACTCTATCGAGCCATCGGGCGGTTCGCCGGTGCGGGCCTGCTCGTGGCTGGCCAGGAGCAGCGCGGTCGTCCAGCGGAAATCCCCCTCGCTGTTGTGCTCCGGCTCGGGCAGGCGCTGGTAGGTGGAGGCGGGCACGATCCGGCCAAAGAGGTCCCTGAAGCCGGCCTCCTCGGCAGGGTGAAACATGGCGCGCCCGCTCTCGCCGCGCATGCGGCGGGCCTCGCGGATGCCCATCGCGCCCATCACCTCCAGCAATTGGTCGCGCCAGGCGGCCATGAGATTGACCACGCGCTGGGCGGCCCAATCGGGCTCCAGCTCCCCGGCCTCGACCGGGCAGCGGCCGCGGTCGGCCCACAGCGCGCAGCCCCAGGCGACAAGCAGGATCCAGTCGATGGCGACGGCGTCGGCACCGCACACCAGCGCCTTGGCGACGTGCTCGGCCGCGCCGATGCCACCGCTGACGATCAGCCCCACCCGATCGCGCATCCGCTCATCCACGAGGTGGGCGTGGACGCGACGGAGCGCGTCGGGCAGCGACAGGCCGCCCGCGTCGGCGATGTCGTCGGCGTAGAGGTGGACGACGCCCACCCCGGCGCGGACCAGTTCGGCCACCACCGGCCCCGCGTCCGCCCGCAGGGGGAAGCGCATCGAGATCACGGCCTCGGGCCAGCGGGCGCGGGCCTCGTGCCACAGGGCGGGGGTGTGGGCTTCCAGTTCCAGGAACCTGACCCTCCGTCCCGCTTC
>Ga0180431_10009893_pt1 | contig 10690 bp, 8 predicted proteins | sample SS_ome_11_FD_132459 | JGI IMG/M metagenome (GOLD analysis project Ga0180431, IMG submission 132459) | Hypersaline lake sediment archaeal communities from the Salton Sea, California, USA - SS_1_MS_1 metaG | ecosystem: Environmental > Aquatic > Non-marine Saline and Alkaline > Hypersaline >...
CACCAAGGGCACAGTACATCAGACGTTCTGTCGAGAGGAATATCTGATCATCGTTGAACCCCTTGTCTTTCAGGGACTTTATCACGAACTTCATCATGATGGGAGGACCGCAGACAAAGGCTGCCTGATTGTTGTTTGATATATCCATTGATTTGAGCGCATCGGTCACAAATCCTTCTCTTGCACCGTAGCAGAACTTACCATGGGTGTTTTTATCGACAGTCACCTGAAGATGATATTTATTCTTCCATTCCACTAACTCCCGTTGAAATAATATATCATCCGGGGAACGGTATCCCAGCAGGATAGACAGTTTTTTATAATCTCCCCTGTGGTTTTCTGCGTAATCAATAATTCCTTTGAGGGGAGCCACGCCGCAGCCACCACCTATGATCAGAAGGCTGTTTCCCTTCAGGTATCTCATGGGATATCCTTTACCATAGGGCCCGCGTATGAGGATCGTATCTCCCTGCTTAAGTTTTGAAAGCGCCGTGGTCACATTGCCTACTTCTCTTATGTTCAGCTGGATGAACTCTCTTGAATCAGAACAGATGCTTATCGGGCATTCTCCAACACCAGGGAGGCCCACCTGGACAAATTGACCAGGATCATGATTTATCTTCATATCTGCCTTGACGGTAAAACTGTCAGATGTCTCTCTATGGAACTCCAGAATCTTATACGGCTTTGGCACGTATGGATTTTCAACCGTTGTTTTCTGTTTTGCCATTCTTCATCTCATTCAGTATCCGTACAAAATCAATCCTTGTCGGGCAGCCTTCAATGCACCTGCCGCAGCCTACGCACATCTGTACACCATATTTTTCCTTGAAATATTGCAGCTGGTGGTAGATTCTATGTTTGAACCTGTCTTCTCTTTCTTTTCTGAAGATGTGGTCTCCTGCTACTCTTGTGAATTCCTGGAGCTGACAGGAGCTCCACTCTCTTTTTCGTTCTCCTTTGACTGGGTCCGCTGTCTTCACTTCATCATGGATCTCAAAACAATAACAGGTTGGGCAGAGTGTTGTGCAAGCGCCGCAGGAAAGACAGATGTCCGCACCCTTTTTCCAGTCCTGGTGATCATAGAATCTGGATATGTCTTTATTCTCCAGCCTGTGAACTCCGGGAATCGTTTTCTCATTCTGGGTTATGAGGCGCTGTGAATCCGTGAAAAATTCCTGGTATTTTTCTGTGAGTGATTTTCCTTTTTCTGAGCCTACTTCTACCAAGAAATGATCTTCTTTATCAAAAAACATGAGATCGAAGAAATCCACAAGGTCCAATGATCCACAGAAACAATAAGGTGAGGGAGCGGTATTGCAGTGATATCCCAGCAGGTAGGAGTTTTCCCGCGCTGCTTTGTAATAAGGGTCTCCCATATCTCTGATAAATACTATGTCTTGATTTTTTATCGCATTCAGGTCGCAGCGCCTTATGCCGAAGAACACGCGTTTTTTGGCCTCGTATGCCGGCACTGTTATCCTGGTACCTTCGAACTGAAAGAGTGTCTCTTCTTTCTTGAAAAAGTACTCTTTTACCGGAAAGTAGGAGTTCTTCGTAAGTTGGATCTCTTCTGCATGGTGTATTTTTGAGAATCTTACCAGGTCAGACTTAACTGGCGCAATGAGCTCAAAGCCCTTTTTCACCACATTCAGAAAATGGTTCAGCCTCTTTTTTTCTAAACGTAAAACCTGCATAGACGGATTTAAGGACGGTCGTTATTTAAAAATTATGATAACGAGCCAAAGAGAAACTTGACTGTGTCTGCAAGGCATAGGAAACATATATAAATTCTTTAATCAATATTTGAAGTCATGGCAAAGGGGAAAGAGGTCAAATTCTATCTTGGAATATTTATTATTGTAATTGCTGTAATAGAACTCGTCAAACTTGGCATACTTTCTAGGTATGCAGTTCAACTTACACAAATTTTTGCATTGTTGTCGGAATATATCTGCTAAGGGCCTCCTGTGGGAAAATCAAGAGCCTTCCACTTAACTCTGGAATCTGGAGAGGGGATGATAGGCAACTCATTCGAAGCACGCCGGATATTTAAGCACTTCGGGCTTTGGAGAAAGGATACTAGACATGGATGCAAGAAAAAACGAAAACCTGCGTATGGGCCGGTAATCTGCGAGGATTTTGATAACCTGTCTGCTTGCTGACACGCACAGGTAAACGACTGGTCTAGATACGAAGAACCAAACTTAATCCTTCGCAGGGAAAAGGCGCCGCAACAGCCAAGCGGAGTAATCTGCACTGAAAAAGGCTGCGAGGCCCTTTTCCCGTAACTCGGCTCAACGGAGTTATTTGATTTCTTGACAGTCTAACCCCAATCGTGATACACGATTTTAAGGTGGCAGGAATCGTTGAAAATGGAATCCTAGAAAATTGTGCGCCCACAATGCAGCGTTAACTGTCAACCTGCTGCCTAATCTCTAAAAAAACAAATTCTTATCTGTTTATTACCGCTGCGATACAGTGCAGTTTTCCTTTAAAAAATGGAGGAAAGGATGCAACACAGAGAACTCAAAACCGAAGAACTTTATCACCGCTGTGATCCCGCACAGTTCTCCTTTAAAAACACTTCAGATCTCGAAAAACTTGAGACCTTCATCGGTCAGCCCCGGGCGGTGGAGTCCCTGCGCTTCGGCATAGATATCGAGCGACCGGGTTACAATGTCTTTGCCATTGGGCCTGCGGGCACAGGGAAGCATTCTCTTGTACGCATGCTGCTTAAGGAAAGGGCCTCATCGCAGAAAGTCCCAAACGACTGCTGCTACGTCAATAACTTTGAGGAAGCCCACAAACCACGCATCATCTTTCTGCCTGCAGGCAAAGGGAAAGAACTGTCGCAGGACATGGAAAAACTGGTAGAGGAGGCGCGCAACGCCCTGAAAGCGGCCCTTGAGAATGAAGAGTACCAGAACAGCGTTCAGGCTATAGCCCAGGAGTTCGAGGATCGTCAGCGAGAGGCCGTAGACGACTTGAGGGAAAAAAGTCATGAGCGGAACCTTACCCTGCTTAAATCGCCTTCGGGTCTCGTATTTGCTCCAGTCCGTGACGGAGAGGTCGTGCCTCCTGAAGAGTTTAAACAACTGCCGGAGGCAGAGAGAAAGGAGTTGGAAAAAGAGATGGAAGGCCTCCAGCGTGAAGCTCAGAAGGTATTCCAGAAGATGCCGATCTGGGAGCGAGAAATGCGGGACAAAATGAAGGGCCTGCAGGAGGAAATTACAGGTTACGCCATTGGGCCCCTTCTGGATGAACTACGAAATAAGTATGGTGATATCCAGGGCGTGGCAGATTATCTCCATGACGTAGAAAAAGATATTATTAAAAATGTCCGATCTATCCTGCCTCAAAAAGAAGGCGGGCTGCAGCAAATGCAAATGCCGCAGGGTGCTTTTAGTCAGGTAATGGGTTCACCCGAGCTCCGCCGCTATCGGGTGAATGTGCTGGTGGATCACAGCGAGTCAGAGGGGGCGCCGGTGATCTTTGAGGATAATCCCACCTGTCAGAATTTAACGGGCCGCATAGAACATATGCCCCATATGGGAACATTACTGACTGACTTCAACATGATCAGGCCAGGTGCTCTTCACAGAGCTCGCGGCGGATATCTGGTCCTGGACGCGCTCAAAGTACTCACTCAGCCATTCGCCTGGGAAGCCCTCAAGCGAAGCCTTCGGTCACAGGAAATCAAAATCGAGTCTCTGGGGGAAATGTACGGAGTCCTCAGTACCGTGACCTTGGAACCCCAGCCTGTGCCGCTGGACGTAAAGGTAATCCTTCTCGGTGTCCCATTTACCTACTATATGCTTCAGCATCATGATCCCGAGTTCGGTGAACTTTTTAAGGTGGCGGCTGATTTCGATATCCAGATGAAACGCACGGAAGAAAATCAGACAGAGTATTGCCGGCTCCTTGGAACCGTGGCCCGCAAAGAGGGGTTAAGGCCGCTTGATCCAGGGGGATTGGCTAGAGTCATTGAACAAAGTGCCCGCATAGTGGGGGATGGAGAAAGGCTTTCAGTCCATATGCAAAGTATTACGGATCTCTTGTGTGAGGCTGACTATTGGGCCGGCCAAAACGGCAACGGGATGGTGACAGCTGTCGACGTTCAACGCGCTATAGACGCCAGGATTTACCGTTTAGACAGAATACGGGAAAGGATGCAGGAAGAAATCAAGCGAGGCACGATTCTCATAGATACGCAAGGAGAAAAGGTGGGCCAGGTAAACGGCCTTTCGGTCATGCAGTCCGGGGAGTTTGCCTTCGGCCGCCCCAGTCGCATTACAGCGAGAGTACGTTTGGGGAAGGGTGAGGTAGTGGATATCGAGCGGGAAGTGGAGATGGGAGGACCCATACATTCCAAGGGCGTCCTTATTCTGGCAGGTTTTTTGGGAGCCCGCTATGCCATGGATCAACCCCTTTCCCTGTCTGCGAGTTTGGTATTTGAACAGTCTTACAGCGGCGTTGAAGGTGACAGTGCTTCATCGGCCGAGCTTTACGCCCTCTTGTCCGCCATAGGCGAAGTACCGATCAAACAGTCGCTGGCTGTAACAGGGTCTGTCAATCAACACGGACAAGTGCAGCCTATCGGCGGCGTGAATGAGAAAATCGAAGGATTTTTCGATACCTGCAGGCAGAGAGGTCTCACCGGAAAACAAGGGGTGCTTATTCCGGCATCAAACCTGAAACACCTGATGCTTAAACAAGACGTCATCGATGCCGTTAAAGGAGGAAAATTCCATATTTACCCCGTTGAATCCATCGACCAGGGCATTGAAATCCTGACAGGCGCCGAAGCAGGAGAGCCGGACAAGAAAGGGAAGTATCCGGAAGAGAGCATACATGGCAAAGTATGCTTTAGACTTGCAGAAATGGCGGAGAAACAGCGCCGATTCAGCGCCTCAGCCTCTGTAGGACAGGAGGCTGCATCGTGAATGAATTAGAAGGGAAATTGAGTATTCAAAAAATATTGGTCGCCCTTGACGCCTCTTCGCTGAGTCGGCCTGCCCTTGAAACGGCTGCAGAAATGGCAAGTCGGCTGGGGGCTGAACTGATAGGGCTATTCGTGGAAGATATCACGCTGCTGCGGGTGGCTGAATTGCCCCTTGCCATGGAAGTGGGGCCGTTGTCGCGGCTTTCCAGGCGCCTGCAGATACCGGAGCTGGAAAAACAGTTTCGCGCACAGGCGGCTATCATGCGGCATTCCCTGGCGAACGTAGCAGAACGTCTTGGTCTTACCTGGGAATTTCGTATTGTGAGGGGAAAAGTGGCACTGGAAATCCTTTCTGCCGAAGAGGAGGCGGATCTGGTGATTGTCGGGAAGTGCCGCTGGCCCATGGGAAAACGTTTGGGCTCAACGACCCAGACGGTTGTGTTTAAAGGACGGTGCCTGACCCTGGTCCTCCATGAAAGCTGCACCCTCGGCCTCCCCGTGGTAGCCGTCTACGATGGCTCGGTCCAGGGGGAAAAAGCCTTGAAAGCAGCCGGGCAATTGGTCTGGCTCAAGGACGGAAGTCTGATGGTTCTCGTAGTGGCATCGGACGCCGCATCGGCACAAAAACTGGCCAATTCGGTACGCGAGCATTTCAACGTTAGAGGTCAGGAAAGCAAGATACGCATCATGATCAGGCCCACGCTGCCGAGACTGATTTTTGCTGTCCAGGGTCTGGGGCCGGTCGTGGTGCCCACCAATATGGAGTTTCTGTGTGATGGGCCACTGTGCGAGTTCATCAGCATGATTAAGAATCCGGTACTGCTGGTAAGATAAATAACCGGAATGCGGATTAACGCAGACCTGAAAATCAGTTGGATATTTAAGGATCAGCGGATTCAGTAAGTTAAACAATTACTACGAAAAGCAAGAAACGGAAAAACACGAAATTTATACTGTTTTTTCGAGCTTAAAGCGTTCTGATGGCTTTGGGTAAGAGGATTCCTGTATCTCTCTTGCTTATAATCTCTGGCATTGAATCCGAAAGGATCAGCCCATAGCCCATAACTAAATATAGTGAAGAATTTGTTGAGGCGGCTCTCACAGCCTTACGCATCGTCGATATATACTCGTCAAGGCCCTATTCTCAGAAACCCGGTACTCAATCCTTATTTATCATTTCAAAGAAAATGCTGAAAAATCACTCCTCCTTCAGGGATGCTATAAACGAATCGGCCTGGGCGATGGCCTCATCCATGTCGTGGACCAACCTGTCCACGTTGGCCTGAATACTGTCCACTTCACTGTCCAGACCGGCTATAGCTCTGGCGTTCAGGTTATGTTTCATAAACAGAACCTGGTCACGTAAGGGGATCAGTGCAGGTTCAAGCTGAGCCTCGGCCTGCTTCATGGCCTCAATTAGCTCCTTGTATTTTATTTCAGTGAGGTCGTACTTCCTTTGGCTCGATTTGCGCAGGGTATCGCTGTTGTATTGTTTGATTTCCGAACGCCATTCGTTGAACAGCGCAGAAGAGACATCCTCAACCGCATGGATACGGTCACGCACTCTGGCCGCCTCGGCCTCGGTCTTCTTTAATGTCCCGTAGAACCGGTTGTATTCCTTCTCCAGGTCCCCGCCCTGGAAATTGACAACGCTCTTGAACTGTTCCATGGCCGTCAGAAACTGCTTCTTCGCATCATTCTGAGTGTCGCGCGCCGCCTTTACCCGATCGACCATTATGTCTCGTTTATGTACTCCCATCTTTTCCATAGCCCCGTAATACATGGTGCTGCAACCCATGAATACGAAAAGGATGACAGGAATAAAAAGTAATAAAATCCTCATAATCATCTCCGTTTTTACGCAAGTGCGAAATTAAGCCAAGTAAGGCATTTATAGGCCATCTGGCAACACCAAATATGTTACAAAGGAGTTATTTCTTTACAAGGCGATACAGAAACAACAAAAGAACGGCCCCACCGACAGCCACTATCAGACTCCCTGCATTAAATCCTGTAACTGGCCCAAACCCCAGAAAAGAGCCGACAAAACCGCCCACAAAAGCACCAGCTATACCTATAAGAATGGTAATGAAAATACCTCCCGGATCTTTGCCCGGCATGATAAATTTTGCAAGTGCACCTGCGATTAAACCTATTACAATCCAGGACAGAATTCCCATGGGACACCTCCTTTATGAAATCACTAATACTCTTATTAATTTGCCGCGCTGCAGGTCGTTAATACAGAAATCTGGCAAATAATCAGGCGCACCGCGTTGTGAGCCATGAATGACAGCCACAGCAGTATTGCTAAATTTTCTGAAGGCTACCGGCGGCCCAATATGCCGCCGAGTAAGCCACGCATGATCCGTCTACCGATCTGACTCCCCACAGTGCGGGCCGCCTGTTTGGCCATGGCCTCCACCATCCCCTGCCGGCGCTTGGTACCCCACAGAAAATCACCGAATCGCCCCCTCTCTTCGAATACTTTATCTTCACCAGGCGGTTTCGACTTCGAGTCGGCCTTTTCCTTCTCTATTGTCCGACGGCCGAGGATCTCATAGGCTGATTCGCGGTTGACTGGTACGTCATACTTTCCGCCTATGGGGCTGCGAGCGAGTATGACAGCGCGCTCTTCAGCCGTTACCGCTCCCATGCGGCAGCGCGGCGGGCAGATGATTGTCCGCTGCACCGGCATGGGGACACCCTTCTCCTGCAACGTGGAGACGAGCGCTTCCCCCACACCGAGTTGCGATATGGTATGTGCCACGTCCAGTCGTGGATTCTCGACAAAGGTCTGCGCAGCAGTCTTCACAGCCTTCTGGTCCCTTGGCGTGTAGGCCCTCAGAGCGTGCTGAATGCGGTTTCCAAGCTGTCCCAGAATATCGTTTGGCACGTCGTCGGGAAATTGCGAGCAGAAATAGATCCCTACGCCCTTGGACCGGATAATGCGCACCACCTGCTCCACTCTCTGAACCAGCATAGCCGGTGCGTCGTCAAACAGCAGGTGGGCCTCGTCAAAGAAAAAGACCAACCTGGGCCTGTCCAGATCGCCCACCTCAGGCAGGTTTTCAAAAAGCTCGGAAAGCAGCCAGAGCATAAAACTCGAATAGACCCCCGGTTTGAGGACAAGCTTATCCGCCGCCAGAATATTGATAATCCCGCGGCCGCTGAGATCGGTGCGCAGCAAATCGTTCAGCTCCAATGCCGGCTCTCCGAACAGAGACTCGCCGCCCTCCCTTTGCAACGTCAATAAAGCCCGTTGAATAGCAGCCACTGACTGCGTGCTTACCAGACCGTATTGCGCTGATATCTCTTTGCGATTGTCCGCAACAAACGTGAGCAGGGCGCGCAGATCGTCAAGGTCGAGCAACAAAAGGCCCTGATCGTCGGCCAACTTAAAGGCGATCTCAAGCACCCCGGCCTGGATGTCATTAACCTGAAGAATTCTAGCCAGCAGGCTCGGACCGATTTCGCTTATCGTGGTACGTACAGGATGCCCTGACGTGCCTAATACATCCCAGAACAAAACCGGATTGGCCTCATTGATCCAGCCTTCCATACCGATCAGGGCCACCCGTTGCCGGATCTTTTCATTGGGGGTTCCCGCCACAGCCAGGCCAGCCACATCGCCTTTTACATCCGCCATGAACACCGGCACACCTATCCGCGAAAAACCCTCTGCCAGTACCATCAGCGAAACTGTTTTCCCGGTGCCAGTGGCACCGGCGATCAGACCATGGCGGTTACCATACCTGGAAAGAAGACAAACGGGGTGCTCCCCCTTGCCGATAAGTATCTCATCCATGCACTCTCTCCTGAATATGATTCTGTATCATCATAATGCCCTGGAAGTCTCTCCTGAGTTCGCAGGCGAATGCCTGTTTTCTACTACGGCTTCAGAGCGATGGGAAGGGAAAAAGGCCGGCAGTTTCATCAATCAGAAAACTCCCTGAAATATTCGTGTATCTACCTGTGAATCAGGTACCAGAACTCATAGGCAGTGACATTCTGCCCCCGTGAAAAGATGTCGATCCGGCAATTCAACTTCTCATAGTTCATACAGTCGACATCTTTCTTTATTTCGGCAGTAAGCAACCATGTCCGCCAAACGCTCCAATCTCCCTGAAAACTCAGGATCAGGCCTGATGTCAGCATCTCCTGAGCTGAAGGACCTATCTGTCTTGTGGATAGAAACGTTCATGGATTTTTACATGATGTTTCATGATGTGAATTCTACACAACCCTGCACTAATTTCTCAAGGGATAGGTGTCTCACTTATATTGACACAGAGGGCTGGGTACCAAGGTAAACGAAATTCTTACTGACTAAATGAATAGCAATAGGCGTTTTAGCCGCTAATTAATTAAAACAGGCAGGCATAGCCACCATTGCTGAGATCCAAGACCTGTCCCTTGACCTGACCCTGCCTGGCTCAAATAAGCCTTCAACCGTAACAATCTAAAAGCCGACAAACGTAAATTATCCTCGAAAAATAATATTTTAAATAAGGCTTATTTGCGTGCTTCATCGCGCGAAAGCAGCCAGTAAACAAACCCTAAAACTAGGATGCCGCCTATATAAAGCGCCTGAATACTGATGTCTTTGTGAGATATGGAGGAAATCAATTCTTCCCGGATAAAGGCGACAAGGCCAACACCTACGAACAGATGCAGTTTAAAGGCCCCACCTTTCAGGCGGTCGATCTCTGCCTCCAGCAATTCAATCACCAGCCAAAGGATCAGCAAAGACCCCAGGGCACCGATGAGCCCTTTTTCAAAGTGACCCGTAAAGACCCCTATTACATCGTTGACAATCATAGCTACAGCACCCAATGAGAGGCCCAGCAGCCCAATCACCAAGGTCATGTTAAGCCCGAAAGTAAAGCGATGCGCAAAGCGGATCACCAGATCATCTAACTTAAAAGTTAAAAAGACTCGACGCAATTCTTCTTCGTGGTAAGTGCGGGCAATCACATCCAGGTTGATATCCAGAATCTTATCCACCGCTCGAGATGCAGAGGCTTGCAGGTCAGAATCAACTTCCGTCTCAATGACCTGTTGCAGACGCTCCCGTATGAAGTTCATACCCACATAGACAAAATGGGCCGACAGACCGATGCGCACATGCGCATGGCCGATGCGCTGCAGACGTTTATGATAAAGCTCGTCAAATGATCCCTGAAAAAGCTCCAATAACCAGTCCTGGTGGGTCTGACGAAGATGGGCTTCGCGGCTTGGGTCTTCCAGGAATCGGGCGGCTTCGGGCATCTCTCTTAAAAAGTTATAGAAATCAGTGGTAATAGTTTTAACATAAGGCTCTATTACAGGAACCAGTTCTCTCAGGGTCTCTATCTCGGGCTGGGAAAACCAGTAATGATCCTTAATTTCTCTGAAGCTGGTCATGATGTTATACTGTATCTTTATTACATTACTTCAATATGGTCAATGATAACAAAATGGGAGTGCTGTTCAAGCCAAAATCCATTTTTCGCGCCTTCTCCATGCATTTATTCTTTTATCAATCTTTTTTGTACACTGATTATCACGTTTTTTATAAGTATGTCAGACGCAGCTGCAATACAAAAATTGAAATTCTCAGGACAGACAAACCGAGGGCTCCGATTATTTAAAATCAACCTTCGCTTTGCATGATCAAAACAAGAACTGACCATTCCACATGAAGCAATGTCTTAAAACCGAAGCTATCTATTTATATGACTGATCTGGCAACTTTTGATTTCA
>Ga0180431_10009894_pt1 | contig 10690 bp, 7 predicted proteins | sample SS_ome_11_FD_132459 | JGI IMG/M metagenome (GOLD analysis project Ga0180431, IMG submission 132459) | Hypersaline lake sediment archaeal communities from the Salton Sea, California, USA - SS_1_MS_1 metaG | ecosystem: Environmental > Aquatic > Non-marine Saline and Alkaline > Hypersaline >...
CTCGACGGCAGAAATCAGCAACCGCGGCTGGCGTTAGCAGTGGAATGTCAGAGGATGCCACCAAGAGGCGTGCATCGTCGGCTAGATCGTCGGTCGCCGCCAGCAAGTTATCCACGATGCCGTGATGGTTGGGAATCTGGCGAATCGGGAGGCGGGCCATGCCATCCGGCAAGGGCATCGTCAGGCCTACCACCGTGATGCGGGTGGCACAACCGGACGTAGCCAGAGCATCCAGCACGTGCCAAGCCATCGGCCGATCGCCGATCGGGATAGCCGCCTTGTTGGTGACCCCTTCGGCGAGGCAGAGGGAATCGGGCTCAGGAGGAGAGCCCGCCATCAGCACTGTTTCGTAGGGATGGCTGCATGCTGTCATGGAAGCCTCATCCGTTGAGTGGGCTGCGCCAAGGATTCCAGAGGAGGGGAATGGGCCCACCTGGACTCGAACCAGGGACCAGCCGGTTATGAGCCGGCCGCTCTGACCGCTGAGCTATGGGCCCGGAAAGGGATCTAGCCCGCACCGTGATTCTACCACGAGGGTTGCTTGCCAGCAAAACTCGTGGGTTTGGGACGGCGCCTAGCTCTGGCTGAGGCGGTCCAGCCAGATCGCGATCTCCTTCAGCGCCGCCTCGCTGGTATCCGGGAGGTCGTTCACGATCTCGTGGTAGGCGCCCTCGTAGAGACGCAGCGTCTTGTCGGGGCTTTTTGCTGTGCGGTAGAGGAGCTTTGCTCCCTCTGGATCTATGAGGCAGTCGGCCGTGCCGTGCAGGATCAGCAGCGGCACGTCGATCTCTTCCAGATGATCGCGCAGGGTCTCTAGCGTGTCCAGCAGCTCGGTGCCCAGGCGAGCGGTGCCTGGCTTGCGAACGACGAGTGGGTCGTTGTTCGACCACGCCATCCAGGCCTCATCGCGGGAGATGCCTTCGCGAGGCAAGCTCACCAGGCGCAGCCGAGGAAAGATGCCGGCCAGAGCTCGGTTCAGCGTGAGCAAGAATGGCGAGAAGCCATCTCCCACCATGAGCGCCGTGCCCGAAGAGATCAGCCCATTGGGCGGGAGAAACTCCTGGACCAGATACGACAGTGCGACCGTTGATCCCATGCTGTGCGCAAAGAGGAACCACGGCAGATCGGGCCAGAGCGCCCTGGCTTGCTGGCGCATGGTGGCCAGGTCCTGCACGTATTGATCGAAACGATCCACGTGGAGACGTGTGCCTCCAGACCGTCCGTTGCCCCGATGGTCATAGGCGACGGTGGCATACCCGTGCTGGGTTAGTGTCTGCACGAGGTGGGGATAGCGGTCGCTATGGTCGTCGATGCCGGGGCAGATGAGCACAAGGCCCCGAGCGTCTCCCACGGGATCCCACGATTGGTAGAAGAGAGGACAACCTTCTGCCCCGATGATCTGGTCTCTTATGGCTGGCTCAGGAGGAGCATAGGGGGGTCTGCTGACGTTGGCTTGCATGCTGTTTTCCCTGAAGGTGAAGGGGGCACCAGTCAGGTGCCCCCTCAGAGGCGTTGGCTATCGTTCTAGGTCGGGGTTGCCGGGGCCGAAGTGGCGCAGCATCACCAGCGGATCGCTAGGGCTGGGATTGGTGACGACCACGCCCTCTCTGGCGGCGTGCTCGCTGACAAAGAACTCGTCGTAGGTGAGCTGGCCGAACCGGATTAGCGCCGGTGACTCGACGGACCACGCGCCAAGCTGACCGTGTCCCTGAAGCACGATGAGGCCATAGCACGCTTCGTCGACCAAGGTGACAGTCTGACCTGGCAGCACCGTGGTCTCCTTGGCGGAGAAATCGTCGCATCGGTATGCCACCCAGAGGTCCTGGAAGCCTTGTTCCGCCATCGCGGCGGGATCGTCCACCGGCTGCGGTGCCATGAAACGGTTGCGGGCGAAATCCGGATCTAGGTTCGCTGGGAGATCTACCATGTCCACGATATAGTCTAGGTCTTGCTTGTGCTCTTCGGGCACATTCTTGACCAGGTTCTCCCACGGGGTCGGCACATCGTTCACCAGCGACTGGTACATGGCAAAGACGTCGCTGTCTCCCTGTGGCTCGTACGTGCACAGGCTTCCAGGGGCGTGAAGGACGCCGGCCGGGACATCCCAGCCGCTCCCTAGTTCGAGCTTGTAGGCCTGCGATAGGTTGAGGATGCCATTGTCACCCTCGTTCCAGCGCTTTAGGCACTCGAGCAGGTCCTCACGGTTCGTGCCAGGCTTGAGGCCAAAGAAAGTATAGGGAAAATCGCCACCGTGGTTGTTCACCTGCCGTGGGAAGTAGTACGCCTCTGGCTTGGGGCGCTCTCCGACGGCCTCGGCGTGTTCCTTCCGCTGATGAAGGTGGTGTGGAAGGGCACCTTGGTTGTCAAAGAACTTGGCAAACATGGGCCAGCGTCCGTACTCGGACCAGAGCCTCTCGCCGATCAGCTCTTCCTGGAGCGCCTCCACGGCATCACGCAGGAGGACTCTGAGGGTCTGCTCGCCGTCCTCCATGACGACATAGCTCAAGCCTTCGTCTGGCGTGGTGAGGGGGCCGTTGTCCGCCGGCGTGGTGGAGGCGAACCAACGCTCATCGATGCCGCCGCGGTTGGCTCCAAACGCGTAGAGATCCCGCGGGTCGAGCTTGAGCCGACGGCCCGGGATGCAAAACGCTCTCGGTACCCAGGTGGGAGCCAGTCTGACGATCCCCTTTCCCTGGTCCAACGCTTGCTTGGCGATAGTGTGTGCGTTCATGCTTGCTCCTCGCTAGTGCATACGTGGGTCACAACGTTCTATGATGCGCGATCAACGTTTGCGAAGCTGTCGCCACAGGCCCAAGACCGATCCGCCTAGGACGATCCAGAGCGGCAGCGAGGACATGGGCGCAGACTCGCGCTCGATGGCTACCGGTTGTGTCGGCAGGCGGAAGGTTGGTGCAGGTGTTGCCCTGATCATCTGCGCGGCATCGATGTCATCGGTCAGCATCTTCTGGCCGAGCTGATCACCATAGCGCTCCAACTCGTCCAGTGCTGACGCGTCATCCATGCTGATGGGCCTTTCCAGATCCACTTGAAAGCGCCGGAAGTCGAGATCGCCAAAAAAGGTGTCGACCAAGTGGACCTGCTGATCGTGGGCAGAGCTTCCAAAGGCATCCAGTACAGGGCCGAGCCACTGCCAGGGCCAGAAGCGGTTGGCCTCCCCGGCTCCTATGGCGCGCCGAGAGCGACCGGTGCCCAAGCTGATCAGGGTGGTCTCCGATGGATCCCATCCCAAGCAGAAGGCGATCTCGTATGCTGCCAGGTAGCATGGGTTTGTGTAGGACCCCACGCCGCCGTCTACATAGCGCCCATCGATGACGGGGAAATACGTGGGCACGGCACATGATGCCAGGACTGCTTGCACCAGGGGCCAGGGCGCGTATTCAGGCTTCCAAGGTTTGATAAAGCGTGTGCGCTGTTCGATGAGGTCAAAGGTGGTGATGACCAGGTCGATGCCGTCGCCATCCGGCCACAGGTCGCCCAAGCTCATATCGCCCAAGGTGCCATGCAGGGCAGAACGGAGTGGCTCGATGGGATAGCGGTAGCGGGTTAGCGGCCACAGGCGCGACCGCAGGCTGCGCCGGAAGATGGCACCGCCGAGTTCCCGGTAGAGGGCGTTCATCCGCGCCGCTGGGATGCCCGCGCCCACCCCCGCAGCGATGACAGAACCGGTGGACGTCCCTGCCACGAGCCCAAAGAGCTCGTGGCTGGGGATGCCGAGATGCTGCTCGAGCATGGCCAGGGCGCGGGTGACCATGATGCCGCGGATGCCCCCGCCGTCTACGGCAAGGGCCACGTGTTTGCGCAATGGCTGCATGGGGCTATTCCTTCACAACAGGCGTCCCGCTCTGAGAGCCTACGAGGTCGTGCACATCTGGTGCCAGCTCTCGACCTCGCTGGGATGGACCTCTACCGACTCGACGGCATCAGGGAGCTCACAGCGCTTGAGGTTTCCCCAATCGACCTCGTCCGCCGTGTCGCGAGTTACCTTCACCGTGAGCAAGGCCTCCAAACTCTCATTGCGGTCCTCGTCATACATGGTGACCATGTACATAGCCTGGAGTGTCCGAAGCTCCGGGTCCGTCTCAAAGGCGACTGGGGCGGTGGAGATAAAGCTGGAGACGCAATCGCGCAGAGCGCCGGGGATCGTCCAGAAACTGGTGACCTCGTATGTTAGGGTGGCCTGACCACCGTCCTCCTCGACCTGGTAGAGAAGCATCAAGGGCTCGGATCCTACGGGCTTGACGGCTTCGAGTGCCGTCTCCAGGCCATCGGGCGCAGGATCGCCCTCGGGAGCCGGCGTTGAGGTCGGTGGGATAGCTGTTGGAGGCCTGGGTGTGATCGTGGGGGCAGCGGTGGGCACAGCGACCGTTGGCGTAGGTGTTGGCGCGGCACAGGCTGTGATGATGATACCCACACAGATGGCTATCATGGTGGACCAGAAGCGGGCGTGCGTCTTCATCTCCATTCTCCTCTCGCAGCGATGGCCGGACGCGCAGCGGAGCTCATCTGAAGCTAGTCTACTCTGTGTCGCTAGAGACTGCAATAGTCCGAGATTGGATCATCGGCTAGGTCTACACGGAGATTTTACTGTGAACTAACGTCTTCTTGACGGGGAGGCGCTATCATAGGAAATGTACCCGTGCCACTCTGTGCCCGGGTCAAGCTGGAACGCCACGAATCGGGGGTCGTCATGGGTTGGAAGCCTTGCTGTCTCGGGATGCGCCTTGCCATCGTCTTGCTGACGCTTGCCTTGCTGGCGGCAGGCGTTCCGGTGGTGCTGGGTGGATTGCCTAACGTTGGCGCCTCGGACCCGGTCTATGATTGCTCCAGCGTCACGAGCATTCCGCAGGCCGAATGCCAGGCGCTCGTGGCTCTCTGGGAACAGGCGGGTGGCAGTGGGTGGTACGACGACTGCGGATGGCTCCACGGCGATGATCCCTGTGCCTGGCACAGTGTGTCAGGATCCAATGGCGTTGTCTGCGATGCTGGGCATGTGACGGCGTTGCGTCAGGTGGACAACAATCTCCAAGGCGTGATCCCCGCCGAAATCGGGAACCTGGATCACATCGTTATCCTCTCGATGGGGGCGAACGGTCTCTCTGGCCCCATCCCCGATGGCATCCAGAACCTGACGCTGCTAGAAGAGCTGAATCTGGATGGCAATGCCCTGTCTGGCGCACTTCCCGATGCTCTCTGCTCGCTCGTGCAACTCCAGTTTCTGAACCTCAACGGCAATCAGTTCACACAGGATGTGCCAGCTTGCTTGGGCAATCTTGACCATCTCGTGCATCTGCATGTGCAGGACAACAGCTTGACTGGCGGCATACCTGCCACGCTGGGAAACGCCGTGACGCTCCAGTCCCTTCGTCTGAGCCGCAACCGCCTGGATGGACCGGTGCCCTCGGAGCTGGGCAGTCTCGTGGCTCTTTCGGTGCTCACCATGGGACACAATGGCCTCGTCGGGGATCTCCCCGAAAGCCTGACGGCGCTCGCCGATCTGGAGCTTTTGGATGTCACCTACAATGGCTTGTGGGCAAGCTCCGATGCGGTGAATGCCTTTGTTACCGCGCGCGACGCCACGTGGGAGGAGACGCAGACCGTGGCTCCTGCCAACCTTCGTGTCACCGGCGTCACGACCAGCACAGTGAGCCTTGCCTGGGATGCCATTCCGTATGCGCAAGACCAGGGCTGGTACGAGGTCGGCGTTTCCGAGATCCCGGGAGGGGCGTACACGTCAGGTGGCCAGACCGCATCCAAGACGGACACGGCGCTCACCGTGTCAGGGTTGAGTCCAGGGCGGACCTACTATTTCGCCGTGCGGGCTTTCACAGACGCCCATGGCACGCAGCAGAATCCTATCTGGAGCCCCTACAGCCAAGAGGTGTCTGCTATGCCCGGGGCCGACGTATGCGATCTCGTCGCCGATGTGCCCGCATCGGAGTGTCAGGCCCTGGTGGCCTTGTACCATCGGACCGAGGGTGAAGGCTGGCTGCAGGATGATGGCTGGGTCCAGGCTACCACGGTGGGAGACTGGTACGGCGTGGGCGTCAGCGAGGGGCATGTGAGCTCCCTGAGCCTTCACGGGAACGGGTTGGGGGGATCCCTGCCCCAAGAGATCGGGAATCTGGGTGCGCTGGAGTATCTCTATCTTTCGCACAACCAGATCACTGGCACCATTCCCTTACAGATCGGCCAGGCGACCTCGCTCAAGCATCTCCATCTATACCGCAACCGTCTTGGCGGCGAGGTTCCGTCCGAGGTGGGGGGCTTGGCGGTGCTGCGCGAGCTCAAGCTGGGCAGCAACCGGCTTGAGGGTGAACTGCCAAGCACGGTTGCTAGCCTGCCCCTGCTTGGGGATACGAGCCTAGACCTGGGCTACAATGGGCTGTGGGCCGTTGATCCAACGTTGGTCAGCTTTCTGGATGCGCATGACCCTGATTGGCACGCTAGCCAGACCGTAGCCCCGACCAACGTAACGGCAACGATGGAGCTCGACACGGTGGTGCATCTGAGCTGGATGCCTATCGACTATGTGGAGGACGGCGGCCACTATGAAGTTTGGTACGCGACCGACAAGGCCGGTCCCTACACGTTGCATGGCGTTACCAGCGACAAGAGCGCCGGCCAGTATGCCCTGGATGAGCTAACGCCTGGCACAACCTACAGCATTCGTGTGCGTAGCTATACGCCGCCACACGGCGACCAGCAGAATGCCCTGCGTAGCGGTCCCTCTGAGACGGTGACGGCGACGACCTACGCGAGCTTTTGCGATGCGGTCAGCGAGTTGCCTGCAGTTGAGTGCGATGCGCTGTTGGCGCTCTATGATGCAACCCAAGGCGAGGGATGGACGAGCAACGGGGGCTGGCGTGCGACGCCTACACCTTGCAGTTGGTATGGTCTGACATGTGAGAACGGGCACGTCGATAGGCTCACGCTGCAGCATAACCATGTGGTAGGGTCCCTGCCGGCACAGTTGGGCGATCTGTCAGAGCTGACGTGGCTCGGGCTCTATGGCAACTATGTGTCTGGAGCCATACCAGCGGAGGTCTGTGCGCTGCCGAACGTGACCCATGTCTATCTGCACAACAATGCTCTTGCTGGTGATGTGCCCTCGCCCTTTGGTGCCAACGTTTCGGTGCTCTTGCTGGACTATAACATGCTCGAAGCCAGCGATCCCAACGTTCAGCAGTACCTTGAGGAGAAGGCATCCAGCTGGGACGCAACGCAGACCCTGCCGCCGGCGGAGCTTCGGTTGGGCGACGTGACGTCCAGTGCTGCAGAGATTCTTTGGGACCCCATCCCGTACACGGAAGATGCCGGCTCTTACGAGGTGCTATACGGCTGGTCGGCAGAGGGGCCCTATGCCAGACATGGGGAGACTTCTGACAAGACCGTTGCATCGTACACCATCGATGGCGTGGTCCGGCCCAAAACCATGTACGTGGTCGTTCGTACGGTCACCGAGCCGCATGGCGAGCAACGTAACCGCCTCGTGAGCAGACAGAGCGATCCTGTCTCAGTACCGCCAAGCGGCAGCGCTCTGTTCAACGCGTTCATCCCCCTGCTCATCCGATGATAGAAGGTGCTGGGCCTCGCCGACGCTGTCTAGGATGATGCGACGCGTGCAAGGAAACGGCGCACGGCTTCCAAGACGGCCGCGAACTGGTCTCGGCGTAGCGAATGGCCGGCCTCGTCAATTTGAACGTGCTGAACATCCTTGCCTAGGCGAACGACCTCCTGAGCGACTGCCGAGGTCGTGAGGGCACCCAGGTCGTTGTCTCCCGTTAGGAGTAGCACCGGGCACCCTATCTGCGGGACGAGCTGCTGCCACGGGACCCGATCGCTAGCGATGACCCGAGTAGCCCGTGGGTCCATCAACGCCTTGGCCTCGGCCCAGGTGCGGCACTCGGTTGGATGCCACTGGGGATTGCGCTGCTGTATCCACGCTTCGAGCTCATTGAGGGAGCGCTCTCTGTTGGCGATGGCTCTTGCTCTTTCCCGCTCTGCCCTGTCCGCGCGATCAGCATCCGATCGGGCATAGAGCTCGGGGTGCCAGGGAGGGTCCTCCAGGATGATGCCGCGAAATAGCGAAGGGGCCAGCGCGCCGGCCCAAGCCACCGTATCGGCTCCCATGGAATGGCCCATGACAATGGGCCTGTCCAAATCAAGCTCCTCGGCGAGCGCGACCAGGTCCTCCGCCAGTGTCCGCCGTGTGTAGCCCTCAACGGGCGCCTCCGAGCGGCCATGGCCCCGGGCATCGTACATGATGATGTGCCTACCCGAGCCTAGCTGGTCTGCGAGGCGCAGCCAGCAGGGGCCGTGGTCCGTGAAGCCATGGGCCAGGATGACGGGTGGGCTGCCGTTGCCCATGGTGTAGAGATGCAAGCGCAGCCCTCGGACAATGATGTCGCTTTCCTCGTGGCGCATGTCTGGTACTCCCATCGCTACGGCCAGGTCCTAGGGAAGGTCGAGGATCTGGCAGCCGCCGGGCTTTTGCGGAACGGCGATGCTGCTATCTCCAACGTCGAGCATGAATGGCTCGCCGGTCTCGCCAAAGTCTGTGCGACGAACGAGGAACTTGTCCTCGAGCCTCACCGCCGAGACGATGGTGCCCGGCGTTGCTGGCACTTGATAGGCGAACGGCTGCCCGCTCTGCAAGAAACCCGTATACGCGAGAGACTCCGCATAGACCTGATGGGCGAGGATTGCCTCGTGCACCGCCACGTCATCGGGGCTCCAGGAGAAAAGGGCGTCATGGCCTCGAAGAAGGGCATGCCATAGAAGCTCCCGGTAAGCCCACGAGCTCATGGGGACAACATGGGGTTCGGCGCCTTCATGGGGCGGATCGGTTAGCGTATGATGCACAAACGTGATGAGGGTGTGGCCAGCGGGCTTTTGCTGGCCGGCGCTGCTCGCTACCTTGAGCATGTTGTAGAACCAATGGTAGTCGGTCACGGCATAGTCGTACCAGTCAAAGGTACGGTACCATGTATAGAGGACAGGCATGCCAAAGGTGTAGCCTGTCGCGGGATACTCGTGCGCCCAGGGCCTTGAGGGCTCTTGCTGATCCCACACGTGAGGCAACTCGGGGTTGAACTGCTCGAAATAGTCATACCAGTAGCGCATGCCGGCGTGGGCATACACAGCATAGTTGCCAACCAGCGCTTTGGGGAAGCGTTGCAGGATGGGTTCAGCGTAGCACTGTCGCTGCATGTCCGCGCGGATGCTCCGAAGCGTCCGCTGGACATGACGGAAGTCCTCCACGTCTCCGAGCTCGGCGCGGCAACGTCGGCAGCGGCGGATGTGATCCCAGGCATTGTTCCACTCCAGGGGGCCATCGATCTCCCAGTCGCTAAACACAAAGCCTAGCGGGAGCTCAGCCTCGCGGTAGGCTTCGGCGAACGTATGAATACGTCGGGCGATCTCTGGGTAGCGATGATCCAGGGCAAACGGGCAGCCAATCGGGCGTTCAGCGCTGTGGGAGCGATCAAAGAAGGGCTCGCCCTGCTCGTCCACATGGGCAGTAGCGGGGCTCCCATCGCAGAAGCTGTACAGCGGCTTGATAGCGTCAGCGCCGATGCTCAAGCCGAGCTCTTGTTGGAGGCGACCGAGGCGCAAGGCTTCGTCCAGCGACGTAGGCAGATTCTCGTGATCCCAGACGGCCAGGAATGCCAGGCCGCGGGCATCTGCCTCCCGCAGCAGTTCGCGCGCGGTTGTGTCATCGGAAGCGGGCATGCCCCGCAGTGCCCACAGATAGAGAGGCAGTCGCGCACCACGCGGATGCTCAAGAGGAGGAAGGGCATCAAGGATTTGGCGGATCAAGTCCAGCTGGTCCATGGAAGCTCCCTTCCCTGCAGGTAGACGCACGCATGCCATTATAGGCTTTGGTGGAAACCGCGTCCACGGTAGCTAGCGTACGCCGATCGAGGGCCTATGCGAATCGACACCGCGTTTGGACTCGCTGCCGGCCTAGGGTATACTTGTCGCTTGGCAGTTAGGGCGGTCGATTGGCTTGTACGGGGTGACCGTTCACCACAGCATGGAAAGCGGTGGAGAGGATGTTTGCATTTCTGCACACGCAGCCATTAGGGATCAACATTGTGGCGGGCGTAGTAGGCATGGCGCTGCTGATCCTTGCAGCCGATGAGGCAGTCAAACGGCTCATCGGTCTTGCGGCATACTTTGACCTCTCTACCACGTTCATGGGAATGACCGTAGTATCATTGGCAACGAGCATCCCCGAGATCACCGCGCATCTCACAGCCTCGGCGGGTATCCTGCGTGGTACCATGGATCCCAAGATCGCCTCGGCTATCGTGCTAGGCGCCAACATCGGCTCGGATGTCGTCCAGCAAACGCTGATCCTGGGTATGGTCGTCTTTTTCGCCGGCTCGCTCTACTTCCGGCGGTACTTTCTGTGGAAAAGTATGCTGCCCATGATCGGCACGACGGTGATGTGCATCATCCTGGGCTGGGATCGGTACTATTCGCGATGGGATGGTCTGATTCTGTTCGGTACGTTCATCGCTTATACCTACTATCTCTATCGTGACGAGCGCAAGTACTATGAGAAGGAAGAAGCGAGCGAGGAGGCGGGCGAGACCGATGGTCCACAAACGGGACGCGAGGCGTTTCGCTGGGCCATCTATGCGGCTTTGGCTATGGGGGTAAC
>Ga0180431_10009897_pt1 | contig 10689 bp, 9 predicted proteins | sample SS_ome_11_FD_132459 | JGI IMG/M metagenome (GOLD analysis project Ga0180431, IMG submission 132459) | Hypersaline lake sediment archaeal communities from the Salton Sea, California, USA - SS_1_MS_1 metaG | ecosystem: Environmental > Aquatic > Non-marine Saline and Alkaline > Hypersaline >...
GACACGGCCGTGTCGATCCGGCGGTTGCTGCCGGGCGAGAAGGCCCCGATGTTGATCAGGTCCTCGGCGTTGCGGTAGGTGGCGTAGATCGCGCGGAACCTCTGGGCGGCGAGCCGGTGCTCGGCCGTGGTCACCGCGTTCATCAGCCTGCTGACGCTCTGGAGCACGTCGACGGCCGGATAGTGACCCATCTCCGCCAGCTTGCGGGACAGGACGATATGCCCGTCCAGCAGCGACCGGACGGCGTCGGCGACGGGGTCGTTCAGATCGTCGGCTTCGACAAGCACGGTGAACACGCCGGTGATGCTGCCCTTGTCGCAGGCGCCGAAGCGTTCGGTGAGCCTGGGCAGCAGGCTGAAGACGCTGGGGCAGTAGCCTTTGGTGGTGGGCGGTTCGCCGGCGGCCAGCCCGATCTCCCGCTGGGCCTGCGCGAACCGGGTGATCGAGTCCATCATGAACAGCACGTCGTGCCCGGTGTCCCTGAAGTACTCAGCGATGGCGGTGGCGGTAAAGGCGACTTTCACCCGGCGGATCGGGGAGGTGTTCGCCGTCGCCACGCACACGACGCTGCGGGCCAGCCCTTCGGGCCCGAGCGACTGCTCGAGGAACTCCCGGACCTCGCGCCCGCGCTCCCCGACCAGGGCAAGGACGTTGACGTCGGCGGTGCTCGTTCGGGCGATCTCGCCCAGAAGCGTGCTCTTGCCCACCCCGCTGCCGGAGAATATCCCCAGCCGCTGCCCCTTCCCGCAGGTCAGCAGCCCGTCGAACGACCGCACGCCGAACGCCAGCGGTTCGGTGATTGCCGTGCGGCGCATCGGCGCCACGCCGGGGCTGTCCATGTCGCGGTACTCGCCGGCGGCGATGGGGCCCAGGCCGTCGATCGGCCTGCCCAGGCCGTCCACGACCCGCCCGAGCATCTCGGGCCCGACGGCGATGCGTCGGCTGGAGGGGCGCGCGGTGACCTCGTCGCCGGGGGCCACCCCGTCAAGCCTCTCCAGCGGCAGCAGCAGGCGGTGCCGGCCGTGGAAGCCCACCACTTCGGCCGCTACACGCCGACCGTCGCCCAGGTGGATCGTGCACAGTTGGCCCATACCCACCGGGGGGCCCTTCGACTCGACCGTCATGCCCGCCACCCGGACCACCGACCCGCTGCAGGAGTGCAGGTTCAGGTCGTTGAGTCGGCTGCGGTATTTTTCCAGGCTGAGGACCGACACGATTCACTCCGAACTGCTCAGCGCGTCGGCGATCCGGTCGACGCTCTTGTCAACAGAGGACACGACGGCGCCCTCGGGGGTGTGCAGTGTGCACCCGGCCGGGGGCACGGTATCGTCGGCGACAAAACGTATGCGTGATTCCGACTTGTTGGCTGCTTGGGACGCCTGTTCGCACCGGGCCAGGTCCTTGGGATTCAGGTGGACCGTCACCTCCGGGCACTCGGTGACGCTGGCCAGGGCTTCGGCGACGATCGGGTCGACGCGGTACCTGCCGGCCTCGACCTCCTGGGCGAGCACCTTCCGCGCGACGTCGACGGCCAGGGCCGCCACCTCCTGCTCGGCCCGTGCGCGGAGTTCGGCCTGGAGGGTTTGGAGGCGGCCGGCGGCGGCCTCGAGGGCCTCGCCGGCCTCGGTGACGGCCTGGCGCTCGGCGGCGAGGCGCCCGGCAAGACGACCGGCCAACTGCTCGAACTGGGGATTCAGCGCCACCGCACCGGGACGGCACCGGAGCGCGGGCTCGTGACGACGCCCCGCGCTGACCAGCAGCAGCGGCCCGGGCAGTTCAATGGTCAGTGCGCTTTCCATGGCCCTGTCACTCGTCCTCGAAGTACAGTTCGCCCTCGGCGTTCAAGTCGCGCAAGGCGTCGAGTATGGCCTCGCGGGAGGCGGCAATGTCGTCGGCCTTCGGGGCCGTCAGGAGCGTAACCTCCTCGTCCAGCATCGAGCTGGCGCGTTCGGAGATGTTGCTGCGGATCCGCTCGACGGCGGCGGGCTCGGCATCGGTCAGCGCCAGGGCCAGGCGGCGGGAGTCCACGGACCGCAGGGCCTCCTGCAGGCTGCGCTCGGCGATGGTCGCAAGATCCTCCCACATGACCATCATCCGCTGGACCTGCTTGCCGGTCTCCTCGTCGACGGACAGGATCTGGGCCATCAGGTTCTCGCGAAACTCCGGCTTGAGTCCGCGGACGAGCAGCGCGGCGCGTCGGCACCTCTGGTCGGCGGTTTCGGGCTGTTCGTCCGGCACGGGGGCGGCGCCCTCGTCGGCCGGAGTCCGCAGGCGGGCCTCCACCGCCATGGCGACGCGGAGTTTGGCCTCCGGAGCGACGGTCTCGTTGCTGGCCATGCCCCGCACGGTCTCGACGCGAATCTCCTCGTCGAGCATCGTCAGCAGTTCGGCGCTCTGCTTGGGCGGCAGCGACCCCAGGACCATCGCCGCGACCTGGGCCGACTCGCCCCTCAGGGCCGCCGCCAACGCCCCCGTCGACGACTCCCGGATCGTCCTGAACGGGTCGCGCAGCCGCAACGCCTCCTCCACGTCGCTCAGCACCCGGTCGATGTCCTGCCTGCTGACGGCGCTGGTGAGCATTCGCCTCATGAAGGCCGTCGCGCTGTCGCCGGCCCGTCCTGCGGCCAGAAACCCGTGAAACTCGCGGACGGGCTCGTCCCCGGTCGAAGCGTCGTACTCGGCGGCGTCCAGGGAGGCCAGCTCCGCCGCGATCTCCGTGATCGTCGTCAGTTCGACGGCCTTGAGCAGTTCCGCCGCGGTGGGCGGATCGAGGCTCATCAGGAGCATGGCGGCCTTGCGTGTCCCGGTCAGCGCCACTTACGTTCCTCCCTGCTCGCTCTGGACCCAACTGAGGAAGAGCCTCTTGACCTCGTCGGGGTTGTCCTGGAGCGCCTGGGTTATCTGCCCGCGAAGCACTTCGGGGTCGCCGCTCTGGGCCGCGGCAAGCAGGCGTTCGCCGGCGGGCATCTGGCCCTCGATGGCCGGCGCAACCGCCGAGGCCTTGGGCTTCCTGCGGGCGATCTTCAGTCCCACGAGCACCCCGATCACCAGCAGGCCCAGCGACACGCGGCGGGCCATCTCCAGCATGAACGCCGGCGTGAAGATCCCCTCATCCTCGTCGGCCAGACCCTCCGTGGCCAGGGCCGGATCCCGGTAGAACGGCGTGTCGACCACCACGAGCGACTCCAGCTTCGCCGCGTCGATGCCCAGAGAGGCACGGATGGCCTCCTTGACGTTGTCCTCGGTCAGCTTGTGCCCCGCCGGGGCGGGCTCGCCCTCCTTGGCCTTGGGCGGGCTGAGGTCCACGAAGCACGAGACCGACAGCGCGGTGATGCTGCCCGGGGGGGTCACCACTTCCTTCGTCGTGGTGATGATCGGGTCGAAGTAGTCGGTCTCGCTGACCGTTTCCTTCAGCCCGCCGGGCTTGCCGCCGGCGCCCGTGCCGGGGACGGGCTTGGAGGTCTCACTGGACCGCTTCATCATCAGTTCGGTGTTCGGCGTGGTGGTGGTCTCGGTGTTGCTGGTGGCGTCGATGGTGGCCGAGACACGCACCGTCGCCCGCCCGGGGCCGAGCACCATGCCCAGGTGCTTCTCGATCCGCCGGGCCAGCCGGTCTTCCATTTGCAGCTTCTGGTCCAGGACGGTGCGCATCTGGCTGCTTGGCCCGTCCCCGCCCTCGGGCGACAGCAGGTTGCCCTCGGCGTCCACAACGGTCACGTTGGCCGCGTTGAGCCCCTCAATGCCCCCGGCCACCAGATTCATGATCGCCGCGATATTCCCGGCCGTCAGAAGGGCCCCGGACTTCAGGCGGAGCATCACCGACGCCGAGGCGGGCTTCTTGTCCTTGGAGGCGAACACGCTGTCCCGGGCCGGGGCGACCTTGACCCGGGCCTTGACCACGGCGTCGAGGACCTCGAGTGTCATGGCCAGTTCCCCCTCGACAGCCCGCACGTGGTTGATCTTCTGCTGGTACGGGCTGGTCCCGATACGCTGGGCGTCGAGGATCTTGTACCCGGCGTGCCCCCCGGCCGGCAGGTTCTCGGCGGCCAACTTCATCCGCAGCTCGCGGACCTTGCCGCTGTCGACGTAGACCGACGCCCCGCCGTCGGTGGTCTTACAGGCGACGCCGGCGTCCTCGACCTTCTCGACGATCTTGGCCGCCTCTTCCGGCGCCAGCCCCCCGTACAGCAGGGCGTATTTCGGCTGCCCGACCCACCCGACCAGCAGGGCCGCCGCACCGGCGCACCCCAGACCAATGCCCACCAGCAGCACGCGCTGCACCAGGCTCGTACGCTGCCAGATCTCGCTGAAGCTCTGTAAACTCGCCACCTTGATCACCTATGTCTCACGACGTCACCACGTTCAGATCTGCATGTTCATCGTCTGCTTGTATGCGTCGATGACCTTGTTCCGCACGCCGACCAGGAGCTTGAAGCTCAGGTCCGCCTTGGCCACTTCGCCCACCACGGGGAGGATGTCGCTCTTGCCGGCGACCATGTCCTGGACCGCCGAGGCCGCCCCCTGCTGCTCAAGGTCGACCTGCTCGACGAAGCCTTTCAAGGCGTCGGCGAAGTTCGCGCCCTTGCCCGCCTTGGCCGACTGGCCGACGGCCGAGACTCCGCTGAGGCCCTGAATCGACCCCACGCCTGATATCGGATGTATGCCTGGCATGATGACGGCTCCTGCGTCACTTCAAGAGTTCCAGTGTGACGTCGATGTTCTGCTGGTAGCGTTTGAGGACGGCGGCGTTGGCCTGATAGGCGCGACTGGCCGCCATCATCCGCATCATCTCGATCGGGATCTGGACGTTCGGGGTCTTGACGAACCCGTCGGCGTCGGCCCGCGGGTCGCCCGGGCGGTACTCCAGCGGGAACGGCGTGGTCGCGTCCACGTTCACGCCCCCGATCCGCACGCCGCTGAGGCCCTGCTCGTCCGTCGAGAGGATCACGTCCTGCCTGCGATACGGCTGGCCGGTTTCGGTGCGCTCGGTGTTGGCGTTGGCGATGTTGTTGCCGATGACCTTCAACCGCATCGACTGGGCCTGAAGGCCTGAGACCGCGATGTCCACCGGAGAGGCTGTCTTGGCTATGCTCATGGTCTGCTTCTCTCAGGGCCGAGGTGCTAGGTCTGCATCGCCAGCGCCATCTGCCTGTACTTCTTCGCCAGGAGCCTGACGTAGGTCTTGTGCATCGCGCCGTTCCGGACCATGTCGCCGACCTCGACGTCCAGGCTCACGTCGTTGCCGTTGGACTCGACAACGGTGTTGAGCGGGCGAAACACCTGGGCGACCAGGTCGTCGACGTCCACGGGTTTGCCCGATTCGAGTTGCCTGGCCAGCAACTGCTCGAAGCGTACGGCGTGTCGCTTGAAACCGGGTGTGTTGATATTGGCCACGTTGTTGGCGATGACCCTGCCCCGCAGGGCCGTAGCCCGAAGGCCCGCCTCGAGTGCGTTCACGACGCCGTGTCCGTCTGACATGGGTCTTGTCCTTCTTGGCCCGGGGACCCGTCGCCGGGAGCCCTTCGGGCGGCCTGTGCCAAGGTCCGGTCGGTCATGCCCAGCAGCCTGGCCGCCCTGGCGTGGTTCTCGATGCTGCGGCACAGGGCGTCCAGCAGCCCGGCGGTCGCCGCCGAGGGGCCATCGCCTGGCCGGGCGTGGTGTCCGATCGACCCGGACATTCACGGGGCCTCCCGTTTCGCGACAGACTGGCGGATCAGGTCGTCGGGCTTGTTCCTCTGCCGCCACTGGATCAGGTCGGCCTGCGCCTTGGCCGCGACCGCGAAATCCGACGTGCCGTATTCCTTGTCCGTGTACAGGCGTTTGAAGTATTCGGCGGCCTTGGCCGGATCGCTCGACCTGTAGCAGTTGCCCAGTTGATACAGCGCCCAGGCCCGGGCCTTCGTGTTGGCGGTCCGCTTGGGACCCTTGGTGTCTTCGAGCACCCGCTGGTAAAGGATCGCGGCCGCTTTGGGCCGACCGGCCAGGAACATCGCGTCGGCCAGGGCCTGCAGGTCCGGAATTCCGCGCATGGCGGCGATGTTCTCGAGCTTCTTCAGCGCATCGGGGGACTCGGCGGTGGAGCCGTTGGCCTTGGTGTCTTTGGCCGGCCGGGTCGTCGCGTTGCCGGCGGGCCGGGTCGTGGGCGCCGCGGTCGGTGCGGAGACTGCGGGCCTGGCCGACGGTTTGGCCGGCGCCGCCGACGGACCGCCGGGCCGGTCTGAAGGGGGCTTTCTCCGCGGGACGGTCGTGGCCCGCAGTGTCCGCATCATCCGGGTCAGCGTGGAGTCGGTTTTCGCGTCGGCCGTACGAGGCAGCGGCCCGGTGCCCGCCCGCCGGGCGGCCTGTCTCGGGGCGGGCGCGTCGATGCCCTCCGGCGCTGCCGCCGAGCAGACCCCGCCCGGGGCCATCGAGCCGACCAAATACACACACAACACCCAGACAACCGCTGAGGGTCTCCTACCCATCGCTGGCACCTCCTTCAGCCCCGGCCGCGGCGTCCATGAGAACGCCGGCCGCCAGGTCGTAGTGTCCCTGGCGGAGGTACGCCTGGCCGAGGGCCCTGACGGCCCGGCGGCGCAACCGCGGCGGGCAGGTCTGCCGGTCCATGTCCACAATGGCCTTTGCCGTGGCAATGGCCGCGTCGGTCTGACCGAGGTCGAGCAGCACGTCGGCCAGTTCCACCTGGACGTTCTGGATGCCTTCCTTGTCGTGGCCTCCTCGGCGTCTCATCGCGGCCAGAACCTCCACCAGCAGCTTCCTCGCCGAGGCGTACCGCTCGTGTTTCCGTTCGGGATCGGCGTTGTGACGGCCCATGTCGATCTGGCAGCGGGCCAGTTCGACCGTCAGGACGTCTTTCATTTCCAGGTCGCGTATCTCGCCGATCTGCGCCTGGATGATGCTGAAGGCCTTGACGGCCAGGCCCATCGCACGGTAACTCTCGGACAGGGACACCAGGTACCGGAGGCGCTGCTGGGCCGAGAGCTTCTCGCGCCCCAGGGCGTTCAGGGCGCCGATGGTCTGCACGTACCCGCCCCGGGCCAACTGCACCGCCACCAGCCGCATCAGCGTCTCGATCCGCATTTCGGCCGACGGGTTGCTCCCGAGCACCTGGTGGAACGCCTTGGCCGCCGCATCCAGTTTTCCGGCCGCCGCGGATGTCCTGGCCAGCATGAAGTACCCCCGGCACATGCCGGCCGAATCGCTGCGGTCAATGTGCTCCAGGTACGTGGTGGCCCACTGGGCGGCCTTGGCGTGGTCGCCCTGGTCGTCGAGGCACCGGGCCAGTTCGATACAGGCGTTCTTTCGGCTGTCTCGCGAGATGTTCAGGTGGTAGAGCCGGGCGAAGACCTTTGCGGCCTCGGCGAGCAGCCCGAAGCGTCGTGTCTTGTCGATGGCGGCCTTCTTGCGGATCACGATGCCCAGGTTCAGGTAGGCCGGCCCGAACAGCCCGGAGTCCGGGTAGCGGTCCAGCATGGCCAGCAGGTCCCGCCGGGCGCCGTCGTAGTCGAGCAGTTCCTGGCGAAGGACGGCCGCACGCAGCAGGGCGCGCGGGGCGATTCGGCTGGTGTCGTGCTGCCGCGTGATCAGCCCATATTCCCGCAATGCATCGGCCAGGTCGCCCATGCCTTCATACACGCGAGCCAGGGCATACTGCCCGACGGCGATACGCTTGTCGTCACGTTCGCCGGCGGCGTGCTGAAGGAGGAACCGCCGCCACATCGAGATGGCCTCACGGCCGAGCAGCTCCTTCTCCATCTTGGTCGACTCGGTGCTGCGGGGGTTCATCACGACGATCTCTCGGCCGGTGAACCGGGCCATAAGCCCGGCCGCCCCGCAGGCGACCTCGGCGAGCCTCTGCTCGTTGGCGTCGGCGCCGAGCACGACCGTGACGCCTCGCCGCCTCATCGCCGGATCGGCGGTGCCCCATCGGACGTCCATCCCGCCGGTGTTGGTGAGCTGGTGGAGGAACTGCTCCACGGACGGGCCGGACCACCGGGCCGACCACCCCTGCCGGGCCCGGGACGGCCCGGCCGGCGAGAACGACGGATTCAGCCCGGCCTGCACCAGCGAATCCACCCCGTCCCCGAGCAGCCGGAACAACGCCACGTCGCTCAGCCCGAGCATCGGATCGGCGCACAGCATGTCGCGCGTCTCGAGGTCCATTTTTTCGCCGGCCAGCGAGACGACCTTGGCCGACATCGCGCGGGCGATGAGGTACTCGCAGTCGTCGACGAGGGCGTGCCTGGTGCGCATCGCGCCGAGGACGCCGATCGCCGCGTACCCCCGGCGACGGGCGGAGAGGTACGTCCCGTCCTTGAGGTCGAGGAAGGCAAGCATGTGGCAGGCGTAGGCCCGCAGGATGGGCGACTGGCTTCGCATGGCGCTGACGAGGGCCTGGCGGGCCTGGCTGCCCCGGCCCAGCTCGATCATGCTCCGCGCGTAGCGCACCGCGAACAGGTCCCGCGCTACGGCGTCCGCCGGACGAACCGACGCCCGCCGCATCAACTGCTCGTACCGCCCCGCCGCCGTACCGTACTTGCCGAACGCAAACGCGGTCTGAGCGTCTATGCGCTGCTGGCCTCCCATGTCGGCCTCCAGCGGAGCCATCGCCGCCGCGGGCGCAGCCGGCGAGGCCTCCGCGGGACGATCCGTCCGGGTCGCGGCGCCCGTCCGGGCCGCCGAGGGCAGAAGCTGCCAGACCGCAACGGCCACCGCGCCCAGCAATAGCGTGTTCGCCCCCAGGAACAGCGCCACCAGGATGGTTCGCCTGGGCCCGGCCGGCGGGGCGTCGGCGGCGGGCGCCCTCTTGAGGCCCCGTCGCACCCGACCGGCCGACCGCGCGGGCGGCTTGCGCCCGGCGGGCTTGGCCACGCGCGCCCTGGGCTGCGAGGTCCTGGTCGGCTTCGCCGCGGCGGCCTCAGGCGGCCGCTCAGCCGGCGGCTCGGGCGCGGCGGGCGGTTCGGGGGGCGGCGGCGCGTCACCTCGCCCGGTATCAGACGGCGCACCCTCTGGCGCCGCGCCGTTGAGCTTCGCGCGCTGTTGGGCAATGATTTCGGCCAGCGTGAGCTGGGCCTCGCTGACTTCCGGCTCGGATGCCTCGTCGGAATCCTCCCTGTCACCATCGGAGGATTCGGACGTCGCCGGCGACCCGGTCTTGTCCGTTTGGTCCGGGGTTTCGGCCCCCGATGCGGCGTCCGGCTCGGCAACTGATACGACGGGCTCGTTGTCCGACTTCTGCTCGTCGGGCGCCCGGACGTCCGGGTGGGTCTGGGCAGTCTCCTCCTGCGGTTCGCCGTCATCTGCGGAGGCAGCCGGCTCGGGCATGCCCGTCTCGACAGGCGAATCCTCCGGAACATCAAGCGAGGCCGACTCGGCCACCTCCCCCTCGGACGAGGGGTCATTGTGCGGCTGGTCACCGTCAGGCTGTTCAGCCGAGGGGGCCTGCCCGGTCGGCTCCCGGGGTACCGAAGGCTCAACGCTCTCCGGGCGGGGCTGCTCACCCGCGGCCGTCGGCTCTGAAACGTCCGGGAGCGAAGCCTCCTCACCCAACGTCCCGGCCAACTCCTCACGCTGCCGTGCGATGACCTCAGCCAGCGAAAGCTGCTCGTCGCTGGGCTGCGGCTCGGTTGCGTCGGTGTCGTCCGTTGGCCCGTTGGTTTGTTCTTCTTCGTTTGCCATGGCGTCCTGCATCCGGTCCCTGTGCATGCAGAGACCCGACCGTTTGGCTCGGAGCAATGGTCGTGCCAAACCCCCGATTCGGCCGAGAAGGCCCACAAGTGGTCGGTTTTCCCCCAAAAAGCGTCTCGCCTTGGCTCCCCGCCGCCCTGTGATATGTACCCCGCGTCAGCTTTTTGTGCGCCCGCGGTGTCAGCTTTTCATGCGCCGGGGGCCCTGCGGGGTCACTATGTAGGTGTCGGTCTCGATCGGAACCACCCCCCGGGTGGGACCCGGGGGCTTTCGGGGGGCGTGTGCTAGGAGGCAGCGGCAACCGGGACGGGGCACCGGGGGGCCGGGTCGGCAGCGGCGGCGACTTTCGTGCCGGGGGGCTGGATGTCGTAACGCTTCAGTTTGGTGTGGAGCGTTGCGCGCGTGATGCCCAGAAGAGCCGCCGCCCGCGTCCGCTGCCAGCCGGTCTCCTTCAACGCACGGAGGATGAACTGGCGTTCGGCGGTCTCCAGGGAGAAGGCCTTCGGGTCGGTTGACGCCGCCGGCAGCGGCTTGGGGGCGGACGGCGGCGACGCGTCGCCCGAGCCGCACCGCCCGACGCGGTGGTCCTCGATCAGGATGCTGGCGGCGCTGATCTGGGCGCCGCGTTCGAGGATGATGGCCCGGTCGATCACGTTGCGCAGTTCCCGCACGTTTCCCGGCCAGTCGTGCGACACCAGCTTCTCGCGTGCCGAGCGGTCCAGCCCGCGGACCCGCACCGAGGTGGCGATCTCGCTGTTGTACAGGAAGTACTCGGCCAGCAGGGGCACGTCCCCGCGGCGGGCGTGGTCTCTCAGGGCCGGCAGCGTCACCGGGAAGACCGCCAGGCGGTAATACAGGTCCTTCCGAAAGCGCCCGCCGGCGACCTCGGCCAGAAGGTCGCGGTTGCTCGAGGCGATGATCGTTCCCTGGCAGGCCAGATCCTTCGTGCCGCCGACCTTGCGGAAGGTCCGCTCCTGGAGGACGCGGAGGAGCTTGGCCTGC
>Ga0180431_10009898_pt1 | contig 10687 bp, 3 predicted proteins | sample SS_ome_11_FD_132459 | JGI IMG/M metagenome (GOLD analysis project Ga0180431, IMG submission 132459) | Hypersaline lake sediment archaeal communities from the Salton Sea, California, USA - SS_1_MS_1 metaG | ecosystem: Environmental > Aquatic > Non-marine Saline and Alkaline > Hypersaline >...
CCCGGTGGTCTCGGCGGCGATGCTCTTCTCCGCGCGCAGCTCCTCGGCCGCCGCCCTGGCGCCGGCCAGCAGCTCCTGCAGTTCGCTGGTCACGCCCCGGGCGTCGCCGAGGCCACGTTCGAGGGACTGCTCGATCTCCCGGGCCGTTCCCTGCCCCTGCTCGACCTTCGACAGCAGCTCTCCGGCCGCCGTGTGGGCGTCGGCGACCGTCGCCCCCGTCTGCCGGCCGACCTCCCGGGCCGAGCTGATGATCGATTCGAGCTGCTCCGCCTTGCGATCGGCTGCGCCCATCTCCACCCGCAGTGCGTCCTGGAACTTCCCGGCTTGATCCACCGCCTGCCGGGCGGCCTGCTCCAGATCGGCCCGGATGCCGGCCGCCTGCTCCGTCGCCTGCCCCACCGTTTCGGCGATCTGATCGCAGGTGCTGGTGGTCTGTTCGACCGCCTTGCGCAGGGTCTGTTCGATGTCCGCGCGAACCCCCGCCCCGCGCTCCGTCGCCCGGCCGATCGTCCGGGTGATCTGCTCGCAGGCGCCGGCCGCCTGGTCGCTGGCCGTACGGGCCGTTTCCGCGATCGCTTCGCCGATGGCGGCGGAGCGCTCCTCCGCCCGGGCGATGGCCTGGTCCATGCGATCGTGGGCGCTGTCGGTTCGCTCGACCTGCTCGATGGCCCGTTCGATCGCGCCCGCCAGTTCGCTGCGGGCGTCGGCGGCCTCGCCAACGGAGACCAGAATCCCGTTCCGAACGTCCGCGGCCTGCTGTTCGGTTTCGCGGAGCGTGGTGTCCAGCCGCTGGCGGGCCTCACCGGCGCCGTGAGCGGCGGCCTCGATCGCCGCTGTCAACTCGCGGCGAACCGCGTCGGCCTCTTCATGCGAGCGGGCCACCCCCGCGCGCAGCTCGGTCGTCTCCTGCGACGCGGTTGCGACCGTGCGGAGGATCTCCTGGCGGGCCTCGTTGCCGCATCGGGCCGCATCGTCGACCGCGGCGCGGAGGGCTGCCTCAGCGGCGGCCGTCTGCTTCTGGACCCGCTGGACCTGTTCGGTGCACTCCACGCGGATGCCGGTGACCCGCTCGGCGGCGGCGTCGGCGGACCGGTTGAGGCCGGAGCTGATCTCGGTGGCCCGGGCCGCAGCGTCTTCGAGCGTGGCGTTCAACTGGGCGCGGGTCCGTGTCGCCTCCTCTTCCGCTTGTTCGGTCAGAACCCCGAGGTCCTTACGCGTGCGGGTGGCCTGTCGGGTGGCGGCGTCGATGGTCTCGAGCAGTCCGTCGCGGGCATCACCGGCCCGGCCGATGGCTTCCTGGGCGGAGTGCTCCAACTCCGCCCGTACGTCGTTGATCCGGGCTGCGGTGTCGCCGAACGCTCGTTCGAGCTCGCTGTGGAGGTCGTCCGCCCGCCGGGTCACGTCTTCCAGGGTGGCGGTGAGTTCCTCGCGAGCCCGCGTGGTCGCGGCCAGCACCGAGGCGATGCCGTCTTCGGCGTCCACCTCCTCGATGAGGGTGGCGAGGTGACGCTGGGCTTCCGCCCCCACCTCGACGATCCGGCCGGCGTATTCGGAGAGCTCGACGCGCACGGCCTCGGCCCGGGCGCAGGCCTCGGAGACGGCCTGGCACTGCCGGGCCGAGTCCTCCTGCTGTCCGGCGTTTGCGGTGCTGGCCTCCTCGAGGGTCTCGGCCAGCTCCCGGGCCTGGCGGCAGGCCGTCTCGATCCGTTCCTCCGCCGACTCGAGCCGGCTCTCCGTCTCGGCGAGGGACTCCGGAGCGTGGCGCACCACCTCCGCCAGGGCCTTCAGCTCGCGGAGCGCATCGGACGCGTCGGTCCCCAGGCCCAGTTCGTTCGCCCGGCGGATGGCGTCCTCGAGCTGTTCGCCCAGGGTGCGCCCGGCGGAGAGCAGGGATTCCAGTTGCTCGGCGGTCCGGGCGAGGACGGCCGGGTCAAGCTGCGGCCCTGCGGCCGGCGGCGCAGCGTGGCCCGGGTTGCAGACCTCCGTGACCACAACCCGGTCCACCTTCCCGCGTTGCAGACGATGCGCGGTACGCAACGCTTCGTCACAAAGCTGGTTGATCCGCCGCGGGACGCCGCCGGAGTGCTCTTGAATCAGGTTCAGCGCGCCTAGGTCGAAAAGCCGGTTGTCGGGAGCTCCGGCCGTGAGCAGGCGGTGGCGCACGTACTCGCGGGTCTCGGCGAGGCTCAGGGGCGACAGGGTGTGCGGGCCCGCGATGCGGCGGCGAAGACGTTTGAACCTGCGCGCCCGGAGCGTGTCCTCAATCCCGGGGCGCCCCGCCAGAACGATGCGGACCAGATGGCGGTCTCCCTCCCGAACCTCGCTCAGCAGGCCGAGTTCCTCGAGGTCGGCCGGGGTGAGGTTCTCCGCCTGATCGAGGCAGAGCAGCACCCAGCGGGGGTGTTCGCCGGCCGGGTCGCTGACGAAGCGGCGGAGCCGGTCCAGCAGGTCGAGCGAACTTGGGCTGTCCGCCTGCTCGATGTTGAGCGCCCGGCAGACCCGGTGAATCAGGCCGGATGTGTGGTGGGTGCTACAGGTGCCCAGAACGGGGATGGCTCCCCGGTCCAGGCGCGAGAGCAGAACCCGGCAGAGGATCGATTTGCCCAGACCTTCCCCGCCGGTGAGCAGCACCGGGCCCTGTTTTCCGGAGGCTGTTCGCCGGAGCAGCTCCAGCGCCGTCCGGCAGTCGTCGGTGGGGTGGAAGAAGCGGGGTTCGGACCTGTCGTCGAACGGCGGGCAGCGCAGGCCGAAGGAATCGTAGTACATGGGCCTCACCTTGGACACGCGGTTACGTCCTTTCGCACGCTGGCGGCCGCGGTCCCTCCGGCCGGGATGGTCGGTCCCCGCCGGTCCGTTCCGCTCTGTCGGCCGCTCTCGGCAGTAACTATCGGAACCTGCGCGCGGCGGCTGGAGTTATCGGCCATTAGATCACGCCCTGCCGAGGTGGCCGGAGCGTCCGCCGATCGACCCGGTTTGCCCCCGGCGGGTGGATATCTTAAATCCTGCATTGGAGAGCGGTTGGACCAGAACCTGGTTTCGCCGAGTGGAAAGAAGTGGGCAATGGTTGGCCTGGTGAACGCGGCCGGCACGCCCGAAACTTCTCGCGTCCAGTCTGTCTTTACTGCTGCGCTGCAAGCCGGTGAGACGAAGGGCGGTCTCCTGCCCATCGTCAACAGCCAGCAGGCGGCGGAGCGCGTTCTCCGTTCGGCTGTCGATACGATCGAGTTCACCAACGGCGATGTGGTGCGACCCACGCCGGATGGTGGGCAATCCGACCGTTTCGCACAGGCTGAGCTGGAGGCGGCAACGACAGAGAGTGTCGGGAAGTTTCTCGACGTGACAGCGTAAGCCGTTCGGACAATTCGCTCGATCGTGGCCGCCGGGACGGATGAGTCCCGCTGCTTTGCCCGGCGTACGCGCTCGAATTCAACGGCCGCCGGCCGGCCCCGCCAGGGCAGGTCGGTGCGCGGAAGGGAGCGTCTGCGCCGGCGTTTTCGAGATTATCCCAGGGCCGTGGGGTCCGCGAGCAACACTCGCAGGTCCTCACGCAACGCCCCGGTCTCCAGATGGGTCTCCTCCGCGAGGCGAATGGGCAGCAATCCGGCCTTCGAGCGGGTGTGCTCCCGCAACTCCGCCAGGAGTGCCCGGAGCGCCAACCGCTGTCCGATCGACATTCCTTCGTTGGCGGCGGCGGTCATCACGGCCACGCGGATGGTGTGCCGGGTCGCGGCGATCTCGCCGCCCGGTTGCCATCCGGGCAGGGTCTGCACGCGCCCGCTGGGGGCCACCATGAACTGAAGGTTCGGCGGCGGAGGGGTGGCGGCCAATGCCCCCCGCAGCCCCGGCGAGGGACCGGCCAGGGCCAGCACCTCGATGGAGTTCCAATCGGCACGCGGCAGCTCCGCGGAGCGCACGGCGCGGCGGGCCATCACCTGCACGGTCTGCAAGTCCGGACTGGGCACCCGGCCGCTGGCGTAGTCGTCCACCTGGGGTTCCAGCCAGCCCAGCAGCACCGCCCCGCCCGTCATGCTGACCACCAGGCAAGCGAGCGTTTTGAACATCCGTGTTCGTGGATTCATCGAATGTCGATTGAGACCGCGCCTGTGGTCCGAACCGACCGAACGTCCCGGACCTGAGAGAACTTCTATCGAGCTTATCGGTCCGACGCAAACCCCGGAGCGAGCTTTTCGTCCTTTTTTTGTAGGCCGGCCCCGTGACGGCTTCGGGGCACACGCCGACGGTCGCGGCGCAAGCTGCGCGGTGAGACTCGGCCCCGGCGGCCGGTCGGACCGCGGCAGGCCGGAGCGGGCATCATGCTCATCCCCCGCCGGGCGGGGCACCCGCGCCGCCCGAAGAGCGGAGGGCGCTTGCCAGGCCCTGCCTCGCCGACTCGAGCTGCGGGTCCAGCTTCAGGGCCTGGCGGAAGCTCTCGACGGCAGCCTGGTAGGCGCCGCGGCGCCGCCTGGCCTCCCCGTGGCGGCTGAACGCCCGGGCGGCCCGGGCGCGTTCCTCCGCCGCCTGCTCGAGGCGGCCCGCGGCTTGAAGCGCCCGGGCGAGATCCCGGCGGTATTCCGCCTCCTTGACGAGCCAGCGCCTGGCGGCGACCAGCTTGACCGCCGTGCGGAGCTCCGGCACGGCGTTCTCCGGCTCGCCCAGTTGCCAGAGCGTGTAGCCCCGGCGCTGAAAGGCGAGGTACAGGTCGGGCTTGGCCTGCTGGGCCAGCAGGTAGCGGTCGGCGGCCCGGCGGAGGTTCTTGCGGGCCTGGGCCGGGTCCCCCGCCTGCCGGAGGTGGTTGGCCCGGCGCCGGTAGAGATTGGCCAGGTTGAACTGGCCCGCCCAGCAGGTGGGGTTTCGCTCCACGGTGTAGAGCCAGAAGGACTCGGCATCGCGCCAGACCCGGGCGTTCTGGCGCCAGGTGATCATGCCCAGGGCCACGAGGACGGCGCAGGCCAGGGCGGTGGCCGGCACCCACATCCCCCGGCCGCCGGCCAGGCGACGGCGCAGCGCATCGGCCGCGACCGCGAAGGCGAGAAACACCCCCAGGCAGGGGATGTACATGAAGTGGTCGGCGACGAACGAGAACTGCGTGTAATTGAACGGGATCAGCCCCAGCACCGGTGAGAGGCTGACCAGGTAGTGCCCCGCTCCCCACAGCGCGTGCGGGGCGATGCGCCGCCGCAGGTTCCACGCCAGCAGGCCCGCCAGGGGAACGGCCAGCAGCGCCGCCCCGAAGACCAGCGGCGAGCCCGGCAGGTCCCACCGCGGATAGACGCCCGGGTAGTTGGCCGGCACCAGCACCTTGCCCAGGTAGAACCACACCGCGCCCGCCGCGGCGAACGGCCGGAGCCACCCTTCCAACGGCACCATCGTGCTGGCCGCGTTGCGCTGCTCGATGGTGCTCGTGGTGATGGCGGCGCAGAGCCCCAGCAGCAGCATCGGAGCCACGCGGAGCCACCGGTCTCTCCCCGGCAGCCGCCGGTGGATCAGCCAGTCGGACAGCAGGGCGGTGGCGGGCAGCGTCACCGCGGCCGTCTTGCTCAGCAGAGCGGCCAGCAGCAGCAGCAGCGAGAGTCCGTAGCCCGTCCGACTCCGCTGGCGGCTGTCACGCAGGTAGAAGAGCAGGGCCAGCAGGTAGAACAACCCGGAGAGCACGTTCTTGCGCTCCGCCGCCCAGGCCACCGAAGCTACGCCGATGGGATGCACGGCAAACAGCCCCGCCGTCGCCCAGGCCACCCAGGGCCCCACGCCCAGCACCCGCAGCAGCCAGACCACCAGGGCGGCGTTCACCGCGTGCAGCACCAGGTTCGTCAGGTGATAGCCGGTCGGGTCCTCCCCCCAGACGCGGTACTCCAGCCAGTAGCTCGTGAAGACCAGCGGGTAGAACTGCGGCTGGCTTGCGGCGGGGTTCCAGATGTCGGCCAGCCCCCCCGGCTCGGTTACGTGCCGGTTCCGGGTGATGTACTCGGGGTCGTCCCAGGTCACGAACTCGTTGTTCAGGGTGGGCAGGTAGGCCAGGGCCGCGGCGAGGGCCGCGGTGACGGCCGCCAGCCACCAGTGCCACCGTGGTGCACCGACGATCGGCACCGGGTCCGGGCGTGCGGGCGCCGAACCGCCCGCTGCCCGGCGTCGATGTGATGTCTCCCGTCGCCTGGCCACGGCGGCAATGTATCCCGGGCCTCAGGCGAAGTCATCACGGCGCTGCCGCACTCCCGCGGGCGAGGGAACCGGGCCGGAGCCTTGACGGTGCCCCCCTCGGCAGTCCGGGACCCGGGGGCCCGATCCGGCCTCGAGGCCGCGGTTGCCGCCAGCGGACCGGACGGCGTTGCAACGTTGCTGCACGTCAGGGTCGTTCCCGCCCAGTTTGCCTTGTTTGGCTTGCCCTGCCGCCGGTCGATGCGTTGTCGGGCTGCTTTGATTCTGGCATCTGAATGGTTAGCATGGCTGGCAAGCCCCGTTGCGGAACCGGGTGAGATTCGGCATCGTCCGTCATCCGTCAGGGCGAGCGAGCCCAGCGGGCGTGGAGGAGGGGAAATGCAGTGGTGCGGTGCGTTCACTGATGATCGCTCTGCCCGTCTCGGCTGCTGCGGGAAGGCGGGCGGCGGAACTCAGCGCGGGCACGGCGGCTCCGCACCGGCCCTCGGGACAGATTCCCAAGTTCCCAGACACAGGAGTGGCAGGTAGGCTGCTTCGGAAGAAGGCGGGCGCCGGCCCCGCCGGTGATCGGAGCCCTGCGGCGACCCGGTGTGTGAGGGGAACGGTACAGCGAGTTTTCAGTAATGAGCAAACCAGGTGGGACGTGCGGCTGCACAGGCTGGATCCGACCCGTCGGCCGGACCGTGTGTGCGGTGGCGCTGGCGTTGATGGCCCGGCAGGCGCTCGGCGGGGAGATCCGCTGGCGAAGCGGGGCTGTGGCCGCACCACAACAGCCCCCGGCGGCCAGGGCGGCGGCGTTGCAGGCCGCTGCCGGAGAGCACATCGTTGTGCAGTTCACCCGGGTCGTGTCCCCTCAGGGTCGACAGCGACTCCAGGACGGCGGCCTGACTCTGCTCCGTTATCTGGGCGACGGCGGTTACTTCGCGTTCGTCGACCCTCTTCGTCTGGATGTGCAGAGAGTGGCCGCGGTGGACGACCTGGCGTCGGTTCAGCCGATCGAGCGGTCCTGGAAGGTGCACCCGGATCTGCTGGCCGGCGAGGTTCCGGGCTGGGCGCTGGTTGGCGCGGCCGGGCCGGCTTCCCCCGACGGTCCCGTACCGCAGCCCAACGCGCCGGCCGATCCGCGCGTGGCGGTCTACGTGCTGCTGCATCCGGATGTGCCCCTGGCCGCCGCCCCCGGCGTCGCCCGGCGGCACGGCGGGTCGGTGCGTTCCACGCTCGAGACGGTCAACGGGCTGGTCCTCGAACTGCCGCTCTCGCGGATCGGTGATCTGGCCGACGAGGATGAGGTCCAGTGGATCGAACCACCCTTGCCCCGGTTCGACGAGCTGAACAACAGCAACCGGGAGCTGGTCGGCGCCGACGTCGTGCAGGCGCCGCCCTACGACCTGGATGGCTCGGGCATCAAGGTACTGGTCTACGACGGCGGTTACGCCCTGGACGCCCACGAGGACTTCGGCGGTCGGCTGGTGGTGCGGGACGAGTCCGGCCTGTCGGGCCACGCCACCCATGTGGCCGGCACCATCGGCGGCAGCGGGGCGGTCAGCGGCGGCGACTACCGAGGCATGGCCCCGGGCGTCACCATGGAGTCGTACGGCTTCCAATGGGACAGCGAGGGCGTCTTCCTCTACAACAACCCCGGCGACCTGGAAGAGGACTACGACGAGGCCGTCAACGTCCACGGGGTGGACCTGGCCAACAATTCCATCGGCACCAACACCGCCCTGTACTGGGACTGCGCCATCACCGGGCGGTACGGCGTCACCTCGGTGCTGATCGACTCGATCGTCCGCGGCAGCCTGGGACGGCCCCTGCGGGTGGTCTGGGCCAACGGCAACGAACGCCAGGTCGAACGCTGCGGGGATCTCTACCACACCACCGCGCCGCCCGCCTGCGCCAAGAACCACCTCACCGTCGGGGCCGTGAACTCCGACGACGACACGATCACCGATTTCACCAGTTGGGGGCCGGCCGGCGACGGCCGACTCAAGCCCGACGTGGTCGCACCCGGCTGCCAGACCGACGACGACGAGGGCGTGACCTCCTGCTCCAGCGGGGGGTTCTACACCGTCAAGTGCGGCACCAGCATGGCCTGCCCCACCGTCACCGGGCTGAGCGCCCTGCTGATGCAGGACTACCGGGCCTGGTACCCCCAGGAGGACGACTTCCGCAACTCGACCCTGCGGGCCGTGCTCGCCCACACGGCCGAGGACCTGGTCGGCGGTCCCTACGACGCCCCGCCCGGCCCCGACTTCCAGAGCGGCTACGGATCGGTCCGCGTCGAGCCGGCGCTGAAGCTGTTGCGAGACCGGAACATCTTCGAGAGGAGCATCAATCAGGGGGACACGCTCGCGGCACTCGTGGTGGTCAACCCCGGAGACAACGAGCTGAGGGTCACCCTGGCCTGGGACGACGTGCCCGGCACGCCCAACGTGGACGGGCCCGCCCTGATCAACGACCTGGACCTGCGGGTTTTCGACCCGGAGGGCAACCGGCACTTCCCCTGGACCCTCGATCCGGAGGACCCCGAACGGCCCGCCGTGCGCACACAGGAGGACCACCTCAACAACCTGGAGCAGGTGTTCATCGAGGCCCCGGAGCCCGGTGCCTACCGGATCGAGGTTCACGGCTTCAGCGTGCCGCAGGGGCCGCAGCCCTTCTCGCTGGCCGCCACCCCCTTCCTGGTGAGCTGTTCGCCGCAGGGGACCGTCACCCTGGATCGCAGCAAGTACGCCTGCGAGGCCGATGCCGTCATCCAGGTGGTGGACTGCGACCTGGACACCGACAGCGGGCTGGTCGAGACGGTCGAGATCACCATGCTGTCCGAGTCCGAGCCGGATGGTGAAAACCTGGTGCTCACGGAGACCGGGCCGGACACGGCGACCTTCCGCGGTACCCTCGAGCTGAACACCGCGGACAGCCCGGGCGTGCTGCTCGTCGCCCACGGCGACACGGTGAGCGCCACCTACATCGACGCCGACGACGGCCTGGGCGGCGAGGACGTGGTGGTGACCGACACGGCCGCCGTGGACTGCCTGCCGCCGGTGATCTCCGCTGTCGGGGCCGTCGATCTCGAACCCCGCAGCGCGGTCGTCTCCTTCCTCACCGACGAGCAGTCCCGAGGAATCGTGCGCTACGGCCTGGCTTGCGACGCCCTGACGGAGCAGGCCGACGAAACCGGCTTCCACAGCGAACACACCTTCCCCCTGGAGGAGCTGCTGGACGATACCGTGTACTTCTTCGCCGTGCAGGCGACCGACGAGGCGGGCAACACGGCCGCCGACGACCACGGCGGGGCGTGCTACTCCTTCGCCACGCCCAAGATCCCGGATTTCTTCACGGAGCGGTTCCACACCGACGCCCCCAACGACCTGGCCTACACCCGCCTGCTCTTCGTGCCCGACGGCTCGGACGATTCCTACTCGCTGTGCGGCGAGTCCATCGCCGAGCTGCCGACCGATCCGACCAGCGGTGCGGCGCTGGACCTCGACGTGGACGACTTCGCTCCGGTGGCCCTGGCCGATCAAGCCCGGGTGCAGCTCTACGGCACCAGCTACGACACGCTGTTCCTGGGCAGCAACGGCTACCTGACCTTCGGCAGCGGCGATAAGGGCCACAGCGAGTCACTGGAGACGCACTTCGACCAGCCGCGGGTGTCGGGCCTCTTCGACGACCTGGATCCCTCCTTCGGCGGCGCCGTGGTTTTCGAGCAGTTCGCGGACCGGGCGGTGGCCACCTGGTGGGGCGTTCCGGAGTACAAGAAGACCAACGCCAACACGTTCCAGATCGAGCTGTTCTTCGACGGCCGCATCGCCCTGAGCTACCTGGCGATCGACGCGGAGGACGGCCTGGCGGGCCTCTCGGAGGGGGAGGGCCTGTCACCGGACTTCGTGGGGAGCGATCTGTCGGTGGCCGGTCCCTGTGGCCCCCGGCCGCCGCTGGCCGTTGATGGCCACGTCCAGACTCCACTCAACCAGCCGGTGACCATCGGGCTGGTGGCCACCGACGACGGGCTGCCCGATCCTCCGGCTGCTCTGACCTACGTCATCACCGCCCTGCCCGCGTCGGGCACGCTGCACGACCCGGCCGCGGGCGACATCACGGCCGTGCCCCACACGCTGGCGGGAACCGAAGGCCAGGTGGTCTACACACCCTCGCCGGGGTATGCGGGTGACGACGCCTTCGCCTTCCAGGCTTCCGACGGCGGGACGCCTCCCGAGGGCGGCGATTCCAACATGGCCGACGTCACGGTCGTCATCGGCGGGCCCGAGCCGGTCTACAGCTTCCCGCTCGACGAGCACCCCGGCTGGGCAATGGAGGCCCAGTGGGCCTTCGGACCCCCTCTCGGCATGGGCGGCGAGCTGCACGGGCATCCCGATCCCGCCGCGGGGGCCAGCGGCTCCAGCGTGCTGGGGGTCAACCTGGAGGGGGATTACTCCACCACCGTCGGGGCCCCCCGCTGCCTCACCGCCGGGCCGTTCGACTGTTCGGAGCTGACCGACACCCGGCTCAGGTTCCACCGCTGGCTCAACAC
>Ga0180431_10009899_pt1 | contig 10687 bp, 4 predicted proteins | sample SS_ome_11_FD_132459 | JGI IMG/M metagenome (GOLD analysis project Ga0180431, IMG submission 132459) | Hypersaline lake sediment archaeal communities from the Salton Sea, California, USA - SS_1_MS_1 metaG | ecosystem: Environmental > Aquatic > Non-marine Saline and Alkaline > Hypersaline >...
AACGGCGACCTGGCGAACGGGGAGACCTTCGACGCCCAGATCAACGGCTATCTGAGCTGGGACAGCGAGAGCATCGTGGACGCCCCCGGCCGCTGGGAGATGACCGTCATCCTGCACGAATCGGCCCCCCTGCCGGAGTGCCGGGTCGACCTGACCCCGCGCAAGTGCCGGCAGTTCAAGCCGAAGGAGGGCCAGGCGTTCAAGTGGACGTGCACGACGATTCCCCCGGCGGCGAAGAAGGCCGACAAGAAGGGCGCGAAGGCCGGCGAGAAGGCCTCGGCGCCGCCGAAAGCCAGGCTCCTCGGCTCGGAGATGATCGAGGCCGACCAGTGGGGCCTCGTGACGATTCGCCGGATGCGGATGCTCAAGGGCGCCCAGCGGGTGGTCATCGTCAAGCAGTAGCGGCCGGGCCGGAGACGGACCGGACGTCGGGCAACCCGGCGCGCCTGCGCCGGAGGCACGAAGGAAGAACCGATGAAGCCAACGATCGGATGGTGTGCGGCGCTGGTCGCGGCGTGGGCCTCGACGGCCGCCGCGGAGATGGCGACGATGCGCATCGGGACCCCGGCGGCGGCGCCCGCCGCGGCGCCCCGGGCCAAGAGGCCCACCTGCCATGTCATCGAGGCCGCCAAGCCCCCGAAGCTGGACGGAAAGCTGGATGAGGAGGTCTGGTCGAAGGCGCCGGCGCTGAAGCTGGCCCGGACGCTGGACGGCTCGGCGGCGGCGGCCCAGCCCACCGAGGCCCGACTCTGCCGCGACGGTCGCCACCTCTACGTCGCCGTCCGCGCCGTCGAGCCCATGATGGCCAAGCTCCAGGCCCCTCGCCGGGGCCACGACGGGCCCATCTGGAGCGACGACAGCGTCGAGATCTTCGTCGGTCTCCGCGGAGTGGGCTACTGGCACTACGGCGTCAACGCCGCCGGCAGCACCTACGACGGGCGGGGCAAGGAGGGCGCCTGGAACGCCGGGGACGGCTTCAAGGCCGCCGCCGGACGAGACCGCAGCGCCTGGATCCTCGAGGTCGCCATACCCCTCAAGGGCATGCTCGGCGGCCGCGAGACGCCCACCGAGTGGACCCTCAACGTCAACCGCAACCGTCAGGTCTCCGGCCGGCTGCAGGAGGCGTCGTGGTCGCCCACCATGACCGGCAACAGCCACGTGCCCGAGCGCTTCGGCCGCATGGTCTTCGGCGAGCCGCCCAAAGAGACCCGCCAGGCCGTGGACAAGCCCCACCTCAAGGTCGTCCCCACCGCTTCCGGCGCCGGCGTGCTGGTCTTCGACCTTTCGGCCCTGCCCAAGGGCGCGAAGGTCCACCGCGCGGACCTGCGCATCTTTCGCACCGCCAAGGTGGACGGGCGTTTCGACGAGGTGATGGTGGACGTGGCGGTCCATCCGCTGTTCCGCGACACCCGCGAGGGCGCCGACCTGAAGGTCTCCGGCAGGCCGCTGGCCGTCCGCGGCCCGTGGTTCGACCGGCTCGACGCCACCGAGGCGGTCCGCGCCTGGGCCGGCGGCAGGACCAACGGGGGCTTCTACGTCAAGGCCTGCCCCTTCATCAACGCGGCGGCGAGTTGCCTGGACATCGCCTACGAGGGGCGTCCGGCCGATCCGCCCAAGCAGGTCACCGACGTGAAGGCCCGCCACCGCGGCGGGCAGACGTTCATCACCTGGACGGAGACCACCGACCCGATCAAGCGGGACGAGATCCAGTGGGGCCAGCTCAAGCAGGTGCTGGCCGACCTCGACCGCACGGGCCGGCTGCGGTACGTGGTGTACCGGCACACCCGCCCCGTCACGGCCGCCAACCTCCACGAGGCCGAGCCCCTGGCCGAGGTCAAGCCCTGCTCGTCGTGGAACGTCAACGGCCGCTCCATCGAGCGGGGGATAGACTGGAACCTGGCTAACAAGTACGCCCACATGCACGGGCACTGGAACCCCTTCGCCCGCGCCCGCATGGACGGGGAATGGGGCAAGGACTGCCCCATCGACCGGCTGGTCATCGCCGACGGCGCCGAGCCGCTGGCGCGGACGACGGGGCTGTACGTCCACACCGCCGACAAGGCCGGCAAGGCCTGGTACGCCGTGGTTACGCGCGTGGACGGGGCGACCAACACGGTGGACATCTCCCCGGCGAACACCGCCGGGCCTGTGGACGAGAAGCCCGGCGAGCCCGAGCCCGTCCTCCAGGGCACCATCGAGACGCCCTTCTGGCCGTACCCGGAAACCAAGCACCACTACGTCCGCTGGGTCGGCCCGCCGTACGCCAACGTCCCCCGCCGGTACTACAACTGGTCGGTCGCCGTGCCGGATGAGGACATCGCCAAGGCCGCCGCCCCCGCCGGGGCCAAGGGACTTTCGCTGGAGCTGAACCTGCACTGCTGGGCCCGCAGCTACTGGCGGACGCCGTATCGGATCGAGCGGGACAGCATCGTGGTCTGCCCGCACGACTTCCCGCTGCAGACGTGGTGGTACGGCTACCACTCCAGCCACGGGACGCTGAAGAGCTTCAAGACCGGCCGCGTGCAGCCGTACACGGAGCGCCGGGTGCTGTGGTTCCTGGACTGGGTGCAGAAGAAGTGGCCGGTGGACACGGCCCGGGTCATCGTCACCAGCAAGGTCCACAGGGCCGGGGGCGCCGGCCCCGGCGGCGACGGCAGCGGCAACAGCGGCGCCTATCACCTGGCCTTCCGCCATCCGGAGCGCTTCAACGCCGTCTTCGCCGGCGGGGCGGCGATGGACTACGCCGAGGCCGCCCGGACCAGCATGCTCGCCCTCTGGGGCAAGCGCGAGTGGGACCTGAAGACCCCCGAGGGCAAGAGCGTCTGGGCGGTCAACGACCTGCCCGCCGTCGTCGCCGCCGGCAAGCCCGGCGCGGACCTGCCGCTGAGCACCTACAACGGCAAGAAGGTCCCGCCCGCGACCAGCCGGCTCATCGCCGCCTGTCTGGCCCGGGGCGGGGGCGTCATCACCGATTATGGCCAGTGGGGCAGCGGGCACCTGCTGCCGGTCTCGGCCACAGGGACCTGGGGCGGGCTGATGATCCGCATGAACGTGCGAAAGGACCGGCTGCTGCCGACCTTCTCGCGCTCGTCGGCCGACGCCTTCGCCGGCGGGCCGCCCAAGTACCCCAGGCTCAACCTCGGCTTCCGCTTCGACGGCGACACGGTCGTGGACGAGCCCGGACGGATCGAGGTGGCCGTCTGGCGGGAGGGCCGGCACGCCAAGCCCGCCGCCGACGTCACCCTCACCCGCGTGCAGAAGTTCAAGGTCGTCCCGGGCAGGGCCTACGCCTGGCGGATCGGCGATGCCGAAGGCGAGGCCGTCGCGGGCGACGACGGGCTGATTACCATCCGCGCCTGCCCGATCCCATCGGCGCCGACGAAGCTCGTCGTGACGCCCAAGTAAGCGCCTCCGACGCGCAGGAGACAGACCATGAGACGGAGCCTGACAGTCGTGGCGGTCCTGGTGGCCGCCGCCGCGAGCGCGGCGGTCGGGGGGCCCGTGAGCGAGCGGTTCGGCGGGGCGAAGGGGTCCAGCGCCCACCCGGACGCGATGAAGGTCGAGCGGACCGGCGAGGTCCCCCGCTGCGTGTTCGACCTCTCGGCCATCCCCAAGGGCGCCGCCGTCCACCGCGCGTCGCTGGGCGTGGCCGGACGCGTCGGCCAGCCTCGCGAGCCCATCCGCATCGTCGCCGTCAAGCGGATCGAAGGCGATAAGATCGTCCCCGCCGGCGAGCCGCTGGACCTGGAGCGGCCGTACTACCGCTCCTTCGACGCCACCGCGACGGTGAAGGCCTGGGCCGCCCACCCCGACAGCAACCTGGGCCTGGCCCTGCTGGAATCCGGCGGGCTGGACCCGAAGGACCTGTACCTGGACGTCTGCTACGACGGCAAGCCCGTCGGCCTGCCGCCGCAGGTCGAGGGCCTCAAGGCCGTCCACGCCGACGGGCAGACCTTCCTGATCTGGAAGGAGCTGCCGGTCTTTCGTCCCCCGGCCGACAAGGTGCTGTGGGTGGAGCGGTTCGACTACCGCAAGCCCGAGCTGGCCGACGGCCCCGGCAGGAACGCCTGGGGCGGCCCGCGGGTCGGGGCCGTCACGCTGGCGACCCTCCGCGACCTGGAGGGCTTCGCCGTCCGCACCGAGCCCGGGCCGGGCCAGCGCCTGGCCGACCAGAAGCGCATCAAGGAGCTCCCCGACGTCCACTACCGCATCTATCGCTCGCGCCGGCGGATCACGGCCGACAACATCGCCAAGGTCGAGCGCGTCGGCGCCGCCCGCCCCCTGAACGCCTACGACGACATGATGATCATGGGCGGGCACATCGCCTGCCGCGGCGAATACTACGACCAGCGCGAGATCCCCGACTCCATCTTCAAGACCTGGTGCGCCGCCGACGGCACCGCCGTGGCGCCCGGGGAGGCGTTCTACGTGCACACCACCTCGATGACGCGCCAGCGCGAGGCGGGCAAGTACTACTACGCGGTGACGGCGTGGCGGAACGGGGTCGAGAACCTCGTCGCCGTCACCGACGCCAACAGCCTCGCCGAGCCCGTCGCCGAGACCGCCGAGGTGCTCAAGCCCGTCCTCCAGCACGTCCGCCCCAGCACGGTCCACGTGCGGCCGAAAGAGAAGACCACCGAGCACTGGTACGCCTTCTACCTCGCCCCGCCGGTGGCCAACGTGCCCTCGATGGCCCCGCGGCGGATCGTCGTGGAGGTGCCGGAGGACTGGCAGGCCCCCGGCGCGCTCCGCATGGCCACCACCGCGGGCGGGGCCTTCTGGGACCCGCGTGTCCGCACGCGCAGCGAGCTGCTCCTGTACATCCAGCAGGACGTCGGCTACGGCGGCGACCTGGGCTACAACGAGGGCCGAGGGACCCTGAAGGCCTTCCACGGCAGCCGGGTGCGGTTCTACTCCGAGAAGTACCTCTTCGGCGTCCTCGAGTGGGCCATGAACAAGTGGAAGGCCGACCGAGACCGCATCCTGGGCGCCGTCTCGACCCATTTCGCCGTCCGGCACCCCGAGTTCTTCGGCTCCCTGCTGATGGGCCCGCCCTTCGCCAGCGGCTACTCGCTGGACTTCGACCACAAATGGAACCCCGGCAGCGGCTCGCTGGGCCGGCGCCTCGGCCCGCCCAACCTCGTCAAGGCCCCCGACGGGGGACCGGCGTGGGACATGTTCGATCTGACCCAGTATCTCCGCGACCACCCCGACAGGGACATCCCCTTCATGGGCTGCATGTTCAGCCAGCCGAAGGACGGTAACCACGGCGCGGAGTACGGCTGGCAGGACGACCCCAAGGGGCTGGCGGCGCTGCGCGACGCCCGGCAGCCCTACGTCGCCCACTGGGGCGGCGCCCGCCTCCCGCGGGAGGTCCGCGACGCCTACGGACGGATGCAGTGGAGCAAGACGCTCCCGGCGTTCTCCAACGGCTCGCTGGACAACAACCCCGGCACCGGCGACCCCGACGCCGGGGAGCCCTGGGGGCAGATCAACGCCTGGCTGCTGTGGGACGACCAGGGCTCCGTGGACCAGCCCGACCGGTGGGAGATGACCGCCTGGATCGTCGGCGCCTGCCCCGACGACCGCTGCACTGTCGACGTCACCCCCCGACACTGCAAGCGCTTCAAGGCCAAGCCCGGGTCGAAGTGGAGCTGGACGAACACCGCCGACGACGGCAAGGGCAAGGTCATCGGGCGGGGGACGGTGACGGCCGACAAGTGGGGCCTGGTCACGCTGAAGCAGATCACCGTCGCCAAGGGCAAGAACCGGATCGTCATCCGAAAGCCGTAGGGCCGACGGCGGCGTCCGTGACGCGACGTGCCGGCCGCCGCGGGCCGCGAACGCGGAGCTGAGCCAAGGGAGAAAACCATGAGCCGAGCGAGGACTGCACGGGCGCATTGGGCGGGGGCGCTCTGTCTGTTGGCCGCGGCCGGCTGCGCCGAGGCGCAGATGCGGATGAAGATCCCGCGCAAGCCGGGCGAGCCCGACTGGTCGCAGCGGCAGGAGCCCGTCATCAGGCTCTGGGCCGTGCCGGGCGAGCTGCGAATCGACCCGCTGACCGGGAAGGCCATGAACCCCCACGTCCGCGACCGCGACTTCTCGAAGGCCAACTCGGTCTGGTCGGCGACCGACGGCGCGCTCCGCCTGGCCGGGGCGCGGAACGAGTGGCTGGGCGTGCAGCTCATCATCGAGGCGCCCGCCGACGCCGAGGACCTCCGCTACGTCCGCGTGGCCTTCTCGGACCTGACCGGCCCGAAGGGGGCGACGATCTCCCGCCGGGCCTTCAAGCTCTTCCGCGTGTGGTACACGGAGGTCACCGAGCCGTCGCGGAGCTACGACCACCTGGGCAACTACCAGGGCTTCAACGCCCTGGGGCTGCCGAGCTGCGGGACGGGCCTGTACGGCGACGCGCTGATCCCCTTCCGCGTCCGCTTCTGGGGCGCGCCGCTGGCGGTGGCGCGCGGGCGGAACCAGGCCGTCTGGGTCGACCTCAAGACCCCCAAGAGGCTCCCCGCCGGCAGGTACGCCGGCACCGTCACCGTCAAGGCCGACCGGGCCGAGCCCGCCACCGCCAAGGTCGAGCTGACCCTGTGGGACTTCGACGTCCCCGACAGGCTCAACGCTCGGGCCGAGGCCCCCTTCTACCGCGGCACCATCCCCGGCACGTGGCGCATCCGCGCCGATAGCGACCTGGCCATGAAGCTCGAGCGACAGTTCTACCTCATGGCCCGCGCGCACCGCTTCATCCCCTACGCCTACGACGTCTTCCCCAAGGTCACCGGCGACGGCCTCGACATCAAGGTCGACTGGGCCGCCTACGACAAGCGCCACGCCGCGTACCTCGACGGGTCGGCCTACCCCGACCGCATCCCGATCCGGCATTGGAACGTCCCCGTCGACACCTACTGGCCCGGCCGGGGCAAGAGCAAGGACCGGAAGGTCTACTACGCCCGGCTGGAGAAGGTCCTCCGCGCCTTCGACAAGCACTTCGCCGAGAAGAAGTGGACGCCCCTGATGTACGTCTTCTTCCAGGGCCTCGACGAGCCCAGCACCGAGGCGAAGTACAACGAGATCATCCGCCTCGCCGAGATCGTCCACAAGGCCAGCAAGCGGATCAGGATGCGGCACGACTTCTACACCGCCTTCCACGACGCCGAGGGCATGATCGAACGCTTCAAGGGCCACATCGACATCTGGAACATCTCCGGGTGCTTCTACGACGTGCGGGCCCTGCAGGCCCGGCAGGCCCTCGGCGAGGAGGCGTGGTTCTACCAGGGCGCCGAGCCCTGGATCGGGGCCGAGAACCTCGACAGCGAGGCCATCGGGCTGCGGACCTGGGCGTGGATCGGATGGAAGTATCGCGTCGACTGCTGGCATAACTGGTGCTCCGGGCGATGGAGCAGCGAGAACATCTTCACCGTGCCCAACAACGCCGGCTCGCGCCAGCACTGGCGGCCGAACCACAACGGCGTGATGATCTACCCGGGCAAGGTCCTCGGCGTCGATGAGCTGTTCCCCTCGGTCCGCCTCAAGGCCTTCCGTCGCGGGAACACCGACTACGAGTACATGCTGCTGCTGAAGCAGCTCGGGGCGGGCGAGACGGCCGACGCCATCGTCGACGGCATCGTCCACAAGGCCCTCGGCGAGGCCGGTAAGGAGCGGGCCGACATCGGCACCTTCGGCGACTGGTCGCACGACCCCGACGCCTGGGAGGCCGCCCGCCGCAAACTCGCCCAGGCCATCCTGGCCGCGAAGGCGAAAAAACATTAGCAGGAATACATGGGATGCAAGGGATGGCGGCACAGGACAAAGGACCGCCCGATTCCGAAAGGCAAGTCCCCGCAACGGATTGAGCAGCGCATGGCGCATCGGCATTCGCCTTTGGTACGTCCGCTTCTTCTCTGAAGGAGCAGTGATCCCCTGTATCCCGTGCATCCCTGCTGGTCCTGAAGGACGACCATGATCGAGATTGACAGCGACCGCTTCGTGTGCGAGCTGGGCGCGGATGACACTGCCGCGACGGAAGTCGCGCCGGGCTCGACACTTCGCGTGGACTGCCGCAGCGCGTGCGATCGGGCGGTCGGGCCGGGGCCGCGGCGGGCGGAGGCGGCCAACCCGGCCACCGGCCCCATCGCCGTCGCCGGCGCCCGGCCGGGACAGGCCCTGAAGCTCACCATCATCGAGATCGCCTGCGAGTCGCCCGGCTACCTCGCGGACGGCAGCGGCGGCTTTCAGGCGGTGAACATCGCCGCCGGCCGGGCCGACTTCCACGGCATCGAGGTGCCCCTGGCGCCGATGATCGGGGTCCTCGGCGTCGCGCCCGCCGAGGGCCGTTGGTCCACCATGGACGCCGGTCCGTTCGGCGGAAACATGGACACCAACGACGCCGCGCCCGGCGCGGCGGTGTATCTGCCCGTCTGCCGGCCGGGCGGGCGCTTCGTCCTCGGCGACGTGCACGCCGTCATGGGCGATGGGGAGATCGGCGGGCAGGGCCTCGAGACCGCCGCCGCCGTCACCCTCCGCGTCGACCTCGAGCCGCGCCCGCTCACCGATCGCCCGTATCTCTTCCGCGACGACTGCCTGATGGTCATCGGCGCGGCCGAGGCACTCGAGACGGCTGTGCGCGACGCGTCCGGCGCCATGATGAAGATCATCGAGGCCGCCGGCGCGCTCGATGAGTTCAACGCCATGAAGCTCCTCGGCCTGGTCGGGCAGACCCGCTTCGGCCAGCACTGCTGCCCGATCAAGACCGTCCGCGTGGTCCTGCCCCTGAAATACGTCCCGGCCCTGCGCGGCCGCTGAAGCGCGCGCGGGGCTATCGCCCGGAGATGTCCTGGAAGGAGCTTTCCGGGTCGCCGCAGAAGTCGATGGGTCCGGTGAACTTCTCCGGCCCGATCTTCCGCCCGCTCCTGCCGGTGACGAACAGCTTGACGACGGCGCAGTTCTTGTACTCGGGCATGGGCACGGCGATGAAGGTGCCGTCGAACTTGAAGTCGGCGTCGCGGAAGTCGCCGTCGCCGGGGTGCATGACGCCGACCCGCCCCACGTCCCACCCGCGCTTGACCCGGAACAGCGCGTACGGCGTCCGGCCGTGGACGACCTCGTCGCTGCTGTCGACCGTCGGCGTCATGATGCCGGCCACGTAGCCGCCTCCCTGTCGGCCAGGCAGGTCCGCGACGGTGTAGAGCTTCCCCCGCGCCCCGCGGGGCACGCGCATCGGGTCGGGCTCGAAGCACAGCACCCGCCGGCGGAACGGCTCGTACAGCGGCCGGTACGCCGCGTACAGCGCCACCATCTCCTCGTGCGTCTTGCCCTCCTCGCGCGCGGTCTTGGGGAACGACCCGTGCAGGACGGCGCGGCGAAGGTTCTCGTCCACGCTGTGGCGGTTGGAGGTCCACATGAAGAAGTTGGGCTTGGCGATGCAGGGCCAGAAGTACTTCTCCTCGGCCTGGTCGCCGTCGCCCTCCAGCAGCACGCCGTCGACGTATCGCATGGAGCGGATGGTCTGGGGCTTGTTGGCGAAGATGGCCAGCGGCTTGCCCGTGGCCCGCATGTGCTCGGTCATCCGTCGGGTGATGCCGTCGTAGGAGAAGTTCACGCTGTAGGCGGCCCGCCCGTCCACGACCGTCACGCCGTCGTCGTGGGCGTAGTCGACCTCGTAGTGGCGGAAGCAGTCGAGGAAGAAGCCCGTCAGCGGCGGGTACTCCTCGAGGATCCTGGGGATCGACTCGTCGCAGAAACGGCCGAAGCTCGTGGACAGATCGGCGTTCATGTTGTGGCACATGTGCCAGCCGCTGGGGATGGGCTCGCCGTTCTGGTCGCGGCAGATGGCGTCGGGCCAGCGGCGCTCGGCGACGGGGCGGAAGCCGTCGGTATAATTGAAATACCAGAATGGGTATATGCCCGCGTCGCGCAGGCTGCGGAGCTGCCGCTTGATCACGTCGCGATAGCGGTAGAACTCCTGCGCCGGGTCGACGCCCTGCTCGCGCCAGTCGGGCCCGTAGATCGCCTCGGCCAGCTCCTCGTCGGTGTGCTCCTCCAGCCACGTCAGCACGTCGTGGGCCGTCATCTCGCGCTTCGTCCCGCGGTGCTTGCGGAAGTGGCGCTCGGCGATGCCGATCCGCATCCAGCGGTCCTGCCCCTCCTGGAGATAGTCGCCGTAGTAGGCGAAGTGCCCGTGGACCTCGAGGGTCTTCAGGCCCATCTCGACGGCCGGGGCGGGGTCGTCCCCCAGGGCCGCGTTGCCGCACTGGAAGACCCCCTCGAAGTCGTAGATGGCCTCGCTGTCGGGGTCGAAGTACTCGCGGTACTTCTCGTAGACCTTGCCCAGCCCGCACCGCCAATCGCCGGCGTGGAAGACCATCTCCATCCGCGTGTGCATGGGGCGGTCGCCCACCAGGCCGATGTAGTAGTTCAGCGTCTCCAGGGTCTGCATCTTCCAGGCGGGCTTGCGGTTGCAGCCCCAGTTGAAGAGCTTCTCGGCGTTGGAGAACTGGAATCGCGCGGCGGGGACGCGGTCGCCCATCGGCAGCAGGACGGAGTAGCCCACGTCCAGGTCCTTGCTGTAGTGGCTGACCACGGGCAGGACGATCTCGCGCGGGCTGACGAAGGTGATCTGCACGTGGTTGAAGTTGAAGTCGTCCATGCCGTCGAAGGTGAACGCCCCGTGCAGGCAGGGCGCCCA
>Ga0180431_10009901_pt1 | contig 10686 bp, 12 predicted proteins | sample SS_ome_11_FD_132459 | JGI IMG/M metagenome (GOLD analysis project Ga0180431, IMG submission 132459) | Hypersaline lake sediment archaeal communities from the Salton Sea, California, USA - SS_1_MS_1 metaG | ecosystem: Environmental > Aquatic > Non-marine Saline and Alkaline > Hypersaline >...
GAGTAGGGCGCGCGGGGTGCGGAGATCGCCTTGCGAACCATCTTCGCGAACGCCTCGGCTCCTTCAGGTCGCAGGTGATAGCCGTCGGCGTAGAGGTATTCGGGATTTTCCGACGCCAGCGAATTCCAGTCCAAGAGCACCACCCGATCGCTGCGGAATTTGCGATCACACTTGCGCAGGATCCGATTGTTGGGGGCCTCCCACGAGCGCGGAACCTTGAAGTTGATGAGGTACACCGTCCTGTCCTTGCCGACCGCACGCACGATCTCTCGGCACGTCTTGACCGAATGTGTTCCGTTCGTCCCGAGATGAACAACCACATGTTCGGGCAACGCTGATCCGCGCTTGCGGATCAGATCGACACCGCTGCTCGCCTGTCGGCTCACCTTGGCGTCGACAGTGCCAACTCCCACCCGCTGCAATTGCGATTTCGCCCCAAGCATCACCGAATCGCCGATAGCTATGGCATCGAGGGCATCACGCTCAGCGGCAAGGGCCGGGCTTGCCGCTGAACCGACCGTAAGCGCCAATACACACAGCCAAAGGACGCCAAGAACCCGCACAGTCCTAGGACGCACGATCGTCGACCACCGCTCCCAACGCTTCGATCACCTGAGCGAGGACAGTCTGACTGGTGGCGTAGTTGATCCGCAGGTACCCCGCGCCGATATCACCGAACGGCAACCCGGAATTCACCGCCACCTTCCCGTTGTCGAGCACGACTGTTGCGGGGTCCTCCCCCAGGCCAGCCACGCGGACCCAGGCGAGATACGAGGCCTCGGGCCAGACCATCTCGACCCCGTGTCCGGCCTCCCTGATCGCACCCAAACCCTTCGCCAACTGGTCTCGGCGGGAATCGAGTGCTGCGATGGCCTCGGTTAACCATGCACCCCCGTCCCGGTAAGCGGCCAGTGTGCCAATGACTCCGAAGTGACCGACCCCGAAGGTAGCTTCGATCGGAACGGTCTCCACTAGCACGGGCATCGTCGAAGCCGTCCCGACCACCTGCGCGCACTTCAATCCGGGGATGTTCCACGACTTCGACGCCGACAGGCACGCGGTCGCACGCGCATCGTCACCGGCAATCGACAGGTAGGGGGTGTGGACTGCACCCGGGAGCGTCATCGGGGCATGAATCTCATCGGAGATGACAAGTACATCGTGGCGCGCAGCGAGTTCGGCCACCGTGGCCAACTCCTGTGCCGTATGAACCGTCCCGGTCGGATTATGTGGCGAACACAGCACGTACGCACGCACTCGAGGTTCGGCGAATTCTTCCCCGAGCCGCTCCAGGTCGAGTCGGTAGCCCGAACGCGTTTCCAGCATCGGAACTTCGCGAACCGTCCGATTCGCAACGTCGCGGACCGTGGAAAAGAACGGCGGATACACCGGAGGATTGATCACCACGTGATCCCCAGGATCGGTAAGCCGGATCAGCGACTGCGCGATCCCGGTCATCACGTCCGCGAGAACCATCACCCGATCAGGGGACACCTGCCAACCCCATGTGCGGGCTGTGAAGTCCGCGAGTACCTCGGGGACTTCGTCGGCCCACCGATAGCCGGTGTCCGATCTGTCGATCGCCGCCCGTAGGGCAGCAGCGATGGGTTCGGCGAGGGTGAAATCCATCTCGGCAACCCATGCAGGGATGACGTCGTCTCCGTAGGTCCGCCACTTCACGCTGCGGCGGTCTCGCAACTTAGCAAGCGGGATCTCGTCGATAGCCACGGGAACATGGTGGACCATGCAGGTCTACGGAGTCGGTATCAGGCACTCAACTCCCCGCGCACCACGCTGTCAGCGCTATGGGTGACGTCTCCATCGAATTGCTCGACCGAGATATCGACGACCGGGAACCGATCCATATCCATGCCCGCCGGGAGCGGGAATTCGTTGACCTGGGAACCGCCCAGCACCCCGATCGACACCATCGATTCGGCATCCGGTGCGAGCATCCAAACTTCGTAATAGCCGTCGGTCGCCGGCAGGCCTGGAACATCGACCACCAACATCGGACCTTGCTCGGTCTGGCGGACCTGGGCCACACCGCGAGCGTCCTTCCCCGGCAGCGGCTCGAGCTCCGCCTGCGCGATAGTCGGGGTCGGGTTCTCCCGATCCATCGCCACAATCGTCCCCAGACTGCCGACCAGAACACCGACGGCAGCAGCGAGTGCGAACCAGCCAGCCCAACGCGGGCGAGTATCCGAGCGCCGGTCGTGATGCGACGCCTTGCCGCGTACGGGTCCGTCAGACTCGATCTCGTCGGTAATGCGCTGCCACAGGTCGTCCGGCGGAGCCATCGGTCGATCCTCATCGGTGATCGCGCGAGCGCTGCCGACCACCGCCTGCATTTGATCGATACGCGACTGGCAAGCCGCACAGGCACGCAGGTGCCCGGCATCGACGCTGGCTACCGACTCTCCTAGGGCGAGCAGCGCGATGGTTTCGTCGTCGTAGTGCTCGTCATAGTTCTTGCCCGAAGGCGATTCAACGCGGGACACCGTCCACCTCCAATCGTTCCCGTAGGCGTCCAAGTGAACGCCGAATGTGGCTCTTGACCGTGCCCAGCGGCAGCCCGAGGAGGCTGGCCACCTGAGCGTGGGTCATGTCTTGGAAAAAGCAAAGCTCGAGAATCCTGCGCTGGGGCTCGCCGAGCCGTTCGAGTTCGTCCGCTAACAGCACCCGCTCGACCGTGGTCTCGATCCCGCTATCTGGCCGCGGATCGTCGGGCATATCCGCGCGCGGTTCCGGGACCCGGTTCATTTGCCGCCAGTGATCGGCCACCTTGCGCCGAGTGATGCCGAGCAGCCATGCCGGCAAACTCCCGGCGTCGGGGTCGAAACTCTGGCGCCCCTGCCACGCGGCGACGAACACGGCCTGGGTGATGTCGGAAGCATCCGCATCGTTACTCGACTTACGCCGAGCGATCGTGTAGACCAACGGAGACCAGCGCAGGTAGACCTCGCGCAGCGCACTTTCGTCCCCACGGGCGAAGGCGGCGGAGATGTCGGCGTCGGCGAGCGAACGCACCGATGGCCCTCCAGAGGTCGAGGAGTTCGTTCCCGGAGCGAGGTCGGCCCCGCGAGTGTCCGCTACGGACTCCGTCATGATGCCACCTCCTCCTGATTGGTTTCAGCGTCTTCACCAGCAGTTACCGGTACAGCTGTCACCACGACGTTCTCGCGGTAGCCGTCCCCACCCCGATCGAAATAGCCGATGCACGAAATCAACGTCAAGCGCTCGGGTCCGTCCTCTGCGAACAGATCCGACGTAGGCAAGATCTCCTTGGCGATCACCTCACGGGCCACCACCGAGTACTCCCGAGTCGAGCCGTCGGCCAATTCGACATCGATCCCATCACCAACATCGAGCCCCGAAATCGAGTAGAACGCCCCTGCGCCTTGGTCGAAGCCGTCCCGATGGCCGACGATCACGGTCGATCCCTGACCCTGTGCAGGGTCGGCACCGAAGCGGTACCAACCCACGCGCGAGACATCTTCGGGGATCTCGACCGAGCCATCCTCGTACACACCCACCGCGTCCACCGGCGCCGTGACACCGAGCTTTTCGATGGCGACTCCCACCGGAGCGATCGGTGCGATCGCTGCCCGAGGTTGGACCGGATTTCCGATTCTCTCGACCTCCGGGCCGGCGATCTTCGGCGCACTAGGGGCGTCGATCGGGTCCGGGTCGATCGGGTTCTCGCCGGGCGAATCGTCGATGCTCGGTTGCACCGGACGTTCGCCGATGGTCTCGACTGCTTCCGCGGTGTCGTTCGACGCGACGAGCCCCGCCCACGCGAGTGGCGCTCCGACCAGCAGCACCAGGCTGCCGATCAGCACCAAGATCGCGGGGCGGGGTCGTCGCATCGTGCCTACCTTGCTACAGCGAAGCGCCTATGCGCGGTTACGCGCGACGCGTGCCATGGCGCCAGCAGCTCCGAGAGCGCCAAGAGCCATCAGGCCAGCGGTCCACACGGGCAGCTGACCGGTAGCAGCCGTGGAGCCGCCGCCGGCAGCGACACCGGTCGGTGCGCCGTCGAGACCGTCGATGACCTGGGTGGCCAGGGCGAGGTTGCCCGCCTCAGCGGAGCCCCAGGCGTACACGATGGTGTTGGTGCCCTCGGCGAGATCCAGGTCGGCTGGGCCGAGCGCAACGGTGTCGGTGCCCGCGAGCACGACATCGGCACTGTAGGTGCCGGCCGGCACAGCAACGATGGCCTCGTCGGGGTTGACCAGGTTCTCGATGATCACGGCGCCATCGGCACGCACGTCAACGGCCGGTGCAGCAGCGATGTGGCGGACGGTGAGTCGGGACTCGCCGGCAGCAACCTCTGAGATGTCGTTCACGTAGACGTTGAGCGCCGGGTTGCCATCGGCATCCAGGTTCGCGGTCACGGTGGCATTTGCGCCGCCGGGAACCTCGACACCCGCTGCCTCCAGCACGGCGGTGCCACCATCGGGGGTCTCGCCATCGGCGAAGACCGCGAGGTCATAGGTGCCCTCAGGCACGGTCAGCGTCTCGAGGCTGCCCGGGGTGAAGTTGTCGATGAGCATGGCATCGCCGGCGTAGACGTCCACGACGTCAGCTCCGGATCCTTCCGGGATGGCGTGCAGCACGGAAACGGTGGCGTCCATGTCACCGTGATCGTCCGCCATGGCCGGGGCTGCGGCGAAACCCGCAACGCCGAGGGGAAGAACGAGGGCGGCCGCGGCGACCGCTCCACGGCGGACCGCGCTGCGGCCCAAGGTGGTACGAGAGTCGTTCATGTTCGGCTCCTAGGTATTTCTCGATATTTCTCGAATGACCCCGGCCAGCTGACCGGTTACCTAGGAGTTCGTCGCCGGGGGCGGGTTTGGATGCACCCGGACCGGAATTTTTTCTCAGGCCAGGGACAAGAAGAGCTTCTCGAGCTCTTCGGCGCTCATGGGCGCCTGCTCACCGTCTTCCCAGCACTGCTTGAGCCCCGTGGCGACGACCTTGAACCCAGCACGATCGAGGGCCTTGGACACCGCTGCGAGCTGGGTGACGATGTCCGCACAACTGCGGTCCTCCTCGATCATGTTGATTACGCCGTCGAGTTGCCCCCGGGCGCGCTTCAAACGCATCAGCACGTCCTTGCTGATCGTCGGGTCGATGTCCATGGGGGAACGATACCCCAATACCCTCTGGGGTATCGTATTTCCATGGCCCACGATCACGGAAAAGCTGTCCAAGACTCCCTGGCCCCCTTGGCTCGCAACCTCCGGCAGGCCATACCCGATGTCTACGCGGGCTTCAAGAGCCTGCACTCCAGCGCCATGGCCGAGGGCGCGCTGCCGACCAAGACAAAGGAACTCATCGCCTTGACCCTCTCGGTGGCCGAGCAGTGCGACGGCTGCATCGCCGCCCACGCCCGTGGCGCCGCTCGGGCAGGAGCCACGAAAGAGGAAGTAGCCGAAGCCATCGGCGTCACCTTCTTGATGCAAGGTGGTCCCGCAACGGTCTACGGGCCCCGGGCCTACGACGCCTTCTGCGAGTACTTCGACTCCCAGCACGGGACGACATCCTGAACGACTCAGCCGCCCCCGGACGCATCGCGCTCGTAGGCAGCGGCGAATACCTTCCCGAGATGCAGGACCTGGAGTCCTGGCTGTTCGAGAATCGACCCGGTAGGTACGTTCAACTCGCCACTGCCGCCTCACTCGAGGGCGAAGAGTCACTACGTAAGTGGCATTCGCTCGGCGCTCAGGCAGCCGAGCGACTAGGCGTCGAGCAGGTAGTGATCGATGTTCGGCTTCGTGAGGACGCATTCGATCCAAAGCACGTGGAGGCAATCGACGGTGCCGGCGTCATCTACATGTCAGGGGGTAACCCCAAGCATCTTGCTCGCACTTTGGTGGGTACCCCGGTCTGGGATGCGATGCACGCCGCCTGGCGATCCGGATCATCCCTGGCTGGCTGCTCGGCAGGAGCCATGGCTTTGTGCGGGTACGTTCCAGATATCCGCCATCCTCGGGCCGGCGGTCAAGACGGCCTGGGCTTGCTGCCTTCGCTTCGAGTGCTCCCGCATTTCGATGTCTACGCCAAGTGGATCCCCGATCTCGTGATGCGTCCACTGCTCTCCCAGGGCGTCACGGTGGTCGGAATCGACGAGCAGACCTCACTTCGGGCCGAGGCTCCAGACGATCCCAGTTCCCCCTGGGAGTTCCGGGGTGTTGGACGTGGTTCGTGCTGGCGGATCGATGGTGACCGAAAATCCCGCGTTAATTCTCCTATCCCACTGCCCGTCGCCTACTGACGAAACCACTGCACGGCCACGTCACCCGAGCGCTGGTGGCATGCCGGGCAGGCGCCCACGGTGTCTCGCGATGAATCGATAGCCGCGTTCGGCAAAAGGGCGCAGTGCCCGAGCATCGAGGATGCCGGCAACCAACGGCCACGGCTCGTGCCCCATCGACAAGATCGCCGCCACCGCGCGGGCGCCCGACCGCACGTAGCCGGGCGCAATGAACTGCACGGAATCGGCAGCCTGCGCCTCGGTGATCCCCAGCGATGGTAGGTCCGCGCGCTGGTAGGGCACGTAGGAGACATCAGAGCCGACGTAACGCTGTGCAGCATGCACGCACCAGGTGCAAAACCCGCACGCACCATCGAAGACCACCACAGGTCTTGTCAACGACGACGCATCACTCACGACCGACCACCGCCGAGAGTTGCTCGCACTGATCCCGCGCGACGGCCTGCACATACTTAGCGAAATCCCAGCGTTCGTTGTCGATTGCCACGATCTCGGCTCTACTGAGCGAGGCCAATTCCTCCGCGAATGCAGCGGTCTCGGACAGCGCTTCGACCAGTACGGCGAAACTCGAGTCCGCGTCAGCTACCTGCTCAGCTGCAGCTAATCGCCGCTGCGCACGATCGACATTACGAACGAGATCCTCGGGCGTGGAGTCCACCGCTGAGACGATCGGTTCGCTCGGTTCCTCCCAACCACATGCCGTCGCGGCATCCTCGGCGATGCTCGAGGAGCCGCATGCCGAAAGCAGCAAACTCCCGATCCCAGCGCCGACAATCCACACCACTCGCACATCGACACAGTAGGTCGCAGACGGACCGACCGCGACGATGGGCCACACTTGTTCGATGCAACAGGCGCCCTCCGTGCTGCGCCCGGGACTGCGGACGTACAAGCCTCGCCGAAGTCGCATCACCCCGCGGCAGCGCCGAGCCCTGGACACCCCGGGCCCCCCGCTCCTGCCAGTGAACGAACTATCCGATGCCTGGCAGCCGGGCCTGCCCGTGGTCCTCGACATCGGCTTCGGTTCCGCCGAGCAGGTCTTGGGCCTCGCACAACGCTTTCCCGCGCAGATGATCCTCGCTGTGGATGTCTACACCCCGGGGGTGGGCGACCTCGTGGACCGGTGTCGACAAAACGCAATCACCAACGTCCGTGTCTTGGAGGGCGACGCCCTCGAACTCATGCCCGGCTTGCCGGGCACGCTGATCGGCGTGAGGTCCTTCTTCCCCGATCCCTGGCCCAAGGCCCGACACCACAAGCGCAGACTCGTGCAGCCAGCCGTGATCGATGCGGTCTGCGACTCCGTGGATGTAGGTGGCTTCTGGCACATCGCCACCGACTGGCAGCAGTACGCGGAGTCGATCCTCGATCTACTCAGCGAGGACTCTCGCTGGCGTGGAGGAGTGATAGAGCGTCCCGAGTGGCGCCCGGTCACCCACTTCGAGAAGCGCGCCGAACGTGACGGGCGCCCTGTTGTCGACATGTGGTTCGAGCGAACCTGACATACGGTCAGGCCATGAAGGCGTTGATCGTCGTCGCCGCGGGTCTGTTGCTCGCAGGCTGCGCAACCGACGTCACGACCGGCAGCGCTCCAACAGACGCCACGACCCAGCCGGCACCAACACCTGAGCAGACCTCGCCCAGCGAAGAGCCACTCGCAGAAACCTCGCCCAGCGAAGCATCGCCCTCCGCCGAGGAAACCGAGGAAGCACTCCCTTGCGAGGACGTGATGTTCCAGCGGGCGCAAGGCACGATCCGCAGTCAACAGCAGGCGCTGGCCGCGCGGGATTTCGAGGCGGCGCGCGCCTATGCATCTGATTCGTTCCGCGAATCGGTATCGGTGCCCGATTTCCGCCGGATCATCCAGGGCAACTACGCATTCCTGCTTGATGACCCAGCGTTGGGCTTCCTGGAGTGCCAGCGGCAGGGCGACACCGCGCTCATCCAGGTAGAGGTGGGCGGCTCCCCGGTGGTCGTAATGGTCTACCGAGTGGTCTTGGAGAACGAATCGTGGTTCATCGACGCAGCATCGATCGCAGGGAGCAGGGAAGACGTCACGGCATAGCTGGACTCGGGGCCTTCCCACGCAGCAGCCACGCGAGTGCTACCGCATACAAGATGGCGGCCGCGACGAGAGCGACATCGGCACCCCACCGCGTCAGGAACGCACCGACCGTCGCGCCGAGGGTGAATACCGCAAGAGAGCCGATTCGATACTGCCAACGCTTGTTGTCACCGCCGATGATCGACCAATTCGATAGGACTCGCACGAGGGTCAGGGTCATCACGTTCGTAGCAACATCGGGGACTCCGTGAACGAGCACAAGGGCGTTCTGCAGCCCCATCGCGAGGGCCAACACCCCGACAACGATCCGCGCTTGGGTGGAAGTTCCTTCCACCTGCCACGAGACCGCGAGCAACGCGGCGATCACCACCAGAGTGAAGGTCCACGCGAACCCCGCCCGGCGATGACCACGCAGGCGGTCGTTGCGCAGGGCGTAGCCGCCGATCAACGCACCAACGGTGAAGGCAACTAGTGGGACGGCGAACTGCAGGAAGTCCATCGAAAACCTGCCTTCTCCTAGCGAGAAGGCGGCGAACATCAAGTTCCCGGTCATGATTTCGGCGAATACTCCGCCGAGTTTCAAGAAGCACGCTGCGTCGATAATCCCGCAGATTCCTGTCAGAGCGAAGATTCCCGGCGTTGTGGTCATGGACATGGCGAACTACTCAATGCGGCCTTTGCCTCATGACCGGACTCTACGCCGAGCAGAAGCCGAACACCCGCCAGTGGTCGCACGCAGTAGCCTCGCCCCGGACCTTGCCACTCACGACCACGAAGAAGGCGCACATTCATGACAGATAGCCACGATCTGACCATCGCGCGCCACCTCACGCTGCGGCTGCGCGAGTTCGGTGTGACCGAGGGATTCGGAATCGTCGGCGATTACGTCCTCAAATTCGTCGACGCTCTCGACAAGGAAGGCTTCCAAGTCCTTAACACCACAGACGAGCAGGGCGCAGGCTTCGCGGCCGACGCCTACGCCCGCGTCCGTGGCTTCGGTGCGGTCGTGTGCACCTACGGGGTAGGAGGCTTGAAACTCGCCAACGCGACAGCGAATGCCTGGTCTGAGCGGGTACCACTCCTGGTGGTGAGTGGCGCCCCGGGCATCACCGAACGTGAGAACGATCCAATGCTGCATCACCGGGTCAAGGACTTCGACACCCAGTACCGCGTCTTCCAAGACCTGACGTGCGCGCAAGCCATTCTCGGCAACGCACACTCAGCCGCCGATGAGATCGACCGGGTCATGGCACTCATGGTCTCCGAGCAGCGTCCCGGATACCTCGAAGTTCCCCGCGACATGGTGACCCACCCCATCGCGCAACCGGAATCCGCGCTGAGCATCCATCGACCCCCGGCTGACGACCACGCGATGCAGCATGCGATAGCCGACGTCCTCGAACAACTGAGGGAGGCGCGGACAGCGGTCATCCACGCCGGAGCAATGGTGCAGCGACGCGGACTCGTCGACTCCCTCTACGACCTGGCGACCACATCGGGCATCCCGGTTGCGACTAGTTCACTTGCTAGAGGAGTCTTCCCCGAACGCCACGATCTTGGTCTGGGGGTCTATCTGGGAGCACTCAGTCCCGAACACATCGTGAGTCGAGTCGAAGATGCCGACGTATTACTCAGCCTGGGCGTCTTGCAAACCGATCTAACCCTCGGCGCTTTCACCGCGCAGATCGATCACGAGCGCGAGATCCTCGCAACGGATACGGACGTCACGGTTGGCTATCGCACGTATCGGGATGTACCACTGTGGGCATTCATCCCGGCGTTGGCAAACGCACTACAGGGAGAATCACTTTCCATCGAACACACACCTTTACCGGCGGACGAGCCGTTCGTCCCATCACCAGATGCGCCTGAGGTAGCAGACGTCGTCCACGCCATCGAAGTTCACCTTGATGATCGTCACAGTCTCCTGCTGGATCCAGGCGAGGCACTGTTCTCCGCCGTCGATATGCGGGTTCCCACCTACGCTCACGCCAGCGCCTACTACGCAACGATGGGCTACGCCGTTCCCGCGGCTCTGGGTGTTGGCAAGGCGGACCCGGATCGCCGCCCGGTGGTAGTGGTGGGCGATGGCGCTTTCGTCATGACGGGCCTGGAAGCAGCCGCCTGCGCTTACAACGGAATCCCGGTGATCATCATCGTCTTGGACAACTCCGGATACGGCACGCAGCGACAGATCCTGGATGGTCCGTTCAACGACATCCCCGTAATGGCCGTCGATCGTCTCCCTGCCGCGTTCGGAACTGGTCGCGGGTTCGATGTGCAGACACGAGCGCAACTGGACGACGCCCTTGGCCAGGCAGTTGATTCGGACGAGCTCTGC
>Ga0180431_10009902_pt1 | contig 10685 bp, 8 predicted proteins | sample SS_ome_11_FD_132459 | JGI IMG/M metagenome (GOLD analysis project Ga0180431, IMG submission 132459) | Hypersaline lake sediment archaeal communities from the Salton Sea, California, USA - SS_1_MS_1 metaG | ecosystem: Environmental > Aquatic > Non-marine Saline and Alkaline > Hypersaline >...
GATATGGGCCCCCGAAGGCATCTCGTACAATGCCAACGCGGTAGTCAACGGGGCGAAGGCAAATGCCGACTGGATCGCAATGGAAGCAGATGCGTGGGGCGCTGACTATGTGGCCGTATCGCTGGATCACTTCAAGGTGCCGAAGTTCAAGGCCGGTGAGAAGTATGCAGCGTGTTCGACGCCGGTGGACTACGCAGGCTATCTGGAGGAGGCGAGAGACTTCATCAAGTCGAAGGGCCTCGATGAGGTCGCTGCTGAAGCCGATGACGCGGCGATGGCTGACTACCTGGGCTACATGACCAGCGTCGAGTACCAGGGGTTCCGTGCCGACTTCATGGAGACAGTGCGGATTATGGACCCGGCGTGGGGCATGATTGACACTGAGGGCATCCCGTTCGTGCTGGACTTCGCAGTGACGCGCGATTTCGGGCTGGGTGTGCGACAGGGGCTCGGCAACAGCCATATGATGATGGAGGCCGAGCTTGGAGCGACGGGTAGTTCGGGCGACGGCATTGGCTATGAACCGATGCGAGGTGCTGCGCTTGAGGAGTTTGCAACACTGGCTGCGGCGTTTGTGGAGTACACAGGTGCGGAGGGAATGGCGTACGACATCGGGATGAAACATGGGGCGAAGTCCGATGAGAAGCACCCGGCGGATGAAGAGAAGCTGGAAGTCGTGCAGCGCACCGTGCTTGAGAAGACCGGCGTGTATGCAGCGTATGCGCAACACGGCGGCACGGGTGCGGCGGAAGTAGCTCGCGGGCTGGTCGGTAAGACCAATGTCAATACCGCGTTCCTGGTTGCCGGCAGCAATGCTCGTGCCGAGCACTTCGGGACAGGGATAGACAAGGTCCAGGCGGGTGACAAGAATATGTGCGGCACCAACGTTGAGACGCATGTGTACCTGGAAGCGCTGTACAACTCCTGCGTGGAACGATACGGAACCACAGGCAGCTACCAGACGGGCGAGAAGGTGGCGGAGTTCCTGGCGCAGTAGCCTGCGCAGCGAGCAAATAGGGATAGAGTTCGAGGCAGGGCCAGTTGATTGGTCCTGCCTCGTTTCTTTTGCCTGTACGGGAGACCGCATCGGGTAAGGTATCAGGTTCGACAAGGTGTGCCGGTACGCAGCGGGGAATTGCAGGATGTGGGAGTTACTGATCGGTCGAGGGGATGTTGATGAGGATATTGTTGGTGGTGCCGAGGACTTTGATGGTTATGTTCTCGGGGTCAGCTTGGCCGGCGCGGAAGCGGTTGCTGCCGGCGGCCTGGAGATATGTGAGGGCGGCTTCAGGAGCGGCGTGGCCAGTGTCTGGAGGAGGTTCAGACTGGGCCAGCCTGGCGCGGAGTATCCTCATGCCGACGATGTCAGTGGCAACTGGATCGGCGGACATGAGCAGGCCGCGATATTCCCAGGTGGGAGGGAATTCCTCTCCGGTGTCCTGGAGGACGGGCTGGTAGGCTTCGAGAATGTGCAGATGGGTCTTCCTGCGGACATACGGATGGGCGGCGGCGCGGGGAAGCTGTGCTGGGTCTGCGAGCAGCCGCAGCCTCTCGGTGTGCGGGACGGCGGCAAGGTGGTTGACAACGCACCCGGTCATGCCGAGAGTCTTGTGGGCACGGAGGCGGGCGACGTTGATGATGAGTGTCGCGTAGTCGAGGACAATGCGGCTGAGACCACCGCGGAAGCCCTCGGAGTCGCTACCCATCGTGCGGACGCCTCGGCCCGTGGGGTTGACTGAGATGCCAGCGGCGAAGAGATCGGTCTCGCTACGGGCATAGACAATGATGTTGTCTTGTGATACGCCGGCGGCAATGAGGCCGTCAATGATGGCGTTGATCGTTTCAATGGCGACAGGCGGTTTCTGCAGGTCAACCTGGATAGCGACTTTGTCGTTAGATGTGGCAATGTTGCGCCACGGACTGGTGAGCGGGTCGTCGTGGCCGGTGAATTCGGTAACGGCATCGGAGAGCAGAGGGACAACTTGCCTGTAGTCAATGCGGCCGCGGGGGAAGAGCAACTCGGGTGATGTCCAGCCGGGAGGAATGAGGATGCGGTCGGTGCGGCTGAGAACGACGGTTGCCGGCGGGATTGGTGAGGGGGAAGCATGGGCATAGGGACCGGCGGCAGAAGTGCCAATCAGCGCCAGCAAGGGTGCAACGATTGCGATGATGCGGAGTCTGTCCACCCGGGCTGGTTCCTTTGGTTAGTCCTGTGTAGCTGCCATAGATGTATCAGCACTTAGTTGAGACAGCAGATATCGGCGCAAGTTGCGGCAGTTGATGGTGGAGAATGGCTGTGAGCAAGCGGAAAGAGGACAGTGGTAAGCGGTTGCACCCGGTGACGTGGGGCTGTGTAGGCTGCAGCGGCATCATACTGGTGATTGTGGTTGTCGGCTCAGTGGCGGTGCGGGGGATCATCGAGAAGATGGGCGCCTCAGAAGATGATTTGGGGCTCAGCGGGCAGAGGGCAATACTGGAGCGCGTGCCGGGGGGGATCGTGCGGAGGGAACTCACCGGCGGGCAGTGGCTGGAGGTGTCTTCGCTGGCATGGCGGGGTGATGACAGCCTGACGTACACGGTAATCGCAATGCCAAGGATGTCGGAGATGATGGGGGCGGCCATGTCTGTGGGCATGACACCGTACGGTGATCAGGATGAGATGAGAAGGCGGAGTGCAAAGATGGCGGGTGCCTTCCTCAGCGCGCCGGTGCGAGAATACGATTTCCGTAATAGAGTAGATCAGGAGCTTGTCAGTGTGCCCGAGAACGCATTCGTCGGATTGCGCGGACTGGCTTGGAGCCCGGACGGCAGCCAACTGGCTATCGCCATCATCCCGCCGGAGCACATCACAGACACAGAACACACCTCGCAGGACGACGTGCTGTACGTCATGTCAGTCGGGGCGTCTGGCGGATGGCGGAAGCTGACGAGCGGCTGGTGGGCGGAATGGTCACCCGACGGAGAATGGATAGCGTTCCGGCGCGACGGTGGTAAGGACGAGAAAGGGTACTACGTCATCAGGTCTGATGGCTTCGGTGAACGGCGCGTCGGGGGCAAGATCTGGGGTTGGACGAGCAAGGACGAGCGATGCGTCTCGGTCTATGGCAGGAGGTGTCTCGACGAGGAGAAGGGCGAGTTCCCCTGGGAGCTGTGTCACGTCAACCTTGCGGATGGTGCAACGAGACAGGTCGAGGCACATGCGGAGGTGGAGAGACTGGGGCCGTTGTCACCGACGGAACGCGGTTTCGCGAGGAGACCTGAAGCCGAAGATGGGGAGGACGTAACGTGGGTGGGAGCAATCGAGCCCGCGGATGGCAGCGTGAGGTGGCTGAGCAAGAACCTGCGGGGGCGGTGGTTCGTCAGGGCTGAGATACTCGACGGCAAAGCGCTGCTCATGAACGGAACATCTGGCGAGGAGATGGACAAGGATCATCTGGCAGTGTTCTCGACGATTGATGGCCGCCTGCGAGTACTCCCGGGGCTTGTACGCATCTTTGATCCAGCGGTGTCTGGCGGGAGGCGGATCGCCTGGGTTGAGCGGCGGGAGGCGACACTGTACGGCTTCGTGCCGATTCCCGTGTGCGATATTGCGGTGCTGGAGATCACGCGCCCGGAGGAACTCCTGACCGGGCGGATACCGGAGGAGAACTGAGAGGAGAATGTGATGATAAAGATTGGCGCGAGCCGGACGGACATAACGCCGGATGTAGGGATATGGCAAGCAGGTTTCGGCGGGCGCGACAGGCCTTCGGAGGGCGTGCACATCCCGCTGTACACACGGGCTTTCGCGTTCAGTGACGGGCAGCGCTGCGCGGCGGTGGTGACCAATGATCTGGTCGGCCTGTCGCGTCCGGAGATAATCAAGATTCGGAAGGGCGCTGCGAGGCAGTGTGAGGGCCTCAGCGAATCCGATATCATGATCTCGTGTACGCATACGCATTCGGGGCCGGCGGTGTCAAGCTACCTACGCGGCCAGCCGAAGGACTGGGATTATATCGAGCGGCTGTGTCTGATGATCTCTGACACGATCACTGAGGCGTATCGGGAGATGCAGCGCGGGCGGCTGTACTTTGATGCGACGGAGGTAGAAGGCTTCAACCACAACCGACGCAATGAGGCTGGGTACCGTGAAAAGCGGCTGGCCTGGCTGGAAGCACAAGATGAACAGGGTCAGTTCATCGGGGGTCTCGTCAATTTCACGGCGCACCCGACGATGCTGACGGGGTACATGCTGTCGGGTGACTATGCGGGAGTGTTGACGCAACAGATGGAGCGGCAGCTCGGCGGGACCGTGGGGATGATTAACGGCTGTCACGGGAACATTAATGCCTATCCGCGGGCACGGGAAGACTATGCCGTAGTTGACGACCACGGTGCGCGACTGGCGGAGCAGGCACTCAGACTGAGGGATGCGCCGGAAGATGTGGAGGCGGAGCAGGTGGCGGTGCGTAGCCGGATGGTCGAGGTGACTTTTGGCCCCGCTCAGCCGAGGTCGGTGTATGAGGTAATCGCAGCTGATGAAGATGAACGTGACTTTGTGCGGGAGTGGGCGAATGATGTTTTGGCTACGTACCCCGGAGATCCGGTTGAGGGGGCGGATGAAGGTGAAGTGATGGCAATTCAGCTGGGGCGAGCGGTGATCATCGGCATCCCGGGGCACGCCTTTGCGGAGATTGGACGCGACATAGTGGCGGCGCTGCCTGAGAAGCTCGTCTTGATCGCGAACCATGCCAATGACTATCTGGGATACTTCGGGACGCGAGAGGGCCATGATGAGGGCGGCTATGAGGTCGAATTCGCTTACCGATTCAACAGCAGCTTCCGGTGGGCGATGGATGCAGATACGACCTACCGGATGCAGGATGCGGCGATAGAGTTGGCAAGAAAATAGCGCGTGCGGGGACGGTTTCAGTCACGACTGATGATGGGGAGATCGGATAGGAAGGGGCTGTTCTGGGCGATTTCGGAGGCGTGCTGGAGGCTCTCGGGGGTGCCGGCATCGGTCCAGGCGAAGGGGATGATGTCGTAGCCGAGCCGGCCGCGCTGCAGGTAGGCAGCGTTGACATCGGTGATTTCGTACTGGCCTCGGTCAGACATCTGCAAGGTCGGCAGTATCTCCCAGATTTGGCTGTCGTACATGTAGACGCCAATGACGGCGTAGGATGAGGGCGGGTCGGCGGGCTTCTCGATGAGAGCGGTGATGTTGCCGTCATCATCGAATGCGGGCACGCCGAAACGCTCCGGGTCGGGAACCTCGGCCAGCAGGATGTGGGCGCCGGTAGGCTCTTCGGCGAAGGTCTGAATGTATGGTCGAATGCTGCCATTGACGATGTTGTCACCGAGAATGACGACAAATGGCTCTTCGTTGATGAAGTGGCTGCAGAGGCGGACGGCATCAGCAATGCCCTGCGGCGCGGGCTGGTATGTGTAGTAGAGATGCTCGAGGCCAAATTCCCCGCCGTCATGAAGCAGCTCGAGGAATCCGCCGGGACTGTTGCCGCCGGTGACGATGAGGATGTCCTTAATACCCGCTTCGACGAGCGTATAGAGCGGGTAATAAACCATCGGGTAGCGCCAGACGGGCAGTAGGTGCTTGTTGGTAATGCGCGTCATGGGCTCGAGACGCGTACCAAGACCGCCGACGAGGATTACGCCTTTCATGGTGGCTCCTCTCTGACTATGTGAACGGCATTGACAGGCAGAATGCCTGTCCTCCAGCGGCATAGAACATACGGCAAAGGCAACCACGATTCTAGATGCTGACCGCGGCTTTGACCATGTCGAGGAAATAGCGCTGGACGCGGCGGTCGTCGGTGAGTTCCGGATGGAACGCACAGCCGAGCAGATGATTCTGGCGGACCATGACTATCCTGTCGCGGCAAGTGGCCATGACGCTGACACCGTCACCGACCGTGGTCACATAGGGAGCGCGGATGAAGACGGCTCTGGTGGTGCCGCCGGGAAGATCGCTGACGGCAAGGTCGGTCTCGAAGCTGTCAACCTGGCGACCGAACGCGTTGCGCTTGACCGCGATGTCCATGTAACCGAGCCGCCACTGGTCGTTGTCCACGATGTCCTTGGCGAGGAGAATCAGGCCGGCGCAAGTACCCCATATCGGCTTGAGGTCGGCATGGAGCTTGCCGATGGCTTCGTCGAGGCCGAAACGCCGGCAAAGGTTGCCGATAGTCGTGCTCTCGCCGCCGGGAATGATCAGACCGTGGCATGACTCGATAGCGTCCCCGGTCTTGACTGGAATGGCCTCTACGTCATCAAGTTCATTCATGGCCGCCAAGTGCTCGGCGAAATCGCCTTGCACCGACAGCACGCCGATGCGATATTTCACTTCTTATCTCCTTGGTGGTGCAGTGGTTGCTGCAGATGTTGCCGCGATAGGTCTGCGTATGAGTAATTAAAGGGAACCCGGCAGCCGGGTTCCCTTTGTTGCCGTACCGATACGACGCTCGTGCGGGAGCAGTGAGTTGTGCGGGTACTACCAGCCGCGGAGGGCGAGACGCTCACTGTCCTCGAGTGTGCGCACGTCAATGCCGTCCATGGCGGCGCCCTCCAGACCGCGAGAGGCCCGCGCGACTTCGACAGGGTCCTCGAAGTAAGTAGCGGCATGGACGATGGCGTTGGCGCGGGCTTCGGGGTCCTCGGACTTGAAGATACCGGAGCCGACGAATATGGCCTCCGCGCCAAGCTGCATCATGAGCGCGGCGTCGGCAGGTGTGGCGATGCCGCCGGCGGAGAAGTTGGGCACAGGCAGCTTGCCGGTATGGGCGACCTCCTTGACGAGGTGATACGGTGCAGCCATGTTCTTGGCCTCGGTCATGAGCTCGTCATCGCGGAGGCCGGTGAGGTGCCTGATGCCTGTCATGACATTGCGCATGTGGCGGGTGGCCTCGACGATATTGCCGGAGCCAGCTTCGCCCTTGGTACGGATCATGGCTGCGCCCTCCCCGATACGGCGCAACGCTTCGGCGAGATTGGTGCAGCCGCATACGAAGGGAACGTCGAAGGCGTGCTTGTCTATGTGGAAGCTTTCGTCGGCGGGAGTGAGGACCTCGCTCTCGTCAACGAAGTCGGCTCCGATAGCCTGGAGCACTTGCGCTTCGGCGAAATGTCCGATGCGGGCCTTGGCCATAACGGGAATGGTTACAGTGTCCATGATCTCTTCAATGACTTTGAGGTCTGCCATTCGCGCGACGCCGCCCTCGGCACGGATGTCGGCGGGGACACGCTCGAGTGCCATGACGGAAACAGCGCCGGCGTCTTCGGCGATTTTTGCCTGCTCGGCGTTGGTAACGTCCATGATGACTCCGCCGCGCAGCATCTCGGCGAGGCCAACCTTGTTACGCCAGGTGGATATTTCGGCCGTGGTAGGTTCATCGGCCATGCTAATCATCTCCTGCTGGAAAATGTTACCCAAGTGAGACGACAGGTGGTCGCCTGCGTCCCGGGATTCTGTGTTCGATGCTTATTTTAGCGCAATTGTGCGGCACAAGCAAGAGCACTGAGCTATGGGTGTTTAGTCCGTCGGAGGGGTGTAGGCTATTGAGCTGCGTGAAGAGCGCCGGTATAGACGCGGGCTTCGTATGGGGCAAGCTGCCGGGCAAACTGGCCGGCTTCGGTTCCCTCGAGTCGTTCGGATGCATTAACGTCCTGGAGAGCCTGCCGGCTGAGGTTGTCTACGACGAGCGCACCGGTCTGCGGCTCGCCGGTAGTGTTGACGATGATGACAATCGCCCGGCCGTCGTGTTCCCAGACACCCCACTGGACCGGGGCGGCGGGGTCGAAGGGGTGGGGCTGACGTCGGCCGGCGAGGATGGCGAGGCCGAAAGTCTTCAGTTCGCGGTTGACATTGGCGATTTCAGCCCAGAGCGGCGCATTGTCGCGGGTGATGAGGTAGTCTTGTCGCCGAACGTCTCCCGGGAGCCGGTAACCATAGGAGACGATGCCCTTAGCGCCACAGAGAATGGCGAGATAGGCCATGGCGCGGTACTCGGGGGGCGTGGGCGGGCGTCCTGCGGCGGCCGGATCGAGGCTTGCATCCTGTATGTGGGCCAGTCCGGCGATGGGTATGAGTGCCCAGACCGGCTTTGTGGCGGGAATCTCATGTTGCGCTTGCTGCAGCAGCTTGGACATCGTGGAGAGATCGCCGGGCGGGGTGAGTTCGGACCATGCTATGGGAATATCGCCGGCGGCCCCGTACTTGCGCAGACCCATCGGGGAGGAGAGCGAGCAAAGGACGGGCCGGTCGGGTGTAAGGTTGACCAAATCATCGTGCAGCGCGGTCAGTATAGAGGGGTCAATTGACGGGGAATGGGTATCGGGCTTTTCGAGAATGTACCAACCCCAGAACTCGGGCCGTTCGGCATGTTTGTCGGTCATGTTTGACCAAAAATTAGCCTCGAGACTGGCGGACGATAAGAAGACGCCCACGCCGGCGTCACGGGCATGGTCCATGAAGTCCCAGGAGGCAGTACGACTGGGAGCGATGAGGAAATCAAAGCCGGCATCGCCTATTGGCTTGATGTCCTGGGTCTGGAGGACATAGCCCATGCCGAGAGGGAATATCGGCTCGCGGCCGACCCACAGCCGCCCGCAGCTATCGTAGGCGACGGCATGCTGAGAAGGCTTGGCCTTGTCGAACGGTATCTGTACTTCTGCCGTGTAATTGTTGACGACAGCACGAAGCGTCACAAGGTACTGGCCGCTGACGATATTGGCAGGTAAAAGGGAGACGGTGAAATCGCCGTTGGGTTCGGCGATGATGCCTTCATCGGGCGCGATCGTCTCGGTGCCGCCGGTGATGTGGGCTGAAAGACGCGTTGACTCCACTACCTTGGGGGTCCCGTGGATGCGGCCTTTGACGACGACTTGTTCCTCGGGGATGTTGGCAATAATGGTCGAACGGAACGCCGGCATGACTACACGGGCGTCTATCAACGAGGGGACGGTAATGTGACGGTCGTCGTAGATTTCGTCATCCCGATTGCCATAGACAGTGAGGCGCAGGTCGTGGGACCTACGGAAATCGTAACCGTAGGGCAGGTTGAGGTCGTGGACTTCGCCGGCGGCAAGTTGGAGTCGTGTGTTCTGTGCTCCGGTGCGGCGGTCCTGCTCCCACGTCTCCATTCTTACCTGACCGGTGACCTGTGCGGTGGTGTTATTGGTGAGGCGGAGTTGGGTGATGCGCCGGCGCGGGTCCTCGATAAGGCCTGCACTGCGAACTTCGCAACCGATCTCTGCGGGCAGTGAGCGAAGCGATACGCCGTCGCAGCCGAAAGTGCCCTCGCCGTGGATGCGAATGAGGACGACGGCATGGTGGGCCTGAGGCGGGAGCTGAAAGCGATGTGAAACCGGGCCCCATTGGTTGCTTGGCTTAAGGTGTAGCTCCTCGCGGCTGAGGGGTAAGGTGTCCCACTCGCGTACGGCGAAGTCCTCGGCAAAGGTGACAACTACGGCGTCGGCGTAGATTGGGCCCTTGGTGTAGTAGTGGAGGCTGAGGATGCACTCCTGCCCCGCGTAAGCGTCAATATCTATGGGATGCGTGTGGCAGCCGTAAATGGCCAGCTCGTTAGTGGAGACGAGTTGGAGTTGCATGCGGTCAAAGCGGCCGCCGCCATGGACCCTTCCGCTTGCGAGTTTATCGCCCTGCCACGACTTGAGTACCCAGGCCTCGGGCACATCATCTACGCCAGGCACCTCGAAGCCGCCATTGACAACTAGGTTGCCGCTGATAGGAGTGGCAGCACGTGCGCTCTGCATGACGCCGGTATCGTCGGCGGCAAGTACTGGAGCGCAAATGAGAATGACGAGGGCGATAGAGTATGCGACGCTACTAGTCTTCCGGTATTGCGACAATAGCTTCCACCTCGATTCGCACGTCCAGGGGAAGAGCGGCGACCTCGACGGTGCTGCGGGCGGGCGGGGCAGCCGTGAAGTACGTCTCATAGACGGCATTGAAGGCCGCGAAATCGGCGATGTCTTTGAGGAAGACGGTGGTTTTGAGCACATTGTCGAGTGAGGTGCCGAGGTCCTCGAGGAGAGCGCCGAGGTTATCGAGGACGCGGCGGGTCTGGGTCTCGATGTCATCGGCGACGATCGTTTTGGTCTGCGGGTCCATCGGTATGATCCCTGAACAGAACAGGAGGTCACCGTAGGTAACAGCTTGTGAGTATGGCCCGACGGCAGGGGGCAAGCGATCTGAACTACGGGTTTGTTTGGTCTTTGCCATGCGGCTCACCTCGTAATCACAATAGGAGAGACTGACCCAAGAGCGGCTCCACCCCAATACATAGACAGTTTCGCCAAGGGACATGTTTCACCTTCATCAGGTGCGTGTGAGTTTTGCTGGGTGAGGGGCGAACGGCGAGAGTCCAAGACATTGGTCAACGGCATTGACAGGCGAGGACGCCTGTCCTCCAAACGGCATGGGGCCAAGGCGAACGGCATGAGGCCAAGGCGAACGGCAATGGCCGCAGATTAGTAGCATCACGGTCTTGGATGCTGTCATGGGTTAGTGTGCGTCTTGACGGGTTTTCGTGAGCAGATTATACTACATGTAGCTGCGCGGATTATGCTGCGGGCTGGATAGTTTTGCCGAAATGCTGAGAAGGGGATGAGTAGGCGGATAGAAGCCGAAACAAGAGAGCCGGCGAAGAGGTGGAAGTGCCGGCATC
>Ga0180431_10009903_pt1 | contig 10685 bp, 8 predicted proteins | sample SS_ome_11_FD_132459 | JGI IMG/M metagenome (GOLD analysis project Ga0180431, IMG submission 132459) | Hypersaline lake sediment archaeal communities from the Salton Sea, California, USA - SS_1_MS_1 metaG | ecosystem: Environmental > Aquatic > Non-marine Saline and Alkaline > Hypersaline >...
AAGACACGTCAATCTGTATGTTCGCCCCTGAGGATGAATTGGAAGAAAGAGCTACTGGGGACCTTACAGGCGGCTGGAGATGTTGCGCGTAGAGTTACGGTGCCAGGGCGCATTCCGCATCATTCATTAACTCAACCGCTGTTATCTGAGCGTCCCAGGACGCTTGAAGCATCCCCCGTCGTGGGGGATAACCAACCTCATTGACGAGTCGCTCAGGACTCGGAAGTAAGGAGAGCAGGTATGGAAGAAAAAATTGAAGTAACAGAGTTAGAAGACGGCGATCTGGAAGAAGTGGCTGCCGGCCTCATGGATGATGGCGAAAACGGTAACTGCTATGGTTGTACGGGTGAACCTCCGTCTGGCTACGAAAACGGCAACTGCCACGGATGCGGAGAAGGAGCCGCTTAGCTAGCTAGCTAGTTCCCGTCCAGAAAAGAGCCGTTTTTGGGGCGGCGTGGTGACTGCCGCCCCATTTGTGCCATTTGACTATCTCCGGTTCGGTGGTCAGTGTGGTGGTTCGGGCGAGCCGGTGCGAAACAGCCACCGGCTCGGGAGGGGGGGGAGATATTTCCGATATTCCTCCGGTTTCGCTCCTTGATCTGGCGAAAAATCCCTCGTTTTATGCTCGACGGCACTTTTGCCATGGGCTGCTAGGCGATCTGCCGGGCTGCCAGCCGTGCGAAAACGCCTCCTTGCGCGATCAGCTCCTCGTAGCTGCCCGACTCGACGACCCGCCCCGCCTCGACGACGTAGATGCGATCGGCGTTCTGGATCGTCGACAGCCGGTGGGCGATGATGATGCGAGTGGCCTTGAGCCGTTCCAGGCTCCGGCTCACGATCTCCTGGGTGCGGTTGTCGAGCGCGCTGGTGGCCTCGTCGAAGAGCAGGATGCGCGGACCGTTGACGATCGCCCGGGCGATCAGCAGACGCTGCACCTGGCCGCCGGAGAAGGTTCCGACGCCCCGCCCCGGACCCTCCGGACCCTGGCCACTTACTACGACCTGCGCTACGCCGACGCCTTCGACGAGATCTTCGGCGACCCGACGATCGCAGGCGAGCCACTACGCCCGCCAGCCGCTACTTCGTCCTGGAGGAGGTGGAGGGCTGGGTTGTCGCCAGGGCTGGGGATTGCTCAACCGGTGTTGAGGCTGTAGAATAACAACATGCCGGCAATAACCCTGGAGATCACACCGGACCTGGAGTCTCGACTTCGCCGCGAAGCGGCCAGCCAGGGTCTCGACACTCAGGGCTACATCCTGAGCACTCTCCGGGAGCGTCTGGCCGGAATACGCCGATCTGCCGTGGCGAGGCTGGCTGCGGACGAGGCCGCGTTGCTCCGGGAGATCAACAGGGGGCTCCCCGCACAGACCTGGCAGCACTACGGTGAGCTCAAGGAGAAGCGCCGGGCGGAGACGCTGACGCCGGAAGAGCACGCCGAGTTGATTGCCCTGTCCGATCAGATCGAAGAGATGAACGTCCGGCGTATGGAAGCGGTGGTCGAGCTCGCTCGGCTGCGCCAGATCTCGGTTGATGCTTTGATGGACGATCTCGGCATCAAGTCGCCCCTCTATGAGTAAACGCCGGCCTACCGACCGCGACAAACAGAAGACAGCGCGACGGGCTCGCGGATACTGCGAATACTGCAAGAGCCGGGCGGAATACTCTCCCGATACCTTCTCGATCGAACATATTGTCCCGGTAGCCCGCAGCGGAAGTCACGATCTTTCAAACCTGGCGCTGTCCTGTCAGGGCTGCAACAACCGGAAGTTCATCAGCATCGATGCCGTAGATCCTGCCACCGGCGAACGGGTACCGCTGTTTCACCCTCGGCAAGACCGTTGGAGCGATCACTTCGCATGGAATGAGGACTGCACGCTACTGATAGGTCTGAGTCCGACTGGAAGGGCGACGGTCGAAAGATTGGATCTCAACAGAGCCGGTGTCGTCAATCTGCGGCGCGTTCTGCTGATCGTGGGGTTGCACCCTCCTGATGAACGCGAAGCGGCAAGGTAGGGTGAAGGGGTCCGGAGGACCGGCTGCGGCGCGGTGCAGTGCCTCCCTTACGACGCCGGCGTCGTCGGGTGCGTCTTGGTCGACGGCGAGCCCCTTGAAGGCCACTGGTTCGATCGCACCAGGGAGTGGATGGCCAGGCGTCGGCACGAGGATTTCGAGTCGCACGACTTCGCCACCGAGTACCTGGTCGGCTTCTCGCCCTTTGCCGGAACCCGACGGACCCACCAGGGCCATGAGCTCGCCGGGCCGGCGCGGAAGGAAACGTCGTCGAGGATCAGCGGACCGTCGGCCACCGTCTTGCTTTTCCAGAAAAAATCTTGTATCCTCACATCGGAGGTACGAGAACATGCTGACAACCGTCACCTCGCGCGGCCAGACCGTGGTGCCAGCCAGGATCCGCAAGGACCACGGGATCCGTGTCCGCACGCAGCTGCAGTGGATCGACGACGGCCACACCATCCGCGTCGTTCCGGTTCCGGCTGATCCGGTGCGGGCGGCAAAGGGCAGCACGCAGGGGCTTCGCGCCCGTCTTGCAGCGGCAAGAGAGGAGGAGCGACGACGTGGCTGAGCGCTACGTCCTCGACACCTCCGCCATCTTTGCCTTCACGGACCAGGAAGAGGGCGCGAGCCAGGTCGAGCGCATCCTGGATCTCGCCGGCAAGGACCAGTGTCGAGTGGAGATCTGCTCGGCGAGCCTTATGGAGCTCTACTACACCACCCTGCAGGAGGTCGGAGAGGACCAGGCGGCTCGGCTGTTGGGCATGGTCAAATCGTGGCCGATCCACTGGGTCTTTCCGGATGAGCAAACCCTCCTCCTGGCCGGCCGGTTCAAGGCCCGACACCGGCTGTCCTTTGCCGACGCTCAGATCGCCGCCACGGCCAAGCGGAATGACGCCACGCTGGTCCACAAGGATCCTGAATTCGCAGCCCTGGCTGCCGAGGTCCGGGTCATCGAGCTTCCTCTCAAGGGTGCGCGACCCGCAGACGCTCAGGAAGACGAATCCAGGGAAGTAAGCTGATCATCCGCGATGCCGGCCTCACATTCCGCCGGTGGCCCTCGGCAAGCTCAGGGAGGCTTGCCCTTGCCACCCGGGAATCGGGGGCTCTCATGGACCCAAACCACACGGAGCCAGCCGGCAATTCTTCCCGGACTCAGGCGATCTGCCGCGCCGCCAGCCGTGCGAACACCCCTCCTTGCGCAACCATCTCCTCGTAGCGACCCGACTCGACGACCCGCCCCGACTCGACGACGTAGATGCGGTCGGCGTTCTGGATCGTCGACAGCCGGTGGGCGATGATGATGCGGGTGGCCTTGAGCCGTTCCAGGCTCCGGCTCACGATCTCCTGAGTGCGGTTGTCGAGGGCGCTCGTGGCCTCGTCGAAGAGCAGGATGCGCGGACGGTTGACGATCGCCCGGGCGATCAGCAGCCGCTGCACCTGGCCGCCGGAGAAGGTCCCGGCGCCCTCGCTGATCACGGTGTGCATGCCCATCGGCATCTTCTTGATGTCTTCTTCGAGACCGGCCATGCGCGCGGCCTCCCAGGCGTCGTCGATGCCCAGGTTGGCGCTGCCGACGATGTTGGTGAAGATGTCGCCGGCCATCGGCTTGCCGTGCTGGAGCACCACCCCGATCTGCCGGCGGACGGATTGCACGTCCAGCGATGGGAGGGCCTGGCCGTCGAAGTAGATCGAGCCCGAGGCCGGCTGCTCGAAGCCGAGCAGCAGACGCAGGCAGGTGGACTTGCCCGAGCCGGAAGGACCCACCAGGGCGATGAACTCGCCGGGCCGGGCGCGGAAGGAAACGTCGTCGAGGATCAGCGGACCGTCGGCCTGGTAGCGGAAGGAGATGTGGCTGAACTCGACGTCGCCGGCGAGCTCCCCGGCCTCGGCCTTGGTTTCGTCGACCTCCGGAGTGGTCTCGAGAATCGGCTGGAGACGCTCGTAGACCGGCACCATCATGAGCACGCTCGAGACCATCGAGATGATCGACAGCGCCGCCGCCTGGAACTGACCGAAGGCGGCGTTGAAGGCGAGGAATTCGCTCACCGGAAAGTCGGCCCGGGCGGAGACGACGACCATGGCGAAGATGGCGAGCGAGGTGATGACCGCGTAGACGGCGTTGAACACCGTCTGGACGTTGGCCGTGCGCTGGGCCTTCAGGGTGCGCTGCCGCTGCTCGGTGAAGCGCTCGGCCCACAGCGCGAAGGCCCGCGGCTCGGCGCCGGCGACGCGCAGCTTGGCGATGCCGTGGATGAGGCCGAAAACCATGCTGGAGATCTTGCCCTGGAGCCGGAGGAGCTCGCGCTGATGGCGCACCTGGATGAAGGCGAGCAAAGTCGTCACCCCCAAAAGTACCGCCACCAGTGCGGTCGCCAGGAGCGCCAGCTGCCAGCTGTAGTAAAAAAGCAGCGCAAAGCTGAAAAGTGAGAAGACCGCGGCCAGAAGCGAGGTGGTGACGTTGCCGATCAGCAGGTTGCGAATGGCGTCGATGCCCATCGAGCGGTTGGTGAGGTCGCCCACGGTGAAGCGCCGGAAAAACCCGGCAGGCAGGCTCAGCAGGCGGTCCCAGACCGCGGCCTGGAGCGAGCCGTCCATCTTGCCGCCGAGACGCAGGACAGCGATCGAACGGGTAATCTGAAACGCGGCCGCCGCCAGGGCGCTGACGATCAGCGCCAGGGTCATCTGGAAGAGCTGGGTGCGGTCGGCACGGGGAATGACGTTGCCGAAGATGTGGCCGGTGAGGATCGGCACCAAAAGACCCAGCATCCCACCGCCCATGCCCATCATCAGGATGGTGAGGAGATCCTCCCGGCGGCCGCGCAGGGCCGCGCGCACCAGGTCCCACTTGCCCAGCGGCCGCTCGGGAAGCGACGGGTAGAGCATGTAAGCTTCGCCCGCGAGGCCTTCGGCCACCGTTTCGTCGACCACCATTCGCGATTTCATCCCGGGATCCACCAGCTCATAGCTCGTGGAGGAGGTGGGTACAAGCGCCACCGGACGCGCGATCTTCGACCGTCCCTCGGGGGGCTCTTCGTCGTTTTCCGCGGGCGACAGGAAGCCCACCAGCGGGCCGTTGTCGCGGCGCCACCAGTCGTCGCGCAGGATCACCCGACGATGACGGAGCCGGGATGCGGCGCAGATCCGGCTGAGGTGGTATCCGGGCTTGGCGGCGCCCTCGGACTCGGGCGGCGGGCGGACGGTGATCCCCTGAGTCTCGGCGACCAGCCGGCAGGCGGCCAAAAGCGGCTCGACGCTCTCGCTGATCTCGAGCTCGCCGGCGGCGGAGGGTCCCAACACCGAAGCCAGACGGGCGTAGGACTCCTGCAAGGTGCGCTGGTCGAGATCGAGCTTCTGAGCGAGTCGGCTCCGCTCCTGGTCGGCGGCGGCGGCGATCTGCAGGGCGACATAGTCGAGGAAGAGCTCGTGGAAACGGGCCAGGGCTTCCCAGACGCCGCCGCTGCGCAACAAGATATCGGTCCCGACCCCCGACAGCGTGACCTCCCCGGCGCTGACCAGCCAGGTTTGCTCGGAGATCGGCAGCAGATATCCCGCCGGTTCGAACGCCAGCTCCGGGTAGCCGAGGAAGTGAGAACGTCCGGCCACGTGGCGCACCCACACGGCGCCGTCGCCGGGACGGGCCACCTGACCCTCTTCGCCGAGACGGACCTCGGCTCCGGGCCGCAGCTCTTCGAAGTGCTTGGGGGCCGCGGGACGGGGAATCTTGCTGAACAGAACCGCCAACCAGCCCTCGATCGCCGCCGCCAGGCCGGGCACGTGCTCGGGATCGCGAGCCAGCTCCCGGATCGTCGAGAGCTCGAGCTTGAGCAGTCGCGTTCCCGGCAAACCCACGGCCAGGAGCGTCGCCGAACGCTTCGTTTTCGCCCCGAGCCCGAAAGGGACCGCCGCCGGGGAATCGACGCCGAAGAGCATCTTCCCGGCACCGGCGGTCGCCAGATGGGTGCGGGGACCGCGGTCTTGCGCTTCGGCCCCGATGGCGAAGATCTCGACCTTGCCCGTTTCCACGAGCCAGACCGTCTCCGCGCTGTCGAGTCGAATCGGCTCGTTGCCGCCCACTTCGGTCGGCTCGCCGTCCCGGCGCAGCAGAGCGGTGAGCTCGGTGTGGTTTCTCTCCATGGCCAAAAGCGGCGCGGCGTCAGTGCGCGGCGATGAGCTCGGCGTAGGGTCCTTCGACGTCCTTGAGCTCGTCGTGGGTGCCGCGCTGGACGACTTTCCCTTCTTCCAGGACGATGATCTCGTCGGCGTCGCGGATCGTCGACAGCCGGTGGGCGACGATCACGCAAGTCGATCCGCGCCGGCGCAGGTTTTCGTCGATGATCTCTTCGGTGGTCGGATCGAGCGCGCTGGTGGCCTCGTCGAGCACCAGGATCGACGGCCGGCCGACCAGGGCGCGGGCGATCTCGAGGCGCTGCCGCTGGCCGCCGCTGAAGTTGGCGCCGCCTTCCTCGACCGGGCTGTCGTAGCCGTCGGGCCGCGCCGCGATATCCTCGTGAATCGCGGCATCCCGGGCCGCGGCCACCACCTCGGGCAACGGCACCGTCGTATCCCAGAGCGTCAGGTTGTCGCGCACGCTGCCTTCGAACAGGAAGACGCTCTGGTCGACCGACGCCAGCGAGTTGGTCATCACGCTGCGCGGTACCTCGCTGCGCGGCCGGCCGTCGAAGAGGATCTCGCCGCTCCAGGGCTCGTAAAGCCCGGTGATGAGCTTGGCGATGGTCGACTTGCCGCTGCCCGAGCCCCCCACCAGGGCAACGCGCGCGGCGGGTTTCAAGGTCAAGCTGAGGCCCTCGATCAGCGGCGGCGAGAGCCGGCTGTAACCGAACGAGACCTCCCGCAGCTCGAGGTGCCCGGAAAGCTTCACCGCCGACTCGGGCGACGGCAGCTCGCCGGGCCCGCTCTCGATGCCCGCCTCCGGCGGGTAGCGCAGCACGTCGTCGAGCCGGTTCATATCGCCCTCGACCATCTGGAGCTTTCCTCCCAGGGTCACCAGGCGGTTGACCGGGGCGACGAAGCTCGCCATCAGGGCCTGAAAGGCGACCAATCCGCCCAGGGTCATCACGCCGTTCATCACCCGCAGGCTGCCGATGCCGAGGATGAGCGCGGTGTTGACTGCGGCGAGCAGCGGCGGCACCGCGTCGAGCAGCTGGGTGTAGCGCTCCATGTCTTGCCGGATGTTGACCACTTTGGCCTGGTAGCCCGCCCAACGGGAGAACAGATCCGACTCGCCCGCCGTGGCCTTGAGCGTCTCGATGATCTGCAAGCCGCCGATGGCGGTGCCGTGGAGCTTGCCTTGCTCCTGGAGCAGGGCGCGGTTGCCATCCACGCGCTTGCGCGACACGAAGCGCAGGGCGGCGACGTTCAGCGAGACCATGACGATGCCGATAAGCGTCAGCAGCGCATCGTAGCGCAACATCAGGGTGGCAAAGAAGGCGATCATGACCGCGCCCAGGACGTTGGTTGCGAGATCGCGCGAGAGCAGCTGCGCCACCCGGTCGTTGGCGAGCACGCGGTTGGAGATGTCGCCGGCAAAGCGCTGGGTGAAAAACTCCACGGGCAACCGCAGCACGTGCCAGAGGAAGCGGCCCGAAGCGGCGAGCGCCATCTTGGTCTCGAGCCGCAGCAGGTAGGCCTGCTGGAGCCAGGTGAGGGCGCCGACCATCGCCGCAGTGATCCCCATGCCGAAGAGCAGCGGTCCGAGCCACTCGTGATGATTGCGCAGCAGCACCTGGTCGATGAAGACCTTGGAGAAGACCGGATTCACCAGCCCCGGAACGACCAGGGCCAGGCCGGCGAGGAGTACGAAGACGAGCGCCATGGTCGAGCCGCTCAGCCGTTTCCCAAGCGCCGGCAGCAACCGCGGCGGATCCCCGCCGCGCTGGAAGTTCGGACCGGGCTCGAAGGTCAGCACCACGCCGGTGAAGCTCTGGTCGAGCTCCTCTTCGCTCACCGTACGCGGACCCGAGGCCGGATCGTTGAGATGCACGCGGCCCTTGCGGAAGCCGTCGAGCACCAGGAAGTGGTTGAAGTTCCAGTGCAGGATCATCGGCGGCTTGAGGTGCCGCAGCCCCGCCGGCTCCGTCTTCAAGCCCTTTACCGCCAGACCGTAACGGCGCGCGGCCTTGAGCATGTTCGACGCCTTGCTGCCGTCGCGGGAAACGCCGCAGGCCAGGCGCAGCTCTTCGAGCGGCACCCAGCGGCCGAGGTGGGCGAGCACGATGGCGAGGCAGGCGGCCCCGCACTCCAACGCCTCCATCTGCAGGACGGTGGGGGAGCGCACCTTTTTGGGCGTGGCCGATCTGCCTTTGCGGGTAACCCTCGCGGTGATCCGCTCGACGAGCTGGCGCAGCATCTCAGACCCCCAGCTGCTCGCGAATTTTGGGAATCACCAGGGCGATGGGGCGGTCCTCGCGGACGATGATGCTGCCTGCGGCCAGGGTGCCGCTCGAGATCTCGAGATCGGGGCCGATCGACGACGACCACCGGTAGCCGGTGGGCGTCGCCGGATCGCGCGCCAAAGCGACGTCGACCTGGATCGGCGGGCCCTCCTGCATGAGCTTCGAGACCAGCTCCTCGTTGCCTAAAAGGCGCCTCATGCCGCGGGAGGTCGAGGGAAAGCCGGCGGCCCAGGTGACCTCGCCCAGCATGTAGCCGTACTCCTCGCGCTTGACATTCGACGGCGAGACCCGCACCTCCATGCCGGGCTGCACCTGCTTGCCGAGCTCCGCCGGCACGTAGACGACCGCCATCAGCTCCTCGGAGCTGACCTCCATGCTGAGGATCGCGGTGCCGGGGCTGACCACGTCGCCGCGGTCGACCATCAGCTCCAGCACCCGGCCGGAATCAGCCGAGATCACGTTGACGTTTTCCTCCAGGGAAGCCCTGAGCTCGCGCAGCTCGAGCTCCAGATCGCGCAGCTCGCCCTGGCGGGCTTCGATCTGCTGATCGAGCTGCTGCTCGGCCTCGAGACGGCTCAGCTCGAGGCCGCTCACATCGAGCCGCTGGGCCGCAACCTGGTCGCGGGTGGTGTTGAACTCCTGCTCGGTCGCCAGCAGCGTCTGCTGGGTGATCAATCCGTCGTCGAGGAGCTCCCGCTGAGCGGCGATGCGCTCCTCGAGGATCTCCAGATTGCGCTCGAGGGTTGCGATGCTGCGCTCGAGATTGGCGCGCTGCTGCGCCAGGTTGCCGGCGGAGAGCCGCTTCTGCTCTTCGGCATAGTCGACGAGATCCTGATACTCGATCTCGAGCGCCGCCTTGCGAGCCTCGGCGTCGTCGATTTGCCGCAGCAGGCTGTCCTGACGGATGGTGGCCACCACCTGTCCCTTTTCGATCACGTCGCCGACCGCCACCAGCACCTCTTCGACCTGGCCGTTGCCGGTGGTCACGAGATCGGAGACGCCGCCGCGGCGGAGCAGGATGCCTTCCCCGAATGCCTCGGTGGGAATCGAACCGAAGATGCCCCAGACGAGCGCCGCGATCAGAAGCGCCACCAGCGCGCCCAAGGCCAGCCAACCCCGGGGGTTGGTGACCTGCATCAGCTGATCGAGCTGCTCGGGGGAGGAAAGCCTTTCGAGGGATACTTTACGGAAGACCGACGCGCAGATCATCGGCTGGGCTCCGGGGAGGGAATGGTCGTAAGGCGCTCGTAGCGGACGGTCGCGGCCTCGCCCTCGGCGGCCAGCAAGGTACCGCTCTGGAAGCGCAGCTCGACTAGGGCGAGGGCGAGGGCGAGCTGGGCGGAAACCCGTCGCTGGCGGGCGGCGGTCAGCCGGTCGCGCTGGGTGATGAGGTCGATCAGCGTCGAGGTGCCGGCGCGCAGCTTCTTCTCCTCGTTGACCACCGTTTGCTCGTAAAGACGCACCGCCTGGGCCGCCTTGGCGAGCTGGAGGGCACCTCGGCGCACCGCGTCGAGCGCCGTCGGGACCTCGGCGCCGATCGACCTCGCGGCGAGCTCGACGCCGAGGGCGCTCTGCTCGCGGGCGGCCTCGGCCTGGATGAGATCGCCGCGGGCCTTGCGGTTCCAGGTCGGCCACGCCAGGCTGAAGCCGAGCGAGGTGCTCAGTCCCGGGAGGTTGCGATAGAGCGGGGAGAAGTAATCCCCGGCGCCGTCGCCCTCGACCAGCGAGGTGTAGGAGGGGGTGAGCACCAGGTCGAGCTGCACTCGGAGCGCATCTTCGGCGGCGCGCAGCCGGATCCCCGCGGCCTCCCGGCGCTCTCTCGCCGCGCGCAGGTCGGCGCGCTCGACCAGCGCCTGTTCGATGAGGGAGACGCCGGCGGCGGGAAGCGCCACCTGATCCGGATCGATGACGGGGAAAGGATCGGCCGGCAGCGGCAAGGCGCTGATCTCCGAGGGCCCGAGACCGATCTCGCGGCCCAGATCCTGCCGCGCCTCGAACAGCGTCCGCTCGCCGCCGATGCGGGCCGCCTCCTTGGCCGCGAGGTCGGCTTCCAGCTGCACCAGCTCCGCGGCCGGCGTGAGGTCGGCGGCGATGAGCTGGCGGGTGGTCTCCAGCAGCCGCCGCGAGCTTTCCTCGGTGGCGCGCAGGATTTCGAGATTGCGCATCGCCGCTGCGAGAGACCAGTACTGAGAGACCACCGTGCTCAGGCGCTGGGAGATCGCGTATCGAAGATCGAGCCGGCTCGCCTCGAGCTCCCGC
>Ga0180431_10009904_pt1 | contig 10685 bp, 8 predicted proteins | sample SS_ome_11_FD_132459 | JGI IMG/M metagenome (GOLD analysis project Ga0180431, IMG submission 132459) | Hypersaline lake sediment archaeal communities from the Salton Sea, California, USA - SS_1_MS_1 metaG | ecosystem: Environmental > Aquatic > Non-marine Saline and Alkaline > Hypersaline >...
CCGGGATCACGTTGATCTCCAGGACGACCTTGAACAGCTACTTCAACACCCGTTCAACACCCGCCAGTGCGTCACTCGCTGTCAAAAGCCGCCATGGGCCCTACCGTCGAGGCCTGCCGGGCCGGGAGCCATAAAGCCAGCAGAGAGACCGCGGCCAGTATCACGGTCACACCCAGAAAGACGATGGGATCCCGGGGATTCACCCCGAACAGAAAGCTCCCCATCGCCCCGGCACCCAGGAAAGCCAGGATCAGTCCAAGCGCCAGCCCCAGGAGCGATCGGCGCCCGCCCTCTTGCACTACCATACGGACCACGTCACCCGGTTTCGCACCCATGGCCACCCGGATCCCGATCTCTCTCGTCCTCCGGCTTGTGGAATAGGCCGTTACCCCGTAGATCCCCAGAGCACCCAGGAAGAGGGAGAGGCAGGCAAAGACGGTTAAAATGTTCGCGATCACCGCATAGCCGCCGATGTTCCTTTCGACGATGGCCTCCATGGTCTCGATCTGGAAAAGGGGCAGCTTCGGATCGATGGACCAGACGGCGTCCTGGACGATATCGATCATCTCGCCGGGAGGAGCAGCTGTGCGGATGATCATGGAGCGCGTCCGAACGGCAACCGGAGAGATGGAAAGGTACATGGCCGGGCCAGGAGCTTCGTCCATGCCTCCCTCCACCACATCATGGATCACGCCCACAATGGGTACGGGTTGAGGGGTCCCTGATCCGACCGCGGAGAATGGTTTAAGGTAGGTGTTGAGGGGGTCGTTGTCCCGATCCAGGTACGTTCTGACAAAGGCCTCATTGACCACCGCCACATCCGGGGCGTTTTCGTCGTCGGTTCTCCGGATGGGACACCCCGCTACTACACGGAAGTCCAGAGCGTCGAAAAGCCCCCCGGAACAGTAGGTGATGCGAGTGGTACGTTCCTCCTCCTCACCAACCAGACTGACGGTGCGGATCCAGGTGGCGCCCATGAGAGGATGACTCTGGGTTGTTCCCACAGCCACCACTCTTGGGCTTTCGGCCACTCTATCCTCCACTGCTCTCCAGAATGCCCTGATATCGGCGCTTTCAGGGTACTCGACCGCCGGTGGCGTGAGGCGAACGGTGAGGACATTCCGGGGTTCGAATCCCAGCTCCTGGTGTTTCATCCCGGTGATACTCTTCATTAGGAGGCCTCCACCCACCAGCAGGATCAGGGCGATGGCTGTCTGAAGCACTACCAGAGTGCTTCCGAAACGGGCGGAAGCAACAGATCTGCCGCCCCTCCCCCCGTCCTTCAGGGCCCCTGTCGCTGACCGGCTGGCGCTCAGCGCCGGAAGCAAACCGAACAGGAGCGCAGAAGCCAGGGTGATGACAAGGGCAAAGATCAGAACCGACCCATCCAGGCCGAACTGGAAATTGGGTGATGTATGCATGGGCAGAACCGCCACGACACCTTTGTAACCCCAGTTCGCCAGAAGAAGACCAAATATGCCCCCCAGCGTTCCCAGAACCAGACTCTCCGTAACAAGCTGCCTGACAACCCGTCCTCGTCCCGCGCCCAGTGCCATCCGGACCGCCAGTTCACGGGTCCGGTGTTCGCCTCTGGCCAGGAGAAGGTTGGCCACGTTCACACAAACCATGAGGAGAATGAAAGCGACAGCCACCATCAGGAGCAGGGAGGCGGACTTTGCTCCCGGTCCGAGCATTTCTTCATGGAGGGAAAAGAGTTGTACTGCCCAGCCCGCCTTTTCCGCCGGAAACTCCTCCGCAAGCTGGAGGGAAATCTGTCCGAGCTCGGACCGGGCCTCATCCAGACTCACTCCCGGGGCCAGCCGACCGATAGCTTCAATAAAATGTTCCTCGCGTCCACGCTCCGATGGGATCAGGTCAAGAGGCAGAAGCACATCAGGGCGGTCATCCAGGAACCGGAAATCCCGAGGCATGATTCCCACCACTTCCCGGGGTACTCCTTCCAGGACGATGGTGCTTCCCAGGGCACCGCGGTCACCGCCAAAGTGCCGCTGCCAGAAGCCATCTGTGAGGATCACCACTCCATCCCGGCCGGCTCCCATCTCATCGTCCGAAAAGCCGCGACCCAGGGCTGGTTTCGATCCGAGGAGTCCGAGAAGGTTCGGTGCGACCCTGATCCCGGATAGCAGCTCAGGCGGCCCCTCCCCCGTAAGGCTGAAGTCATGGTTGTAATAGACTGCTACGTCTTCCAATGCGCGGGAGCGTTCAACCCAGTCCTGGGCGCTGAGGGGGCTGACGTTGACTCTGCTCCATCCCCGGGCCTGATTCTCTTCGAAGAGGCTCACCAGTTCTTCCGGCTCTTCATATGGCAGGGGCGTGAAGAGGAGACCGTCCACCAGGGTGAACACTGAGGTGTTGGCCCCGATCCCCACCGCAAGGGTGAGGATCACGGTGACGGCGAAGAGGGGTTTTCGGATCAGAGTCCGAACGGCAAAACGGATATCTCCCAGGATGGTTCCCAGCATCTCCCACACTCCTGACGGTTGAATCGTATTCTGGTGCGGCCATTTCCCCCCGTAATATCGCGGCTGCTTACCCACCCTGCGCATCAGTCCACGGGAAATGGCATCGATACCACCGAACAACCAGACGTTCATCCTGCCCGGCAGCCCTCTCCGGCTCCCTTCCCACCTGAGAAGGGTAAAGAAGGATTCTTCCATCTCATCCCCATACTGCTCTCGAAACTCCCGGGGATAGGCCCGCAGAAGAAGCCGATAAGCCCGTCTTGAGTTGTTGTCACCTGATCCAGTCATACGCCCTTCAGCTCCTCCCCTACCCTCCTGGCGCGGGCCAGATGCACCAGGGACTCCATCCGCGAGACCTCTTCCGCCAGGACTGTCTTTCCTCGGCGCGTGATGGTATAAAACCGCCGTTTGCCCCCCTCCGATGGTGCTCCTGCGGGGGGAGGCACCTCCTGGATGAGCCCCTCACTGACCATCTCCCCCAGGGCTCCGTAGAGGCTCCCCGGCCAGAGGCGGATCACCCCGTCGGTTCGCTCAAGGATCTCCTCCATGATGGCGGTACCGTGAAGCTCACTGTCCGCGATGGAGAGGAGAATGTGGAACCACTGTTGCTTCAGGGTTTGGTGTGTCTTTCGGTTTGTGGAGTTAACCATTTTTTCAACAACCTCCGTATCTATACAATTTTGTATTTATACGGATTAGTATAAATGCAGGTTTCAAGAATAAAGACTTTGTTTCAGCCCAAGCATATCATCCTGGTCTATTCCGACAAATAACCGGCCGATTCCACCAATGTATCTGTTTCCTTTGCCTGGATAGCCAACCTACGAGGTATGGGGAGGGCCGAAGGAACAAGCAACCAGTCCTCTGCACTTACAACTGTACCCCGAACCCGTCTATCGTGCAGGGCCGGGTGCCGCCTCCATTTTTCTGGCCTGCAGCACGCTGAGCCAATGGTTCAGCGGGCTTTCCATTCCATGGATTCTGTCTCCAGGGCACTTCAGATCATTTGGAGAACCACTCCAGGAATCCCCTTGTCATTCAACACTGAATCAGTAGAAAACGCAGGCCTTGGATCAGTCCCTGTTCGCGGCTATCCCGAAGGGGTGGAAATAGCTATGCCAGGATTCCGGTGTCGAACGGTAGAGGTTGTCACCGAGGAAGTAATCCAGCAGAACCTCGCGGAGACGGGTCAATTCCTTCAGGCGACGGCGATGTTTGGGATCGGCAATGGTCAGGCTGAGCAGTTCGAGCCCGCGTTCCAGCGCCCGGAGGCTTCGTTCCTCATTACCCCGGGCTTTCCAGTTCAGGGCGCGCTCCACCTCGCTGCCGATATTGCCCAGTTGGACGACGAGGGGGAAATCACGCCACCGGCCGGCCGCCAGAGACGGGTGGTGTGTGGTCATGACGTGATCAGCCTGGCCACGATCTTCGTTATCTGCTCCCTGACTGCCCGATCGTCCACGCCCCTGGTCTGATTCCCACGGCTTGGGCGGATATTGATCATCGAATCGAACTCGATGAATTCCGGACCGCTGATAGTTTCCGGGTAGAGGTTGATACCCCAGAGGTTGTCCTGTTCGGAACCTGATTCCAGAAGAGCGGCCTCTTCGTCCGCATGCAGCTCGGCTCCCAGGGCCAGAATCCCGCGATCGATATCCACGACCGCCTTGACCATGTCCCCGAATCCCTGCCGGGCCATCTCTCTCAGATCGTCTTCCGTTATGCTCTCGGTTATGATCCTCATGAGTCCAATATAGAGAATATCGCCGGTCGGAGAACCAGGGATCAGATCCTCCAGGTTCGTCCTCACAGATTGATATCGAACCCGTATATCGTGCCGGGCCGGGTGCCGCCTCCAAGCATCGGCTTCTCCCCCTCCTCGGTATCAGGAACGGTTAACAGTTGGACATATCCAGCGGTTTACCTTGTGATACTTTCCGCGAAAAAGCTCTCTCCTGTGATCGAGTGGTATTCTAATCTGCTCGAAACCCCACAGCCGCTTTCTGCTATACTTTTCGGTGTTTTCACAATTCGCGTCCGGTGGTGAGACTTTCAAGCCTCCGATGGGAGAGACGACCTATGCCTTATGACAACAGGAAACGGGTAGCGATACTGCTTCTCCTGGCGGTGATTCTGCTCATCCCCACCGCCTGCAGCCGGAGGCAGCTGCATCGAGACAGCTGGGGCATCCAGGCGGATGCCGGGAAGGAAACGGTAGCCATCGGCCACCAGCAACTGAACATCGTGATCAGTGACATCAAACTCGCCGTGAAGACCGACGACGAATTGGCAATCCTGTCCGACTGGTCGGTGCAGGGGGGAGCGGAGATCCTGACGATTTCCACCTCCTCACCGCTCGAGACCACCTGGCAGATGAGCATCGGGGAAGCGGGGGTCGAGGTGAGCTGTTCCGCAGAGGAGGCTCTGCTGGTGGGCACCGCTCCGGCCTCGGCGGACAGAATAGCGGCCCGGGTAAAGAGTCAGGACAACGACGTGATGTATGCCGCGCTCGGCCTGGTCTCCGCCACCAACATCCGCAACCTCTTCGACCGACCGACCAACATCCTTATCCAGTTCCCCGAAGGCTCCGACCTGAGCCTTCCGGCCGGACGGGACGACCGGCTGGATATCACCATCCCGGTCGGTACCGGACCGGAGATCTCGACCATCGAGAACTACTTCACCGACTACATGGGCCTGGAGTATTACCAGCCCATGCCCACCCGCTACCGTCACTCTTCGGTGGGATGGGACAGCTGGTACGCCTATTACATGGGGACCACCCAGGAAGACATGATCGAGGAGACCGACGCGATCGCGGAAAAGCTGAAACCCTACGGGATGGAATACGTGCAGCTCGACGCCTGCTACACCCGGGGGGAGGAAGCCAACTGGCTGGAATGGAACGAGAGGGCCTGGCCGGAGGGCGGCCAATACATCTTCCGGCACATCCAGGGCAAGGGTCTCAAACCGGGGCTGTGGGTCAATATCTACGGCGCCAACTACGCCAACCCGGCCATGGGCGATCGTTGGGCGGACGGCAAGTATCCCGAGGAGTTCTATCTGCGTGACGGCGAGGGCAACCTCTCCAGCGCCTGCTGCACGGCGGACAACACCGTGGTCAGGCTCGACATGACCAACCCGGATGTCATCGAGCAGCACCTGAGGCCGCTGTTTCAGATTCTCAAAGAAGAATGGGGCCTGGCCTACCTGAAGGACGCAGGCTGGGGCACCTGGATGGATTATTACGAGGAGAACCGGGAGCTAGCTCATGATCCGTCGGTAGACAGCCGCGAAGGCTACCTCAGGGCCCAGCGCGCCATACACGAGGTTGTGGGTGAGGACACATACGTCCTGGGTTGCGCCATGCACGAAATTGGCCTGGGCTTCGGACTGTTCGACGGCTCCCGGACCGGCGGCGACGACTTTGCCAGTTGGCGCGGCATGAGGGTGTACTTCAACTCTCTGTTCGGACAGCAATGGATCAACGGCATTACCTGGTGGTCCCATCCCGACGCCACCATGATCCGCGAGCCCCTGACCATGGAAGAGGCGAAAACCATCGTGAGCACCATTTCCCTCTCCGGCCAGACCTACATGACCAGTGACTTTTTCGCCGATTTCTCGGCCGAGAGACGCGCCCGGGTACAGAGGAGCAGCAATTTCGGCAGAAGGCTTCCCGAACTCGTCAAGGCGCTCCCCGAGGAACGGCTGGACCTTTACCGCATGACGATGCCCAGCCGGCCCATTCACGCGGTGGACCTGTATCCCTTCAAACAGGATCAGCCCGCCTGCTGCCCCACTCCCGAGAGCTGGCCGAAGGCACTGGATCTCAAGGTTAACGGAGAAGCCGGGGTCTATGATGTGGCGGCCGTCTATAACTGGGCCGATCGGCAGCAATCGAAATCCGTGGACTTCGCCGACGACCTGGGCCTGGACCGGGACCGGGACTACCTGGTGTTCGATTTCTGGGGAAAAGCGCTCCTGGGCACCTACCGCGGTGACATCCAGGTCGAGGTACCCGGGCACGGGGTGCGGGTACTCGTCATAAAACCCCGGCGGGATCGTCCCCAGCTTCTGGCCACCTCACGGCACATCTCCGGCACCTTCAGCATCCAGGAACTGGAGTGGCAATCAGATGAGCTGACCCTGAACGGACGTTCCCAAACGGTGCCGGAGACCACCTACACGCTGTTCATCCATCTGCCCGACGGACTGAAAGTAGACTCTGTCAGCGGAACTGCGGAAGACATGGGGTACGACATGGCCGACGGTGTGGTGGCGGTGAGCATGACGGGCCGGGAAGCCCCTCTGGACTGGTCGGTACGTTTTTCACGCTAGTGTCCTGTCAGGTGACAAACGTCTGTACCGAGAGTGACACCGGGCCAGACCGGCCAGGCGTGGCGACGAGGCATAGCTGTGGCTATGGCGAGGAGACGCAATGCCGCCGGTCGGGATGCGGAGTCGCCCGAATGCGACGTTTGTTGCGTGACAGGGCACGAGGAGCCTGTGTTCCGTATGACATCATCAGCCATGAGTACGAGATCAGTGGTGAAATCGCCGGACACGACTGTGGTTGTACCTCCAGCTCCCGAAAGGAACACACGAGAAATAATACTGTCGTAATGACACTATACAGTACGTACGCTCCCCGCCAGTGTTTCACTTGCCATACACCTTTGAATCGCGTGCCTGGCCGGGTGCCGCCTCCGGTCCTTATCCCCCGGCAGACAGCCTAACCGCAGTATAGCTCAGGGTCTCGAGACCATAGGTCAGGGTGGCGATGTGATCCTCGCGGCGGAAGCTCTCGAAGATCAATTCGCGGTCATTGTACGGCACATCCGGTGGCAGAGGCATGAGTTCGCGGTCGATCTTGAGGACATAGGATTGATCCACGTTCTGGTGGATATAGGGAGCAACCAGAACGGCAGGCTGGATGAGCGGATAGCCACTGCTGTGGTGTCCCGCTTCGTTGAAACCGGGTTCGAACACGGTCGACCAGGCGGCCATCCGGACCTCGTCATCAGGATCGATACCCAGCACAACCTGTACGTGATAGTTGAGATCGGGGGCCAATGTGACGGCATACCGTTCGATGGTGATGGCTTCGGTACCTTCGAAGGCCATCATCAGGGCCCCATCCGTGACCACGCCGACCGTAGAGTCTTCCAGCGCGGCAGTTCCGGCGGGGGCAGGATCCCAGGTCTTCGCGATGAAGGCCGCTTTCTCGGCATCGTAGATGATCCGCACAGTGGGAAAATGATCTATATCGACGGCGACGGTATCCTGAAAGACCGAGTAGGTCATTCCGCCATAGGTGAAGATAGCATGGTCAAGGGTATAGGTCGTGTTGGCGGTGTGAATGACCCCGCTGATCTCGAGATCAAGTCCCGTATCCAGATGCATAACCACGTATTTGTTGAAGAAGGTATCCGAGATGGAATAGGTGTAATCGAAGAGGGTATTGAGCGAACCGACACTGACGAGATCGATTGTTGTATTAATGGGCAAATCAAGCCTGTCCCCTTCACCCACGTACTGGTTATCCACTGTATTGAAATTCCATTCTGAAAACAGTGTCAGCTTCTGTACGTCCATCAGGACCTCTGTCGGCGTGAAGGAGATGATATCCCACGCGATGAGGCCTGTGTCCGACACGACCGAGGCGAAAAAGGACTGGTCTTGACTCAAAGCGCGCCCAAGCGACTCGATATTCACCGCCGCGGCCGACACCTCGAGGTTAACATCCGCATAGAGTGTTTCGTGCTGCCCATCATCAGGCTCTGTAGGCTTTGTGCAGCTGCCGATGGCAAGAATGACTGCAAGGCAGGTTCCGAAAACCACTGTGCATTTCATCTCGGTTTCCTTTCCCGGGAGATTGCCCAATCCACATTCACCATCACACTCCCGCGACGCTCTCCCCCCTTGCAGAAAACGGCACGCCGTCCATCCGAGGAGAAGGCCGGTGTATCCCCGAATTCGGCCAATTCAACAGCATTCGCACCGCTCGTGTCCATCAGATAGTACCCGGCCTTGATATAGCCGTCTCCAGTTTCCGCATTCCGGGTCCAGAACACAGAGAAACTTCCTGCTGCGTTTATTGGTATCACGTGATGCGGGATATCCATCGTCTACAGCATCAAGAACGGGAGTAAGGAATATGAAGTGCGTATTATCCTGTCTTTCGATTTTGTTGATCGCGTGCGGCCTGGTGTGGGCTCAACAGGAGCAGCAGGATCTGCCGTCGGCGGCCGCAGAAGTCGAGCGGGCTCTCCGCGATGGAGGTATTGAAGCCGCAACAGCAAGATTCCGGGAGTTGATTCTGCAGCGGGCGAATTTTTCGCTCGATGCTCATGAATTCGTCACACTCGGCAGGAAGCTGGTGCTGGAGGGCGATCCGGCATACGCAGTACAAATCCTGGAACTGGCTGCAGAAGAGTTCGAGGATTCGTGGCTCCTCCAACAAGTCCTCGCTCAAGCTTGTTTCGCAAATGGCGATGAGGCAGGGAGCACTGAACACGTTCAAAACATGCAGGATATCAGGGACCGGGCGAACCTGGCTGACTTCATTGCTCAGAATCAGGGCAACCTGGCTAGGACTGCAGATGAGGTCATCCGGCGCCACGTAGACGCCACCGGGGGAGAGGAAGCATGGCGCGGGATCAATACGATGATCGTCACGTTCTGTGCTCACGGCGGTGGCCGCGAGTTCAGGCAAGTACGAATGTACAAGCGACCGCATTTCTATCGCCAGGGAGTCGAGGGCAGCAACCAATTTACGGCTACTGACGGTGAGCGAGTTTGGCGTGTCGGCCCGGACGGCTGGACGCAGATTGAAGGAAACGCCTACATCAGGATGGGCAGCATGGATGGTGGATTCATCGACTATCTGCGGTCTGACATATCGTACGAACTCATCGGCCTGGATATGATCGACAGTTCACCGGTCTATCACGTGAAAAGGGCCTTCTCGGACGGCTTCGAGCAGGATCTGTTTTTCTCCGTTGAATCCGGCTTGCTGACCGAAATCCTCTCGGAGTACGTACAGGGATCACCCTTCATGTATTCCTACATGAGTTACTGGCACTACCGCGATGTCGGCGGTGTCAAGATTCCCTACGTGTTTATCAGAAACGTCGGCTCGCTGGGGCCGCCGCACGGGGGTGTTGTGGAAGAAGTGCAGATAAATGTGCCACTCGACGACGCACTATTCATGCCACCTGAGAACTGATCCAACACTGGAATCACCGATATACAGTCCGCAGGAAGTCGGAGGCTACTCCTCCCGTACGCTACAGATCTACCCTGAACACGTGTAAGGCGGGGGCCGAGTGCCGCCTCCATTTGTGTCAGGCTCAGAGATTTCCTTATTGCACTACCTGTTATTCCTCCCTCAGCACCTGCATGGGCTCTACCCGGGTCACTCCTCGAGCCGCCATACCAGCCGCTGCGACGCACAGGGCGCCCAGAAGGAGGATTGTGCCACCGAAGGTCCACGCATCCCAGGGCTGTATGCCATAAAAGAAGGTCGTGAGGGCGCGGGTGATGACCAGGGCGCCGACGATGCCGAGGAGGATTCCCAGCCCTCCGGCCCTGAGGGCGGACAGGGCCATCATCCTCACCAGACGCCTTCCTCGAGCTCCCAGTGCCATGCGAATGCCCATCTCACGGGTTCGATGGGCCACGTTCCGGGCCGTCACTCCGAACACGCCCACCAGGGCCAGAACCGTCGCCAGAATAGCGAAAGCCGTGACCAGGAAGGTCCGGAAGCGCTCCGCGCCCTCCGATTGAGTGATGAGGACCTCCAGGGTGGTTTCCTGGGCGACGGGGACGCCGGGATCCACTGCCCGGACGGCTTCCCGCATGAGCGGCACAAGACTCGCCGGATCCCCGCTGGTTCGCGCCACGATGCTGAAGTCCTTGGAGGAGAAAGAGGCATGCCGGTAGACCATGAGAGAGGGTTCTTCCGCCAGGTGCTGTTCCCGCACGTCTCCGACCACTCCGATGATCCGATAGCGGTCGGCGCCGTCGACGATCCTGGCATCGAGGGGTGAGCCGACAGCCCGGATCTGTCGGGCTATGGTCTCGTTAATAATGTAGACCTCGTCGGCACCCTCATCCCCGTCCGCGTCGGTGAAGTTCCGCCCCGCCAGGAGGGGGATGTCCATGGCGGCGAAATAGCCCGGGGAGACGTGCTGATTC
>Ga0180431_10009905_pt1 | contig 10683 bp, 16 predicted proteins | sample SS_ome_11_FD_132459 | JGI IMG/M metagenome (GOLD analysis project Ga0180431, IMG submission 132459) | Hypersaline lake sediment archaeal communities from the Salton Sea, California, USA - SS_1_MS_1 metaG | ecosystem: Environmental > Aquatic > Non-marine Saline and Alkaline > Hypersaline >...
TTCAATGACATTAGTTATCAATACTGAATATAGAATAACAATTGAAGCAGAAGGATTTTATAATATAATTTTTGATTTTTATACAGTTGACGATCAATATTTTATCTTCCATATGGAGGAAGAAGAAGATGATTCATCTGAATTAACAGATCCTTTAGTATATGAAAAAATTTATTACAATAAAAATACAGGAGAATAAGTGAATGGGAAATTACTATATCTTACCTATAATGATAAAGGATCATGAAAAAATAGAACAACTTTTAAACACTCTTGAAAAAGATATGGATAAGGATTTTAAGACTATGAAAAAATCTTTTCATAATTTTGAATGGGAACTTGAAAAACACATTTTTATTGAAGAAAAAGCAATTTTTACATATTATTCACCAACTGACACATCATATGGCTACAAAATGCTTCCTTTGGTTACAAAACAGCATAATTATATCCTCAACATGCTAAATAATTGGAGAAAGGATATTGTTAAAAATCATTTTATTTCAAATATTACTGAATTAAAAGAATTCATTATTAAACACAAAGAGTATGAAGAAAAAGAGTTATATCCAAAACTTGATGAATCAGTTGACGAAAACGAGAAAAAACATATTATTGACAAAATAGGACAGATAATTGAAAAATAGGTGGTTTGATGGAATCCAAACAATGTATTAAAGCTGGAGATATTGTATCAGATTTTTCATTAATAGATCAAAATGGAAAGGAGTTTAGATTGTCAGATTATAAAGGAAAGAGAATACTACTTTCTTTTCATCCTCTTGCATGGACCTCAGTTTGCGCAAAACAAATGCAATCATTAGAAGAAGAAAAAAATAAATTTGAAGAACTAAACACAGTTGCTGTAGGTATTAGTATTGATTCATCTGCATCTAAGAAAGCATGGGCAGATACTATTAACATAAAAAATACAAGATTGCTCTCAGATTTCTGGCCGCATGGAAGAATTGCACAACAATTTGGAATATTTAGAGATAAAGAAGGTATTTCAGAAAGGGTTAATATAATTATAAACGAAAATCAAGAAATTGAATATATTCAGATCTATGAGATATCACAACTCCCCGATATAAATGAGATAATAACTGTTTTACAATCTGAGGAGAAGTAGTGATTAATTATGAGTGATTTGTCAATATTAGAGTTAAATGATAAAAATTGGGAAAAAATAGTTGAAAAAGGATCAAAACCAGTGATGGTGATGTTTACAAGTCCAACATGCCCATATTGTCATCAAATCGAGCCATCATTTGATGAATATGCAGATGAATTCAAAGATAAAGTAGTCTTTGGTAAATTAAATGTTATAAATAGTCCAATTACTGTGGGAAGATATGGAATTATGGGAACACCTACTTTTAAATATTTTTGTAAAGGTCATCCAATTCAGGAGAGCTCTGGTGCGATTTATCCACCTCTGCTAAAAAAAATGATTGAGGATGGATTATCTCGTGGTTCTAACTGTGAACAAAACACATCTTGGATAGATCCGGGTTACGCATAAAGTGAATATATGAATGTAAAAGAAGCGATATCAAAAAGAAGAGCATACCGTTCATTATCACCAGTTGAAATAACACCTGAATTACTTGATGATCTTGCTAATTGTGCAAATCTTTCAGCATCATGTTTTAACAATCAACCATGGAATTATATCTTTGTATACAAACCTGATATTCTAAAAAAAATGCATGATGCTTTATCATCTGGTAATGAATGGGCATATAAAGCATCCATGATAATTGTCGTTCTTGGTAAGAAGGATGATGATTGTGTTATTAAAGATCGGATATATTATAGATTTGATATTGGTATGGCTACTGCTCATATGATTCTAAGAGCTACAGAAATTGGTCTTGTAGCTCATCCAATTGCAGGATATAGCCAAAGAAAAACCCGTGAAATATTAGATATCCCCGAAGACGTTGATGTTATTGCTCTTGTGATAATAGGTAAACATAATGAAATAATTAGCTCTGCATTATCAGATAAACAAATAGAAGCTGAGAAAAAACGACCAAAACGTAGGTCTATTGAAAGTTTTATATTTCATAATAAATATTCGGAGAATTAATAGATGTTAAAAATTGAGCATATAAAAGGGGAAAATAAAGGTAAAATAATGCTTTATGCACTTAGTACTTGTGTATGGTGTAAAAAAACAAAAAAACTCTTTGACAAACTTGGGGTAGAATACTCATTTGTATATGTTGATCTTTTAGATGAAGATAATTCATCAAAGATTATGGATGAAATAAAACGTTGGAATCCTAGACGTTCATTTCCAACAACAGTTATAAATGATAAAACTTGCATTGTTGGTTATAAAGAAGATGAAATCAAAGAGGCATTAAATCATGAGTAAACAAAAAGAAATAACTCAGGATGAAATAGATCATCTTTATTATAAATTGAATAAAGAGGCAGAATCTTCAGGATATCATCTCAACGATGATGTCGAATTTACAAAGGATCTAATAAGAGGTTTGATTGTAAATCAAAAAAGATATGGATATATGGCATGTCCATGTAGACTTTCTTCTGGTAAAAAATCTATGGATCTAGATATTATATGCCCATGTGATTATCGTGATGCTGATATTTTAGAATATGGCGCATGTTATTGTGCATTATATGTCTCAAAACAAGTACTTGATGGTAAAAAGATTGTTGAATCAATTCCTGAGCGGCGACCTAGTCCAGAAGAAAGAAGTCTTAAAAAAGATAAAAAAAATGTATATGGTTTAAAAATTTCAAAACCTGTTTGGCGATGCAAGGTATGTGGATATCTTTGTGGTAGGGATGATCCACCTGGTTTATGCCCAATTTGTAAGGCAAAAAAGGAAAGATTTGAAAGATTTATATAGATAAATTTGTGATTTAAGCAAATCCTTTAATAGCTGTTGCACAATTTTTACATATCTTTTTTGTTTTCCCTTTTATATCTATATGATGAATATCATCAAGACCGTGTTCTTCACCACATATGATACATGTGCAGCTTTCTTCCATTTTTCACCTCCCATTTTCTAATTTAACAATTATTTAGCCTGCACGTCCGTCATCACATGCATCTTCGTCTTCCATAGGTCTGGAATGCTCTGCATGTGCTGGTTGTGTACAAACATCAAGTGGCAATCTCTCCATTGTCTTTCCACAGCATATTGGAGCTTTGTCATTTGATACATTTATTTTTTTACCGCAATTCTTACATTCATAGGTTTCTTCTACCAACTTATAACACCTCTAAGGAAAATTGGTATAATATTCTATATTTATAAATTATCTATATAATGTTTAAATATTTAGTTAAATCTAAAAATATAAAGATGTTTCAACTATATAAATTAAATATATTGGAGGCGAAATGGATCTTTTTATTATTACATTTGAATCAGTAGCCGTGCTACTTGGGATTGGCATTATAGGTTTTTTAATAATAAAAAAAGAGATTTTACCTGGAAATATATTAGGATTACTTTCAACACTTGCTCTTGATATTGCACTACCTTGTCTTATTTTTGTAAATATTATACAAAATTTTTCTCCAGATGATTTTACTGATTGGTGGCAGCTACCATTATGGTGGGCTTTTTTTACAATAATTGTAGGATGTTTAACATTTATATTTAGATATGTTTCACATAAAAATAATCGTAGGGAGTTTGCAATAAGTTTGTTTTATCAAAATGGAATATTTTTTCCCTTAGCAATTCTCACAGGTATGTTTGGTAATGACTCATCATATATTGTTTCATTGTTTTTATTTACATTATTCTATGCCGCATTTTTTTTCAGTACATATCATCTTTTTTTTGAGAAAAAAGGAAAAATTAATTTTAACTGGAGAAAAATTATTCATCCAGTTTTGATTGCTACAATAATAGCTTTGGTTATTAGATATATTGGAGTTCAAGATTCTATACCTAGTTTTTTAGTTCAAATTTTTGCTTTATTAGGTGGTATGACAGTTCCACTTATTATGATAATTCTTGGTGGAAATGTGTATATTGATTTTCATAAAAAAGGGAATATTCAAAAGTTGGAGATCATGAAATTTGTATTAATTAAAAATATAATATTTCCTCTCATATTTCTAAATATTTTGTATTATTTAAGACCTTCTTATCATATTGCAATTATAATCTTATTACAGAGTGCTGTTCCACCGGTTACTGCTGTACCTCTAGTTACTGAAAGATCTGGAGGAAATCGATTTATAGTAAATCAATATATAGTCGCAAGTTTTATCTCATCATTAATAACAATTCCTTTAATGATGATGTTATTTGGATTAATCTATAATTGATTTGAATTAATGTAAAAGGGAAAATATATGGAAAATCTAATAAAATCTGTTGAAAATTTAAAAAATGGTGATGTAGGAAGATTAGTTGATAATAAAATAAAACAATTTAAAGGAATTGATAAGGACTCTAATGAGGCTGTTTTTAACGAACTTTGTTTTTGTATTCTTACAGCCAATTTTAACGCTGAAAAATCAATTATGATTCAAGATGAAATAGGAGAAGGATTCTGCAAATTTTGTGAAGATGAGTTATCAAATAAATTAACTGAACTTGGCCATCGTTTTCCAAATGCTAGAGCAAAATATATATCTGAATGTCAAAGATTTAAAGATAGAATAAAATATGTTATACAATCTTTAAGTGGAGAAAAATTAAGAGAATATCTAGTTAAAAATATTAAAGGTATTGGTTATAAGGAGGCAAGTCATTTTTTAAGAAATATTGGTTTTGATGATTATGCAATTATCGATTTTCATATAATTGATATATTAGCTAGAAATAATTTAATCGAAAAATCTAAAGTTATTTCAAAAAAAAATTACATGGAAATTGAAAGTGTTTTAAAGAATCTATCAAAACAACTTAATGTTACACTTGCTGAATTAGATTTATATCTTTGGTATCTAGAAACAGGTAAGATTTTGAAATGATGGCATATAAAATGATAAATGCTTCTCAAAAATATTATATATATTAAAGAAATAGCATATTGTGATAAATATGGATGATATATCAATATTTGAATATAAAAAAGTCGATCTTACAGATTCGATGTTAGTTGTTGCTTTTCCTACAGTAGGTCTAATTAGTTCTATTGCAGGACATTTCATAATTGATTCATTGAAACTTGAAGAGATAGGATCAATTGTCTCAAGACACTTTTCACCTACAACAATTATTCATAATTCTATTCCCTCACCTCCTGTTAGAATTTATGCGGGAAAGAAAATGTGTGGTCCTGATGGATCCTGTGAGCAGATTGCTGTAATAATATCAGAGTTCATGCCACCTTTAGATATTATCAAACCATTAACTGATAAAATTTTTAATTGGTCAAAAGAAAAGAATTGTAAGATAATAGTATCACTTGAAGGAATGCACACTGTTTCTGAAAAAAAATCAAAAAAATATAAAGTATACGGAATTGGAAGTAACCTAAATATGAAAAATCATCTAAAAAAATTTAAAATAGAGCATACTCAGGAAGGAATGATTACAGGTGTAACAGGTGTTTTATTATATGGAGGGGTTCTTATGAGAAGAGATGTGATTTGTTTATTATCAGAGGCTCATGCTGCATATCCAGATTCAAGAGCCGCTGGAAATCTTCTTGAGAAATTGGATATAATGCTTCCTGGAATTAAGATTGATCCCGATCCACTGTATAAAGAAGCTGAAACTATTGAAAAAAATATTAGAAAGTTTATGAAACAATCAAAACCAACTGCACCATCGTTACCTCCAATACCATCAACAATGTATGGTTAATAATTTACATGTTCTCATGTTCATATAGCTTAAGGTTCTAAAGTTAGTAATATTCACAAATAACATTTCCACAATTAATACATACTAGTCTAACGTATTCTCCATCATATCCTACAACAGTATATATATGATTACATCGTTGAAAATTCTTCATTAAATCACCTAATGTATTCTGTCTCTTAAAGTATATAAATGTTTTGTTAAAAATAATATTTGCAACATAATTAACAATAAATATATTATTACATTTAAATTAAACCATTAATATCACCTGTTTTTATATCATAAATAGTCATACGTTTCATATTAACCCATTAAAAATTTTCATTATCCTTTTTTTAAATCATAAATTAATAAGTCGAAACATAATTAAATATCCTAGATATTCAACCAGTCCGTGTATCAAGTACCAAGAGGAACAAGAGATTTTCCACCAGATGAAATGAAAAAACGAAGATATGTTGAAGAAAATATGAAATCAACATTTAATTCATTTGGTTATGCAGAAATTCAAACCCCAACATTTGAAACACTTGAACTATTTACCGCAAAATCAGGTAATTCAATTAAAGATGAAATCTATGATTTTACTGATAAGGGAAACAGAGAATTAGCCCTCAGACCAGAGCTAACAGCCCCTGTAATACGTTTTTATGTAGAAAAACTCCAAATGGAACCAAAACCATTAAAGCTGTATTATTTTGGTAATTGCTTTAGATATGATCGTCCACAAAAAGGAAGATATAGAGAATTCCAACAAGCTGGATGTGAAATAATTGGAACAGATACCCCAGAAGCCCATGCAGAACTGGTTGCTCTTGCATATAACATTTTAGAAAATGTGGGATTGAAAAAAATTGAACTAAATATTGGAAATTTAAACATCTTAAACTATATTTTTAAAAAAATCGGATTATCCGAAGATGTAAAAAAAGAAGTATTACCCTTAATTGATAAATTACTCTTTGATGACTTATCCTCATTACTTAGCGATAACGGTATTAAAAAAGATGATGTAACAAAATTAATTGAATTATTACAAACATCAGATAGCTCTAAGATTAAAGATTTTATTAAAGAAGATGCCAATGCACTAGAAGAATTATCAAATCTCGAACAAATATTATATTTACTTAAAAAATCATTTAACATAGATAATTTTCAAATAAAAATGAGTATTGTTCGCAGTCTTGATTATTATAAAGGTATTGTATTTGAAATAGATGCACCATTTCTTGGTGCGGAAAAACAACTATGCGGTGGGGGATCATATGACTTAGTTAAACTATTTGGTGGTAGAGAAACTCCAACTTCAGGTTTTGCCATAGGATTTGACAGAACAATCATTGCATTAGAATCAGAAAAATATGAATTTCCAATTACAAAAACAGATGTCTACATTATACCTGTAAATTCTGATATGATAGAAAATGTCATTGAAATTGCTCAAAAATTAAGAAAAGAGGGGCATAAAGTAGAATTTGATTTATCTCGTAGAGGAATTGGAAAATCATTAAAATATGCTAATTCAAAAAACAGCCAATATGTGATAATAATAGGACCAGAAGAACTTGAAAAAGACTCTGTTACTCTTAGAGATATGAATACAGGGAAACAACAGTTAATTAAAATATCAGAGTTATCATCAAAATTAAAAAATCATTGAATTTTATGAAAAAACAAATTTTTATAATCGATACATCAGCTATTTTATCTGGAAAACCTATTAATTTAGGAGACAGTCAAATGATTACAACCCCTTCTATAGCTAATGAGTTGAAACCCGGCGGGAGAGACTATCGTAATTTTCAATTTTTATTAGAAAAAGGTTTGTCTATAATTTCTCCCACAAAAAAATCAATAGAAAAAATAAAATTAATCTCAAAAGAAACAGGTGATAAGCAAAGACTATCATCAGCCGATATTGAATTATTAGCATTAGCTATTGATATTAATAATGATGAAAAATATGAATCAATAATTCTATCAGATGATTATTCTATCCAAAACGTTGCAAAATCATTAAATTTAAAATACAAAAGCTTTTCTCAAAAGGGAATTGTAAAAAAGTTTAAGTGGAAATATCGTTGTCCTGGATGCAATAAACAATTTAAAACACCAATTAAAATTTGTCCAATATGTGGAACGAAGATAAATATTTCAGATGACCAAAAAAAGTAGTGAAATGTTATGGATTTCAAAGATATAAAAAAAATGATTATAAAATTCTGGAAGACAGATAACAGTAAAATAGCCGTGATTAGAGACATCTCTGTTGCTTTATTAGCAGTTTTTATTATTTTATTACTTCTATGGTCTTATACTGGTCAATGGTTTTCCGCACCAATTGTAGCTATTGAATCAGGTAGTATGGAGCACACTCCACCAGTATTCCCAAAAGAACCCCCTTTTGGCAGAATTGGAACAATAGATGCAGGTGACATGGTGCTTGTACAAAAAGTGAATAATCGAAATGATGTTGTTGTACATGGAGGCGACTACGGAGGATCTCAAGCAAGAAATGGATGGAAATCATATGGAGACTATGGAGATGTAATCGTTTTTCTTCCAGATGGAAATAAGAAAATGACACCAATAATTCATAGAGCAATGTGTTGGGTTGAAATCGGTAGCTATAATGGTCAAAAAACTTATACAATTAAAGAATTTGGAATTTTTAATGAAACATCAATAGGTTCAATCCCAGAATTAGGTTTTTATACTGATGACCCAATAAAACCAAACTGGGCGCACTCAGGTTTTTTGACAAAAGGGGATCATAATGATCTTTTTGATAATTTACCCAACTCAGGAATTAGAGAATCAACACAACCAATCAAGATTGAATGGATATCTGGTAAAGCCCGCCTTGAAATACCCTGGTTTGGTACCATTAATCTATTTTTTTCGGATATTTTAAATGGAACAAATAATGTAGGAAATGTTCATCAGGATTGCCTAATATGCCTCTTTATAATAATTGCCCTTATTGTTTTAATACCAATTTTACTAGATATAAAAGATTATCTAAAACAAAATAATAAAGATAAAACATAATCCTTTTTTAAAAACGATTCAGGAGAAGGGCAAAAAAGTTAAAATGACCTTATCGTTGTCCAGCATGAATAAAGCAACATAAACTAGTTATCAAATATGTTTATACTAAGATAAAACTAAGCTTTCAATTATCATTAAATAAAGTAGTGGAAATAAAATGAATGCTAAAGATAAATTTTTACAATTCTGGAAAACAGACAACAGTAAAATAGTATTTGTAAGAGATATTGTTGTTGCATTAATTGCGGTTTTAATTGTATTACTACTTTTATGGGCATATACTGGTCAATGGTTTGCAGCACCAATGGTTGCTATAGAATCAGGTAGCATGGAGCATCCAGATAACCCTCCATTTGGAAGAATTGGTACAATAGATGCTGGAGATATGGTTCTTGTACAGAAAGTATATTCACATAAAGATATAGTAACCCATGGTGGTGAGCTTGGAGGAGCTCAAGCTAAGAATGGATGGAGATCATATGGTGATTATGGTGATGTTCTTATCTACAAACCACTAGGTCGAGAGGATACACCACAGATTATACACCGAGTTATGTGCTGGGTTGAAGTCGATAATTCAGGAAATACAACAAGTTATACTATTGCTGAACATGGAGTTTTTAATGAAGAAGAATTAAACATACCTGAACTTGGCTTAATTAATAAAAAACCATCTTGGACCCACTCTGGATATCTAACAAAGGGCGATAATAATAATGTAATTGATCAAATATCATCTATCTGTCCTCAGCCTCTTAAATTAGAATGGATATCTGGAAAAGCAAGACTTGAAATTCCTTGGCTTGGAACTATAAATCTGTTCTTTGATGATCTATTATATGGGAAAAACACCGTAAGCAATGTACATGAAGATAGTCTGATATGTCTGGCAATTTTAATTGCATTACTAATTTCAATACCAATAATTCTTGATATAAAGGATTATTTTAAGGAAAAAAGAAAGGAAAATCAATAAATCTTCTCATATCTCTTTTTCGATAGGTTTAATTTTTATCTTTATCTTTTTTAAATCGAAAAATATTATCTTATTTCTAATAAACATTATTAAAATAAATGCAAATAAAACAGCAATAACCACTCCTATAATTGGATTAAATGCTTGAGCGGAATAAGAAAATAAATTGAATAATGCATGCGCTCCAACAGCTATTAATAAATAAAAAATTAAATTATAAAATGATTTTTTATGTAAAATCTTTTTACTATATCCATATCCAGTAAGTGCAGTGGTTGATGCATGCATCATACTCGAACCAAGAATTCTAGTATAAAATAACGCAATAAGTACAATTAATCCTTCATCCCAGAAACGTATTCCATAGATTAGATTTTCTGTTGCTGCAAAACCAAGACCGGCTACTGCACCATAGACAAATCCATCCTCAATTTCATCGATTTGTTTTTTAAAGAATTTCAGACCAATAGGTTTTGAAATTTCTTCAATAAAAGGAGCAAATAATACAGATAGTATAAGAAAATCATGTATATGCAGAGCTAAAAAATTTTCAATAAGTAGAACAATTCCTGCTGCGAATATAGCACCCCAGGCAAAAACAAAAACAATAGGCAACCAAGATTCTCTGTTATATTTCTCAATGTTTCTAATTAAAATTACAGCTATAACCATTGGAATAAACGCTGCAGCCAACAGTAACCAAATCATACAATAGATATTTTTGTAATTTTAGGTATATAAGTCATGTTTGACAGTTGTTACCAAAAAAAACAAATTAATCTTTATAAATACCAATCTGGATAATAATCATAAGATATAGGATCTTTAAAA
>Ga0180431_10009907_pt1 | contig 10681 bp, 9 predicted proteins | sample SS_ome_11_FD_132459 | JGI IMG/M metagenome (GOLD analysis project Ga0180431, IMG submission 132459) | Hypersaline lake sediment archaeal communities from the Salton Sea, California, USA - SS_1_MS_1 metaG | ecosystem: Environmental > Aquatic > Non-marine Saline and Alkaline > Hypersaline >...
CCCGGAGCAGAGCCGGATTCCATTTTGAAGGTAGTAAATGGCCTGGGGCTTAAGATCAAGCTCATCGTGGCTACACATGGGCACATAGATCACGTGAGTGCAGTAAACCGGGTTAAAGAAGCAACCGGAGTTCCTTTTGCCATGCATGAGGCTGAGATCATCAAAGGGGGAGTTTTTGAGAAATCACCACAGGTGGACAGACCTCTTAAACATGGTGATATAATCGAGATTGGAGATGTGCGATTTGAAGTCCGCCATACGCCGGGCCATTCACCGGGCGGGATCATTCTGGTGGGTGAAGGGATAGTCTTCAGCGGAGATACCCTGTTTCAGTTCAGCATCGGGCGGACTGATTTCCCCGGCGGGAGCCATTCGCAACTCATGACTGGTATCTTCGAACAACTCCTGGTGCTGCCTGATGAAACCCCGGTCTATCCCGGGCATGGCCCCGATACTACCATCGGCATGGAACGCAAAGTGAATCCGTTTGTGCAGGATTGGGCCCATCGACTTGAGGCACAACAGTGAAAGAAAAAATTCGACATGTTCTCAGCCAGCGTGAAAAGCAGCGTATCATCGATTTGAACGCTACTCCCTCTGCGGTGCTCATACCCATCTTTGAAAAGAACGGAGAGGATCATATCCTTTTCACCAAACGAACGGAAACCGTGGAGCATCACAAGGGGCAGATATCCTTCCCCGGCGGGAAAAGGGATATCGAGGATGAGAACTTGCTTCAGACAGCTCTCAGGGAAAGCCTTGAAGAGGTGGGAATCCGCCCTGAAGACGTGGATGTTCTGGGTGATCTGGACGACGAAAAAACGTACGTGAGCAATTATATTATTTCTCCGTACGTTGGAGTTATCCCGTATCCTTACACATTCAAAACCAGTCCGGATGAAGTGGGGGAACTGCTAGAGATTCCCATTTCAGTACTCACGGACAAGTCCAACTTTCGCGAGGAAATCCAGACCAGCGGGGAAAAACGGTATCGTGCCTATTATTTTAACTACGGGGATGAGGTGATCTGGGGCGCCACATCCAGAATCCTGAAACGGTTCTTTAATCTGATCTGCACCGGAGAGCGTTGATTATGGCAATCTACGGGTATGCAGGCAAAATCCTGCGGGTGGACCTTTCTTCGGGAAAGATCACAAAAACCTCCACATCCGATTATGCTGAAAAATTCCTCGGTGGTAGAGGGCTGGCCACCAAAATCTACTGGGACGAGATGCCCCCGGAGATTGTCCCGTTCGATGCGGAAAGCAGGCTCATTTTTGCTCTCGGGCCGATGTGCGGAGTCCCTATTCTGGGAGCCTCACGATGGGGCATTTTCGGCAAATCACCCCAGACAAATCCGCCCGGATTCTGCTATTCCAACCTCGGTGGGCAATGGGGCGCAGAACTCAAATTCGCTGGTTACGATGGAATTGTTGTTCATGGCAAGTCGGATAAGCCTGTATATTTATCAATCAATGACGATAGTATTGAGCTAAAGGATGCCTCTTTCTTGTGGGGCAAGGGCGCAGCTGCAACCCGGGAAATTCTGAAATCCGAACTTGGCAAATCCGCCCGCGTCGTAGCAATCGGGCCTGCCGGAGAAAATGAAGTGGTCACCGCCAGTCTGCTGGCTGATAACGATGCCAGCGGTTCATCCGGGCTGGGCGCGGTGATGGGTTCGAAAAAGCTTAAAGCGATTGTCGTTAAAGGCACTCAAAAGAAAGTGAACGTCGCCCAGCCGGAAAAACTCCGCGAACTAACTGAATACTTCCGCAGTCTGCAAACCGGCTCGTTCCGGGCCTGGGGAACGGACTTTCTTCTCTCCGGGCCAACCACTAAAAAAGACCCCTGCTACGGATGCGCCGCTGACTGTATTCGGGTGAAGCACACCGCCGAAAACGGCATTACCGGCAAGTACATGTGTCAGTCCGGGATGTTCTATTTGCAATGGTCATGGAAGCATTACGGCGAACAAAATGAAGTTCCCTTCCACGCCAATCGCATCTGCGATGATTACGGACTCGATAGTTGGGCACTGGAAGCAATGCTCGGCTGGCTTAACCGTTGCTACAAAAACGGGCTCATCACCGAAGAAAGCTCCGGCCTTCCCTTTTCAAAAATCGGAAGCCTGGAATTCATTGAGGCCCTCATCAAGATGATTGCTCTGCGTGATGGCTTCGGGGATGTGCTGGCTCAGGGATTGAAAAAGGCTGCTGAACAAGTCGGAGAGCAGGCCCCAACATTTATCCGCCACATTGATCCCTACGATCCTCGAATTTACATCACTACCGCTCTATTGTGGGCGATGGAGCCGCGCGAACCGATCCAGCAGCTTCACGAAGTTGGTCTCACTCTGGCCCAGTGGGTTAACTGGGCTAAGCAGGGTGAGGATGCATATGTGACCACCGATGTAATCCGTGGCATTGCCCGCAGATTCTGGGGTGGTGAAGCCGCCGCCGACTTTTCCACCATGGAAGGCAAGGCTCTGGCAGCCAAGCTGATACAGGATCGGCAGTACGCCAAGGAAGCTCTCATGGTTTGTGACTGGGTTTATCCCATCATGACTATCAAGGATAGTGTGGATCATTTGGGCAATCCTGCATTTGAGAGTGAAATGCTTTCTGCTGTTACCGGGAATGAGGTTTCGGAAGAAGAACTCAACCTGATTGGCACCAGAGTTTTCAACCTGCAACGGGCAATTCTGCTGAGAGAAGGCCACCAAGGTAGAGCAAATGACAGACTCCCGGATGAATGGCACGATAAGCCCCTCAAGTTCGGGGTGATGGACCCCGAATGCCTCGTGCCCGGCAAAGACGGCAAGGTAATTTCCAGAATCGGTTCAACTGTGGACCGGCAGGGATTCGAGCAAATGAAGGACGAATATTACAGGCTCAGAGGCTGGAATGTGGAAACAGGTTTGCCAACGCGGGAGAGCATGAAGGCTCTTGATCTGGAAAGTGTTGCGGATGATTTGGAGGAGAGGGAACTTCTAGGCTAAGGCTGTAATTTTGAAACTGAGCGTAGTGAAGTGAAGCATCTCTCCGGCGGATAGTGAGATCCTTCGTTGCACTCAGGATGACAAATTCGGGAACAAGAAAAAGCACGTTCGTGCTGAGCATAGTCGAAGCGTAAATCGGGATTTTAAAGGTTCATCGATATGAAAGTAACTATTCAAACAGAAAAACATACCTATCATCAGGGAGAACAGGTCAAGGGAGAACTGGTGATCGCCGCCGATGAAAAGGGCCTCTCCGGTGATTCAATCACACTGAAATTGAATGAATACTGGTGGGATTCCAATGTTCAATATGCTGGGAAAGAATGGAAGGGCACCAAACTGGATGAGGCGGTCCTGCAACAATCCTTCGATTTCCCACCGGGGACGGAGCATCGGTTCCCCTTCACTCTGCAACTGACCAAGAATTGCCGCATCACCAACCTCGCCAAAGACAATAAAGGTGATGAGAAATGCGGATTTGAGGTTGAACTGGCGGTGAAGGACTGAAAAAATCGCAAACATGAGTTTCCGCTTGAAGTTCTGCCGGGCCGGGAGTTCCTGGCCATTATTGAGTCATGTAGAAAGAAGCTAAATTTGGAAGAAATGAAAGATTCTCGTTGGACAGGTAGTAGTGATCACAAACTTCATTTCTGCATTGTTTCGCCGAATTCTCGTAAGTCTGGATTCCGTGCAATAGATTTCCATTTATTACAGACAGAGGGTGGTGGTGTAAACGGTACAATGGCAATTGGTATGGATCCATCATTGGCAAAAGGACTATGGCAGAGCTTTTTGTCAATGTTTAGAATTGGCCCGGTTGAGACAAAACCTTTTCAATTAACGGCTTCGCAGTTGTTACTTCCGGATGGTGCCGCCAACCATGCAGCTATCGCCAGGGCCATCGAGGAAGTAATCGAATCTGTCATGGCTCCCCGCCGCTGAGGGGAAAAGTAGAATACGAAGAATTCAGATATGTGTCATTCCCACGAAGGCGGAATAAGTGGCCCGATAATGTCATTCCCGTGAAAACGGGAATCCAGAAAGGGCAAGGATATACTGGGTTCCCGATCGGAGTCGGGAACGACATAAATGTTAAGATGTCATTCTGACGAAAGTCAGAATCCAGAGGGGATGCGGGGGAATGTGGATTGCGGATCGAGTCCGCAATGACACAAGAGATCAAAAGGATTGATATTAAGATATTGAATGGGATACAAAAAAGTGATGGACAGTAAGGATTAGATGACTTCTGTGTTGCTGATAGAAAAAAAGGGGGGGATTGCCACCCTTACCCTCAACCGACCAAAGGCAATGAATGCCCTCAATCTGGAACTGCGCCAGTCACTTGCTGAGACTTTTCGCAATCTGGCGGCGAATGGTAAAACACGGGTTGTTATCCTCACCGGAGCAGGGCGCGCTTTTTGTGCCGGGATGGACCTCAAGGAAGCCGCAGAAGGCCAATCGGACGAGGCTGCTTTCTCAGGGGAAGCTGACGTAATCGAGGCAATAGCGGCATTTGAAGGCCCTATCATCGGAGCGATCAACGGGCATGCAATCACTGCCGGATTTGAACTTGCCCTGAATTGTGATATCCTGATCGCATCCACGGAAGCCAGGTTCGCCGATACTCACGTTCGCGTGGGAATGATTCCGGGATGGGGTTTGAGCCAGCGACTTTCCCGGTTGATAGGAATCAATCGAGCCAAAGAGATATCCCTGACTGGTAATTACATTACGGCTGAACAGGCTGAAGCCTGGGGACTGGTCAATCGTGTGGTCCCACCGGACCAGCTTTTGCCGACATGCCAATCACTGGCAGCAGAGATCGCTTCGTGCGATCCCAATGTGGTAGCGGAATACAAACGGCTCATCGATGAGGGCTATGGCATGAACCTTACCGATGCTCTCGATCATGAATCGAAGGTCGCCATCGAATGGGCCAAAACGATCACTTCGGGAGACATTGCCCGGAATCGGGAAAATGTTCAGGACAGGGGCAGACAGCAGAATTTTTGAATTATCATTATGGCTTTAACTAACCTCAAATGATAGAATCCTCATGGTTATTTGAACAAATCGGGGGGAAGAACTATGGTTTTGCACAACAACGTCCCGGTAAAATGGGATCTGGAAGTTGATCTGGTTGCTATGGGGGCAAGCTCCGGCGGACTGGCCTCTGTCATTATGGGTCACGATCTCGGCCTCAAAACCGTGCTGCTGGAAAAATCCGATTACCTTGGCGGCGGCACCGCTCTTTCGGGTGGAGTGCTCTGGGTACCCTCCAACGATCACATAGCCGCAGCCGGACTTGAAGATTCCAAAGAAGATGCCCTGCTTCATATTCGCTCCACCAGTATGGGCCGCCACGATGAAGATCTGTTGAACACATTTCTGGATACGGCTCCGGAAGCGGTTCGTTATATTGAGGAACATACCCCTCTCGAACTGACCTTCGAGGCCAGTCCGGATTATTATGCCGATCTACCCGGCGGCAAGAAAAAAGGGCGTCAGATCTACCCGGACCCGAAAATCATGATTCCCCTCCTGACCGAAGCTGAAAAAAAACATCCGCTGGTGGCCAAAGTTCGCTCTGATCCTGTCCCCTTCTTCGCGGGCTTGAGGGAGAAATGGGCCGAAGGCAGGGGTCTGATCGGTGGGCTGGTAATGGGTTGTGTGGAACGAGGAATCGAGGTGATTACCAATGTCCGGGGGAGGCAATTAATAGTAGAAAATGGAAAGGTCGTTGGTCTCAGGGCCGAAAAGGACGGCAAGGATTTCTTCGTCAAAGCCAGCAAGGGAGTGCTGCTGGCATCTGGCGGATTTGAATGGAACCCCGAGATGGCCCGCAAATTCATGAATGTTACCAACTTGCGAGGCATGTCGCCGAACTCACTTGAAGGTGATGGACACATCATGGGAATGGAGGTTGGTGCCGAGATTGCATTGATGGACCATGCTATCTATCAGCCGATGTATCGTGTGGAAGGCGAGGAAGTCCAGGGCAAGCCATTTTTCAGGCCACTCGCCTACGGATATCCGGGCAACATAATCGTGAACCGGCACGGCAAACGCTGCTGCAACGAATCTTTCTATCCGGATGTCGGCAGGGCCTTCCTTGAATATGATAAGAACACTTCGGCATTGTCGAACGCCCCGCTCTACTGGATAACCGATAATGCGGAGATGGATAATTCCGGCATGAGCATTCTGGCTACGATGGTAGCCAATACCGATTGGCTGATCAAGGCCGATACCCTGCCGGAACTGGCGGAGAAGCTCGGCATTCCCGGAGATGCTTTAGTTGAGACGATTGACCGGTTTAACAAATACGCCAGCGAGAGGAAAGACCCTGATTTTCACCGGGGGGAGAAAACTTACGACAAATATTGGGGCAGCCGACGCAATCCCGATTTTTCACCCCATCCCGTGCTGGGGCCGGTGGAGGCCGCACCGTTCTGGGGTGTCGAACTCCAGTTAGGTTCTGTGGGTACCCTGGGGGGACTGGTGACCAACACGAACGCTGAAGTAATCAATTCTCAGGGGGAGATCATTCCCGGACTTTACGCTACCAGCAACACAGCCGCCTTCCTGACGCACGGGTTCATGTACACCAGTGGCTCCTGCCAGTCCAAGAGCCTCGTTTTTGGCTACATCGCAGCAAAACATATGGCTGGGAACTGACCTCGAATGCATAATGAATCTACAAGCTAGAAGCGATTTGAAAGACTTCGGCTGCACCGGGCCAGTATATCCGATCAATCCCTCAAACTTATGATAGAATAAGCCAATGACTACGCCCATTATCGCCATTGTAGGCAGGCCCAATGTGGGCAAATCCAGCCTTTTCAATCGACTGGCCAGGGAGCGTCTGGCCATCGTCGAGGACCTTCCCGGCACCACCCGGGATCGGGTTTATAGCAGCATTAACTGGAACGATCAAATCTTCACCCTCATCGATACCGGCGGGCTGGAACTGGCTCCCGAATCCGATATCAGTGCAAACATCAAGGCTCAGGTTGAAATCGCCATCGAAGAAGCTGATGCTATTGTGATGATGGTTGATGTCAAAGATGGGATTACTATACCCGATCAGGAAATAGCGGAAACCCTGCGGCGTTCCAAAAAGCCGGTGGTGCTGGCGGTCAACAAATGCGATAACCAGGAACGCGCGGAGCAGGCATTCGAGTTTTACCAGATGCCTATTGCGGATCCGGTCATCATCAGCACCCAGCACAACACCGGTATTGCCGAGCTAATGGACAGGGTAACTGCCATCCTGCCCGAATCGCCGGTCTCTCCCGAAGATGCTGATATTCTGAAGATCGCTATCCTCGGCCGTCCCAATGCCGGAAAATCGATGCTCCTCAACACAATGCTGGGGCAGAAAAGAGTCATCGTGAGCGATATTCCGGGCACGACCCGCGATTCCATCGATACCATCGTGGAACGCGACGGGATGCGCGCTTTGTTGATCGATACTGCCGGGATTCGACGCCGGGGCAGGGTCGATCGGGGAATCGAAAAATACAGTGTTATGCGCGCGATGAGAGCAATCGACCGGGCAGATGTCTGCCTGCTGATGCTCGATACTTCGGAGATGGTCACGGCTCAGGATGCTCACATTGCCGGGTATATCCGGGAAGCTTACAAGGGAATTTTGCTGGTGGTCAACAAATGGGACCTGGCCGATGAGCTGGCCATGACGAAAAGGGACTGCTCACTGGAGATAAAGAAAAACCTCAAATTTCTGCATTACGCTTCGATGCTTTTTATATCCGCTAAAACCGGATTCGGGGTGGAGAAGATATTGCCCGCAGCCGAAAAGATTCATCAGGCAAGGACAAAACGGATCGAACACGCCGAAGTTAGAGAGGCGGTACGGCGGGCTTTCGAAAGCCATCCCCCGATGACAAAGCGGTTTTTCGAAATACGCGATGTGATCCAGTCGGATATACTACCGCCCACGTTCGTCTTTGCGGTCAGTAATCCTGCACTGGTTCACTTCTCATATCGACGATATTTGGAAAACAGCCTGCGAGACACTTTCGGCCTATGGGGAACCCCGTTGAAACTCATCTTCACAAAGCGGTTGCCCAAAAAGCAAAAACCGGGCACGACATTTGGTGAGATAAATGATTCCTGAAATTATCGGCATTATCCTGCTTGGGTATCTTATCGGTGCGATTCCTTTCGGGCTGATAATTGGCAAGCTGGTGAAGGGAGTCGATATCCGCGAATATGGCAGCGGCAATACAGGTTTCACCAATGTGTTACGCACAATCGGGATCAAATCCGGTGCGGTTACGCTTGTTGCCGATATTGCCAAAGGCGCCATCCCCGCTGTGATCGGGGGAATAATTATCGGAGACAGCACAGCAGAAATCGGTGGGCTCACGTTTGACGATCAGGGAGGGCAGGCAATAGCGGCAATGGCAGCAGTGATCGGGCACAACTGGTCTGTATATCTTAAGTTCGGTGGCGGCAAGGGGGTCGATACGTCTCTGGGTGGGATGTTTGCCATGCAACCCATCGCCGGGGCTATTTGCTTCGTAGTCGGTGTAGGCACTATCGCCAAATCCCGCTATGTCTCGATGGGTTCAATGATTGGCGGATGCTGTGGTGTAATCGTGCTGGCGCCGATGGTATTGGCTGATTACGCACCCTTTGAATACCTTGTTTATGCGGTTTTTGCCGCTGTTCTGATCATCTTACGCCATCGGGATAATATCCGGAACCTGCGCGCCGGTACGGAACGGAAGATCGGTCAAAAGGGGGAAAAGAGATGAGTACCAGAGTTGCTGTTATCGGAACTACAGGATGGGGAACCACTTTAGGGATAATGCTGGCCGCCGGAAAAGCAGATGTAACCCTGCTGGCTCGAACCGAAGAGGAGGCAGGCAAACTGAACATCGACCGGGAGAATATCGCTCACCTGCCTTCCGTCCCTTTCCCGGAATCCCTGAAAGTTTCATCTTCTCCTGCCGAAGTTCTAAAGGAAGCCGAGCTTGCCATACTTGCCGTGCCCGCTCAGAGCATGAGAGACAACCTTCAAATCATCGGACAATACTTTGAAGAATCTACGCTGATGTTGACGATCAGCAAAGGAATTGAGATAGAAACAACCAAACGGATGTCCGAGGTAATCATTGAAGATCTGGGCAACAGTTTCTCAAATCAAATCGCGGTTCTCTCCGGGCCCAACTTCGCCAAAGAAGTCGTTCAAAATCTGCCGACTGCCACGGTCATTGCCTCGGCAAATGCGGAGGTCGCCAGCAGGATTCAATATATCATTTCATCCCCTAACTTCAGAGCTTACGTCAATGAAGACGTCATCGGAGTGGAGCTTGGAGGAGCCTTAAAGAATGTGATGGCTCTGGCTGTGGGCATGTCCGATGGCCTTGGCTTTGGGGATAATACCCGCGCCGCTTTGATCACTCGCGGACTGGCTGAGATTTCGCGCCTTGGGGTTGCCGCCGGAGCCAATCCGCTGACCTTCGCCGGACTCGCCGGGATGGGCGATCTGGTAGCTACCTGCACCAGCCAATTGAGCCGAAATCGATTTGTGGGACAGGAACTGGCCAAGGGCCGCGCCCTCGAAGAAATACTCTCATCGATGAGCGGCATTGCCGAAGGCGTGGATACCACCGTGGCCGCCCTGCGACTGGCTAAAAAACTGAAGGTGGAAATGCCGATTGCAGAACAGGTTTATCGGGTTCTATTCGATGGTCTGGCAGTCAAAGAAGCTGTCCCTGCACTGATGGAACGGGAACTCACGCGCGAGTTGAATTTTGACTAGACTCATAGTTTCCACCACAAAGGACACGAAGCAGGGGCAGGTTTAAAACCTGCCCCTGTAGGCAAACCGATCCCTGAATACTCAGGATGGCAAATCGAAAGCCTATCGAATTCCCTTGCAAGCTGGTTTATGTTAAAATTCACACGTTATGCCTGAGAACATACTGGTCGGAGTCGCCTGGCCCTACGCTAACGGGTCGTTACATTTAGGACACCTTGCCGGAGCCTACCTTCCCGCCGATATCTTCGCTCGTTACCATCGACTCAAAGGCAACAACGTGTTGATGGTTTCCGGGAGTGACATGCATGGCACACCCATCACCATCAGCGCGGAAAAGGAAGGGGTCAGTCCTGAGGAAGTTGCCACACGAAACCATAATGGATTTCTCGATTCATGGCAGAGGATGGGGATATCATTCGATCTTTTCACCTCAACGCATACCGATAATCATACCGGGGTGGTTCACGATATCTTCCGCACGTTGCTGGAAAAGGATTATCTATACAAAAATACCATGCCTTCTGCCTATTGCCCAAATTGCCAGCGTGCCCTCCCGGATCGATACATAGTTGGGGAATGTCCGAATTGCCATTCCACGAATGCTCGGGGAGATCAGTGCGATGAGTGCGGCAAAACCCTCAATCCCAACGAACTGCTGAATTTACGATGCAGTATTTGCGGCGGCTCACCGGAAATCAGGGAATCGGAACATTTCTTTTTGAAGCTTTCGGCCTTCAACGACCAGCTTACCCAATGGGTCAAAGAGCAGACACATTGGAAACCGAATGTTGCCAACCTGACGATGCGATACATCAAGGAAGGGCTTCACGATAGAGCCATCACCCGCGATTTGGAATGGGGCATACCCGTGCCGGTTGACGGATTCG
>Ga0180431_10009909_pt1 | contig 10681 bp, 10 predicted proteins | sample SS_ome_11_FD_132459 | JGI IMG/M metagenome (GOLD analysis project Ga0180431, IMG submission 132459) | Hypersaline lake sediment archaeal communities from the Salton Sea, California, USA - SS_1_MS_1 metaG | ecosystem: Environmental > Aquatic > Non-marine Saline and Alkaline > Hypersaline >...
ACGCCAGGCAAGCGCATACACTACCCAAGCCCCCTCTCACCAGACAACTATTACTACAACGCTACATAACGTGCTCTCGGCCAAACATCAAAAGCCCCAAAGCGGCGCTATGAAATAGCCCAGGGCATCGCCCTGGGTTGGAAAACCACAAGAGAGCTAAAGCCCTGAAGGAGTGACATAAGAAAGTGCACAACAAACTCCAAACTGAGCGATTATCGTCGAAACCAATATATCCCTGTAGCATTGTAGTACTATTAAACATGCCGACATGCTTAACGCGCAAACAGTCCTGCCCCACAGCAGCAATGCCCGGCCACGCCACCTCAGCCCTCTCCGGTCACCACCTTACAGCACCTGCACAGCCACATCCGCCGTACCTTCAAACGCCCCACCCTGGCACCGTATCATATCCATCCCATCCGCCGCCGTGATTGCATAGCATGCCCCAAACTGGCCCGTCACCCCGATCTCCCCCGATACCATCACCCGCCCGATCCACGCCGTGCCCAAATCCCCAGCCACCGCTACGTCGTCGCCATCACCAAAATACACCCCCACCGGCCGCACCCCCGCCGCGATACTCGAATCCACCATGTCTCCCCGCACATACACCTGATCAATACGCACATCACCCGATTCGACATCATCGCCGCCCGGCAACACATCCAGTATGAAGTCTTCACCTATATCGATCCCGCCCAGCAACGTCGACCCGATCAGGTCCTGCCCCACCTGCACCCTGCCGATGCCCCCCAACGCCGCCACCAACGCCCCCTCCAGGTCCCGACGCACCTGAACATCACCCAACACCCCGCCCACACGCAACGTCAATCCACGCACGTCCCACACCTGCAGCCGCTCTATGTTGCCCGTCACCCCCACCGCCGAGCCATCCACATCGTCACGCACCATCATACGCTCAATCATCCCCGCCTCCACCCGTGAATTCTCTAAATCATTGTCAAACATGGCGTTAGAAATCAACCCCCCCACCTCCATCACCGAATCACTCATCGTCTTACGCACACGAAACATCCCCACGTCCCCGCCAGCTGCCACCTCGCTGCCGCTGCAAATACCACCCCGCACCGTTATCCGCCCCGCGTCGCCCCCCACCTCCACCTCACTGAGTGTCACCCAACCACGCACCTCAACACGCCTGGCATCCCCCTGCACCGCCAGACGCGAACCGCCCGTCAGCCACCCCAGCCGCGACTCCCCCAGGCTGCCTCCCACAATAAAATCCGTCTCCTCCACCCCGCCGGCCCCACGCAAACCACCCACACGCAGGCTCCCCACATCACCGCTCACCGTCACCGTCGCCTCGTTGATGCCCCCCGTCACCTCCAGACGCCCCAAATCCCCATCCACCGTATACAAACCCGTTCCCCCCTCGCCCGGCGCCAACGACCCCACCTTCATCTGACCCAGTCGCCCCGCGTCCAGCCGACCCACATTGCCCTCCACCTCCAGCCGACCCAGATCCGATCCGCTCGTCCGCAGACTCGCCACATCCACCTGCCCATCCCCCACAGGCCCCGTCTCCAAATCCCCCACCGTCACCCAAAGACGACTACGCATCGTCGTCCCCGCTACCACCAGATCCTCCAGCGAACCGTCCGTAATCGCACCAGGCCCCATCAAACGCACCTGATACACATCCCCATCAGCGTCGACACCCTCCATCACCCCCGACAGCAGACAACGCCGCTCCAACGCCTCCAACCGCAAACTGCCATCCCGCTGCTCCCGCGAACCGATCCGCCGCTTCATCCACGCTGCCATCGCCTGACTCCCTTCTTGCCCCCCAAACACACACTGCCCCCGCCAACACCGCTACCATTTCCTTATCGTCCGATAACCCCTTTGCCCTCCAACCTTTCTCCAACCTTTCTCCAAGCCCCCCCATACACTCTGGCACTTGGCCCCCCTTTCTGCTAACCTAAGGGCCCAAAATGACCAATGTCCTGCTACGAAAGGCCCCCAAATGCCCATTTTCGCCGACGTCCTCACCATCGCCCTCTCCTGCCTCGCACTCGCACTCGGCGCCACCTGGCTCGTCAACGCCGCCGCCCGACTCGCCAAACGGTTCGGCGTCTCCGAACTCGTCATCGGACTCACCGTCGTCGCCTTTGGCACCTCCGCCCCAGAATTCGCCGCCACCATCAGCGCCGCCCTCCAGGGCAACGAGGACATCTCCGTCGGCAACGTCGTCGGCTCTAACATCTTCAACGTCGGCTTCATCCTCGGCGGCTGTGCCCTCGTCCGAGCAATACCCACCCGAAAAAGCCTCGTCTACCGCGACGGCCTCCTCCTGCTCCTCAGCTCCGCTGCCCTCTACCTCATGCTCCTCAGTCAACACCTCTCCCGCCTCGAAGGACTCATCCTCGCAGCAGCACTCCTCGCCTACCTCCTCCTGCTCTTCTACAAACGCGACCCCGTCCTCGCCGATGAACTGCCCAGCGGACCCCCTCGACCCTCCGACCTGCCTCTGCTCCTCGCCGGGCTCGCCCTCGTCAGCGCCGGTGGCTACTTCCTCGTACAAGCCGCCTCCAACCTCGCCCACGCCGCTGGCATCTCCGACTGGGTCATCGCACTCACCGTCGTCGCCGCCGCAACCTCCATGCCCGAATTCGTCGTCTCTCTCGCCGCCATCCTCAAGAAACACCACGGCATCTCCGCCGGCAACCTCGTCGGCTCCTGCCTCTTTAACACCTTCGGCGTCCTCGGCGTCGCCGCACTCCTCCGACCCCTCGCCGTCGAACAAACCGCCCTCATCAGCACCCTCCTGCTCATCGGCCTCTCCGCCCTCGTCCTCATCGTCCTCCGCACCCGATGGCGCGTAACCAAACTCGAAGGGGCCCTCCTCTTCCTCGCCGGCCTGACCATCTGGATATTCACCATCCTGCAAACCTACCACCAACAACAACCCGCCTCAAGCTGACGCCAAGGCAAAACAACACCAAAATGAGAACCCCATGTCCGACCAACCCAACGTCCACAGCAACGCCCACACCCCCTTCACGCCCAAAATCGCCCAACCCGTCGTCGACCCCGCCGCCTTCATACACTCCCACGCCGTCGTCATGGGCCACGTCCACATCGGCCCCAACGTCTTCGTCGGACCCTTCGCCTCCATACGAGGCGACGAAGGCATACCCATCCACATCGCCCACGACGCCAACGTCCAGGACGCCGTCGTCATCCACGCCAACCTACGCTGCGTCGACGGCCAACACTACGCCGTCTACATCGGCCCACGCGTCTCCCTCGGCCATCAATCCCAAATCCACGGCCCCGCCGTCGTCTACCACGACACCTTTGTCGGCATGCAGGCCCTCGTCTTCCGCGCCACCATAGGCCACCACTGCGTCATCGAACCCGCCGCCAAAATCATGAACGTCACCATCCCCCCAAACAGCTACGTCCCCGCCGCCGCCGTCATCACCGACCAGCACCACGCCGACAACCTCCCCCACATCACCCCCGACTACCCCTACCACCACCTCAACGCCTCCGTCGTCAACGTCAACACCGCCCTGGCCGCCGCCTATAACCAAAACCCCCGCCCAAAACCGACCTCCTAGCCACCCTCACCCCCTCTACAACGCCTCTAGGGGCCGGAAATCGCCTTGACGCCCCCGCCACTCACCTATATAGTCTTGCCAAACGAAAATTACCTACGCTCAGTTATTACCCAGGAGAACGAGTCCATGAAGCATCACGTCAATTCCCTGAAGCTCGCCCCAGAAGGAAAAAAACGCATCCTATGGGCCGACGCCGATATGCCCGTGCTCCAGCAAGTCCGCGAAAAATTTGACAAAACAAAGCCCCTCAAGGGGTTGCACATGTCCGCCTGCCTGCATATCACCGCCGAAACCGCAAACCTCGCTCGCGCCCTCAAAGCCGGCGGCGCCAACCTCGTCCTCTGTGCCTCAAACCCCCTCAGCACCCAGGACGACGTCGCCGCCTCCCTCGTCAAAGACTTCGGCATCCCCGTCTTCGCCATCAAAGGCGAGGACCGAAAAACATACTACAGCCACCTCAAAGCCGCCATCGACCACAAACCCGTTGTCACCATGGACGACGGCGCCGACCTCGTCAACGAACTACACACCAACCGCCGAGCAGAAGCAGACCGCATCCTCGGCTCCATGGAAGAAACCACCACCGGCGTCATCAGACTACGCTCCATGGAAAAGGCCGGAAAACTCCTCTTCCCCGTCGTCGCCGTCAACGACGCCGCCACCAAGAACCTCTTCGACAACCGATACGGCACCGGACAGTCCACCGTCGACGGCATCATCCGTGCCACCGACTTCCTGCTCGCCGGCAAACGCGTCGTCACCGCCGGATACGGCTGGTGCGGCAAAGGATTCGCCATGCGCGCCCGTGGCATGGGCGCAAACGTCATCGTCACCGAAGTCGACCACATCAAAGCCCTCGAAGCCGCCATGGATGGCTTCCTCGTCATGCCCATGGCCGACGCCGCCCCCCTCGGGGACCTCTTCGTCACACTCACCGGCGACAAACACGTCATCCGACCCGAACACTTCCGCAAAATGAAAGACGGCGCCATCGTCTGCAACAGCGGCCACTTCGATATCGAAATCGACATCAAGGGCCTCAAAAAAATCACCAAACGAGTCCGACGCGGCGTACGCGGCTGCGTCGACGAGTACCAGATTACCGACCGCAAACGCGTCTACGTCCTCGCCGAGGGCCGACTCGTCAACCTCGCCGCAGCCGAAGGACACCCCGCCTCCGTCATGGACATGTCCTTCTCCACCCAGGCCCTCGCCAGCGAATTTGTCGTCAAGAAAAAAGGAAAACTCTCCCTCGCCGTCCACAATGTCCCCGATGCCATCGAACAATACGTCGCCAAACTCAAACTCAAGAGCATGGGACTCAAAATCGACAAACTCACACCCGAACAGGTCGCCTACCTCGCCAGCTACGGCGAAGGCACCTGAACCTCCCTCAAAGCAGATTAGACGGCCTCCCCTTGCTGTGAAGCCCCCTACGTAAGTAGGGGGTCTCTGTGGCAACATTGCACCATCGCCCCCACCACCTCAAAACAAAGCCCCGCGATCTCATCGCGGGGCCAGACCTTCGCCCACCCTACCCCCCCAACACCCCAACTCTTTGCCCAAACCTCCCTCGCAACAACATATTGTTCTCCCAACACTTAGCATATGTCTCACTGGACACTCGAACCTGCCAAAAAAAACGCCCACCCGTTGCCTAACGAGTGGGCTTATTGCAACAACACCGCCTATTTGACTCTCGTTCATCTCAGCCGACTGCCCCCTTCCGCAACCGGCCTGTCCTTACGAATCCTCCGCGGGCTCCTCTTTCGCCGCATTCTCCCGAATGAAGTCCTTCGCATGATACGCCCACGAGAGAGCCTTATCACCAAACGACTCCAGCCGTTCGCCCGCCTGGCCTAACTGAGCTACCTGTGCCTGCGCATCCCCGTTGACCAGCACCGTCGGGCCCGTCTTACCCGGAACCAACAGAAACAGGGTTGCCAACACGCCCGCAAAAAAACCGAGCATTATTCGGAACATCTCTCCGCCTCCTACCGTCAAGTCTGCGGCCCCTTGTGACACCGCTATAATCTGGCTGCTGATGAACTATACGTTTTACTCTGCGCACTGGCAAACGCCCCGCCAGTAATTTGATAATTTTTTTCGCTACCTCACCGACCCCGTTGCAGGTTACGCCGTTTGTCGGCCTTGCAGCGTCCCGGCAAGATAAACACCACCGTCCGATAAACACAAACCTCTTGTCCACTAGCCTGCTCGACCTTACAATCTACTCACTGGCTCACGGCACGACCAATGCGCAACCTTGACCAACAGAGCCTTGCATGGACTACGACGACCACCCCCTGTCAGAACAAGGAGCAACAATGAGCACCAGAGCAGTCTCAAGCACCCTGCTATGCCTGATTACCATCATTCCCTTCTGTAATGCCGGCTGCTCCTTCCAATCCAAAAACCTCCTTCCTGCCGTAGACATGGACCACATCAAAACCCACCAGCCCACAACTCTCCCCCTGAGCATAAACTGCATGGCTTTCAAAGAAGACATAGGCCGTCACTACGACCCGCACGCACCTCTCTTCAAAAACGAATTTCTCGAGGTGCTCTCCCAGGCAGGCTATCTCCCCCAGGAAACGCCCCAGGGCGCCTCCACCCTCCACATCGATCTGCAAGTCACCGGCAAAGAGCACGTTGGGCCCATTGAAATTACCTTGGCCATTCTCTCCGGCATGACCTTTACTGCCATTCCCGCCGCCGAAAAAATCTCTTTCACCGTAACCTGCCAGGCCATCAACGCCCGCGAGGAACTCTTCGAGTACGAGGTATGCGAAGAAGCTGATTTTGTAATCTGGTGCGCTTTGCTTGGCTCTGAAATGACCAAAGACCCTAACAAGGTCTTGCTCGATTTTCGCCAGCACGTCTATCGAAATCTCATAAAACGCATACAAGACGACGGCCTGCTCGTTCAAACGCCGCAAATGCCCCTCCAACAAGTCTAGACACCACGCCCCTTACCCAGCAATATTCCCCGCAACCTGTTGCACCAAGAGGCAATCGCCCCCAAGCCCAACCTCATCTAGCGGCCCTGCCTGCCGCAGAGCTGCTCACAAAAACTCGCCCTTGTCCCTTGCCCGCGGTATACCAAAGAACGTCCGTTCCGTGGTCTTCTCAACATAGACACCGTGCCATTGCTGCTTACTCTCAGGCACCATGGCCTTGGGATCCGCAGAAAAAACGTCGCTGCCACGGCAGGGATGCCTCACATGGTCTTGAGCCAACACCTTCCCGGCTTTGGCCCGAATCCACCAGGCGTCCACTTTGCATACCAGTGCCTTGTCCAGATCCCGCCATGTTTCCCATGGATACTCCAGCCTATACTGGGCAATAATCACCGTCTCACAACCGGCCTCATGTCCCAACCGACCGATCTTCTTCTCGTCAATGTGCCAAAATCCGTTCGGAACGTGAATGTACACGTCCTTCTTGGCGATGCTCTCATTGAGTGCCGTGACCTGATAGCCCTTGCCACGCAGTATCGCCGCCACCTTGGCTTGTGCCACCATCTCCATCTCACGCCTGTAAGCTTGTTCTTGCTCGCCCCCACTCGACCCCTCCACGATTATGAAATAGCCCACAGGATCCAATGGCTCGCCTGCCTTTGGCTTGAATTGACTAAAGGACGGAGCGCACCCCGCAAGCAATCCCCCCGCCATGGCCCCCAGCAACACCACACTTTGAACCAGGGCTTTATTACCTGACACAGCCATTTCATGCCTCCTTATGCTTCGACGCAAAGGTCCCAACCAATTACGCACACAGCTTCTGCTCGACCCGCCAGTATACCCACTGCCCCACTGTCCGTCATCTGTTGAGCACTCAAAGATTCTTCCCCTGACATCGGCGCTCATCTGCGCCTGTCCGCGTCAGAGAATCGTCGCTTCTTCACGCCCACGGTGTCTCTGCCGTGAGTCTTCCAGCCCGTGCGCGTTCCTGTCCATGTTGTTTTTTTTCAACACGTTTTCCGCTCAAAAACGCTCCACTTTGACCCCGAAACTCCCAACTTCTCTTCAGAACCGCCCCACTTCTTGCAACTTTTTCCAACTTTTTGCCCCCCGCTGACCGATCTGCGCACACCCTGACCCCTACAGATTACCCAGCTTGACAATTTTTTCTTAATCCCCGCCGACACGTTTGCGCACAGCACCCGTCTTTTTGGCTCAAAATTGCCCCCACCCCTGCCGCACTTTCGTCAGCACCCCTGCTATGGGGCCCACACTTGCCCCATCCACCACACCAGCCTCGAGCACCAGCGTCGCTTGCGCCGATCACATCCTGCCAACAGTTCCACCGACAACACCGCCCCCCCGCACATCCACCTACGGAATTGCCCCTACACTTCCATAATCTCGCCGGTCTTGGCTTCGAGGATTTCATCCACCTTGGCAACGTATTTCTTGGTCAGATCATCGACTTGCTTCTTACCCGAGTCCCGATCGTCCTCGGTGAGCACCTTGTCCTTCTCCTCGTGGTCCAGCTGTTTGTTGGCGTCACGCCGCGCGTTACGAATGGTCACTCGGCCCTGCTCGGCCATCTGCTTGACCTGCGTGGCCAACTGCTGGCGACGCTCCCCCGACAACGCCGGAATTGCCAGCCGCACCACCCGTCCGTCGGTATTGGGCGTCAGCCCCAGCGGAGAAGCCAGAATCGCCTTTTCTATATCCTTAATCGACGACGTGTCAAAAGGCTTGATCACCAAGAGGCTCGGCTCCGGCGCCGCTACCGTCGCGACCTCTTTCAGCGACGCCTGGGCACCGTAGTAGTCGATCTTGAGACTATCCAGAAGGGCCGGAGACGCCCGGCCCGTACGGATCGCCCGAAATTCCCCGCGAAGGTAACTGACAGCCTTTTCCATGTGCTCTTCGGCTTCAAAGACGATTTCGTCTACTGGCATACCACCGGCCCTCAACTTTCCTTCGAAATGATGGTACCGACTTGCTCACCGCACGCCGCGCGGGCCACCGTGCCCGCCTTCATCAGATTACACACCAGAATATCGATCGCATTATCACGACACATCGTAATAGCCGGATGATCCATCACACGCAGGTCTTTGTCAAGAACCTCCCGGTAACGCAATCGGTCAAACTTCACTGCGCTGCGATCCTGCACCGGATCCGCTGAATACACTCCGTCCACTTTCGTGGCCTTGATGAGCACCTCGGCCTGCACTTCACACGCCCGCAGTGCCGCGCAGGTATCGGTGGTGAAGAAAGGATTGCCCGTGCCGCCGGCAAAGATCACTACCCGGCCCTTCTCCAGGTGGCGAATGGCACGGCGCCGGACAAAAGGCTCGCACACAGCCGAGACAGCATAGGCAGAAAGCACCCGCGTTGGCGTTCCCTGAGATTCGAGGACGTCCTGCAGGGCAATCGCGTTGATGACCGTTGCCAACATGCCCATCTGGTCGGCCGTCACCCGGTGCACGCTGGTTTGGCTGCTCAGGCGAGCACCACGAATGAAATTGCCCGCCCCGACGACTACCGCCGGCTCAACCCCCATTTGCCGCAGTTCGCTCAGCTGCGCGGCGGTTTGCTCGAGAGCGTCGCCGTCAATGCCGAACCCATCCGGCCGGCACAGCCCCTCACCGCTGATCTTCAGAAGGACACGTTTGTATCTCAATTCGGCCATAATGCTCCCACCAGTCTTTTTTTCGGGCCTGCCAAGCTGACGTTCACCCGCGAGTGTAACGCAAAACGGCCCCGCTGAAAAGGGGCTGGAGGGGAAATTTGTCACCCAGCACGGCCAGCGGCTGCCCCGGGATTGCCCTGCCCGTTGCAGCCGACCTCTGCCCGGCCTGAGCGCGCACGGACCGCACTTCAGGGCCGCTGCGGCGCGAACCGGCTGAACGCCGCCCACCGCCACTTCATCTGTTTAGCCTCTATTCGCCCAATTGGACGCGGCAGAAGCGATTCACCGATACGTCGCCGCCGGCTTCTTTGCCGACCTCGGCCAAGAGTTCCTTGACCTGCTTGCTGTCGTCCTTGACGAAAGGCTGTTCCAGCAGGGCCACCTCGGCAAACCACTTGTTGATCTTGCCGGTGACGATTTTTTCGACGATGTGCTCGGGCTTGTTCTGTATCTGAGCGGCAGCGACTTCCTTCTCACGGGCGACCAGCTCGGGATCGAGCTCGTCGGGTGAGACAGCCACCGGTTTCGAGGCGGTTACGTGCATGGCCAAATCGCTGGCGACCGCCTGGACGCCCTGGTGCTCGGCAGCTGCGGCCGATGCGGCATCGATCTGGATGAGGGTCCCGACCTTGTTGTTAAAGTGTACGTAGCAGAAGAGGACGCCGGGGCCGGTCAGGTCGTAGCGTGCGAACTCACCGATGGAGGTCTTCTCGCCGGTGGTGCTGAGCAGGTCGTTGATGAGGTCATTGACCGTTCGGCCATTGTCACAGGGCATCGCGGCGAGGGCCTCGGCATTGTCGGGCGCGTTTTCCGCGTTGAGCAGCAAGTCGGCGATCGTCGCGGCCGTCTCGCCAAACTGTTCACTTTTGGCGGTGAAGTCGGTTTCGCAGCAGAGACTGACGAGAACGGCTTTTTGTCCGTCATCGCTAATCTTGCTGACAACCCGGCCTTCTTTGGTCGCGCGTCCGGTGCGTTTCTCGAGCACCGCCATACCCTTTTTGCGTAGCAGCTCAACGGCCCTTTCCATGTCGCCGTCGGTTTCCTGGAGGGCCTTTTTGCAGTCCATCATCGCTTGACCGGTGCGGTCGCGAAGTTCCTTCACTGTGGCGGCTGAGATTGCCATCTTCTAGTTAGACTCCTTGCATGTTTCTAAATAATCCCATTATGGGGACTGGTTGTTCCCCGCCCACAGAGGGCGTCATGTTGTCAGCTTCAGCGGTGTCTTCCTTAGGCCGGGCCCTGCTCACCGGCAGGGTTGGCCGCGTCGTTAGCGGCAGGCTCGGCCGGGGGAGGGGTGGGCACAGCACCGGAACCGGGTTGCGCCTCTTCGACGGGGGCTGGCGGCGTTGGTTCGGGCGTGCCCGCTGGAGCGGTTGCCAAGGCTTCGGCGGCCTGGGCGGTGGATACACGTCGGGAGACGGGTCTGGCGGCTGCCTCGTCGGCGG